>Ga0315338_1001070_pt1 | contig 40334 bp, 37 predicted proteins | sample ASW8metaG_FD_204518 | JGI IMG/M metagenome (GOLD analysis project Ga0315338, IMG submission 204518) | Ammonia-oxidizing marine archaeal communities from Monterey Bay, California, United States - ASW #8 | ecosystem: Environmental > Aquatic > Marine > Coastal | place: USA: California | collected... | reverse complement strand
GAACGCGATTCGACTTCGCATCTCAACCTCCTTCGAACCTCCCGCCCTCGGACTATCGTGGCAACGGCGTGCGGCGCCACTCACCGAACAGCAGTTCTTCGACGAACTCGACGCACCGGAAATCCATGATCCGAGCGTTCTCTTCCATACGGCGATACAACGGCATCTTGATCGTGAACGGTTCCGTTAAAACCTGTGGGTCCTCGATGGTCGCCTCGTAGTCAATGTGGTTTGGTCCCATCATCGTGTAGCGTTCGACCACATGCATCTGGTAGCTGTGATGGCTACCGGACCGGTCGAGCCAGGTCCCGTCGAGCAGGCCGGTCACATCCACGACCAGCGTGTCGCCTTCCCACGTCCCAACCGACCATCCCATCCAGGAGTCGACCTGCGACGGGCCGGGATTGTCCATGTAGATGTCACGCACCGCACCGGCAAACTGATACGCGACGAAGATGTCTTTTTCGCTCTGGATAACCTGAAATGGCATCGGGATGTAGGTCGCCCGCGGCACGCCCGGCATGTAGCACTTCACTTCCGGGTCCCGATCAATCCAGTTCGCCGCGTTTTCTTCTTTGAGCGCGCGCGCCTCCGGGGTGTACGGAATCTTGCCTCCGCCGACTATGACCCCCAAGCTCCCTGGCACCGCGCCAACCGCACCGAATGGAAGGGTCGGGATGGAGGGCACGGGGTTCACTGGCCCTTCGCGCATCTGCATGGAGTGTCTGGCGATGTGTGGTTCGAGGTCGTAGTTCGCCTCGTTCAGCACCTGCCAGATACCGTTCATGTCGGGACGACCATCCGAGAGCCGAGGAATCTCCTGAGCCAACGCCGGCTGCGCCGCCAGCGCCAGGATCAGGGCAAGAACACCGACCGATGCCTTCATTCGATACTCCATGAGCACGTAGTTATACGCGGTTCCCAAACTGATTGGGTACAACCTCCGCCGCAAGCCATCCCATTGTAGAACGGTCCCGACTTCAGCACCAACAGATCTGGCGTTCAGGGGACAATAATCCTGAGAGCAAGTCGACGCGACAGTGCGGTCACCGGCGGGCGCCGGGTACTGTCAACCGCTGGCCGGGATGAATGCGCGACGAAGACAAGCCGTTGGCACGGCCCAACATGCTCGGCGAGGTGCCGTGCCGACGCGCTATCTCCCACAGGCTATCACCCCGCCGCACGGTATAGACCCAGGGGGCAGGCGGTGGGTCGGAGGCAGCGCGCTCGTTCAGCCGCTCAACATAGGCCGCGTAGGGCTCTGGAAAGACCGCCACATGATAGTGCGGCGGCCGCCGTTCCGCGGTCGCCTCGATGAGCGACTGTGACTCCAACGATAGCAGCGTCGCTTCGAGCCAGCTGCGGCAATGTCCGGACGGGCGACGCAGATCCAGAGCCATACCGGTGGGATGGACCGAACGCTCGGATGCGTTGTGGGGTTGGCGTGACCGCGGGCGGGTCAAGCTGGTAACCACCAGTTGTTCGCCGCAGGCGCGACGATACTGGCCGGCCAGCCGCTCGATGAACAGTTTCACCGCCGGTCGCGCGTACGGAAAGGAGACATCTTTGAGCCGGTAGTTGCGCGTGCCCTCGACTGACACCAGGACTCCGTCGACCACAAACTGCCGTATCTCGGCCGGCTCGACTACATAGGAGAAATCGTGCCTCGCCGCCGCCGCCGCTTGCAGATCCAGCGAGGACCGACTGCCTCGCAGACTCTGCGCCGACGCCTGTCCCGCCAGCAACACCGCCGCCAGCGCGAGCCACAGGCAGAGACTCGCGCCGCTCCCCGCTTCCTCCTGAATCCGTCGTATCGATCGCATACTAGTTCGATGTCTGCTATTGATGAGCACGCCGAGCCGGTGGCGGGCTGTCTACCGTGTATCGTTTCGGTCGCGACGTCTCCTCACAACACCCCCCGGCTCAGAACCGGTGTTCAAGTTGGCACCGCTGGCGTTCACCCAACGACCGGCAACCGATGTGGCTCCGGCTCAGGACGCGAAGTAGCGACCGACGACGACCAGTCCCGCCACGCTGGCCACGGCAAGCACGGCTCGTCGAATGTACCCCCGGTCGAGCCGCGAAGCGATTCGCCTCGAGACGAAGAAACCGATCGCGGCACCGGGTAGCAGCGCGAGACTCAGAAGCAGCTCGTCACGGCCGAACCGTCCTACGAGCATCAGTGCCGCCAGCGACAGGACCGTCCCCACCAGAAACACGCTTGAGAGCGTACCGCGCACCCGGGCGCCGGAAGCATGCTGGTACAGCAGGGCGATCGGGGGTCCGCCGACCGCAGCGATAGTCCCCATAAGACCGGACAACGCCCCCCCGGCGAGCAGGGTCGCCGGACGTGGCTCGACGTGGAAACCAGACACGCTGATGACGACTGCCAGCAGGACCATCGCGCCGAAGAGCAAGTTCAGCTGCTCCGCCGGGACCAGCGCCAGCACCGCGGCCGCCGGAAGTGTGCCGACGAACCGACCCGCCATCGCCCATCGCACCCCCCCGAAGTCGATCGCGCGGCGCTCTCTCAGCGTGAGCAGACCCGTAAACACCATCGTCGACGCCAAGATCGGACCCGGAATGAACCGGCTATCGATCAGCAGCAGGAGCGGCGAACCCAGCATCCCCATCCCAAACCCGACGGCACCCTGCAAGGTAAACCCCGCCACGCTGCAGAGGACGACGAGGACCGCGTCGAACGGAGACATGAGTTAGCGGCTGGTCTTAGAGTAGTGTCTGCGCTGGCCGGGCGGCGCGCGCAAGATTGATGGGGCTAGCGTAACATGGGGTTATGGCATCGATAGCGAACGCGCCGTCAGGGATCGTAGAATCGCAGCCGGCCGCGTCCGTGGTGCTACTGCGAGACGGCGAGGCGGGTCTAGAAATTCTCTTCCTGCGCCGGAGCCCGGACCTGAAGTTCATGGGCGGCTACTGGGTTTTCCCGGGCGGTCGGATCGACGCCGGCGACCATTTGGACGGAGACACCGACGAGCTGGAGGTGGCACGACGCGCCGCGGTGCGAGAGGCACACGAAGAGGCGGGCGTCACGGTCGACCCGATGTCGCTGCACCTAGTGTGCCAATGGACGACGCCAACCGCCAGTCCGATCCGATTCGCGACCTGGTTCTTCGCCGCGGCGGCCGACCGGACACCGGTCAGGGTCGACGGGGTCGAGATCCACGCACATCAGTGGCGCCGGCCGGAGGAGGCGCTCGTGGCCCATCGCAACGGCGACCTTCAGTTCGCCAACCCGACCTTCGCCCTCACCACCAGACTGGCCGAGCACACGACAGTCGATGACGCGCTGGCGGCGGTGGATACCTGGCCAGTGGAACAGATGCTGGGTCGGGTTCTTCCGGTCGAGGGTGGTCAGGTCGCGCTCTACGCGGAAGACTGCGGGTATGCGTCGCGCACGGTTGCCTGCGCCGGACCTCACCACCGTGTCTGGATGCTCGACGGCGGATGGCGCTACGAACGCTCCTTCTAGGTTTCCGACCTGGATGTCGCCTCGGCGCGCACGTGCGCGCCTCACGGAGACGGAGTGGGGACTTCGGGGTCCCCGCTGAGCTATCCCGCCTCAGCCCGCTTCTGAGGCGTTCGGGGAGCTCTTCTGCAGCTTGCGCATTCCTCGGAGCCAGCGATCATAGTCGGCCGTCTTTCGACGCATGTACTCAAGCACTTCGGGGTGGGGCAGGATCAAGAATCGTTCGTCCTCGAGCCCGTCGACAACGGCATCAGCCACTTGTCCGGGCTCGAGTATGCCGTCGACAGCAGCAGCCGAGCCGACTGCCAACCCGTCCGTCATGCGGGTGCGGACCGCCTGAGGGCAGAGTACCGATACCCCGATGCCCTGGTCGCCGTAGGTGATCGAGAGCCACTCGGCAAACCCAACCGCCGCGTGCTTGGTCACGGCGTAGGGAGCTGATCCGATCTGGCTCAGCACACCGGCCGCCGACGCCGTCTGCAGCAAGTAACCTCGTCCCCGGGCCAGCATGGGCGGCAGGACGGCCCGCGCGGCATGGACGTGGCCGAGCACGTTGACCCCCCAGATCGCCTCCCAGCGGTCGTCGCTGAGGTCGACCCCACCCGGCACAAAGACCCCGGCATTGGAACAGAAGAGGTCGATCGGACCGACACGTAATTCCGTCTCCTCTACGACGCGCGCGACGTCGGCACTCCGTGACACGTCCGCGACCATCGCGGTGCCCCCTACTTCCGCCGCGACCTCCCGGGCACCGTCCGCATCGATATCGACCACCACGACACATCGCGCGCCTTCGGTGTTGAATCGCCAGGCGAGCGCCCGCCCAATACCGCTCGCTCCACCGGTCACCACCGCAATCGAATCCTTGAGCCGCATGACGTTGTCTGCTGAAATGTCCTAGTTCGCACTATTCACGAACACGCGAAGCGAAACGGCAAAGGTTCGAAAAAAGTCGATCACCGCCCGTCGCGAGCAGCTCGCGTGTCCCGATCGAGAGAGAGTATGTTGTCTGACGAGCCCCCGCAAATCCGGTGCACAGTCGAAGCCCTTCCCGCAGGCGGACGTCTTGCCCGGGTCACGATCGACCACCGCCGGAGGGTCAACACCCTGAACACGGAATTGATCGCCCAGTTAGCATCACTCTGCGAGCGCCTGCAGACGGACGACGAGCTGCGCTGCGTCGTGCTGACGGGCGCCGGCGACCGGGCATTCGTCGGCGGTGCGGACATTCGCGAAATGGTCAACCTCGACCCCGAGAGCGCGCGTGCATTCATCTCACACCTGCATGTCGCCTGCGCGTCCATCCGGACGCTGCCGGTGCCGGTGATCGCCCGTATCCAGGGATATTGCCTGGGCGCCGGTCTCGAAATCGCCGCGTCGTGTGACCTCCGGGTAGCCAGCGACACGGCGACGTTTGGCATGCCGGAGGTGAACGTCGGTATCCCGTCGGTCATCGAGGCGGCCCTGCTGCCGCGGCTAATCGGTGCGGGCAAAGCGCGAGAACTCGTGTATACCGGCCGGTCGATGACCGCGTCCGAAGCGGCGCAGTGCGGCTTGGTAGACCGGGTTGTCCGCGCGGCGGATCTCGATGTCGCGGCCCTGGAATGGATCCAAGCCATCGGCACGGCCGGACCCCGAGCCATCCGCCTGCAAAAGCAGCTGGTCCATCTGTGGGACACGGTCCCGCTCGACGAGGCCATCGAGCGCAGCGTGCAGACGTTCGCCGACGCCTATCAGACCGACGAGCCTCGTCGTCTGATGCGAGCGTTTCTCAAACGCCGGTAGCGTTGCCGTCCCGGCCGAACCCGAGCACTCTGGAGACAATCGGCCGTACGTCAGTCCGCGTCCATCGGTTCGATCGCCCCGTACATGAGCCCGCCATACTGGCCGTGCTGCCACGACCCGGCATACCGGTCGTCGTAGAAGAAGACTCTCGCCGTGAACGTGCCCAGCGTGGGAATGGAAAAGTCCGTGATGGTGACCATCGGCGTATCACCCGCCCAGACGATAGGCACCACCACCGGCAGCGTGACATCGACGCTGCCGTACACCATGTGTACGTCGAACCGCCATTGGGCGTCATCGACCTTCGCAACACGGCTGAGCTCGTAGCGCTCCGGGCTACCGCCACGGGTCTCGCGACCCTCGATGGTGAAATTCCCGACCAACACCACGTCCTGCATCCGCTCCGTGAATTGCCGTTCCAGGTCGGTCAGAGACTCGGTCGGTACCGCCTGACCGGCCCCAGTCTTGGCCACGACCCATCCCAACCCGAACATGACCGCCAGCGCGACCACACTCACAACGACCTGTGCAGAACGTCCTCGAGCCATCTCGATCCTCCTACTCGCCCCACCGCCCGGGCGCCGGCGAGCCGCCCCGCGTCACCGTGTCGCCCCGCGGTCTGCCGGCGATGACACGTCAGCGGGATGCTCGTCTGTCTTCGTTCGTTCCGACGGACCCCCGACCCGACGTGGCCCAGTAACGATGAAAATGGTACTGACAGCGATAGGGACGCAGCCGACCCGTGCCGACCATTACCCACTCGTACCAACGCACATTGGACCGACGGACCTCCATCCAGCAATTGGGGTATCGCCGCATCAGTTGCCGCCTCGAGTCCGCTGGTTACGGCAGGGCGTCCTCTTCCACGAACGGCGACTCGATGAGCTGCTCCGACGTGGCGTCAGCCTTCGGCACCAGCTTCTGGAGACGCCCATGCTGGTTGTCCGCGCCGTAGAGATTACCGTCGGTGTCAATCGAGAACGAGTGCATCTCCCGGAACATGCCAGACCCTTCTGTGGGCAGCATGGCCCGCACCTTCGGATTCCCGTTCAGGTCGAGTTGGACGATACTGGCGCCGGTGGACGACACATCGGTAACAAAGACGTCATACTGGTTGACGATGATATCGAGCGGCAAGTCGAACCCGGGCCAGGTGGCGATCGGCGAAATGTTCGGGTGATACCATGCTGAGCGGGTCGTCTCGTTGAAGACTTGGACCCGTCGATTGTCGCGATCGGCGACGAAGATTCGGCCATTCGGCCCTAGGGCGAGACTGTGCGGACGATTAAACCGTCCGCGCCCGTCCCCAGGCTCTCCACCGAACTCGGTGATGTAGTTCAGGTCCGCATCGAGAATCATCACCCGCCCGTTGATGATCCCATCGGCCACCATCACACGACCGTCAGGAAAGAACGCGACATCCTGCGGCCCCCCGAGATGGGTCTCGTCATTCCCGGGAACGTCCTTCTCCCCGAGGGTCGCCAACAACTCGCTCCCATCGTTCGAGAACACGAAGATCTGATGTCCCGTCTCGTGCACGACCCACACCCGCTTCTCAGGATCATAGGGACTGATCCGAATACGGTGCGGTCCCGGGCCGTCCGACCCCTCGAACAGGTGGTCCCACTGGTCCCACACCTCGACCAGGTTCCCGTCGCTATCGACGATATAGATACAGTTCTGCCAGGTACGGCGGTCCGTATCGGTCAATGCGTTGATCCCGATGGAGCCAATGAACCCAGCGAATCCAGGCGGCACCGGCTCCGGCAACCGGGTTTCGCCCCGCTGCACGACGAAAATTCGGTTGAGCGACTCGACATGCACACCTGAGTTGCCACCGAACGTGAATCCGGCGCCAGCGAACGGCTCCAACCAGCCTTCCACCGCGTCGTAGGGACTCGGGCCTTGGGGGCCGAGGTCTTGGAGCGAGGCGGGACCGGCCAGCAGGCCTGCCGCCATGACAGTCACGAGGATGAGGACGAATTTGCGCATGATTATATTGCCTCCTGTGCGGACCCCCGAGGCCACGCGACGCACTGACGCGACCATCGAGCAAAAGGGCGTTTCATTACACCCACGGTCGCCCACGCCAGTCGAGGCGAGGCCGTTTGCGGGCACCTCAGAACGTTTAGTAATACCACGCCCGGCGGGCCGCGTCGTCACCGACTCGCGACCCGCTCAAGAATTATGCGGGCTTCGCTGACAATGGGCCATCCGAGCCAGAACCCAATCGGATGGGTTGACCGGCGTGCAGGATGCACCGCCGCGGCCCGCAGCCGTCTCATGCCCCGGGGCCTCTGGCACCGGACGCGATGCGCTGGAGCCAGCGATGTACATCCAGAATTTCGACACGCTCTATGTGATTTCGAACCTGCACATGGGGGTAGAGACAGGCTCTCAGATCTTCAATCAGGGTTGACCGGCTTCGGAAGTTCATCGGATCCCTTGCCGACGATTCAGGCAGGGTCGGCCTGGTCGTCAATGGCGACATCGTCGATTTCCTCGCCGAAAGCCCGCCGCGCTATCTGGACGCCGACGGCGCCATCGTGAAGATGTTCCCCGAAGCCTGACCCGGTCTCACCGCGGTGTCGACCGACCGGACGCCCGCCACCGTAGCCAGTGGTCGGCCAGCACGATCGCCACCATCGCCTCGGCCATCGGCACGAACCTGGGCAGGAGACAGGGGTCGTGACGGCCCTTGGTGCTGATGGAGGTCGGTTCGCCGCTCCGGGTGACGGTCTCCTGCTCACGTGGCAGACTGCTGGTGGGCTTCACCACGGCACGCAGCACGATCGGCATCCCACTCGAAATCCCGCCGAGCATGCCGCCGTGTCGATTCGACCGAGTCGCGACACGTGGCGCCGCCCCCACCTGGACCGTCGAATAGAAGAGATCGTTGTTCTCGCTCCCACGTAGCGTCGCCGCCCCGAACCCAACGCCGTATTCCACGCCGAGCACCGCCGGCAGACTGAAGAGGGCCTTCGCCAGATCCGCTTTCAACTTGTCGAACACCGGCTCGCCGAGCCCGGCCGGCACCCCGGTGGCGACGACCTCGGCCACCCCGCCGATCGAGTCGCGCTGTTCGCGCACCTGTTCGATCAGGGCCACCATCTCAGCCGCGCGGCCCGCGTCCGGACAGCGGACAATGTTCGGCTCTCCGGTAGGCAACCGCTCTACCTGGTCGAGCGTCACGGCCGCCGGATCGGCAATCTCGGCCACAATGCCGCCGATCTGGCGCACGTAGCCGACCACGCGACCCCCGAACGCCGACGCGATGATCCGCTTGGCCACGACACCGGCCGCCACGCGCACGCTGGTTTCGCGAGCGCTGGAGCGCCCACCGCCACGATAGTCGCGGCCCCCATACTTCGCGTCGTAGGTGTAGTCCGCATGTCCGGGCCGGTATTTGTCCTTGATATCCGCATAGTCGCGACCGCGCTGGTCCGTATTCCGGATCAGAATCGCGATGGCGGTGCCGGTCGTCTGCCCGTCGAAGACGCCGGCGAGAATCTCGGGCTGGTCGGGCTCGTCGCGCGGCGTGACGATGTGGCTCTGCCCGGGACGCCGCCGGGCCAGATCTTCGGCCAGATCGGCCTCGGTGAGCGCCAACCCGGGCGGGCACCCCTCGATGATGACGACATTCCCAGGACCATGCGACTCGCCCGCCGTGCTAATACGGAAGGCATGACCGAAAGAGTCGCCTGGCATCCTTAGATCTTACACGCGTGGGCAGCTGCTGGTGGGGACCAACCGCCTGATAAGATGACGCCCCCACGGCGGACGTCCCCGCCGGCTCCAGGCGTTGAGGCGAGGAACCTGCAATGAAAGCGATGCTGTGCACCAAGTACGGTCCCCCGAACAGCCTGGTGCTGAGTGAGGTGCAGCGCGCGCCGCTCGGCCCGCATGACGTGCGGATCGGTGTACACGCCGCGGGGGTCAATTTTCCCGATCTGCTGATCATTCAGGGGCTCTACCAGTTCAAGCCGGAGCTGCCGTTCGCCCCCGGCGGTGAGGTAGCTGGTGAAGTGATCGAGACTGGAAGCGAGGTCACCGACTTCGCGCCCGGTGACCGCGTGATCGGAATGACGCGCTGGAACGGCTACGCGGAGGAGGCGGTCGCGGCCGCGCACCGCTGTGTCGCCATACCGGCATCCGTGGGTATGCGGGTGGCCGCCGGGCTATCACTCACCTACGGCACCAGCTACCACGCATTGGTGCAGCGAGCCGCCCTGCGGCCGGACGAGACGCTGCTCGTCCACGGCGCGGCCGGCGGAATCGGCACGGCCGCCATCGACATCGGGCAGTGTCTGGGCGCGCGCATCGTCGCCACCGGGGGCAACGACGTGAAGCTGCAGGCCGTGGCGGCGCACTACAGGGTCGAACACCTGATCAACTACGACATCGACCCCGACTGGAAAGACCACGTGAAGGCAGTGACCGACGGACGGGGCGCAGATGTGATCTGCGACCCGGTCGGCGGAGACGTCTTCGAAAAATCACTCCGATGCATCAACTGGGAAGGCCGATTGCTCGTGGTCGGATTCACCAGCGGCACCATACCCAGCGCCCGAGCGAACCTCATCCTGCTGAAGGGCTGCTCGGTGGTCGGGGTGTTCTGGGGCGCCTACGCCAATAAGGATCCGGCGGGGAATCGCGTCAACTTCCAACAGCTGTTCAGATGGCTCGAACAGGGTCGGCTCCGACCGCTCATCGCGCGCACGCTGCCGCTACGGGAGGCCGCCGCCGCGCTCACCATGTTGGAGCGCCGCGAAGTGGTCGGGAAGGTCATCCTGACTACCGACCGCTACGAGGGAGGGGATGGCTAGCGACCCTGCACGCGCGGTCATTTTTGATCTCGGTGGGGTGGTACTCGAATCGCCCCTGCCGGCCATCGCAGCATTCGAGGCGCACACCGGACTGCCTTCGCGGTTTATCGCGCGACTCGTGATCGAAGGCGGAGGCCATGGTCCGTGGGCCCAGTTCGAGCGGGGTGAACTCAATCCGACCCAGTTTGCCCACGCGTTCTCGACACAAGGTGAAGCGGCGGGCCATCCGATCGACGCGATGGAACTCCTTCGTGTGATCGCGACGACGGCGGTGCCGCGCGAGGCGATGGTGACCGCCATCGCCCGGCTGCGCGCGGCCCGTGTCCGTGTCGGCGCGCTCACCAACATCTGGCCGATGCCCGATCGAGACGCGGATCTGAAAGCGCTCAAGCGTGGATTCGATCAGGTGGTGGAATCATTTCGGGTGGGGATGCGCAAGCCGGAATCACGGATCTACGAACTGGCCTGCCGGAAGCTGGACGTCTCACCCGTGGACGCCATCTTCCTCGATGATCTGGGCACCAATCTCAAGACGGCTCGGGCGCTGGGGATGGCCACGATCAAGGTCGGCGACCCGACCACGGCACTGGACGAACTCGAACGCCTGACCGGGGTCGCTCTGCAAGCACCGACTGGCCGCTAACCGGACGCAGCGCCCACGGACGTAGCCGCCGACCTACTCGCGCCGTCGCCTCCAGCGTGCGAGCAGCAGCGTGGTTAACGCCAGCATGACCTCGTCGACGAACGGGATCGGGTCCGGGATGAGCAGATCGGCAACGAACAGCGCCGCGGCCATCAGGAAGAGCTGCCACGAGCGCATCCGCGCCAGCCACCCGGGCAACCAGCTATCGGACATGCTCCCGGTAGAAAGTCAGCATGCGCGACCAGCAGGTGGCCGCATGCGCCTCGTCGTAAACCTCGACACGCGTATCGTTGAAAAAGGCGTGGTCGGCCCCTTCGAAGATCGTGATCTCCACGGACCGGCCGGCCGCCTGGAGGTCCGCCTCGAGTTGACGGGCGGCGGCTGGCGGGACAAAGCCGTCCTTTTCCGCGAAGAACCCGAGCACGGGCGCCTGCAGCGTCGACAGATTCGGAGACACGTTCGGGTGAATACCGTAGAAGACCACGCAGGCGCCGACCGCGGAATTCTCGCACGCCGCATACAGCGATAACTGCCCTCCCATGCAGAACCCGACGGTGCCCACATGCTTAGTCGTCACCTCGTCGCGCGAGAGCAAATAGCCGACTGCTCCCCGCAGGTCTTTCTCGGCGCGACCGATATCGAGTGCCATCATCAGTTTGCCGGCGTCATCGGGACTGTTCGTACTTTCGCCGTGATACATGTCTGGCGCCAGCGCGACAAACCCTTCAGCTGCGAGCCGATCTGCCACATCCTTGATGTGGTCGACCAGCCCCCACCACTCCTGCAGCACGACCAGGCCTGGGCCGCCGCCTGACGCCGGCACCGCCAGATACCCGCTCCCCGCTTTCCCGTTACTGCGAAATTCAATCATCGTGCCAGCCATACAACCTCCGTCTGCCGTCTCGATCACTCCTCGGTGTGGGTGACTCCCGCCCGTTCGATCTCCACGACCGACAGGCTCTGAGCACGGTTCTCGGTCGCCATGGCCGACGAACCACTTAACGACGCATACACCTCCAGGCTGGCCTGCACCAGCGTGCCGTCATACAGTGCCGCCGCCTCATCGGCGTTGAGACCGGCACGGTGAATCATCCACTCTTTGAAGTCGGCCTGCTGGGGAGCCTCGTCGGCCGCCCGACCCCCACCACCCAGCACAAACCGCTCCGGCTGCAGCCGTTCGGAGACCGCGCCGGCGCGAGCGCCGTCGACGAACAGCACCGTCTCGCCTCTGGCCGCATAGTGACTCAGGACAACGTGGTGCCACTCTCCGTCGGTCGCCGTCGCGCTCGATCGCACGATCTCGCCGGATGACGCGGTGTAGGTCAAGCGCTCGCCGCTCACGCTCACGGCCACACGGATCTGGCCGCTCGGCGACAGGTTGTAGATGTCGATCGGCTGACGTTGCCGACCATACGCCGACGTCGTCACCCGGTTGCCGAGTGTCTGGCCCGATACGCCGGCCACCGTGCCGTCACCGGTCGCGCGGACCAGAAAACTCACGGCGAAGGAGCGCATGGGATGCTCTGGCGAAAACGATAGCGGCGTCGGCGACCCGCCGGACACGCGGATGAATCCGGGGTTGGTGGAGCGCGTCGGAGTCGGCTTCCCGGCCGCCAACGCATCGAACAAGGTCGGCACAAAGGCATGGGCCATCTCCGTGTGCCCGGCCGAATTCGGGTGCAGGGGATCAGCCACGAAACCGTCTGCCCACCGGCCGCCCCCATCGTCGATGGCGCCTAGCAGATTGACGCTGGGGACGTCCCACGAATTGATGAGCAGGTTCATCCGTCGGGTGTATGCGTACTCCCGCTCGGCGAAGTCGCTCCGCGCGTACGCCAACGTGACGATGGGCACGATACCCTCGGCCCGAGTCCGCTCCACGAGGTTCCATAGACCGGTGGCGAACTGCTCGTAGATGCGATCGGCCTCGTCCCGGGTCTTCGTACACCGCCTGGACTGGCCAGGCGCACATTCCATGATGCCCTCGTTGCCCAACGAGAGTGCCAGTACGGCGTAGCCCGCATCGGCCGTCATCAGGTATGGGGTGTTCGGATCCGGTGTCCCCTCAGGCTCGAACCGCAACGCGATGGTCACTGTGTTGTCGCCGCCCCGCGACCGGTTCACGACGTCCCACCCGGCCGGTTCGAGCAACTGCCGCACTCGACCCGTGTAACCCTCTTGACGCGTCTCGTCACCGGTGCCGTTGGGCACCGACGAACCGAAAAAGACGATGCGGGTGTCACGCCCCCTGGTGTCTCCGGTCGGTTGAGCGCTGGCAACGGGCCCGACTCCACCAACACCAAGAAGCAGCAGAGCCAGGACGAGCGAGTGGATACGCCGAGTGATGAACATGATGAGCCTCCTCACACGCTGATCGTCTAAATCACGTCATGGTGACGGTTCCGCTCCTTCGAGGCGGACCAGCGTCCCCTCGGCGTCGTAGAACCCGAGAGTCCCCTCTCCCTGGTCGGTCACCCCGAGCACGAGCCTGGGCCGGGTGCCGTCACCCAGGTTCATGACGGTCGTCCCTTGAACCGCGCCCATTACCAACCGCGGCGCTCCGCTCGGATCGTAGAGCGAAAAAAACGGCGCGCCGTCCGCGTCCACGGACAGACCAATGGCCCGTTGACCGGGCGCGCCGAGCAGGTTGAGGGTCGGCTCGCCCTGAAGGTTGAGGCTGGGCTGACCGCCCGTGCCGAGTTCGAGTTGCAGCCGGGCTCGCCCGTCATGAGACAGGCCGAGCACCGGTGTGCCGCCGAGTGAACCGAACACGGCGCTCCGCGCCGCCTCGTCTCCGACGGTCACGCTCGCGTCACTTCCGCGGACCGTGGCCGAGAGTTGTACCGCACCAGCGGGGTCAGCAAACCGCAACGCCGGGGTACCGTCCGATTCGACCCCGAGCACCGCACGCACGGAACGGTCCGGGCCATAGAACGTCAGCGCCGTCAATCCTCGCTCGTCCGAGCCAGAGAGCACCGCGGTCAGGCGTCCGCTGCCGTCGACTAGGTTGACTTGTGAGGCGGTCACTACGTCGCCCCCCTGGGCAGCGAGGCGCGTCGTCAACAGGACATTAGACGCCGCGCCGCCCACCAGCGACGCCCCGAGCATCGCCCCGATCATCCATCCACGTTGCCCGTCCATGCGACTTCTCCTCAGAATTCAATGCTCATGACGAGTCGACGCGACTCGACCTCTGGTCCGTTTGACGCGGGACGCTGGGTTTTAGCCGCGGTCGGCCTCATCATCGTCCAACGCGGAAAAATGGCGGCCCCGCGTCTCCGGACCGAGCCAGATCATACCCACGACCAGGAGACCGGACCCCGCGATGCACCACGACATGGCGCGGCCAATCGTCATGCCGCCATCCTGGAGCTGCCCCAACACGAACGGCGTGGCCGAACCGACCGCAGCGCCGATGTGATACGACAGGCCGGGCCCGACACCCCGCACGGCGGTTGGAAACCGTTCCGTCAGGTACGCTGGTGCCATACCCCAGATGCCTCCGCCGGTGGCGCCCATCAGCACTGCCCCCAGAAAAAGAAGCGACACGCTCGATGTCATTAGAAACACCGGGAGGGTCGCCACCCCGGTCAGCGCCGCCAGCGTGACCGCGCCCCGACGGCCGAGCACGCCCTCCGACGCCCGCCCCCACAGCCCGATGCCAACAATCGCGCCGGCATTGAATCCAATGACATAGCGCACCGGATCGACACCAAGGTCTCGGAGGAACGTGGGGTACCAGAACGAAATCGAGTAGTAGGAGAACATGAACGCCGACAGCAGCAGCGAACTCTGGATGGTGACCCAGAGCAGGTCTGGCTGAAACAGGCGCAGCACCGACACCCGGTCGGTCAATTCCCCCGCGTTCGTCTCCTTCAGATGCCGCTGCCGTGCGAGCCAGACCGGGCTCTCGCTGACACCGGTCCGTATCCAGAGCACCAGGAGCGCCGGGATGACTCCGGTCCAGAACATGACGCGCCAGCCCAGCGTCGAGTCAGGCGACGGACTGAACGGGTCGGGCATCGCCGCGAAGATCGGGTAGATGTAGGAAAAGGTCAGCGCGGAAAGGATGTAGCCCCAGTACCAGCCGCCCTGCAGCAACCCGGACGCCAGCCCGCGCAGCCTCGTCGGCCAGTGCTCGAGCGCCAGCGGCATACCTGCCGCCCACTCACCGCCCATCCCTATCCCGAACAGCGCCCGGAAGGCGAACAGCATGGCGTAGGAGGTCGAGAACCCGCTGAGAAACGCGAACAGCGAGAACCAGAGGATCGACAACATCAGCGGGAGCTTCCGCCCATACCGATCCGCCATCATGCCGGCGCCGAGCCCGCCGGCCAACCGGAACAAGAGAGTGACCGTTCCCAATGCCCCCGCCAGTGCCGCGTCCACCGTGAAGCTCTCCTGGATGTCGACCAGGATGAACGTCATGATGGTGAAGTCGAACCCGTCGAGCAGCCAGCCGAGAAAGGTGGCGAAAAACGCCCGCCACTGTTCGCGGTTCACCTGGCGATACCAGGGAGACTCGGACGTACGGACCACTTTGCTCATGAGGCTCGTAGGGGCGCTCGATTATAGCGTCCGCCTAGAGACGGCCTGACCCGAAGTCCCAGTCGACTCGGCGATTCCTCGACGCCGGCGATAAGACTCAGTTGTCCGGACTCTTTGGCCGCGCGCTGCTGGTGGGGGGGCGGACGGTGACTTTACGGTGAGCCTGGGACCGGCCGGCGAGCAAGTGCGGTCCCCGCGACCATCATGTCGACGATTGACTCGCTGCTCGTGGTGGCCTCGAGCGCGGTCACTTGAGACATCTATCAGCAAATGCTGCATCCCGAGCGGGCCGGCACGACCCTCGCCATCGCGATGTTGGTCTCGACCCTCGTCCCCGGTCGGACAATTTTCTGGTCCAACATCTTCGGATGGTCCGGCATTGCGGCCACCTTCTGCCCGATGATGGTGTTGTCGCTCTGCTGGAAGCGGCCGGCCCCTTCGGGATAGACGCGGAGTCTCAATGCACGTCGCGCCACCGGGCACGTGGAAGCCCCGCTGCGATTTCCTCGCGCGACGTCAGCGACGGTCTCTACGACTCCGCGACGGTGAACAGCAGGTCATGCATCAATTCGGATGAGCGCTCGTTGTCTGTCACCTTGATCTGTAGCCGATAGTCACCGGCGGGAAATCCTCCGAGTGGGATATTCTGCCCATCTACGAGAGTGGCCTCCGCCACGTCGAAGCCAGGTGGCAGCCTCTCGCTGCTCAGTGCCACCGGCGCGGTCCGGTTGAAGAATGTCTCGCCCCCGTCGTTCTGCGTATAGAACTCGTAGTCGATGGTGATATCGGGCATCCCGTTGTCGTGCCCGGGGTTGTAAATCTGGAATACCCACCCCAGCGTGTCAGCCTTGGTGAATCGGTTGTGGAGCCGGGGAACGATGCGGGCGCCGCCGAGCGTGTAGGGAAACTCGGCCAGGTCTTCTGCCGTGGGCGCTTCGGATAGCATCTCCACGCTCTCGTTCAGAAACACGGTGCTGAGTGCCAGCTCGCCGGCCCAGAGGTCAGGAATCGTGACCCGCTCGCGGAGGATCGTGATGGGCGGCACAACGGTGGTCCGGACCGGCTGCCCCGTCGTCGGGTTGATGGCACTGTCGATGGGGGCCTCCCCATCGAAACTGTCCCTGATCGCGATATACACGTCATACTCACCGCCAGCCGATTGCAGCGCACCGGTGACCCGGACCTGCCCTGAATCAACCTCGTTCGCCTCGGCGTAGAAGCTATTCTCGAACACCACGGTATCGGCCGGGACACCGGCAGCAGGCGCGTCGTTGGGGACTGTCAACGTGACAAAGACGGCGAAGTTCGGCGTGGTGATCGCGGACGGATCGATCAGTAGCGTAAACGGCACAAAAGCGATACCTTCGGCGCCCTGCATATAGCTGGGCAAGTACTCAATGACACCCTCATCGGGAGCCCGGCTCTCGCTTCGGGCGTCCCCAACCGCAAGCAAGAGTGTGCGGATCTCCTCTCCCTGCCATTCCTCAAGCTCCTGTGCGCCAATCGGGGCGGAAGCCAAGAGCCCCACGGCGACGCATCCCGCCACGATCCAGGCGCTTCGGGCAATGTCCTTCATTGCAGTTCGTCTCCTCACGAGAAATATTCTGCCGAAATTAGCCGGCCGATCATAGGCGACGGCTTGGGCCAAGTCAAATGGAACGCCTGCAAACCATTCACTAAGAATTCTTTCGGAAGGTCCCTTTCTGGATGCGTTGATCGCAGAGGCTGGCACGGTCTGAGCGGACCACCCGAGTTCGTGACCCCCCAAGCGGCGCACCGGGGTCGCGTGCCTAGTTCGACGTGCGAGCGCCGAGATGAATCCCGAACCAGTCGACCAGCGCCGTCATCGCCAGCTCAGCATCGGCGCCGCGAAATCCGTGGCCGGCACCGGGAATGATGATCACCTTCGATTCGACGCCCCGCTCTTGCAGGGCGGCATACATGTCATGGCTGTTGCTGACCGGCACCAGACCGTCCGCGTCACCGTGAATCAGCAGCGTCGGCGGGTCGTCACCCGACACATGGACGATAGGCGAAATGGACGACGCTTCGGACGGGTCGAAATTCAGAGCCGGAAAGCGCGTGTTCGCATTCTCGGTGGTAATCCCACGCGCCAGGGGCCTGAGATCAACCGGCGGGTAGTACGCGACGACGGCCGCCACACGGTTGCCGGACCTGAGCACCGCATCTTCCGCCGAAGGGTCCCCACGGTCAGACCCCAGACCGAGCATCAACGAGAGATGCCCACCGGCGCTCCCGCCCCAGACTCCGAGCCGTTCCGGGTCTACGCCGAGTCGGCGCGCGTTGAGCCGAATATAACGGACGGCCCGTCGGACGTCCGGCACGATTTCAGGAAGCACGTACTTCGGGCTGCTGCCGTGGCGCACGGCGAACACGGTGAACCCCGCGTCGAGCAGGGCCTGATAGCGAGCTTGAGACACGTCGTGCGGCCGCCACGCGGAGCGCCATCCTCCACTCACGACATTCAGGACGGCGGCGCCGTTCGCGTTGGCCGGCTCGAACACGTCGAAGGTGAGCGCCATGCCGTACTTGTGGCCGTACACCACATCCGGCGTCACGGTCACGTCCTGGGCCCACCCCGAACCAGGCGCCAACAGACTAAGCAGCGCCACAACAAGGATCATTCTCGGCATACGCTGACTCCTCCCGGCGGGACTGAAGACCCGCGGCTACGACCACGGAGGCGAGTCTCCCGACTCGCGCGATACGACGACGATGCGTGGCTCCCCACCGAGGCGTTCCCCGAACGCGTGGGTCACACGCTCATTGCTATCGTGGCATCTTGACCTGGAACAACTCGTACATCCGAAGAACGGCGCGCGGATCGGTATTCCTCACACGGTTGCCGTAATGCGTCGCGTGGGCGGTCAGGTCGACGCGCGCGGTGGCATCCTCCGCCGACAGACCCTGGGCATGCAGCGCCGAGACCTGTCCATGAAAATCACGCAGGTAGGCCTGCAGATGATCGATCTGCTCCCGCTCACGGAACGGCTCCCCGTGGCCGGGCACTATGACATCGAACTGCAGCGCCCTCAGGCGGTCGAGCGACGCCGGCCACTCCTCAACATAGCCGTCACCCATATAAGGGAGACCACCGGAACCGGGGCTTCCGACAAAGAAGTCGCCGGTGAACACGATGCGCTCTTCCGGCAGAAAAACCAGCGAGTCGCCGCCGGTGTGACCACGGCCCGGAAAGTGCAACTGCACCTCGCGTCCCCCCTTCACCAGGGTCAGCGAATCACGGTAGGTCACGTTGGGCGGCGTCGGTCGGGTCTCCTGGACCGCGGCCCCGTGGGCCTCTTGAATCACCAACTGCGCCTCGAGCCGCTGTCGCTCGGCGGCATCGCTGGTCCCCGCGACGCGCGCGCGCAACGCTTCCACCTGCGCTGGAATACCGGCGGTAAACGACCGATTGGTTCGCTGGTCGAGCACGTCCGTCAGTAGCATCGAGCGCACGAACTCGTGCCCGATGATCTCCACGTCGTCACCAAAAATCTGGTTCCCGTGCGCGTGATCGAAGTGGTAGTGCGTGTTAAAGACGTACTTGACCGGTTTGTCGGTCAGCGTCTTGATACCTTCGACCAGACCGCGAGCCGCCGCGGGTGACACCGACGAGTCGACCAGCATCACGTGGTCGTCATTGATGATGACCAGGTTGTTGCTCATAGTGGTCATTGCGCCAGTGCCGGTGGCGAAATAGACACCATCGACGAGCTCGTCGAACCGGTGACTCGGGCTGCCGTCTGGGCTTTGCACCACAGCACCCGACACAGCGGCGCCGCGGGTTTGCCATTGCGCGGTCATGACCACGATGACGCAGGTCGCCGCGGTTAGGAGAGATCGATTCATCTAGGTGCATCCTTTCTTAAACGGGGCTGCGCCCCGAACCCTACGCGGCCGCTCTACGGGCACCCCGAGTGCCCCGCGCCGCGACCGTGGGGCGCGCATGGTCGCGCACCCTGGAGCTCATTCGTTGCCCGTGTCGGCGGTCGGCACTCGGACTCGCCAGAGGTTTCCCAAGCGGAGCATACCGTGCCAGCCGGATGCACTGGACCCAATTCCGCGACAACGCCGCGCGGCTCCGGGTGATGGTGCTCGAGATAGAGATAGCCGCTGTAGACACCGGTCCGGTCGCGGCGCTGGTCGCTGTCTCGGATGTGGACACTCAGCGTCCGCGGCACTTCGGCCTCGTAGCAATTGTCGCGCGCCGCGGTCCGCAGGTGGCGGTAGACCATCCGCTGCTCCGGCGCCTGACGATACCGTGGCCGGTCGGCGGAACCGACGTCCGTGTAGGCGCCGCCACGCATGCCGTCGATTGGTGAGGGCAGATGGCGGGCCAGACGCCTGGCCCGCGCCTCCCCAACATCGACCAATCGAGTCGTGATCGCATCGGTGAGGCGAGCGATGTCGACACACCCGGAGAGTCGGCATTCAGGATGCTCATCAGCAGACTCGACTCGATGCGCCAGCGGTTCGCCAAGCTCGCGCTGCAACTCGATCACGTCAGGCAAGGGGTCTCCGAAGTACACCACGCCGTCGACCCGCTGGATAACGTAGCAGTCGCCCGGGTGGAGGTCGACCACCGTGACCTCACGATGTTGCGCGGGCAGAACCCAGTGAAAGGTCTCCGGCGGCGGCTGCCGGGTCGTCTGCCCGGTGCGCCCGGCACGACCTTCCAGGGGCACCGCGGTCAGCACGACGAGCCCCCCACCGACGGCGAGCACGCAGACCGCCAACCTCACTGTGCGGACGGCACCCCGGGGCAACCTGGTCATCGCGGTCACAGTGCCGCCATTCTATCTCGTCGCCCCGCTGTCGAAGAAGAAGGCCGCCCGTGGTCATCAGCCATCATCACGGTCGGGTATCATGGGCGCCTCATCGATGTAGTGCCGTCTGCGACACGAGGCACCTTCCACGAGGAGTGACCAGATGACCCGACGGGCTCGTCTCATTTGCGGAATCACGGCCACCGTGGGTCTCACCGCCGCAACCCCGACGGCCGCGCAACACGGCGCGCCGGACAGCGGCGAATGGCGGACGTACGGCGGTGATCTCGGCAGCACCAAGTACTCGCCGCTCGATCAAATTGACGCGTCCAACTTCGCCGACCTCGAGATTGCCTGGCGCTGGCAATCGTCCGACGCCGTCATGAGTATGACCACGCCCGACGGCGGCGAGTGGTCGGCCCGGTCGGACGTGATCTTCGAGGCACTGAACCAAGAAGACCCGGACCGCTGGCGAGACGGCCAGCCACCCTACCTGAACAACCTCAAGGCCACCCCACTGATGGCGGCCGGCCGGATGTATATCAACATGCCCACGTCGGCGGGCGCCGCCATCGACGCCGCCACCGGAGAGACGCTCTGGGTCTACAACCCGAAGACCTACGAAGCTGGCACCACCACGATGAGCGCGCGCTGGAACCAACGAGGCGTGGCCTACTGGAGTGACGGTGAGGCCGAGCGCGTCTACTGGGGCACCGGGAACGGGTACCTGATCTGTGTCGATGCGGTGACCGGTCGACCCTGTCTGAACTTTGGGGAAAACGGCCGGCTCGACCTGGTGCGCGACCTACCTCGTGCCGACCGGGACAATCGCGATTGGCTCAACGCCCTGCTCTACTCGGTGCAATCACCGCCTATCGTCGTGGGCGACACGGTAATCACCCCGAGCTCCATCTCGTCGTACAACATCACCCGCGAGGCCCCGCCCGGATGGATGCGCGGGTTCGACGTGCAGACCGGGCGTACCAACTGGACGTTTCACACAATTCCGCAGGGTGACGAGTTCGGTAACGACACGTGGGGCGGCGACTCGTGGCGCGTCACCGGCAAGGTCGGGGTCTGGTCGATGATGAGCGCCGACGAAGAGCTCGGGCTCCTCTATCTTCCCACCAACACGCCGGCCCCCGACTACTACGGCGGGCATCGGCCCGGCGCCAACCTGTTCGCCGAAAGCGTGATCGCGCTAAACATCGAAACCGGAGAGCGGGAGTGGCACTTCCAGGCGGTGCACCACGGCCTCTGGGACTACGATTTTCCGGCCGCGCCGAATCTGGTCGACATCGAGGTCGACGGGCGTCCCATCAAGGCACTGGCCCAAATCAGCAAACAGGGCTTTCTGTATGTCTTCGACCGCGTGACCGGCGAACCGGTCTGGCCGATCGAGGAACGCCCGGTGCCGACCGACACGGATATTCCGGGGGAACAGGTGTGGCCGACCCAGCCCTTTCCCACGCGGCCCGCTCCTTTCGAGTATCAGGGCGCCACCATCGATGACCTGGTCGACTTCACGCCCGAGATTCGACAGATGGCGATCGAGGCGGTCGAGGGCTTCCGTCTGGGCCCGCTCTTCACGCCGCAAAGTCTGAGCGGTACGATCCAACGTCCCAGCTCCGGGGGTGGCGCCAACTGGTCCGGCGCGGGCGTCGATCCGGAAACCGGCATGCTCTACGTGCCGTCGTCCAACGCGTTCAGCCTGCGCCGCTACCGGGAGCCGCAGCCCGATGAAGGCGCGACGCTGGCGGTCATCGAAGGACGGGGAGAGTTCGCCCGACGGGTGACCATGCCGCAGGGCCTTCCATTGTTCAAGCCGCCCTACTCGCGGATGACGGCAATCGACCTCAACACCGGCGACCACGCCTGGATGCAGCCATTAGGTGACGGCGACCGCGTACGCAATCACCCGATGCTTCGCGACCTCAATCTGCCACCATTGGGGGGCGACGGCAGCCGCAGCGGGCCGCTAGTGACCAAGACGCTGCTCATCTATGCCCTGACGACGGGCGGCAGCGACGGCGGCCCGCGACTGCTCGCAGCCGAGAAGTCCACCGGCGAGCCGATCGCATCTGTCGACCTACCGCGAGGGGCCATTGGCACCCCGATGACCTATCTGCTCGACGGCAAACAGTATGTCGCTTTGACCGTCGGCGGCTCGCCGGTGCCAGAACTCATCGCGCTCGCGCTGCCGTAGTGTCCTACAGTGACCGCTCACCGCATCATTTTTGACACCGACTCGGCGGTGTTCAACGACGACGCAGCCGCGCTGGCGATGCTCGCCGGGCGGCCCGACCTGGTGGACATCCTTGGCGTCACAGTGGTCGCGGGGAACTACCCGGTCCCGCAGGGCGCCGAGCACATGCTGCACCTGCTGGAGTTAATCGGGGCCGACGACATCCCGTTGTATCTCGGGGCCGAATCGCCGCTCGTGAATTCGCCGGCTCACGCGGCGCGCCAGGAGGCGCGGTGGGGCCCCGTCTCGTTCAAGGGCGCGTTCGACGCCACCGACCAGGTCGTCCCACCACAGGGCGGACGCTTCGCCGCGGCCCGGCCGCACACGACCGGTGCCGTCCCGTTCATCATCGACACCATCGACCGATACCCGCACGAGGTCACCCTGGTGGCCGTCGGCCCGATGACCAACCTCGCGCTCGCGTTCCAGCGACGACCGGACCTGGCGGCCCTCGTCAAGGGCCTTGTGTTCATGGGTGGCAACGCGCGCGTGCCAGGCAACGTGACGCCCGCGGCCGAGTTCAATTTCTGGTTCGACCCAGAAGCGGCGCACGCCGTGCTGGCGATGCCGATCCCGGACGTGGTGATGTTTGGGCTGGACATCACGAATCATGCCCCCTTGCGCAAGTCGCTCTTTGACCGCATCGTGGCCACCGACACGCCGCTGACCCGGTTAATGCGGCACGACATGGCGCCACGGTTCGAGGCGGACGCCACGGCCACCTATCACGTCTGGGATTGCATCACTGCGGCCTGGCTGATTGATCCCTCTGTCGTAACCGCGTCGGAGCGCCTGCCAATCGCCGTTGAGACCTCCTTCGGCGCCACCTACGGCGGCTCGAGCGTCGCGACCGCGCCGAAGCCGGGCACCCGAACCCTCGAGGTCATGCTGGACCTTGACCTGGAGAAGTTCTTCCGGATCTATGAAGAACTACTCACCAGCCCCCCCACCGCCCCCGCGGCATGACCGCCCTGCACCCCCACGTTCCCGCAGGTCTTCGGCACGGGGAGACCGGCGCATCGCGAACGGCCCCCTCAGTTGACCACCTCCGTGTCGCACTGCACGCGATAGGATAGAATCGCGCAACGTGGCATCACCGACCTGCGCACGGCCAATGTGAAACATCGGTGCGCTCGAAGTCGTATGAAAGCAACAAGATGAGAAGACATCACACTTCGCCTAGGCATCCACGGTCGCGACTCCTGAGTTTCCTCATGGTGGCCCTGGTCGCCGCACCGGCCGCGTTCGCGCAGAGCCAGGGCCAACTGTTTGCCTCCATCACGGACCAGGCCGGCACACCGGTCGAGGGCTTGACAGCTGAGAGCTTCCAGGTTCAGGAAGACGGCGCGATCATGAAGATTCTCTCGGCCAATCCCGGGACCACGCCGATGAAAGTGGCCCTGCTCGTGGACAACAGCGAGGCCATCATGATCTCGAACGGGCTGAGCGCGTTGCGCAACGGCCTCACTGGGTTCTTCGAGACGCTGCCGCCGCAGCACGAGGTTGGCCTGTTCACGGTCGCTGGACGCGTCGCGCCGGTCGTGGACTTCACGACCGACCGGGATGAACTGCTGGCTGGCGCGGACGGCCTCTTCTCCACCTCCGGCGGAACCAAGATGATTGATGGCATGCGGGAGACCTGGGATCGGCGGTTCTCATCCGAGGACGCGTGGCCGGTCATCGTGATGGTGATGACGGATGGCGCGGAGACCAGCGGGAACATGAACGAGGACCAGTTCACCGCGTACACCCTCGACCTCCTCGGCGGCGGCGCCATGGTCCACGTCGTGGTGTTGGAAACCCGGGGCGGGGGGATACAGAGCCAGATCGGGCAGAATCTCACGCAGAACACCGGTGGGTTCTACCGTTCGATGAACTCACCGACAGCGCTGCAGAACACGCTCGAAGAGTTGGCGACCACGATGGGCGATCATTTCGACGAAATGTCACCGCGCTACCGCCTGGTGTACGAGCGACCGGGCGATACGCCCGGCGCACAGATGGGCGCCGGCGTCGTGGGGCCGAATTACAAGATGCAGCTGTTTGCCGACCGGCGTCTGCCGCCACAGTAGCCTGGAACACGTGGACGTGGTGTGAGCCTGGCTTTGACCCTACAAGACCCAGGCAGGTTCCGTTCCACGCTCGGGTTATTGGCGCTCGCCATACGAAGCTGCCACAATTCCGGACCATGTCCGACCTGCCTGGCCCCGGCGCGATGGCGCCAACGTTTTCTCTGACCACCCCCGCGGGCTTGCCTATTGTCTTCGGCGATGAGCCGGTCGCGTCGACCCTGCTGGTCTTCTTCAAACACGATTGCGACACCTGCCATCTGACGCTCCCCTTGGTAGAGCGGCTGCAGAGTGCGCTCTCACCCACGGGGCTGCGCGTGGTCGGCATCTCCCAGGACGGGGCCGACGACACGGCCAGCGCCGTGACCCGCCACAGCCTGACGTTCACGGTGGTGCTGGATGACCACCTCGCGGTGTCGGCCGCCTACGGGTTCGACGCCGTCCCCGCCCTGGTCCTCACCGGTCCAGACCGAGCCATTCTCGCCAGCTTCGAGGGCTTCACGCGGCCGGACCTACGGAACCTAACCGAGGCAGCCGCGGCCGCCTGCGACACGCAGCCACCGCATCTCGTCCATGACGGCGACGGTCTACCTGAACATCGACCGGGCTGCGGCTCCAAGGTGCATGACCCGGATGTGGCCCGGCAGTTGGCGGTGCGTCGGGGCGCCTCGACGCTCGGCGCCCGACGTGTCCAAGTCCCGATCAACGACGACCCATTCGAGTTCATGTCGTCGCAGGGCCTCGACGACGGTCTGCCGGTCGTGCCGCCAACCGAGGCGCGGGTACTCCGCATGCTCGAGGGCACGCGACGCGCCGCCTCGAACATCGTGGCCCACGTCCCACCAAACCTCGCACCGGCCACAGTCGAGAAAATCGCGGTCAACGCCGTCATGGCCGGGTGCCGTCCGGAGTACCTGCCGGTCCTGATTGCCGCGACCGAGGCCGCCTGTACAGACGAGTTCAATCTGCACGGGGTGCTGGCCACGACCTACTTCGTGGCCCCGGTCATTGTGGTCAATGGTCCGATCCGGCGGGCGATCGAGCTCAACTGCGGCCGCAACCTCTTTGGGCAGGGTTTTCGCGCCAATGCCACCATCGGACGAGCGTTGCAGCTCGTGGTGCGTAACATCGGTGGCGGAAAACCGGGCGGCGTCGACATGTCAACCCTTGGACAACCGGGCAAGTTCACGTGTTGCGTGGGCGAGCTCGAAGAGGACAGCGGCTGGGAACCACTCCATGTCGAACGTGGCTTCGCGGCCGACACCAGCACCGTGACCGTGTTCGCGGGCGAGGCACCCCGGGCAATTCGCGACCAGCTGTCGCGTACCGCGCACTCGCTCGGCGCCAGCATGGGGATGTGTCTGCAGACGATGGCGCATCCCAAGCTGGCCCATGTGGGCGAGGCGCTGTTAGTGGTCTGTCCGGAACACCTCCGGATCTTCGCGCGTGACGGCTACACCAAGGCGGACCTGCGCGCCAGAATCCAGGAGGCGACGGCGCGACCGCTTCGCGCGTTGCTCCCCGACGCCGACTGTCAGAAGGGTATGGCCCTGCGTGCCGTGCCACCGGCGCTCCTCGGTCCTGACGGACGCCCGACCGCCGACGGCCTGGAAACACCTCTGTCGAAATTCCAACAGGACAGCGACATCCTGGTGATGGTCGCCGGGGGCACCGCCGGCAAGTTCTCCGCCTTCCTCGGCGGCTGGGCCAACGGCGCCGCCGGGTCCATGGCCGTCACCCGCGAGATCCAGCCCTAATTTTTCGGACGGGGCATCCCATCTGGCATTGTTGCTTCCTCGGTCACAGCCCGCCTGGCCGCGTTGGAGTGATACAGTCAGCGGCATTCCGATTCGAGATGGAGAAGATGGCATGAATGAGCCGCTCGTCATTCTAGATCCGACCGACGAACGCGTCGCTATCGGCCGACAGCTGGCCACGCGCCCCGACCAGCTTCAGGGCACGCTGGGTATCGTCGACATCGCGAAGCCACGTGGAGATGTGTTTCTTGATGAGATCGAGCGCCTGTTACGCGGACGCTTGCCGGCGTTGGACGTCATCCGGCTGAAGAAGCCGACCTATACCAAACCGTCACCGACGTCTCTACGCGACGAAGTGGGCGCGCGGTGTCAGGCGGTCATCCAGGCCCTCGCCGATTGAGGGTCTTGTACGTCGTGCAGTGTGCACGACCTGGTCGACTACGAGATGCGCGGGATTCCGTCGGTCATGGTGGCGTCAACCGAGTTCGTTCACGCGGCTGAGACGCAAGCGGCCGCACTCGGCGTACCGGATCTGGCCGCCAAATCGGTCTTCGTGCCCCACCCTGTCCAAGGCTCGACCGATGACGAGATGCGAGTCAAGGCGCAGCAGGCGATCGACGCGATCGTCGCGGCGCTGACGACCAACGGCTGAAGCCCTGGCCACGCGCGGTGTGAGGGACGCGGGTCGATGGATGCTATCGCGCTGACGACCATCATCGTCTACCTGGTCGCGGCCACCACGGCGGGGAGCCTGATGGCACGCCGGGCCAGCAACTCCACCGGTTGGGCGGTGGCGGGCGGCGGCATGTCCACCATGCTGATAGCGGTCGGGATCGCCGGCACGCGCATCGGGGGGGCCGGCACCTACGGCGTGGCGGGCGACGTCATCAGCGGCGGCGTCTGGAACCTGTGGTGGTACGGCATCAACGCGTTCCTGGCGCTCGCCATCGTCGGTCTGTTCTTCGCCATCTACTTCAGACGTTTCAGACTCCACACCGTCGGCGAGCTGTTCACGATTCGTTTCACGAACCGTCGCTGCCAGTGGCTGACCAGTCTCTGTGTCCAAACCGAGTACGCCATTGTCAACCTGATCGAGGCCTACGTCATCGGAGTCATCCTGAGCACGCTGACGCCACTCCCCATGCTGGGTGGCGTCCTGGTGGCGGGGGCTATCTTCGCCACCTACGTGTCGCTGGGCGGGCTATGGGGCACCGCCGTCACGAACCTAATTCACTGTTCCGTCGTGCTGGTGGGGCTGACGTCGGTCGGCCTCATGGGTGTCAACGAGCTCGGCGGCTGGACCGCCGTCACCACGACGGTCGACGCACATCTGGCCGCGGCCTCTCGCGACACAGCGGACTGGTGGAGCTTCATCGGTACCGGCTGGCTGCCGGTCTTCGGGATGTTCTTCGCCGCCGCCGTGCACACGCCGGCGGCCTCGGTCTACACGAACTACTCGACCGCGGCCAGATCCGAGCGCCACATCGCACCGGCGTTTCTCCTGGGGGGCCTCATCGCCGCGGCCATGCCGGTGCTGGCCGGTCTGATCGGTATTCTCACCACCGCCAAGTACGGCCTGGATACCGGCCTGGGTGGCTACCGAAACCTGACGACACTGGCCTCGGAGATCAGCCCGGTCGTGGGGGGCATCGCGCTGGCGGCGGTCCTCGCCGCGGTCATTTCGTCCGGCGGACCCATCCTGCTCTCGAGCGCCACCATGTTCGTTCGTGACTGGCTGCCGTTCACGCGGTCCTACACGTCGGAGCAGCGACTCACGGCGTATCGGATCACGACGACCGTGTACGCCTTCGCCGCAGCCATCGCCGCCTGGCTCGTCGCCGAGTACACGACCATCTCGATCCTCGACCTGCTGCTGTTCGGGTTCGCCATGGTGGTGCCACCCGCGGTGTCGCTCGGCTACCTCGTGTATTGGCGCCGTACGACGGAGGCGGGCGCCTACTGGGGCATGGCGGTCGGTTACGCCTCTGGCTTGATCTGGTTCGGGTCGATCAAGTTTGCGCTCGCCACCGGATTCGCCGTCCCGGCGGACGCCGGTCTGCTCTGGAGGACCCTCGCCTACGGTCTGACCGTCGACGGCGAAGGCCTCGACCCGTCGTATCTCACCTTCTTCGTGCCGCTGGTCGTGGTCCCGATCGTGTCGCGGCTCACGAGCCAGACGGGCGCACGCGAGGATTTCTACGAGATGCTGTCCGGGCGCAAGCCCGTTCCGCCCGGTCTGGTGTGAGCAGACATCATAGAGGGCCAGTATCGCCGCCCTCCCCAGGCCCGGGCCCTGTCTTGACGACGGGGACGATATAATCCCGCGGCGCGTCAACCTCGACCATGCGCCGACCTCCCCGTCGGCCTCTTACCCGGGGCCGGCGCCCTGGAAGGATCTCCGATGTCTGATCTTGTCACCGTAACCAATCGCGATGGAGTGGCCGTCATCATGCTCCAGAGTCCGCCGGTGAATGGTCTCGGCTTCGCGGTGCGCTCGGGTCTGCAGGCCGCTCTGGAGGCCGCAACGGCCGACGACGCGGTCGACGCGCTGGTCGTGACCGGCGCGGGCAAGATGTTCAGCGGTGGCGCCGACATCCGCGAATTCGGCCAGTCCCCGCCGCCCGGCACGCCTCACCTTCCGATGGTCATCGACGCCATCGAGGCGTCGGAGAAGCCGGTTGTCGCGGCCATCCATGGCTTCGCGCTCGGCGGAGGTCTGGAGCTCGCACTCGGGTGCCATGTGCGACTGGCAGCGGCCGGTACGCGGGTGGCGCTCCCAGAGGTCACGCTCGGTATCGTGCCTGGCGCCGGCGGCACACAGCGCCTCCCGCGTCTGATCGGCGTCCCCGCCGCGCTCGAGGTCGTCGTGAGCGGCAGTATGGTGCCTGCCGAGCGTGCGCGGACGCTCGGCATCCTTGACGATGTGATCGAGGGCGATGTCGTCGACGCCGCGGTGACGCATGCTCGCCGCATGGTCGATAAGCGCATGTCAATCCGCCGTGCGTCAGGCACGGACGATCGGGTCGTCGAGACCCGCGGCAAGCCCGAGGTGTTCGAGGCGTTCAAAAAAAAGATGGCTCGGCGCGCCCGGGGCTTCGAGGCACCCTACGCCTGTGTGGAGTGCATCGAGGCCGCCGCCAACCTGCCGTATGCGGAAGGCACCGCGAAAGAGCGCGAGATTTTTGTGGAGCTCCTCGCCTCGGACCAGTCGAAGGCACAGCGGCACGCGTTTTTTGCCGAGCGACAGGTGGCGAAGATCGCCGACGTGCCGAAAGACACGCCGCTCCGGCCGGTCAAGACCGCGGTCGTCATCGGCTGCGGCACCATGGGTGGCGGCATCGCGATGAATTTCGCCAACGCCGGTATCCCTGTCACCGTATTCGAGGTGTCCCAAGAAGCACTCGACAAGGGCCTCGGCGTTATCGAGAAGAACTACGCGGCAACGGTGTCCAAGGGTCGACTGTCCCAGGAGAACATGGACACCCGGTTGGGACTAATCTCCAGCACGGTCAGCTACAACGACTTGTCGGACGCGGATGTCGTGATCGAAGCCGTCTTTGAGGACATGGCCCTAAAACGGGAGGTCTTCGGCCAGTTGGACGCCGCCTGCAAGCCTGAGGCGATTCTGGCCACCAACACCTCCACGCTGGACGTCGACGAAATCGCCTCGGCCACGAGCCGACCCGACAAGGTCATCGGCACACATTTCTTCAGCCCGGCGAACGTCATGAAGCTGATGGAGAACGTGCGCGGGGCGCAGTCGTCGGACGAGACCATCGCCACGATCATGAAGCTGTCGAAGACGATCGGCAAGATCGGCGTCCTGGTCGGCATCTGCGACGGGTTCGTGGGCAACCGGATGCTGTATGCCTATCGTCGGCAGGCTGACTTCCTGCTCGAGGAGGGCGCACTCCCCGACCAGATCGACAGGGTCATCTACGACTTCGGGATGCCGATGGGTCCGTACGCCATGGGCGACCTGGCGGGACTCGATGTGGGCTGGCGTATCCGCCAACGGCAGGCCGCGACCCGCCCGGCCCATCTGCGGTACTCGACGGTCGCCGACCGGGTCTGCGAACTCGGTCGGTTCGGCCAGAAGACCAGCGCCGGCTGGTTCCGCTACGACCCGGGCAGCCGCACCCCGATTCCGGATCCGGTCGTAAACGAGTTGGTGCTTCAGGTGTCGGCGGACAACGGATTCATACGGCGCGACGTCAGCGACCAAGAGATCCTGGAGCGCTGCATGTACCCCCTGATCAACGAGGGCGCGAAGATCCTCGAAGAGGGGCTGGCCCAGCGCGCCAGCGATATCGACGTCATCTGGATGTACGGCTACGGGTTCCCGCGCTACCGCGGCGGTCCGATGTTCTGGGCAGACCTAGTCGGTCTCGACACCATCTACCACATGATGCGTCGACTGCACGACGAGCACGGCGACTACTGGTTGGAACCGGCGCCGCTGCTCAAGCAGCTCGCGGAGCAGGGCCGGGGGTTCGGCGACCTCTAATGGGCCGTTGCCGACCTGACATATCGAATTCGTCGACCTCTCGGAGAGCGCATTGATGCGACACAACCAGATACTTTGGTCGCTCTTCGTGGGTCCTCTCGTTGTCGGTCGATCGCCCTCCGGATCGCGGGCGTTGCCGCGCCGGTCAGGGCAGCGCCAACGCCGTGAGACCTGATTCACCATCGCTACTGTACGCGGCCACGATGTACTGCTTGCCTCCGGCCATGTAGGTCATCGGCGTCCCGTTCAACGGCACCGGCAAATCGACCGCGCGCACGACCTCACCCGTCGCCTTGTCGAACGCGCTCAGCACGGGCCCCCGTCCGCTCGCGCGACTCCCACGGAGCCCCAGAAACAGCAGGGTCTTCGTGACCAAGGGGCCCGTATACCCACCGCCCCCGAGCGGGCCAGGGTCCGACACGCCGAGGTCGATAATCTGCTGGCGCGGTCCATCGCCGAGCGGCACTTGCCAGGCATGATCGCCGGTCGTGAGGTCGATGGCCGTGAGCCGCGCATAGGGCGGCTTCACCAACGGCAGCCCCTGCGGGCCCCGCAGTCCGCTCCGGCCACGCCGGTAGGTGAAATCGGACCGGTCGGGATCCGGCGTCTCCAACCGCACGGAAATCGGATTCGTGTTGGACGGCACATACAGATAGTCTGAATCTGGGTCGAACCCGGCGCCGTACCAGTTGGCCCCGCCGCCCCACCCCGGCATCTGAATGGTGCCCTTCTGTGACGGCGGATGGAACAGCCCCCCGTACTCGAACTCCGCCAGGATCGCCTCCGCCTCGGCTCGTAGCTCCGGTGTGAAGTCGATCAGATCGTCAACGGAGATGCCTTGCCGCTCGAACGCGGGAGGCTTCGTGGGAAACGGCTGGGTCGGCGAGGTCCGTTCCCCCGGCACCGACGACTGCGCCACCGGTCGTTCCTCGATCGGCCAGACCGGCTCGCCGGTCACCCGGTCAAACACATAGGTGAACCCCTGCTTGCTCACCTGCGCGACCGCCTTGATGTCGCGGCCCTCGACGGAGATGTCGACCAGTGTCGGCGCCGCCGGTAGGTCGTAGTCCCACAGTCCGTGGTGCACCATCTGGAAGTGCCACACTCGCTCGCCGGTGGCGGCGTCCAGACAGACCAGACTCTCCGCAAACAGGTTGTCCCCCAGACGGTGCCCGCCATACCAGTCGTTGGTCGGGGTGCCGATCGGCAGATACACATACCCCAGGTCCTGGTCGGCGCTCATGACAGTCCACACGTTCGTGTTCCCAGTGTAGCTCCAGGAGTTGTCCTCCCACGTATCGTGGCCGAACTCGCCCGGCTGCGGGATGGTGTGAAACGTCCATAGCAGTTCGCCGGTGCGCGCGTCGAACCCGCGGATGTCTCCCGGAGGAGCGGTCATGTTCATCGGGCCGTCGGAGATCGAGGACCCCACGACGACCACGTCGCCAACCACCATCGGCGGTGACATCACCTGGTAGGCGCCACGCGTCGCCTCTCGCCGAAGCCCCTGCGTCAGGTCGATCTTGCCGTCGGCGCCGAAACGACCGATCGGCTGTCCCGTGGCGGCGTCGAATGACCAGAGATGCGAATCGCCGGTCGCCAGAAAGATTCTGGACTCGACCCCGTCTGACCAGTGCGCCACGCCCCGTGTATTGAACCCAAGGTTGGTCGGACGTCCCGCGTCATAACTCCCGACGTCGCGTACCCAGAGTTGCTCTCCCGTCGCAGCGTCGATCGCGGCCACGATACTGAGCGACGTCCGCACATACAGGACGCCGTCGACCATCAGGGGGGTGCCCTTGAACCCCTGTGAACGAATTTCACGGTTCTGGGCGAGGATGGGGTTGTCGGCCGACACCCACTGCCAGGCCACCTCGAGCTGGTCGACGTTGTCGGCGTCTATCTGGTCAAGCGGCGCATACTTGGTGCTGCCATCGTCGCCACCGTAGCTCGCCCACTGGCCGTCGGCCGCGCCGTGCTGCGCCGCGGCGGGCACGACAGACAGGGCGGTGCCAAGCAGCCACGCTATCGCCGCCGCCGCACGTCTCGATGTCCTGTTCCTCATCAGCGGTCTCCCTGTCTCAGTCGGAACGCACTCGTCCCGCGTCCGGCCATGTCGCCGGGCCCAAGTCTGCACTATAGTGGCTTCTGAGCATGGGCACACTCCAAGATCTGCCGCGCACGTCCCAACCAACGGCTTCACCGACGATCGGTGCCGTCGACCAGATCGATCTGGTCGAGTGGTACTTCGAGCAGGGGTGGACCGACGGACTACCGGTCGTGCCGCCGACGCCGGAGACGGTCGCGGCGATGGTGACCGCGTTGGGCGGGGACCCGAATTACCTGGAAGCCCGAGTGCCGCCGCGGTCGGGCAACCTGACCCGCGAGGTGCTCGCGGTCAATCTGGTGCTGGCTGGGTGCAAGCCGGCCTACGCACTGGTGGTACGAGCCGCGATACTCGCGCTGTGCGGCTCGCACTTCAACCTCAACGGCATTCAGGCCACCACGCACATGGCGGCGCCGCTACTGGTCGTGAACGGTCCGATTCGCCGCGAGATCAGCATGAACGCCAGCGCCAATGTATTCGGCTCTGGTAACCGGGCCAACGCCACCATCGGCCGAGCGCTCCGACTCATCATGCTCAATGTCGGTGGCGGATGGCCCGGCGACCTCGACAAGAGCACGCTGGGTCATCCCGGTAAGTACACCTTCTGTATCGCCGAGAACGAAGAAGCCAGCCCGTGGGCGCCGTACCACGTCGAACAGGGCTATCGGCCTGACGACAGCACCGTGTTCTGCATCGCCACGGAGGGTCCGCACAGCGTGACCAACCACGTGGCGAATGACCCGCAAGGCGTGCTCGACAGCCTCGTCTCGGCCATGAGCACCATCGCGCACAACAATGCCGTCAGTAGCGGCTCCTGTGCCGTCGTCATCGGACCGGAGCATGCCGCCACCATCGCCGGCGCAGGCTGGACACGCCGCGACGTCCGGCGGTATCTGTGGTCGCACACCACGAACACGTTCGACGACATAAGCTTCCAGGGCCGCTACGGCAAGATCTACAACCGAAACCTGCCGCGATGGTATCGACGCGAATCGGGCGCGCGCATTCCCATCGTGCCGTCACCGGACGACATCCATCTCTTCGTCGCCGGCGGTGAAGCCGGCCGCTTCTCGGCGTTCCTCCCCGGCTGGGGGCATATGACGTCGCCGGTGCTCCGCGCCATCGACGGTCAGGCGCCCGCGCGAGAGGTGCGGTGCAGTGATGGAACCTGCGAGGTGTGAAACCCGAACCCGGCACCCTGAAGCCTGAACTCAAAGAGAGCATTCATCATGCCCACGCACTCGACCCTACCCTCCGGCCAAATCGTCTTTGACCCGCGCGGCACGTTGACCGCGGCGTCGGTCGACCTAGCCCCCAGACTCGACACCCTGCGCGGCGTTCGCGTCGGCATTCTTGACAACTCGAAGTGGAACGCGTCGACCTTGCTACGACGTGTGACGACGCTGCTGGAGGCCGACGACGGACCGTCGGCTATCACCCGCTACACGAAGGACAGCTTCTCTCGGATGGCCCCGGCCGAGTTGTTGGATCGGATCGCGGCAGAGAACGACGCGGTCGTGACCGCCATCGGCGATTGAGGTTCCTGTACGTCGTGCAGTTTGCACGACGCAGTCGGGCTGGAACAACGAGGGGTGCCAACCGCGGCCATCATCACCGCGGCCTTCCTCCGTGAGGCGGAGGTCCAGCGCGCGGCGCTGGGTGCAGTGGCGCTGGAACCGGTGCTGATCACCCACCCGCTGAGCACGTTGTCAGACGTGGACATTCAGGCCCGCGCCCAAGAAGCGCTCCCGCAAATCCGGACCGTCCTGGTCGCACGCTGACCCAGAAGTCCGCGTGCCCTCTCGACCAGGTCCGGCTCCCGGTCGTGCCAGACCGAGGGGCTTCACGAACGACCAGATGGGATAGCAGCCCGTGGTGACAACCGTCCTAGACGTTGGCAAGCCAGTCGTCGTGGCCAACCTGGAAGGAGACTCGGCGCCCCGGAGTAAGATTTGACCGATGCTCGTGAATCTCGCCTACGGCCGCACCGGTCTTCCGATCGACTTCCCGGACGATCGCACAACCGTCATACAGCCGACCTACGTCGACGGCCTGCCGGACCAGCAAGGGACCATCCGAAAGGCGCTGGAACACCCGAGCGGCACTGACCCGTTGCGCAACCTGGTACGCGCCGACCAGACGGTCGCCATCTCGGTGTGTGACATCACGCGCCCGATGCCGAGCGCGACCCTGCTCCCAGTCGTACTCGAGGCGCTGGCGCACGTCCCCACATCGCAGATCGCGATCATGGTCGCCAGCGGCACCCACCGTGCCACCACCAGGGACGAGCTGATCGAGATGTTCGGCGCGAATATCGTAGACCGCAACCGCATCGTCATCCATGACGCCTTCGACGAGTCGCAGCTGGTCTCCCTTGGGGAGGTGGACGGCGGCATCCCCGTCTGGCTGAACCGCACCTGGGTCGAGGCTGACGTCCGGATCACGACCGGGTTTGTGGAGCCGCACTTCTTTGCCGGATTCAGTGGCGGGCCCAAGTTGGTCGCACCGGGGTTGGCCGGGTTCGAGACGATCATGCGTCTGCACGATGCCGAAATGATCGGTCACCCACAGGCCCGCTGGGGGGTGGTGGAAGGCAATCCGATTCACGACGCGGTGCGGCGCATCGCCGCCCGGTCCGGTGTCGACTTCAGCATCGACGTGGCCATCAACCGCGACCGAGACATCACGCACGTCGCGGCTGGCGAACTGTTTGCGGTCCATCGGGCGGTCTGCTCCATCGTCAAGCGCACAGCGATGCAGGCGTTCACACGACCGTTCGATGTCGTGGTGACGACCAACAGCGGCTATCCGCTGGACCAGAATCTGTATCAGTCGATCAAGGGGATGTCGGCCGCGGCCCAGGTGGTCAAACCGAATGGGGTCATCGTGTGCGCGTCCGAGTGTGCCGATGGCTACCCGGACCATGGCGAATTTCTGGACATCTTGACGCAGCGCCATAGTGCGGATGCGCTCCTGGAGATGATCCACGAACCGGGCCACAACCGGCACGACCAGTGGGAAGTGCAGATGCAGGCGCAGATTCAACAGCGGGCCGAGGTGCTGCTGAAGACCGATGGCCTGACCGATGATCAGGTCCGCGCGGCTCATCTCACGCCGGTCCACGACGTGGCCGCGGCGACCCGGGATGCGCTGGCGCGCTCCGGCCCAGACGCGCGTGTGTGCGTGTTGCCGGAGGGCCCGCAGACCATCCCCTATCTCACGAAGCAGGCATGAGAATTCGCACCGCCTGGCTTGCCCTCACCCTCGCCACGTGGGCGGCGGCCTGCGTCGATTCGACCTCGCCAAGCGTCGAGCAACAGCGTGTCGACACCCTCTTCGCCGAACAAATTCAGACCGGTCAGCCGGGGTGTGCTGTGGGCATCGCTCGGGGCAACAATATCCTCTTTAGCCACGGCTACGGGGTCGCGACTCTGGACCACCGGGTGCCGATCACGCCGGACACCGTGTTCGATGTCGGCTCGGTGACCAAGCAGTTCACCGCGTCGAGCATCATGCTGCTTGCGCTCGACGGCGCCCTCTCGGCGGACGACGATATCCGGACCTATCTGCCGGAACTCCCCGACTATGGCACGGTCATCACGATTCGACATCTGCTGCATCACACGAGCGGCATCCGTGACTACTTGAACCTGATGGCCCTGGGCGGCCGCGAGTTCTATGCGCCAATCAGCCATCAGGCCATCGTGGAGTTGATGGCGCGCCAGCGCGCGTTGAACGCGGTGCCGGGCATGCGCTACCGCTACAGCAACACGGGGTACATGTTGCTCGCGACCATCGTGGAGCGAGTGTCCGAACAGACGTTCGGTGCCTTCGCGCGTGAACGGATATTCGAACCGCTTGGCATGACCCGAAGCTTTTTGTACGAGAACGCCGAGCAGGTCGTGTCCGACCGAGCGACCGGGTACGCACCGGGTGATGCCGATCAGTTCCGCATGGTGCACAACTACAGCTTCGCCACCGCTGGCGACGGCCAGCTGTACACCACCGTCGGTGACCTCCTGCGATGGAGCCAGGCGCTGGCGACCGACGCGGTGGCCGGGCCGGAGTTCACACACTTGATGGTCGAGAGAGGCGTCCTTGGGAATGGCGAACCGCTGGACTACGCGGCGGGTCTGGCGATCGGCGAGTATCGCGGACTCGGCACCGTCGGACACGGGGGCAGCACCTGGGGGTTCCGGGCGCAGGTGGTCCGGTTTCCAGACGACGGCGTCGCCATCGCTGTCCTCTGTAACCGCGAAGATGTGAACCCGCGCGCGCTGGTCGACGGTGTCGCCGACCTGTATCTCGCTAACCAACTGGGTCCGCGGCCGGAACCGAGACCACGGCGAGCACGAGACGGGGCGCGAGCGACTCCAACCCTAGTCGTCGGCGACCTCGCCGACTTCGCTGGCACCTTCTACAGCACGGAACTCGACGCGACCTACCACGTTCGGGTTGAGGACGACACGCTGCGTCTACAGATCGAGCGATGGCCGCCGCTGGTGCTGGTGCCGACTGGCGACGATACGTTCGTCGCCATCGACGTGCCGGCGTGGACTGGCCCCAGGCGCGCCGACCTGGCGTTCACCCGGGACGGCTACGGAGCTGTAAACGGCTTCGCGCTGTCAGCCGGTGAGGCGCACGCCCTACGATTCGGTCGAGACCCGCGTCAGATCGACAATCGGCGGTAGCGACACCGATTGCGGGCCTACTGCACCGCGTTCCGGTCCGCCCGCAGTGCCCGCACCAGCGACACCGCCATGAGGACAAACACGCCCAGCAGCGGCACGGACGCCAGCAACGAGGCCGTGCGCATGGGGTCGAGCCCACCGATCCGCATCAGCGCCAGCGGAAGGAGCGCCAATGCGAAGGCCCAGAACATGCGGTGCCAGCGTTCCGGCTCCTCGTCGTGCGCCAACCCGGTTGAGGCACTCGCCGCCAGGGCGTAGGCGGCCGAGTCGTAGGTGGTAGCCAGAAACACGAGGCTCGACAGACAGAACACCCCCAGAATGATGTTGCCCGCCGGCAACGACGCGATCACGGCGGCAATGGCGGCCGGCTCGCCCTGGTTGAACACTAGCCCCGTCACATCGAGCAGCCCGTTTAGCTCCAGATGCAAGGCGTAGTTGCCGAGTACACCGTAGTACACGGCGCACCCCAGACTGCCCCACCCCATCATGCCGAACACAACCTGTCTGACCGTGCGTCCTTCCGAAATGCGAGCCACGAAAATACCCATGAACGGGCCGATCGCCACCCACCAGGCCCAGTAGAAGACGGTCCAGTCCTCGATGAACCGGGAATCAGTCAAGGGGTCGGTCCAGGTGTTCATCCGGAGGAACTCGTAGAACATGAGCCCAACGCTATTGGTGCTCATCTTGAGGATGAACAGCGTCGGGCCCGCCACCAAGACGAACAGCAGCAACGTCTTGGTCAAGACGACGTTGATGTTGCTGAGTCGCTTGATCCCGCGCTCGAGTCCGACATAGACGCTGGCCGAGAACAGCATGGCGCACAGCGCGACCACGCCCGCCTGCAATCCGAACGAACTCTCGACACCGAACAGACGGCCCAGACCGGCGGCGATCATCGGGGTGCCGAAACCGAGCGACGTCCCGGCCGCGCCCAGCACGCCGACGATGAACAGCGTATCGGTAATACGGCCGATGACCCCGGTGGTCTGCGTCCCCAGCACCATGTGGCAAGCACTGCTCACCCGCAAATTCGGCTGTCCCCGCACGTAGTAGGCATGGGCGATGGCAAGCGTCGGCAGGCAGTAGAACGCCCAGCCGGTCGGCCCCCAGTGAAACATCCCGTAGGTGGCCGCCCACTCGACCGCCTCCGCGGAACGCGGCTCGACCCCAAACGGCGGACCCGTGTAGTAGTGCGCCCACTCGACCGTGCCCCAATACAGGATACCGGTCGCCACGCCGGCGCAAAAGACCATCGACACCCAACTGGCGGTCGAAAAACGAGGCGGCGCCCCTGGCTGCCCCAGGACCACCGTGCCGTAGCGGCCAAGCGCCAACCAGAGGACAAAGCCAATCACGGCGGTGCCGGCCCAGATGTAGACGACGCCCAGTTGGGATGTCAGGAGCTCGTAGGACCGATCGACGAACCGATCGCCGACGTCGGGCCACATCATGAGTGGGCCCGTAATGGCCAGGAGGACGACGACCGACGTCGTAAAAATCGGCCAATCGGTCCTAGAAGTCGTCACGGTGTGAGTGTGGGGAGTCGCCGCCATGGGGCGAGTGGCCGCAGAAGTTCAACCTGGTCAACACTATACCAGCGTCATCGGGCACCCCCTCTAATCCGGGTCATGAGCCGCAGGCCCTGACCACGCCGGACAACACGAAGCCAGCTGCAAGCCCGAGCAGGCCAAAAAGTCGAGGGGTCGACGCGCGGGTGTCGTCTTCCAACCGGTCGGACGCGACCTCGTTTAGCGTCCCCGCTCCCTCCCCAGATCTCTGGCGGACTGCCAACGACGCTGCGGGGCAGGCTGGAGACAGGTGTCCACAAGCCGAACCAGCGACAGCAGAAAGAGCAGTTGGTGTCTGAACAGCGGATGACGTTCCCGACGCGAACGGCGTCGACCACGGCATTCGCGGTGGCACCGGCGAACGGGGGCCGCCCGGCGACCATCTCGTAGAACCCGCACCCGAGCGCGAAGTGACCGGACCGCGCGTCCGGCGCAATGTCGTCCAGCCCTTCTGGTACGATCGTCGGTCCTCCATCAGGCCAGACCGAGACGGCCGGAACCAATTTCACGCGCGGATCCTCCAGTCAAATTCGTTCCGGGGTCACGCCTCCATGCACCTGGTTCCGCTGGTGCAATTCGTCCAGAGCGTCCGCCACGTGCAAGACGATCGCCACCGCGTCCGTCTACCGACATCGCGCCTGACCGAGAAACCGGTCAGCCAGCGACCCCAGGCGGGTGCAGGTGTCATGGTTGTGGCGTTTCGTGTTGGGTTGGATGTCGTGGCCAAAGTTCTCGTGTGGCTGGACAGGGCGTCCGACCGGCAGTGTTCGCGGCTAGTGTCCACTCGGGACGCAATGGAGTCTAATAGCCACGTGCCGGAAGCTGCCCCATGACACGACCCTGGCGAGCCGCTTGGTCTCTCGTCGCTCTCCTGTCGTGGTCGTGCGCCGTCACGCCGCCGCCGACGCTGCCGGCCCCGGCCTACGCCTACGCCGACGTGCTCGCGCAGGCGGACACGTTGTTGCGAGCAGGGTGCTACCGGTGTCTACTCGAGGCTCGGGTGTCGTACGAAGACCTGACAGACACCGAGGCTGACCCAACAGCGGTGAGGACCGGACTCTTCGAGACGTCACTGCTAATCGGCATGCGAGAGCGCGAGCTGGGTCTGGTGGGCCTGGGCACTTTCGAGCACGCCGCTCGCCTCGCGGCGACGACCGATACACCGACGGAATGGCCGCAGTTCGTCGCCATGGCGGAGACGACGCGGTGGCAGCGCGTCGGCGTCCCCAAAGCGCTTCTCGATGAGAACACCGCGCACCGTAGGCGCGTCGACCGGGAGCGCGAGTCGTGGAACGGGCTGCTCCGGCCGCT
>Ga0315338_1001069_pt1 | contig 40425 bp, 44 predicted proteins | sample ASW8metaG_FD_204518 | JGI IMG/M metagenome (GOLD analysis project Ga0315338, IMG submission 204518) | Ammonia-oxidizing marine archaeal communities from Monterey Bay, California, United States - ASW #8 | ecosystem: Environmental > Aquatic > Marine > Coastal | place: USA: California | collected... | reverse complement strand
CAACCTGCGTGGGCCGCGAGACGCCCATCATGTTCACCGACGACCCTCCACCGAGGATGCGCCCACTGAGTGGGTAATACTCACTTCCGTCGATCTTGCGCTCCGTCGGGTACATCACTACGTACGGCGATTCGAGGATAGGACGATTGCCCTTCGTCCCGTCCGCGATCATCCCCGGGAGCGGCTGCGGGTCCGGCCCAGCCTCGAGCAGCAGCACGCGCCGCTTCGGGTCCTCCGACAGCCGCGAGGCCGCCACGCATCCCGCCGAGCCGCCGCCGATGATGATGATGTCGTAGAAATCGCCCTGCTGCGTCATGCGTTCACCCTCCACGCTCGCCGTCGATTGGCTGACGTGGCGGAGAATAACACGCTCGCCCAGTTTCGGTTCGTGTGCCGCTCGTGCCATCCATCGCGACTCCGTCTCTGGTGGCCTTCGCCGCTGCGCGTCTGTCACCTCCGGGCCCTCGGCAAGACACCAAACCCGCCGTCCCGCTATCCTAGGGCCGTCGACGCTAGACACGCGCCACCGCCGGATGCCGCATGCGTCCCGGGACCGGTGCATGGAAAGGGACCATGGGCTACTCATCGATCGTTTCTATCCAGTGTGACTACCCCGGTTGCGAGGTAGCGGACGAGTACCTCGATTCTGACCGCATGGACCATTGGTACCTGCCCGAGGGCTGGGCGCGCGTCGATCTGCAGATGGACATCGAACACGAGGACCATCACGACGAGGCCGGCCTCTACGGCATGCTTTGTCCCACGCACAGTGTCACGATTAAGGAGCAGTTGTGGCCAGGGCGAGAGCCGGAGGCGCGCCGCCGCGGGTAGCGATCACGCAACCCGTCACAATTCGTGTCGTTCGCCAGGTGCGGAGTCGCACCGCGACGTGCCTATAATCGCCGCATGCTCATCGAGCTCACCGTGCGTAACTTCGCCGTCATCGAGGAGACCCGCCTCTCGCTGGGAGATGGCTTCAACGTCATCACTGGGGAGACCGGCGCCGGCAAGTCGCTACTAGTCGACGCCCTGGAGTTCGTCCTGGGCGGGCCGGCGGACCAGGAGCTGATCCGCGCCGGCGCCGAAACGGCCTCAGTCGAGGCCGTTTTCGCCGTGGACCACGCCGCCGCGCTCCACCGGCTACCGCCTACCGCCAGGGTGCTGGCAGACCACGGCTTGGAGCTCGACGATGAAGGCACCGTGGTGATCGCACGCGAAACCCATCGCGGAGGACGTTCCGTCTCGCGGCTGAACGGCCGTGCCGTGCCGGTCGCCGTGGCCAAGGACGTGGGCGAAACGCTGGTCGACATACACGGCCAGGGCGCTCATCTCTCTCTGTTGAGCCAACGCCACCAGCTCGCCATGCTCGATGCGTGGGCGGGGCTGGCGGCCGAGCACGAGGCCTTTGCAGACGGCGTGGACGCGCTGCGGACCATCGAGCGGGAGCTGGCTGGCCTGGTGACGAACGACCGCCAAGCAGCGCAACAGCGGGACCTGTTGGCGTTCCAGGCGGCGGAGATCGAGGCGGCGGAACTACGGCCCGGCGAAGGAGCGGAGTTGATCCGGGAGCGCGATCTGCTGGCCAACGCCAACGCTATTCGCGAGGCCTGTGCCGCCGCCTACGACACGCTCTACGCAGGCAGCAGCAACGCTTGTGACCTCATGGCGAAGGCGGTGCAGGCGCTGGGACGGTCGGTGGATCCCACGGGCGCGCTGGCCTTGCGCATCGCGGAACTCGAAGCCGCCGCCGCTCAGGTGCAGGAGGCAGCACGTGAGATCAGGACCTACGCGGACACGGTCGAGACGGACCCAGCCCAGCTGGGGACGGTGGACGACCGGATCGAGCTGATACGCAGGCTCCAACGTAAGTACGGCGACACCGAGCTGTCCATCATCGCGTTCGGCGAGCAAGCAAGCCGCGACCTCGAGGGCATGGAGAACGCCGACGAGCGTCACGCCGAACTGGACGAGGCCGTCGCGCAAGCGCGGGAGCGGCTCGGCGTCGAGGCGGGCGTGCTGTCGGCAAAGCGGCTCGCAGCCGCGAAACGGCTCGCGGTGGCGGTCGCTGCGGAGCTCGGCGAGCTTGGCCTGGGTGGCGTCTCGTTCGAGGCTTCGCTGGCCCGCGCCGACGACCACGATGGCCTCGACGTGGGCGGGCGCGGCGTGGCTTTCACGCGCGATGGCATCGACCGCGTCGAGTACATGGTGGAAACCAATAGCGGTGAAGGCTTGAGGCCGCTGGCCAGGATAGCGTCGGGCGGCGAGACGTCGCGACTCATGCTGGCCATCAAGGGCGCGCTCGCGACGGGCTCCGGCATCACGACGATGGTGTTCGACGAGGTAGACAGCGGCGTGGGCGGGCGCGCTGGAGACGTGCTGGGCCGCAAGCTCTGGTCGCTGGCACAGGGCGCGCAGGTCCTGTGCGTCACGCACCTAGCCCAGGTCGCCGCCTACGCCGACCGCCACTTCCGCGTGGACAAAGGAGCGGTCGGCGACCGAACGTTCGCTACCGTGGAGCGCCTAGGCGCTGACGACCTTGCGCAGGAACTGTCATCCATGCTTGGCGGCGCGTCGGACAGCTTGCACGGCGTCGCTACCGAGATGCTGGTGGCCGCCGGGCACGTGAAGGCGCAAGTCGCTCGTTAGCCGTTGCCAGCAGCCTCGGAGCCCTTCGCCAGCAGATCGTCGATCTCTGGCAGCACCGGGCTGAACGGCCCGCCCGTGCGCAGGTAGGCCGACCCACGCCGGTACACGCCTACCGGGCCGTATTCTTCGCTCGCCATGTTGAGCCCGTTGTTGCGCTCCGGGTCCCGGAACACGTTCATGGGCTCGCCACCGTCCTCCACCACCTTCGCCTGCTCCTCCAGCATCCGACGGTACATGATGACCCCCACGTCGACCGCCCCAAGTCGCTCCTGCGAGCGATCCATGATGGCCTCCTGAGAAGCCCAGATTGTCATGTCCTGTCCACCGATGTAGCCCAAGTCCGCCATCGGCGCTTCGTATGTCGGCAGATACTCTTGCTCGGGAACTTCCACCCCATGGCCCGGCAGATACGCTTGGTAGATCAGCGCCCACGTGTTGAGATCGTCCACCGGCACCCGGAACTCCATTTGGTATAGCCCTGGCGCCCCCAGCGACACCGCGTTGGGAAAGATCAAGGGGTGGCCTTCCACCCAGTCGGGCGCATCTTCCGACTGACCCTCGAACAAACGGTACTTGATAATGCCATGCTCGAACGTCGCGAAATCGGTCCTGATGTGGTGGCGCAGACCCCGTTCGACCTGCTCGGGCGTGCCTCGCAGCATATAGCCGTGGCGCTCCACGAAGTACTCCCATAGGTAACCGTGCAAGTACTCAGCGTGCGCCGGGTCCACCGAGTTCTCCATGCACTGCAGCCAGTTGCATGGGATCAGTGTCGTCGCGACGTGCCGGAACGCACCCTCGAGCACCAGCGGCCGCCAGCGCGGCACCAGCGGCGCGGGCTGCGGGCCAACGTAGGCCCAGATCAGCCCGCCCAACTCCTCGACCGGGTACGACGCGATCTTGACCTTGTCGGCGAACTGCGAGCCCTCGGGCTCGGCCGGCATGTCGACGCACTGACCCGACGCGTCGTAGGTCCAACCGTGGTAAGGGCAACGCAGGCCGTTCTCTCGGGGTATGCCCCACTTGAGATCGACGCGCCGATGCGCACAACGCTGGGCGATCAGGCCGAGCGCGCCCCTACGATCCATGAACAGCGTGAGGTCCATGCCCAGCAGTCTGACGGCCTTCACCGGGTCGTCGTGCAGCTCTCCTGTGGTGCTGATCGGGTGCCAATAGCGGGCAAGCAGGTCACCCATAGGCGTACCCCGCGAAACCCGCGTAAGCCGCTCGTTCAGGCCACTCTCAAGCATCGCGCCTCCTGAGTGAAAGGAGGGGCCGTAGCCCCATCCCTGATTCTTGGACCGTCGGCTATCCGAGGCTACTCAGCAGCGGCGACCTCTACGGGAAGGTTGCGTAGGTAATCCTCGATCTCGGCGAGAGGCAGCACGTCTGCATATTTCTCATCCATATCGAACAGGTTGATCGCATGCGCCGCCTCGGTGCGGTCGAACACGCCCTCTTCGGCGATCATGACGCGATAGCGGCGCGACGCCGCATCGACGACGGACGCGCGCACGCAGCCGCTGGTGCTCTCGCCAACCACGATCACCGTGTCCACGCCCAGGTGGGCGAAGTGGTTCTCCAGCGGAGTGCCGTTGAATGCGCTCGGTGAGTTCTTGCACAAGACGACCTCCCCGTCGATCGGTGAGACCTCGTCGATGATGTCGTACGCCCGACGGCGCCGATCCTCTTGCGCCGGGCTCATGTCGCGTGCCGACGTCGGCCTATTGGCCGTGGCCCAGCCCTTCATGCCGGAGTTACGCTCGTCGAGCCCTGTGACGTACGCTACCGGTACGCCTGCTTCGCGGGCAGTGCTCAGCAACGATTGGATATGCGGGATCGAATCCCAAGCCGCCATACCGCAGCTTGCCGGCCACTCGTCGAGGGCCTCGAGCAAGGGCTGAGGCTTGTCGCCGAACACCGCGCGGTACAGGTCGATGAGCAGGATCGCGGGCTTCTTGCCGAAGCCGATCCGGGCCTTCCGGCCTCGCTTCTCAGCGTGCTCTTTGTCTCGGTCGGTTAGGAATTGGTCCCACACCCGTTCAGCCATTACGGTCACTCCTTCTGCGTTGGTTGCAGCGAGCCTAGTCCCCGCTCGGCGTAGCGTCAATTTCCCGCCTATTCCCAGCGCACATGCGTCGAGGAACCGTAGGCCGGCGATGCGTCATTCTCGAATCGCTATATCACGCGGCTACGGCCCTCAGCCCCGCCAAGCGTGCTTCCGAGGAACTCCGACACCATCTTCAGCCTCGGCCGCGCCCCTCGCCTCGCCTCGCCTCGCCTCGCAGTGATTGCAGGCATAGGTGGACGGGCCTAGACTTCTGCGAGACCCGGTTTGCCGGCAATCCCGCCACACGAGGAGCTTGTCATGAAACCTGCTGTTGTGATCCTGGACATGGCCAAAGGATACGGTTGGGCGCCAGGGGGATACGGGTACGACATGGTCGAGCGCGTCCGAAGCCTAAAAGACGCAGCGTACGCGGTCGGCGTGCCAATCATCCACGTCAACAGCATGCGCCGGCCCACGGACTTCGTTGGCGCCACGCGCATGATCGTGGGCACCGAAGACCTAGACGTCATCGATGAGCTGCAACCCGTGGACAAGGACATACTCATCTACAAGCGCTACCTCAGCGGGTTCTCGCACAACGACCTCGACTACACGCTGCGGACCATGGGGCGCGACACCGTGGTGATTGCGGGCGCGTCGACCGACAACACCGTGCTCTGGAGCGCGGCAGACGCCCATCAGCTCGGCTACGACGTGGCCGTCGTAGACGATTGCACTATGGTGCATCGGGAGATCGAGCCGCCGGAGGTGAAGGAGTACGCGCTCCGGATCGTCCGGAACGTGCTGCATTGCGAGGTTATGAACCTCGCTGAGGTCGTGGAGCACTACCTGAACGCGGCGAGGATCACTGGCTAGCTCCGTCGAAGGGTAACCAGGAGTCCCTAGGAGAGCGCAGCCCGCATCGCGACTGATCCAAGGCACGACCAGTCGGAAGGCCTGACGCTGTGTCCTTCGGGTTGCAGGCGCAGCCAGACGGCGGCGGCGGCCGGAGCCATGGGCCTATCGCCTATACGAATATGGTTCTGTGGCCTTCCATCGCCACCTGGTATTCCATCCGCTAACTCGTGAACAACGAGGTTATCAACCGGGCGCCAGCCGTCCCGGAAGAGGGAGGCGACGCTGCACTCGAGCTTCGCGTAGGCCACCATCGACTGGGGAAAGAGGCGGCGGTAACCCGGTGCGCACGTTAGTGAGCGCCTACCACCAATGGACCTCGTCGAGATTCTCCTGGCTGTGCTCGGCTGCGTCCCAGGGCTTGGCGGGAAGGTATTTCCACCCACCATCGGAAAACATGACCACGATGTTGCCACTCTCCATAGTCTCGGCGACGCGCAGCGCAACGTGTAGTGTCGCACCTGACGACACGCCCGCGAAGATGCCTTCCGCCTCCACCACTTGGCGAGCGGTCTTGATCGCATCGGAGCTGCCAACGAGGTAGCGTCCGCTCAGCTGATCCAGATCCAGCAGCGGGGGTATATACCCCTCGGCCAGGCTCCGCAGCCCTTGGAGGCGCTCGCCAAGCCGTGGCTCGACGCCGACGATCCGCAGGTCTGGCCACGTCTCGCGCAGGCGTTTGCCCACGCCCATGATCGTGCCACCGGTGCCTATACCGGCCACGAAGACGTCGACAGCATCCATCGCATCGGCAATCTCCACGCCGGTCGTGTGATAGTGGGAATCCACATTCACGTGGTCCGTGAACTGGCCCAGCGAATAGGCGCCTTCCTCCTCGGCCATCGCCCTGGCAAGCTCGATGGCTCCGCGCATTCCGCTCGCCGGCTCGCACCAGACGATCTCGGCGCCGTACAGCGCGAGCAGGTCGGCGACGCTGGGGACGATGCCGCGCGGGAGCACGACGCGGACCGCGTAGCCCTTCTGCTTACCGATGAGCGCCGCCGCTATGGCGGTGTTCCCGGTGCTTGCCTCGACAATCGTGCCGCCCGGCTTGAGATCGCCGCGCCTCTCAGCGGCCTCGACCATCGCAAGGACGATCCGGTCTTTCACGCTCCCGGAGGGGTTCGCGCCCTCGAGCTTGGCGAAGATGTGCACGCGCGGGCTCGGTGATACGTGCTTCAGCTCCACCAACGGGGTGCGCCCCACCAGTTGGAACAGCTCTTGCGGGCCAGATTTCACGTCCCGTTTCCCCTCCAAGCTCTCTCGAAAGTGATGGGCTATACGCGCAAACCGCGCCGTTGTTGCATCGGTGAGGGCCTCACGCTGCAAAGCTACCCTGCCGGTCGTACCTCGATCTCCTCGATGATCGTTGGGTGGGCCATGGTAAGCGTCTTGTGCACTGGACAACGGCCCGAGATGGCGTGCAGCCGCTCACGTTGGGCCTCGTCGATGTCGCCGGTCAGCACGATGTGCTGCTTGATCAGATCGACCTGGCCGTCCGGATGTGCCTCGCGTCCGGGGCACTCGGCGGCGGGCACTCGCTGGTGGCTCAGCTCGATCGTCAGCTCGCCTATGTCCCAGCCCTTTCGCTCGGCATACAGCCGAATCGTGATGGCCGTTCAGGAGCCGAGGGACGACAGCAGCAGCTCGTAGGGAGCCATGCCCTGATCGTCTCCCGCATCCGGTGGCTCGTCGGCCACGATGCTATGCTGGCGTGCCGTGACGGTATGGGTCAGCCGGTCCACGCTCTTGACAGTGACGGCGGCCACGGCTAGACGGCTTCGATGAGCGCGGCTTCGGCAGCCTCGTCGCCCCTGATCGCAACGTTCATCGCCATGATGGCGACCTCGATCTGGTCGTCCTCGGGCTTGCGCGTCGTGAGCGACTGGAGCATGAGGCTGGGTACCGTGCTCATTCGCACCAAGACGTTGGCGCTATGTGCCGCGTTGAACCTGATGATCTCGTAAGAGATACCGGCTATCACCGGAATCAGGAAGATGCGCGATGCGATGCGCAGGGGCAGATCGGGCGTGCCCAGCAACGCAAACACCAGGATCGACACGATCATGACCGTGAGCAGGAACGCCGTGCCGCAGCGGGCGTGGGCCGCAGGGAACTTGCGCACGTTATCCGGCTCTAGCGGGAGCGACGCCTCGTGGGCGTGCACCGACATGTGCTCTGCAGCGTGGTACGCGAAAACGCGGCGTATCGTCGGCATCAGCCCCACCAGACCCAGGTATGCGAAGAATATCGCGAGCCTGAACCCGCCCTCAGCCAGATTGCTCAGGATGGAACTGCCGGTGAACCGGTCAACACCGTAATGCGTGAGGACGAGCGGCAGGACGAAGAACAGCAGGATGCCGAGGCCCAGAGACGTGGCGAGCGCCAGGGCCATGGACCACGCGGGGATCGGCTCCTCGTCTTCCTCTTCGCCCGCCGCAACCTGCGCCGAATAGGTGAGCGCCTTCATGCCGATGACCAACGATTCGGCGAGCACCAGGGTTCCGCGTACGAACGGCACTCGCCGCCATCGGTTGGTGCCCCAACCGGGCACCGGGCGCGTCACGCTACGGATGGTGCCATCGGGGTGGCGGGCCGCGATGGAGTAGACATGACGGCCGCGAATCATCACGCCTTCGATGACCGCCTGACCGCCGTACACGAAGCTCTGCTGCGCCAATTCCGGATTCCTTCTCGTCGCCACCGGTTACAGAACTGCCCCGTCCTTCGCGAAGGAGCGGGGCAGCATGCAGGCTACGGGGTTCGGCTCACACCTACTAGAGGTTGAACCGCCTCTTGAGACGCTCGACTCGCCCTTCGGTGTCGACGATGCGCTGCTCGCCCGTGAAGAACGGATGGCACGCGCTGCAGATCTCCACCTTGATGGCGGGCTTCGTTGCGCCCGTGGTGAACATGTTCCCGCAAGAGCAGGTGACCTGCGCTTCGGGGTAGTAGGTCGGGTGAATGTCCGTCTTCATCGCTGGTTCCCTCTCTCCACGATCCGTCCGTCACAGGATCGGATGCGAAGGGGTGCTTTGAGATGCTAACTGGCGGTTTCCGCCGGGACCACGTTGGCACGCTTGCGCAGCTTCGTGGCGTGGTCGAAGGCGATGGTGCCGTCAACCAGCGCGAAGAGCGTGAAATCGCGTCCCATGCCCACGTTGCGCCCGGGACGAATCTTGGTGCCGCGCTGCCGGACGATGATGCCGCCCGCGCGCACAACCTGGCCCCCAAAGAGCTTCACGCCCAAACGCTGCGAATTGCTATCGCGTCCGTTCCGGCTGCTGCCGCCTGCCTTCTTATGCGCCACTTGCCTGTCTCCGTCTGCGGGGTGTCGGCGCCGCGCCGCCCGTCACGATCTCCTTGATCGAAAGCTGCGTGAGCTGCTGGCGATGTCCCCGTTTGATCGAGTAGCGGATCTTGGGCTTGTACTTGAAAACGATCACTTTGTTTCCCCTGCCTTGGGCCTGCACCTCCGCGAGCACCTTCGCGCCTTCGACAGTGGGCTGGCCAACGGTGAGGGTAGCGTCCTGCGAGATCAACAGCACTTTGTCGAGCTCCACGGTAGAGCCCTCCTCGGCAGTGATCTTCTCGACCGAGATCTTGTCTCCCGGCTGCACGCGATACTGCTTGCCGCCGGTCTCGACGATGGCATAGTTCATGGTCATAACCAGTAGATTCTAGGCGACGGCGGCCTGCACCGCAAGGGGAACGAGGACCCTAAGAGGCCTACTCGTCGCCGCCCTCAGCCTCGTCTTCGCCGGCCGCAGGCTCTTCGTCCGGCTCCTCGGCATCCTCGGTGGACAGCGCGAGGGCGAGCTGCGACTGGTCGGCTGCCTGGTGTCCGTTGGTGCCGTTGGAACCGTTACGACGTCCCGAGGCGACCTTGGGCAGCTCGGGAATCTCTTCCCAGGACCGCTCCCTGAACGCGCTCATAGAGATGACCTGGTCGCCATCGGCCAGCTTCGTCATGATCTTGACGCCCTGGGTGTTGCGCCCGAGCGAACGAATCTCGTCGAGGCGGGTGCGATACACCATCGCTTTGGCAGAGCCAACCATAACCTCTTCCACCTCGGGCCCGGTGACCACAGCGCCAGCGAGCGGGCCGGTGAGCTCGGTGATCTTTAGCGCGATCACACCTTGCACGTTGCGCCCGGTGATGCGGAACTTGTTGACGGCGGTGCGTTTGCCATAGCCCTTGACCGTGAGCAGCAAGAGCTGGTCGGTCTCGCGGGCAACGTCCATACCGATCACTTCGTCGTCATCGATCAGCTTGATGCCGCGCACGCCGCCGGCACCGCGCGTCTGGCGGATCGTCACGTCACCGAGGGAGAACTGCACGCCCTTGCCGTTACGCGTAGCCAAGATCACGGTCATGTCGGAGTCCGCCAGCCGCGCACCCAACAAGTTGTCGCCCTTCTCGAGGTCGAACGCGGCGAGTCCGTTGCTGCGTATGTTCGCGAACTGACCGAGGTGCATGCGCTTCACCTCGCCCTTGCGCGTGGCCATGAAGATGTATTGGTCCACTTGGAGGTCGGTGATGGAAACGAGCGCGGTCACCACCTCTTCGTTCTGATTGATGTTGATGATGTTCTGTACCGGGGTGCCGCGCGTCTGCCGGGTGGCGTCCTGGGCAACGTTGAAGACACGCTCGCGATACACGCGGCCTCGATCGGTGAAGAACAGCAGCCAATCGTGGGTATCCGCGACCACCAGCTGTTGGATCGCGTCGCCCTCACGGGTTTCCTGCCCTCGCACGCCCTTGCCACCGCGGCGCTGCAAGCGGTACGCCTCAATCGGCAGGCGCTTGATGTATCCACGATCGCTCATGGTGATGACCACGTCCGCGTGGGGGGTCAGCTCGGCCTTGGAGTAGTCCTGAGCTTCCTCGTCCGAGATCTCGGTCTTGCGGTCGTTACCGAAGTTCTTGCGAAGCTCATCGGTCTCTTCCTTGATGACGGTGAGCACTCTCCCCGGGTCGGCGAGCAGGCCCTCGAGATCGGCGATACGCCGCATGAGCTCTTGGAACTCGTTCTCGATGCGCTCGCGCTCGAGTGCGGCGAGACGTCTCAGCTGCATCTCCAGGATGGCCTGAGCCTGAGCCTCAGTCAGGCCGAACTGGGCTATCAGGCCGGTCCGAGCTTCTTCGACGTCGGCTGACGCACGAATCAGAGCGATCACTTCATCGAGGTTCTCCAGCGCGATGCGCAGTCCTTCCAGGATGTGCGCTCGCTCGCGGGCCCGGCCCAGGTCGTACTCCGCACGGCGGCGTATGACGGTTCGGCGGAACTCAATGAAGTGCTGCAGCGCAGGCTTGAGGCTCAGCACGCGGGGTTGTCCCTCGACGAGAACGACCATGTTGATGTGGAACGCAGACTGCATGGAAGTCTGCTTGTAGAGATTGTTCAGTACCTGTGCGGATGCAGCCCCCCGCTGGAGCTCGACGACGACCCGCAACCCCTGCCGGTCCGACTCGTCGCGGATCTCGGAAATGCCGTCGATCTTCTTCTCTTTGGAGAGCGCGGCGATCTTCTCGACCATCGCCGCTTTGTTCACCTGATAGGGGAGCTCCGTGACGACGATCCGCTCGCGGTTGCCGCCGCGCTCCATCTCTTCGATGAAGGCGCGTGCCCGGGTCACCACGCGCCCACGGCCCGTGTGGTAGGCCTGCTGTATGCCCTCGCGGCCCATGATGATCCCCGCCGTAGGGAAGTCGGGGCCCTGGATGAAGTTGATCAACTCATCAGGCGTGGCATCGGGGTTGTCGATGAGATACGTGAGCCCGTCGCACACCTCGCGCAGGTTGTGCGGCGCGATGTTCGTTGCCATGCCCACCGCGATGCCGGATGCGCCGTTGACCAGCAGGTTCGGCAGGCGTGCAGGAAGCACCGTCGGCTCGCGCTGAGACCCGTCGTAGTTGTCGGCGAAATCGACGGTGTCGCGGTCGATGTCGAGCAGCATCTGCTCGGCCACCTGGGCGAGGCGAGCCTCGGTGTACCGCATGGCGGCGGGCGGGTCGTCATCGACGGAGCCGAAGTTCCCCTGCCCATCAATCAGCGTGTGGCGCATGGAGAACGTCTGGGCCATGCGGACCAACGCGTCATACACCGAGGAGTCGCCGTGCGGGTGGTACTTGCCCAGCACCTCGCCTACGACGGCAGCGCTCTTCTTGTAGGAAGCACCTGGCCGCAGACCCATGCCCTGCATGGCGTACAAGATGCGGCGCTGGACGGGCTTCAAGCCATCGCGGACGTCAGGCAACGCCCGCGACACGATCACGCTCATCGCGTAGTCCAGGTATGCGCTCCGCATCTCGTCTTCGATGCGGATCGGCTTGATATTGCCTGTGTTGGCCTGGACCATGCGGGCTCCTTTCGGTACCGGCCATCGGACTCAGCCGGCCGCCAGGGGGCCGCTCCCCTCGGGGAGCGGCGATTCTCCTAATATGTTGTGGTTAAGACCACGTCAATGACCATATATTCGCGAAAATCGCGAGGTCGAGTATAGCAGAACACATAGGGCCTTGACAGGAGCAATTGACCGTCTCGTTACGAATAGCTGCCTTTGTAGATGGCGACCGGCAGCCTCGACCAGCGAAGGTGCTCGATGAGCAGCGTGTCGCCCGGCTGGAAATGCTCGTACGTGGACAGGTCGATCGGCACCTTGAGCATCCCGATCATTGCGATATACGGCTTGGCGGCGAGTATGTTGAACGGCGACCGCCGGAATATCAGCCCGAGCACACCCGGCACGAAACGGTGCCGGCCGAAGATCTCGAGACCGTGCAGGAACGTCCGCGTGAAGAACAACACGACACCCAACAACAGCAGTGTGCTCAGGATGCTGTCACCCATGGTGGCCAGCGTTAAAGCCATGAGCGCCCCGGAGATCACGGCGTAGATAAGGTTGCGGATCGACGGCCGAAGCAGCCCGCTGCGTTCGGATGTCCAGGCCAGGGTGAACTTGATGCCGCAATGCACGCAGACCGCGTCCCCGGTGAGGTACAGGTGACGGCACTGCCCGCTCTCGTCGTTCTGACGCGCTGGTGCTTGCCTCCGCCCCATGGCTACTCCATATCTCCCGCTTCGTAGCGTTCGGCCCAACCGACGAGCCAGCTCCAAATGGTGAGGAACGTCTTCGCCACCTCAGTCTCCCGCTCCGGATGGCACTGAACGCCGATCAGCCATCGATGCTCCGGGCTTTCGAGTCCCTCGACCACGCCATCATCCGGCTGGAATGAGCTCGCCATGAGCGCAGGCGCGCGTGTCGCCTCTTTCACACCCTGATGGTGGAGGCTGTTCGTGCGGTAAAAAGCGCCGGCGCCTATGATCGCGCCGAGCTTGCTGCCCGGCGATACGTACACCTGGTGCTGTATCGAGGGATCCTGCTCGAGGTCCGGGTTGCGGTGGCCGGGGAAATCCTGAAGCAGCGTCCCGCCAAAGCAAACGTTGATCAACTGCATGCCCCGGCAGATGCCGTAGACCGGCATCTGCTTCTCCAGAGCGTGACGGAGCATCGCAAGCTCCATCTCATCCCTGTCCGGGTAGAAGCTCTCGGTCCCGGCACCGTCGAGCGGCTCCTGGCCGTAGTAGCTGGGGTGCACGTCGTAGCCGCCGCAGAGCACCAGCCCTGACACGCCTTCCATGGCATCGTCGAGGCTAGTGAATCGCTTGGGGACGACGATCTTGGTCTGCCCGCCGCGGGACTCGATAGCAGTCGCGTACGGCGCGGCCTCGCGGGGGCTGGTAGCGGTGATTGCGATCTGAGCCATGAGGATTCCGTGGAGCGTCTGCGCTTTGGCGATTATACCTGCGGCGGCGCCTGGAATGGTGCGTTCTCTCGCCTAGGCTAACCCTACCGCGGCATTGAGTGCCGGCCAGTCGAGCGCGCCTTCGAGCAGCGCGGCGAACTCAGCGATCTTGTCCGGGTGCACCGCCGGCACAGCTTCCTGCAACGACTCGAGAGCGGCCGCGGTTTCGTGGGTATTCAACCGAACGGTTACGAGAGGAACGTCGAGATCGGTGGCCCGCTGATGCACGTACTGCGGCGGCCGATCGCACCCGGTGAGGATGAGCGCTCGCAGCGGAGTGTTCAGCGCCGACATCTGGATGTCGGTCCGGCCACCGCGAACGATTACCGCCTGGTCGTCGAAGCGCCCGAAGTAGTTGCCGCCCCACTCGGTGATGAGCCCGCCGATGAGGAAGCGCTCGACCAGGCGGTCCATGCCCGAGGCGCCCGCATACACCGTACCTTCGAGCCGGTCCACGACTTGCCGAACCGTGGGGGCAAGCATGACCCGGAGCTCCGGCAGCACGCCGAGCAGCCTCGGGTTTGTGCCACCGAACAGCGCGCCCGCGTTGTCTCCCCGCTCGCCGGTGTAGGCGATGCGCCCATTCACGATCACCCCGGCCATGGACCCGGCGTAGGCATCCTGAAGCCGCGTGATGTCGGCGGCCTCCTTGGAATGATGGTGGGGCAGCACGATCAGCACCTTGGCGCCAAGATGCTCCGCGAGCACTGCCGACCCTGGGATCGGCTCACCCGCCGCGTCCGCGTAGGGAAGCCCCTCGACGATCACCACATCCGCATCGCCGCTCATGGCCTCGACCCTCGAGCCCGCCTCGGCGAGGACGTCGTCGACTACACCGCGAGGCGCGATCAGTGCCGCGTCCCATCCGCTCCCGGTGGTATCGGCGAACGCAACGGCGTCCTGGTCGTCGTCCACGAAGGAGACCGGCTTGGCGAGCGCCACCTTGCGTCCCGCCCGACGCCACGCCGACGCGAGTGCGAGCACCACAGAGGTGGCGCCGGACCGGGGCCTCTCACCGGCAACGTACAGAACGCCCATCACCCTCCGATCTTGGCCCCTGGGCAGCCTCCCTCCTGGGGCCTCGTCCCCCTAGAGGCATTGTCCGGAGCGAGCGCGATTATAGCAGTGAGGCTGCCGCCTTCACCGGCGGGGGCCACTGCTATAATGTGCGTTTGGCAGGAAATCATGCGGCAAACGGCATCCAACGACCACGTATCGATCCGAGTCCCGGCCACGACCGCAAACCTTGGCCCGGGGTTCGACTGCCTCGGCATGGCCCTTTCCCTGTGGAATTACTTGCGCATCAGCTGGACGGCCCAGCCCACCGTGGAGATCCACGGAGAGGGAGCGGCCCACCTGCGCGCCGACGACAGAAACCTGATGTACCGGGCCGCGCTGCGGGTGATTGACGAGGTGGGCCGGCAGGCACTTCCCGGGGACAGGCAGCACCTGCGCATCGAATCGTGGCAGGAGGTCCCGCTGAGCCGGGGCCTCGGCAGCAGCTCGTGCGCGATCGCCGGTGGTATGTACGCGGCGAACGCACTCCTCGGCTATCCGCTCTCGCCGCACCGGCTGCTGGAGCTGGCAACGGCGATGGAGGGCCATCCCGACAACGTCGCTCCAGCGCTAATGGGGGGCATCACCATCGCCGTACTGGACGGAGACTCGGTGCAGGCCGCTCCCGTACCCCTGCCGGCTGAGCTGCAATGCGTCGTTTTCATCCCAGAGACACCCATGCCGACCCGGAAAGCCCGTGCGGTGCTCACGCCGGAGGTGTCGCGCGCGGACGCCGTATTCAACGTCGGGCGGACGGCGCTGCTCGTGGCAAGTCTGGCGCTGGATCGGCCTGAATACCTCCGGCTGGCCACGCAGGACCGGCTTCACCAGCCGGCTCGCCAGGGTGTGTTCCGGGAGATGAAGGTCCTCTTCGACAATGCCTTGAAGGCGGGCGCCCACGGCGTGTTCCTGTCCGGTGCAGGATCATCGATCATCGCGCTGACCCGGCGAGGCGAGAATAGGGCGTTCACCATCGGCTACGAGATGGCCGATGCGGCTGACAAGTCGCGCCTTCCAGGCACCTTCAGGGTGCTCGACCCTTCACCGACCGGCGCCGAGGCCATCGACGAGCTGCCGCCAGAGCTGGCGGCTAGCGCTGAGCCGGCCTGATGGCATTGCTGGTGCAGAAATATGGTGGAACATCCGTCGGCGACGCGGAGCGGATCAAGGGCGTGGCCAAGCGCATCGCGCGCTCCCAGGAACGGGGCAACTCCGTAGCCGTGGTCGTGTCGGCGATGGGTCAAACCACCGACGAGCTGATCACGCTGGCGCTGTCGGTGACGGCGGCGCCCGACCCGCGCGAGCTGGACATCCTGCTGTCCACCGGCGAGCTGGTGTCATGCACGCTGATGGCGATGGCGCTTCGAGCGCTGGGCATCGAGGCGATCAGCATGGGTGGAGCGCAGGCCGGGATCCGCACGGACACCTCTCACGGCCGCGCCTCCATCGTGGCGCTGGACCCCGCGAGGGTTCGCAGCGAGTTGGATGCAGGCAGGATCGTCATCGTCGCGGGCTTCCAGGGCATCACCGACGATTTGGACGTGACCACCCTAGGTAGGGGCGGCTCGGACACGACCGCGGTCGCTTTGGCAGCCGCACTGAACGCGGATCGTTGCGAGGTGTACACCGACGTGGATGGCATCTACACCGCCGACCCGCGCGTGGTGCCCAACGCCCGGAAGCTACACGAGATCGGTTACGAAGAGATGCTGGAGCTCGCGAGCTATGGTGCGAAGATGCACCCGCGATCCGTGGAGCTCGCAGCCTGGTATCAGGTGCCAATCCTGGTGGCATCCAGCACCAGCGACCAGCCGGGAACGCTGATACACGCTATCGAAGTCCAAGAAGGAGCCCGCATGGAGATCAGCAACAAAGTGCGTGGCGTCACCTACGAGCGAGGCGTCGCGCGCATCACCCTGCGACAGGTGCCCGACCAACCGGGCGTCGCCGCCGCGCTGTTCGAGCCGCTGACTGACGCCGGCATCTCCGTCGACACCATCGTGCAGAACGCCAGCGCCGAGCGCACCACCGACATGTCGTTCACGGTGGATCGGGCCGATGCACCACGAGCGCTGGAGGTCACGAAGGCCGTGGCCTCGGTCATCGGCGCTGTCGACGCGACCAGCGACGAAAATCTTGGCAACGTGAGCATCGTGGGCACGGGCATGCAGAACGCGCCTGGCTACGCCTCTCGCATGTTCCGCGCACTGGCCGACGCCAGCGTCAACATCGAGATGATCACCACGTCGCAGATCCGCATCACCTGCATCGTGCCGGAGGCTCAGGTCGAGAAGGCTGTGAGCGTGCTGCATGACGTGTTCGAGCTCGAGCGCGAATAGCGAAAACCTTCACTTTCCTGCCACTCTGCAACCCCGCGAAATTGATGCTGTGATAGGGGGCAACCCCCTTGACCCTCATTGCGCGGGCGGCCAATCTACAGAAAATCGAACGCATGGCTCCTCGATGAGCTCGCGCGCCGATGCGGCTATGGAAGACGACGTCATAGAGCAACTCTTCACACAGTCTCACGTAATCGCGGTCGTTGGGTTGTCAAACCAGCCGGAGCGCGCGAGCTACGGGGTAGCCCGTTACCTTCAGCAGGCCGGCTACCGGATCGTGCCCGTGAACCCGAAACTGACAGAGCCGGTGCTCGGCGAACAGCCATACCCGGACCTGGATAGCGTGCCGGAGCCGGTGGACATGGTGGACATATTCAGGAGGCCCATCGACGTTCCGGCGGTCGTCGAGGCGGCGATCAGGATCAAGGCACCCGCAGTGTGGATGCAGCTTGGGATAGTCCATGAAGAGGCAGCGCAGCGGGCGAGGGCAGCAGGGCTGCAGGTGGTGATGGACCGTTGCACGGCCATCGAGCACCGGTTCTTGCTCGCCGAAGGGAAACTGGGGAACAGCTAGCGGACAAACAGAGCCCGGCCGTATGGGGGTACGGAAACCGGAGCAGGAGACGAATCCATGGTACTGAGAGAGAACGAACAAGAGCGCGCAATCAAGGACAAGACGCAGGAGGCCATCGCTCTGGCGATGCAGGGCAAGTGGGAGTCGGCAGCCGCGCTGAACCGCGAGCTGCTGGACGCGGACGCATCCGACCTCGGTGCTTGCAACCGCCTGGGCAAGGCATTGCTCGAGTTAGGCGACGGTGACGGTGCCAAGCTCGCCTTCTCGCGCTCGCTGGAGCTATCCCCCTCCAGCGCGATCGCCCGCAAGAACCTCGAATTGCTCTTGGCATCCGGCGGTCCCCAGAAAACCGGGGGCTCGCAGATCGCCCCACACCTGCTCATCGGCGACAGCGGAAAGTCTGCGCGCGTAGCGCTCCTGGGATGTGCCCCCGGGTCGGAGAGGCCCTTCGTCTCCCCCGGTGCCGAGGTAGAGGTCAAGCGCAGCGGGGACACCCTGGCCGTGAACGACCAGGCCGGCCAACTCATCGGCATCGTGCCTCCGAAGCTGGGCCGTCGCCTCGTTCCCCTCATGGAAGGCGGCAACCAGTACAAGGGTGTCGTTTTCACCACCACGGTCGATACCGTCAAAATCATCCTCCGGGAGACCTACCAGCATCCTTCCCAGCGATCGAAGCTCTCGTTCCTGATGAATGCAACTGCCGAGCCGGAGCCCGTCGTGGAAGCGCTATCTCTATAGGTGCTACCCACGTGGGCCGGCAGCGCTGGTGGCGAGAAGCTCCTGGCGGTGGGCGCGAGCGTGAGCGAGTTGGTCGACGGAGGCTTCATCGACGAGTTGCTGCTCCCGGAGCTACTGGAAGAGGCATAGCCCTTTAGGGAGGCGTCCCGCCTAGATCGGCTTCCGGTTGCTCCAGGCTGTCGGCAAGGAGCTCCACGAGATCCTTCGCCGATTTATCGTCGCCCACGCCCTTGGCCCCGATGCCCTCCTCCATCATTTGCATGCAGAATGGGCATGACACGCCGACCGCATCCGCTCCGGTTTCCAAGAACTGGTCCGTGCGGAGGTGATTCACCCGCGTGCCCTCCTCCTCCATGAACATGCGGCCCCCGCCGGCGCCGCAGCAGAAGCTCCGCTCGCGACTGCGGCCGTCACCCATCTCCACCAGCGTGAGTCCGGGGATCGACTTCGCGATCTCTCGCGGGGCGTCGTAGATGTCGTTGTGGCGGCCCAGGTAGCAGGAGTCGTGGTAAGCAAGCGTGGTGTAGACGGAGCGCACCGGTTTGATGCGCCCCTGCTCAATCAGCTCGGCCACGAAGTCGGTGTAATGCACTACATCGAAGTTGCCGCCGAGCTGGGGGTACTCGTTCTTCATCGTGTTGAAGCAGTGGGGGCAGAGTGTGAGTACCTTCTTCACCCCGTAGCCGTTCAGCGTCTCGATGTTCTGCTCGGCCATCATCTGGAAGAGGTACTCGTTGCCCATGCGCCTGGCCGGGTCGCCGGTGCACGTCTCCTCACTGCCGAGCACGCGGTAGCGAACTCCTGCCACCTTCAGCACCGAGGCCATCGCTCGCGCGGAAGCCTGGTTGCGTCCGTTCAGCGCGGAGGTGCAGCCGACCCACAGAAGCACCTCGTGCTCGGGATCCTCCGCCATCGTCACCGCGCCCGTGCCCTCCATCCAGTCGGTACGCGTCGCCTGGGTGCCGCGCCACGGGTGGCCTCGCTGCTCCATCGACGTCATGGCGCTCATCGCCGTCTCCGGGACGTTCGCCTCCTCCATAGTGAGGTAACGGCGCATGTCCACGATGCTGTCGATGTGCTCCACGAACGCCGGGCAGACCTCCATGCAGGCGCGGCAAGTGGTGCACGACCACAGCGCCTCTGGCGAGACGAAATCGATCAGCGACCGCTCCGGTGGCGGCGCCTCGCCGGCGCCCGCCGCAATTAAGGTAGGTGCGCGCTCGACCATGTAGCCCTTCGCGTCCTGGATCAGCTTGCGAGGCGAGAGTGGCTTGCCGCTCGCCCATGCGGGACAGGCGTCCTGACACCTGCCGCAGTTCGTGCATGCGTCGTAGTCCAGCAGCTGCTTGCTGGTGAGCTCCGTAAGCTCGTGCGCCCCGAACGTTAGGAGCGTGGCCAGGTCGCCCATGGGCCGCAGCGCGCCCTTCGGCCGCGTCACTGGCGAGCGCATGACCATGTTGAGCGGAGCGATGAAGATGTGCATCAACGGGCCGAATCGCCAGGCCGCGTAAACGAACGTCACGGACATCAGCGCTGCATGCGACCACCACAGCACAAAGTGGCTGACCTCCATGGCATACACGGTCACGCCGACGCCCACAATCGCCTTCGCTACGACCCAGCTTGCGAAGGACCACGGCTCCATCTCGGTCGCCGCCATGCGCAGCGACTGCAGCACGAACCCAGACAGCGCCATCGCCAGCAACAGCGCGAGCAGCACGCCGTTCTCCAACATGGTGTTCAGCCGCGGCGGACGAATCACGTAGCGACGATAGGCCGCGAGCACAACGCCCGCGATCAGCATCACGCCACCCACGTCCCATAACAGCTCGAGCTGCAGCGTCGCCCGCTGCGTCGGCAACCGCCAATCGAACCATTTCTCCGCGTTGAACTCGACCGCGTCCAGGCTCGTTGCCGCGAAGAGGATCAGCATCCCCCAGAAGATGAGGAAATGCATGAGCCCAGGATAGCGCTCCCGCCGGACCATGCGCCGGTGCCCAAGCGATTCCACGAAAACGGCGTGCACCGCCGCCCGCAGCCGCGGACCCCAAGGACCCACGTCGGGATTGGGCATGCCAAGGCGCCAGATGCGAGAGCGGCGATAGATGGAAAACCCCACCGCGGCAACAGCGATGACCCCGGTGAGGTACACCAGCGCACCCAGGGGGTAGCCGATGTTCCAGAAATCGAGGCGGCCGTTCAGCTCGGGAGGCAAGAGGGGGCGAAACTCCTGGGGCGGGTGCGCGGGAGTGTAGCACGCAATCCGAACCGTCCACGAGGAGCAGCACTCCCGATGGGGAGCGAAATCAGGGGCTTGTCACGCATTATTTATCGGAGTTGTGGACACAGAGTCTCGGAAGAATCGCGGGAACAGCGGAAGAGGACGAGCGACCGAGCATGACACAGCCGATCATGCCCTATCAGATAGCAGCCCGGGACGGGAAGAAGCGGCACACCATCCAAGCAGATCTGCTCGGATGGAAGTTCGACGCAATGCCGCTGCCAAGTTACGAGATAATCGATGGCAAGCGGGGCGCCGATTTCGGGATCAACGCGGCTATCTACCCGATCGAGCCTGGCGGCGAGCAACCCGGCATCCGGATCTACGCGAACGTCGACTCGACCGAGGCCTACATGGCGAAGGTCGAGGGGCTCGGAGGCAAGGTGATCGTTCCACCCATGGAACTACCGGGCGCAGGGATCAAGATCGGCTTCTTCGCCCACCCCGAGGGTAACGTGGTGGGCGTCGTCGAGACGTTGGCCTAAACAAACGGACCGCCGCGCTATGTCGCGTAAGGTAAGGGGCATGAGATATCACGCCCCTTACCTGTTCCCCCTGAGGATGACATGCGCATCTACATGACGGCCCGCTTCCGTGTGCAGCCGGAGTCGGTACAAACGTGCCTCTACGCGATCAACGACTTCGTCGACCACATCAAGGCGAACGAGCCGGGAACGCTGCAATACACGTCCGTGCAGGAGTACGGCGACTCCTTCTCGTTCCTGAACTTCTTCGCGTTCGAGGACGAGGCCGCCGAAGAGCTGCACCGCGAGTCGGCCGGCACCAGACGATTCATCGACGCCGTCTACCCGAACCTGGTTGGCGACGTGGAGTTCACGCGCTTCGGTCCCGTCGCGAGCACGTGAGGCGACCTAGCCCAGCATCGCCTTGACGGTCGAGCCGATGTCGGCGGGGGTCGGGATGACGTGGCACCCGGCGTCCTCGAGCGCTCGCATCTTCTCGCTGGCGAGTGCCGCGGTGCCGGTGATGACGGCGCCCGCGTGGCCCATGCGGCGCCCGGGAGGTGCGGTCTGTCCCACGATGAGCGAGGCGACCGGCTTGCGGACGTGCTCCTTGATGTAGGCGGCTGCCTCCTGTTCCTTCGTACCGCCGATCTCTCCAATCAGCACAATGGACTCCGTGTCTGGGTCCTCGTTGAACGCCTTGAGCACGTCCACGAACACCGTGCCCGAGACCGGGTCTCCACCGATGCCCACGCATGTCGACTGGCCGATGCCAAGCTTCGTGAGCTGATCCACCGCTTCGTAGGTGAGGGTGCCGGAGCGGGAGACCACCCCCGTGTGGCCGGCCATGTGGATGTTGCCGGGCATGATGCCGATCTTCGCTTTGGCGCCGGGGCTGATGAGGCCAGGACAGTTGGGACCGAGCAGCCGCGTCGATTTGCCCTCCAGGTAGCGCAGGACATAGGTCGAGTCGCGCACGGGGACACCCTCGGTGATGCAAACGACCAGCGGGACGCCAGCGTCGGCCGACTCAAGGATCGCGTCCGCTGCGAACGGCGGCGGCACGAAGATAAGCGCGACGTTCGCATGCGTGGCATCGACCGCGTCGCGTACCGAGTCGAACACCGGCACACCACCCAGCACGCTTTCACCGCCCTTGCCCGGCGTGACGCCCGCGACCAGATTCGTGCCGTACACTTGGCAGCGCTCCGCGTGGAAGCTGCCTTCGCGCCCTGTGATCCCTTGGACCAGCAAGCGTGTGTTTTCGTTTACAAAAATACTCATGCTTTGATCTCACTGATGGCATTGGCGGCCTCTTGGAGCGTGTCCACCTGGGTGATGGTTAGGCCCGAGTCCGCTAGTATCTGTTTGCCTTCGTCCACGTTCGTGCCCAGCATGCGAACCACCAGCGGCGGCGTGCGATCGGCCTTGCCGTAGGCGTCCACGATGCCACGCGCAGCGATGTCGCAGCGCAAGATGCCGCCGAAAATGTTCACGAGCACCTTCTCGACGCCCTGGTCGGACAGCATCAGCAGGATCGCCTCGCTGATCTTCCCCTCATCGGCACCTCCACCGACATCGAGGAAGTTCGCCGGTGCGCCGCCTGCGAACTTGACGATATCCATCGTGGCCATGGCCAACCCGGCGCCGTTCACCATGCACCCGACGTTCCCATCGAGCTTCACGTAGGCGATGCCCGCCTCGGATGCGGCCACCTCCAGCGGCTCCTCCTGGCTGGTATCGCGCAGCGCGGCACCGGCCTTGTGGCGAAACAGCGAGTCGTCGTCGATGCTCACCTTGGCATCGAGCGCCAGCAGGTTGCCGTCCTGGGTGACGACCAGCGGGTTGATCTCGATCATGCTGGAGTCTTCGGCCATGTACGCCTTGTAGCATGCCTCCGCCAGCGCCATGAACGGTCGCCCCAGCTCCGCAGGCAGCCCGAGCGCGCTGGCGATGCGCCTACCCTGGAACGGCTGGAGACCGATAGCCGGGTCGATGGGCTCGGTGAGCACTCTATCCGGCTGTGTCCTGGCGACCTCCTCGATCTCCATGCCACCCTCCGCCGAAGCGATGATGACCGGCAGACGGCGGCCTCCGTCCGTGGTGATGCTGAAGTAGAGCTCGCGCTCGACGTCGACGGTCTGCTCGACCAGCACCTGGTGGATCGGCGCGCCCTCCGGACCGGTCTGGAACGTGATCAACGTGGTGCCGATCATCGCATCCGCGAACGTACCTGCCTCAGCTGGGTCCGCAGCGACCTTCACGCCACCCGCCTTGCCGCGCCCGCCAGCGTGCACCTGGGCCTTGACCACCGCGCGTCCGCCCAGCTTGTCCGCCGCCGCGGTCGCCTCGGCCGCGCTCGACGCGACGTGTCCCTGTGGCACGGGCACGCCATATCCTGCCAAGAGCTCCTTGGCCTGGTATTCATGTAACTTCATCCGTCGTCTCCTTCGGTCACGAGGCCGGGGCCGCCGAGCGCGAGGAATGATAGCAGACCGGCAGGGTGGTACCCTGCACCCACTCGCTGCCGCACACCAACAGCGCCGATGCAAACACCACCACCACCCGGCGGCTTTAGTCCGGAGCCGTCGGGCGCACAGTCAAACGGAGGCCATCCATGCAAGTCGAGTTGACCAGCACCAACACCAGCGACGGCATCAAGCTCCACGGCATCTTCCTGGAGCCCGACAAGCGGCGCGACGATCTCATCATCGACGTCATGCTGATGGTCCACGGCAGCGGGGCCAACTTTTACGCATCGCCGTCGAATCCGCGGGCCGAGAGGTTCCGCGACATGGGCATCCCCGTGGCGCTGTTCAACATGCGCGGCCACGACGTTATCGCGGGGCACTCCGGTGGCCACAAGGTCGGCAACGCATGGGAGATCCTCGACGAGTGCCGACTGGACATCCAGGCCGTCGTAGCGTGGCTTGCCGAGCGTGGCCTGACTCGCGTGGGTACCATGGGCAGCAGCCTGGGTGCGGTGAAAGTGGTGTACGCCCAGGCCAAGAATCAGGATCCGAACGTGGCCGCCGTCATATCGCTGGCGCCCCTACGGTTCTCCCACGAGTACTACGCCGAGTGCGAGATGAGCGAGATGCACCTGGGTTACTACGAAGAGGCGAAGGCGCTCGTGGCCGCGGGCAAGGGCGACACGATCATGTCCGTCGACTTCCCGAATCCCGACGCCTACTTCTCGGCCAATGTGTACCTCGACCGGCACTGCTCCGAGCACTACAACATCTGCGCCGACCACGCCAACAAGATCAACGTGCCGCTGTTCATCGGTACCGGGTCGACCGAGACGCACCCCCGCATGCTGAACGCGGGCCGCGACATGGCCGCCCTGGTCGGTGACAAGAACCCAGGACTGAGGTGGCTGCACCTCGAGGGCGGCGACCACGGCCTGCAGAACATGGACGACGTGTTCATGGAGGAACTGATCGGTTTCCTCGGGGCGAAGCAGCCTATCGCCAACTGATGGGGCACGGGCGAAAGCCCGCGTACGTCTCGACCGCGCCGGACCACCCATTGGGACGCTGCGGCCCGTGTTGCTGCGGTCTATCGTGCTTGCAACGAAAGCTAACTCCGCCCGTGCGCCGGCGCTGGACCAAGCATGGCGATCACCCTGCTGGCCGAAGACACCGCCACTGTGCGTATGGCTGTACGCGAAACGCTCATCCGGCTGGGCCACGAGATCATCGAGGCTACGAACGGTGCCGAGGTGATCGCCCAATTCGAAAGCGATGAGCCAGACACAGTTCTGTTGGACATCGCGATGCCCACCCGGAACGGTGTCTCGGCGCTCAAGGCGATCCGATCCATCGATCCGTGCGCGGAGGGCGTCGCCTAACAGAACTGGGTTGTCTCGGACCGGCTCGTCGGATACCGTCTGGTGCACCGTGTGCCGGCCGGCTCTCACCTGCCCATGCGCACGGATAATTCAGGCGGCAGGTATGCGATGGCCGTGCGCACCGGCAAGCAATTCTTGGAAGGCATCCGCGACGGCCGCGAGGTCTGGCTGGAGGGTGAGCGCGTCGCGGACGTGACGACCCACCCGGGGCTGGCCCGCATGGCGAAGACGCTCGCCGGGGTCTACGACCTGCAACACGACGCAGCCTTGCACGCCGACATGACCTTCACATCTCCTTCGTCCGGCGAGCAAGTCGCGCTCTCGTTCCTAATCCCAGAGAGCTACGACGACCTGCTGAGGCGCCGGCGCGCCCTGGAGATTGTCGCCGACCACTCCCACGGCATGCTCGGGCGCACGCCCGATTACGTAAACGTCCAGCTCACCGCCACGCGCATGGCGGCCAACGAGTTCGGCGCGAACGCTCCGTGGCTCAGTGAGAACCTGATCGCGTACCACGAGTACGTGCGGGAGAACGACCTCTGCCTCACCCACGCGTTCGGCCACCCGCAGGTGAACCGTGGCGCGGCGCTAACGGAGCAACCCGACCCCTACGTCGCGACCGGCATCGTCGAAAGCAACGACCGGGGCATCGTGGTTAGGGGCGCCAAGCTGCTGGCCACGCTCGCTCCCTTCGCCGACGAGCTCTACTGCCCGCCCTACCGCATCGCACGCCCCGACGAGGGCATGTTCTGCCTCGGCTTCTCGATCCCCGTGGCGACGCCGGGCCTGAAGTTCATCTGCCGTGAGAGCTACGACCTGGGCGGATCGCTCTTCGACCATCCGCTGTCGGGGCAGTACGACGAGCTGGATGCGCTCTGTGTATTCGACGACGTGCTCGTGCCGTGGGACCGCGTGTTCAGCTACAACGATGTGGAGCTCCACAACAAGCTCATCGTGACGTCGACCATGTGGCGGCAGTACATGCAGCACGTCATGGTGCGCGACATCGCCAAGCTCGAGTTCATCCTGGGCGTGGCGCATGAGCTCACCGAGGCGATCGGCATAGGTGGCTTCGCGCACATCCAGGAGAAGGTCGCGGAAATCATCGACACGCTGGAGACAGTCCGCTCCTACCTGCGCGCCGCCGAGGTCGACGCCGGGCCATGGACCGGTGAGGGCATCTGGCTCGCGCCGGAGCCCTGCATCGCCATGCGCCACAGCTGGCCGGACCTGTACGACCGCGTGGTGGCGATCCTCCAACAGATGGCCGCGGGGGGCCTCATGCTCACGCCCACGGAGCAGGACTTCCTCGGGCCTGCGCGCCCGCTGATCGACAAGTACTACCAAGGCGCGAACATCGCGGCCAACGAGCGCGTGCGTCTGTTCCGGACCGTGTGGGACATCATCGGCACGCAGTTCGGGTCTCGCTCCACGCTCTACGAGCGGTACTTCAACGGCGACATCGTGCGCCTTCGGCAGGGACGATTCGCCAGCTACGACTACTCCCGTGCGAAGAAGTCGTACCACGACTTCCTCGACCAGCTGGGCCCGGCCCCGTGAAGCCCACGCCATGAAACCCACTCGGGATCTCTTCCGGCATGCGTGGGGCAAATTCCCCACCGGCGTCACCATCATCACGACGCGCCAGCCAGACGGCTCGCCGTACTGCACGACGGCGAACGCGGTGATGTCAGTCTCGCTCGATCCGCTGCTGGTGCTGGTCAGCGTTGGGCGGGAGGGCGCGACGACGGCGAACCTACGGCGTAATCTCCGCTTCGGCATCAACGTGCTGGGCGAAGACGACGCCGAGCTGGCGACGGCCTTTGCATCCCAGGGCCAGCGCCCGCCGCCACCCAAGGGCCACCACTTATCGCCTGCCGGCACGGCGCTCCTTGACGAGGCGCTCGCCTGCATGGACTGCCGGGTCGTCCAGCAGGTCGAAGCGGGCGACCACGTGCTGTTCATCGCCGAGGTCGACGACGTCGACATTCGCGAGGGCGCCCCGCTGGTGTTCCACGAAGGGCGCTTCAAAGGGCTGGTTTAGGCGTGGGTGAGCCGGGTTTGACTGTGGGCCTGATGGCTCAGGGCTAACGCGTCGCCGCTGCCCGCCGCTCCGGCATAGCGACCACGTGGCCGACGGGTGCAGGGTCGCACCCCTGCTATGGCTCCCAGTAGGCGAAGCCCATGGCGCATGGGGACGAGTACACCGGCACGTAGTCGACCACGGTGCCGGGCACCCCATCGACGACCGCGCTGGCGACGATCCAGTTCCGCGTCTCGCCGGTCCCACTGCCGATGCCGTTGTACATATCTGTGGCGCCGTCGATCCACTTGATGGTGTCGGGGCCGTAGTTGTCCGGCTTCTCCGCACCGTAGGCGTCGAAATGGTCGGCGAAACCTTTGGCATCGCCCGCTCGCACGTGGGCCAGCGACTCCGCATCGAACTCCTCGTTCAGCCACGCCTGCGGGTTGCCCGGCGTGTGCCAGAGCCCGCCTGATCCGATAACCGCCACGCGCAGGTCGAGCGGCGAGTCGTCGATAATCTCGCGCACGGCGCGGCCGAGCTTGTAACAGCGGTTGGCGGTCGGCTGGGGGCCGTAGAAGCAGTTCACGTAGAAGGGCAGGACCGGGATGTGGTAGTCGGGCACCAGGTAGTGCATGGGGCGCATGAAGGCGTGGCCCACGCCGTGTTGCTGGTTCGGCACGTCGATCATGAAGGACAGGTCGAACTCGCGCTTCACAAGATTGACCGCGAGCTCCTTGGCCAGGTCGGGTTGGGACTTCACCTTCACCCACGTCTCTGGCGTCTTCTCCGCCCAGTCGCCGCGCGCGCCGGGGACCATGCCCTGCCGTGGGAACGTCCGGTAGCCCTCGTACTCATCGCCCACGAAGATGGCGAATCCGGGGAAGTTGGAGAAGTCGAACTGCTCGTTCTGGTCGTCGCCGAAGACGAGAATCACGTCCGGTTTGGCATCTTCCAGCTTCTTCTTGAGCACCCCGAACGCCATCTGACAGCGCTCGTACATCTCGATGTTCTCATCCTCGGTGAGCCACGGATTGCTCTCGGACGTCGGCCGCTTGGACCGTATGTCGTTCCAGAGGTGGGGGTCGGTGTACAGGAACGGCGAATGGGACATCGCCTCGACGAGCACGACTTCTGCCATGGGGTCCTCCTCGCGAGCCGGGGAAGGCTCGCGGTACAGCATGCCGCGCGCCGCAGCAGGGCGCAACTGCTCGGCGTGACCACACCCTGCACGCGAGGGAGGCGCTATGAGCGGGACCGAGGCGGTTCTGCGCTCGAACGAGCGTGGATAGGCCGATGTGAGCAGGGATTGCCACCGCGGTTTTCGAGAGCGTAAGCGGTGTCCGGGAGCTAAGGGGGTGACGGTCGGCGAAAAATCGGATAGCGCCCCGACGGCCTAGGCGTCCACCATCTTGCGGTAAACCTCCCAGGCGACGCCGCCACCTGCGCGGCGGCCGGTGGCTCGCCCCTTGAACTCTGCGATGTCCTCGTCCGGGATGGGGCGCGGGTCGCCCAGCATGTAGGCGCGATAGTTCATCTCGGCCAGCTCGTTGATCAGGATCGCGTTGAGACCCGCCGCTTCCACGGAGGCTCCGAGGGACGTGATGCCGTGGCCACGCATCGTGATGACGTCCTTCTCGCCGATGGCGGCGGCGAGGTCCTGGCCGAGCTGGTCGTTGGAGATGAGCACGCTGCGGTCGTAGTGGGGGATGCCGTCTAGGCAGAGCGCCAGGCTTGCAGGGTCGTAGGCGCCGTAGATCGGCAGCAGCGGCTTGCCCACGACGGTGAATGCGACGACAGTGGGCGGGTGGATATGGATCACGCAGTTCACGTCGGGGCGCGCCTTGTACATCCAGGTGTGGATGAACACCTCGCGCGGCGCGATCTGCTGGCCCACGGCGTCCAGCGCCTTGCCCTCGATGTCACACATGATGACGTCCTCAGGCTTGGTGAAGCGCACGCCGGACTCATCCTCGCCGCGCGCCTTGATAAGGATGTTATCGGTGCCGGGCACCCGCGCGCTCACGTGGCCCGCGGGCTCGCGGGTGAGGTCGAGCCTTGCCAGCACGCGGCAGGCCGTTGCTATGCGCTCCTTCAGGTCATCGACGTCGCCTTCTGCCATGATGGGCTCCCCTAGATGTGCGTGTAGCGGGGCCTGAGGATCACGATCCCCTCGGTCCGCTCGATGTAGCGGGCGAAGCGGTACTTCGCCTCCTTGCCGTCCATGGTCTGCGTCGGCAGGCCGGACACGCTGCCCTGCTCGACCTTGGCCACGATGAAGCGATGGCCGGAGCCGTCCGTCGCCTCCTTCGCCGTGGCCTCGAACTCCTCCAGGTCGGTGACGGTGCGCGAATCGGGCACACCTGCACCGCGCGCGACGATGGCCAGGTCCGTCAGGCCCGCGGTGGCCGACGGCAGCCCGCCGCCGCCCTCGTAGGCAGCGTTGTCAAGGACGATGTGCGTAAGGTTGGCCGGACGTCTGTTCGCCGCATCCGCCAGGCTCGCCAGGTTCTCCAGCAGATTGCCATCGCCATCGAGCAGCACGACCTTGCGGTGCGGCAGCGCCACGGCGATGCCAAGGCCCACGGCGCTGCACAGGCCTAGGTTTACCTGCAGCAGGTTGGCTTCCGACGGGCGCAGCGCGTTCCACTCGCGGGAGATCGGCCCCACGTTGCCGACAACGATGGTGTCCTCGGCCATCATGCCCGCGAGCGCGCTCAACGCGTCGTAGCGTTTCACTTAATCGTCTCCCCGGTCATCAGCACAGCCACAGGGCGCTGCCAGCTGATGGTGGAGCCCTGCGCGTCGATGATCGCCGGCGTGATCTCGCTGATCTTGCTTACCACGGTGTGGTGGATATGGAGCACGTCCAGCAGCGGCTCGGTGGTGTCCTTGTAGGGGCCCATGAGCCAGAAGGCGTCACCGATGTCACCACGGAACGGGATCAGCAGAAGTAGCGGCAGGTCCCATGCGAGGTTGAGGCTTGTGAGCGGCCACGACGCGACCAGCAAGCCCGACGTTGGGATCAGCAGCGCGGGGCGCTTGCCGGCGAGCCACGCGCCCGCGCACACGCCGACGCCGACGGACTCCGTGCTGACGGGCACGTACTCGAAGTCGGAGTCTTTCGACACCTGGGCCTGGAGCGTGGAGAAATCTGAGTCGGGCAGGAGCGAAATGAAGTCGACGCCGCTGCGCTTCAGCCCGTCGACGACCGCCTCGACCGCTTCGCTTTGCATCGCCGCTGCCTCCGGAGCCGACGCATCGCGCCAGCCGCCAGCGAGGCTATCACACGCCCACGCACGGGCCGTGATTGGTATATGCTCGGCTCGCTCAGGAGGCGCGCCATGGCTACCACGTATCGCTACATCTCGGCCGATTCGCACCTGGAGATACCGGCGGAGCGCTGGGCCGGCTACATACCCGCCGAATACCGCGACCGCGCACCGCGGCTCGTGCGTTTGCCCAACGGAGCGGATGCATGGCTCGCGGAGGGCCGGCCTCTGCACATCAACGGTCTGAACCTGTCGGCGGGCAAGCCGCGCGAAACCATCTCGCCGATCGGCGGGCAGTACAACGCCTCGGCGGGCACCGGGCCGCCGGAGCAACGGCTCGCCGAGCAGAACCAGGACGGCATCGACGCCGAGGTCCTCTTCACTGGCGTGGCCGGACCGGGCCTGTGGCGGGGAATCCGCGAGGACCGCGTGTACAAGGCGGTGGTCCGCGCGTACAACGATTATCTCGGCCGCGAGTACTGCGCCGTCGCGCCCGACCGTCTGATTGGCCTGGGCGTGCTGCCAGAGACGGGCGTGGAGGATGCGATCGCCGAGATGGCGCACTGCAAGGAGCTGGGCCTGGGCGGCGTGACGCTCAACGCCTTCCCGCACGGCAAGTCGCACCCCGTGCCCGAAGACGACCGCTTCTGGTCGGCGGCCGTCGAGATGGGCATGCCGGTGACGGTCCACGTAGAGTTCGGGTTCCCGGCGAACAACTACGGCGGGCGCACCGGGCCGTCGTTCGCGTACCCGCAGCAGCCGGAGGAGGGCATGGCCGGGCCCATGGACGTGATCCCGCGGTTCGCCAAGTACGGCTTCCGCGCCGCGTTCCACGCCGTGCAGATGGTTTGGGCAGGGGTGTTCGACCGGCATCCGGATCTGCGCATCTTCTTCGCCGAGACGCAGATTGGCTGGCTGCCCAACTTCCTGGAACAAATGGACAGCACCTACGCACGGTCACGCTATTGGGTACACCGCCACCTGGGCCTAGAGCCGCTGCACCGCAAGCCCAGCGAATACGTACTGGAGCACTGCTACTGGGGCTTCCAGTACAACCCGATGGGCGTGCGTACGGTCGTCCGGGAGATGGGCCCGGACCGCGTGATGTGGGCCAACGACTTCCCGCACCTGGAGTCGGACTGGCCGAACTCCATGGCCGTCATCGAGGAGAGCTTCGCGGACGTGCCGGGCGAAGCCCGCCACCGCATGGTTGCCGGCAACGCCATCGACTTCTTCCATTTAGGGTAGCTAGCTGCTGGAGAGGCGAATCACTCAGTACGTGATGGCCAGGGCAGCGGCGATCGCACCGAGAATTGTGCCAGCAAGTCTGATCCACGGGGCCGCCTGGAGCGGGCGGGGGCCCGAGCTGGTAGGGGTCAAGCAGCCCGATAAGCGTCACGCCCTCCTGGCTGGTCGTCTCCCGGGAGCGGGTCAACCTCATAGGCGTTGTTGAACGTGGCCACCATGCGATACAGGCCGATCGTCGCGATCACGAGCATCAGCCACCGGTCTCCATGGCGTGCCACGAGTGCGTCGTACAGCGTCTGACCGAGGTGGTTCGTCCTGCAGAGCTGACGCGCGGCCTCAATGACGTCTCGCTCATCGGCGTCGAGGGCGCTGTGGTCGCCGCCGGTGCGCAATATCTCGATGGCGGCATCGCTCACGCCCGTTTCTCGCGCTCGCGCTATGTGCGCTGTCCACTGATACGGCGCGTCATCCTCGTGGGCGACGGCCAGGATCGCCAGCTCGTGGATGGCATCGCTCACCACGCCGTCCGCGTGGGTCTGCGCCATGATCGTAGCGAACCCGGTGGCTAGCCCCGCGCTGTTCAGCATGACACCTAAGGGTCCGCGGACCCGTCCGAGCCTGGCGAAGACTGCATCCCACTCCGCCTGACGCTCAGGGGGTAGCTGCGATCGGTCGGTGATGGGTGTGATGCGGGTCATGGCTCCTCCCTTAGCGAGGCTCCTACTCCTTCGAAACGCCGTTGATGGTCCAGAACTCACCCTCCGCCTGAACCGCTCGAGGCGTCCCAGGATTCAGGACCAGCGGATCGCCGTTGCCATCGAGGTAGTGTGCCCAGCCATCGGCAGTCGTGCCGCCGATGCGGAGCACCACCGCTGGACCGTCACCCGTCGTCACGAAACGGTACCGAGTGCCGGCGGGCATCAGGATGCCTTCGCCGCAGCGGACCACGGTAGAGACGTCGTTGCTGTCGTAGAAGGTGGCCTCGCCGTCCAGGACCAAGTACGTCTGGTCCTCGTAGGTGTGGCTGTGCAGATTCTCCTCACCGCCCTCCGCCAAGAACTTCAGGCTGATCCTGGTTCGAGATGTCTCCGGCAGAGTCGCGGTGCTGCGGCCCGCCGTGAGAAGCGGGGTCTTCAGTTCGAACTTCTGAGCTTTCATGCTTGCGCCACGGCCGCTTGGAAGTGAGCTTCAACCTCGCTCAGCGGACCCGGCAAGGCGGACGGATCGATTGCCTCGGCTACCCCGGAATAACCTGCGCGTGTCACCATGACCGCCAGGCTTGTACGCAGTTGCGCTGTAACCCAAGCGAGGCTGTCGTCGACGAGGGTCGGATCGATGTCGTATTGCGCATTGTCCGCGCCAGGGGCGTAGTGGTAGTGGGGCCTGTTCCTGAAGCAATCGAACCGGAGCAGCTGGACGTCGCGGCCCTCGACGGAGGCCCTCACCTGTATGGAGGGGCCGCCGTCCCCGCCTGAATCTCGGTTCTCCGCGTGGAACTCGACATTACCTACTGGGATCCGCTTCATGGCGTATTCCTCTCTCTCGAATTGGCGTTCTTGGCAGCCATCACCTGGCGGAGGGAGTGGGATTCGAACCCACGGTACGGTCGCCCGTACAGCAGTTTCCAAGCCCGGGACACTCCATCCGCAGCCATTCTACGGCGTCCGCATACATACAGGCTCCACTTGGTAACCATGAGGCGGAGGACACCAGCGGACGTCAGCAGGCAACCAGCGAACGGCTGTGAATCAACCGAAAAACTGTCGTTACAACTGTCGTCAAAATGCCGTAGTAGCACCAAGGGGCATGGCTTAGGAAATCATCATCTGGTATCAGGGCTACGCGTGGCGGTTCGGTTCCCACCAAAAATGGGGGCGTATCATCAAAGGCATTAAAGAAGGAGGAATCATGCCTGCTTACACGATCGCGACTCACCCTGTGAAACACTTCGAGACCTGGAAAGCCGCGTTTGACGGCGCGCTAGAGATCCGGCAGGCAGCTGGAGAGCTTTCTGCCATCGTGCTTCGCGGAGACGATGACGACAACCAGGTTACGGTGATCAACACATGGAACAGTCTCGAACAAGCTAAAGCGATGCTCAACAATCCGGATATGAAACCCATGATGGAAGCAGCAGGTGTTCTCGAGTTCCCGACAATCATCATGGCGAATTCTGTCGAGTAGCCCAGCAAACGGGGTAGCCCATGCCATCAGCATTTCGGCGCCGGCTACGCCTCGTACAGGCGTTGATGCATGGCATCAACGTCGAGGAGCGTCGGTGAGGTTAACCAGACCGGCGGTTGCAGGCTGGGGCGCGCGGTCCCTTAAGACTTAGGTACGGTCCGGGGGAGAAGTCGCTTCACGACGCTCGGCAGATAAGCGCCATCGAGTTCGACCCCTCCAGGTCTGCCCCAGCCAACTTGGTACGGGTAGTGAAAAGTCGCGCTACAATCTGCGCATCATGCGACAAGGAGTATCACGATGGAATACGGATTCGAGGAACATTGTTGGCAAGATGTGATAAGCCCCGAGGATCTTGAGCTGTACAAGCACTACCAACGTGCGCTCTATGTCGGCCGTCGGCCCGCTCTACTTGCAATCGATCTTTACAACCAGGCCTACCAGGGTGGTCCACGCCCGGTGCATGAGGTAGCGAAAGAGTTCCCCAGTGGCTGCGGGGAGTACGCCTGGGGAGCCATCGAGCCTACCAAGCAATTGTTCGCTATGGCGCGCTCGCGCGGCTTCCCTATCGTCTACACCACAGGCGAGGACCGGCCAGAGGCGCGTCGAACGGTGAAGTCAACGAACCGAACACCAGGCAAGAGCGGGGAAAATCCGTTCCAGATTTTCGAAGCATTCACCCCCGCTCCTGAGGACTTGACCATCTACAAACAACGAGCAAGCGGGTTTTACGGCACGCCACTGGTTGCACACTTAACGGAAGCTGGCGTCGACACGGTAATCGTGTGCGGCGAAAGTACCAGCGGCTGTGTTCGAGCTTCGGTTGCTGATGCTTACTCCAACGGGTTCCATGTCGTTGTGGTTGAGGAATGCGTCTTCGACCGCGGTCTGCTTTCACACAAAGTTAACCTCTTCGACATGCATCACAAATATGCAGATGTCATGCACATAGACGAAGTGGCTGAACATCTGGAAGCTTTCCCAGAGGCGTAACCATAGGATGTTGACCGCCGAAGATAACCGAACTCTCACTCGGGTCGGGAAAGGCACTCCGATGGGTGAGTTGATGCGGCGCTACTGGCATCCAATAGCGGCTGCTCAGGAGCTTGAAGAGCGACCGACCAAGCCCGTCCGTCTCCTCGGTGAGGACCTCGTCCTCTACAAAGACAGGTCCGGCTCCTATGGCCTCATCGATCGGTTCTGCGCGCATCGCAGAGTGGACCTCTCTTACGGGATCCCTGAGGAAAATGGCCTACGGTGCATGTACCACGGTTGGATGTACGACGAGACTGGCCAGTGTATCGAACAGCCTTTCGAAGACACTGTTCATCCCAGCGGTCGCTTCAGGGATAAGGTCAGGGTCACTGGTTATCCGGTCGAAGGCCTCGGCGGCTTGCTCTTTGCATACATGGGCCCTCAGCCTGTTCCACTGCTTCCTCGGTGGGATCTCTTCGTCACTGACCACGCCTGGCGTGATATCGGGTTCACCGTCATCCCATGCAATTGGTTACAGTGCCAGGAGAACTCAGCGGACCCGGTCCATGCCGAATGGCTGCACGGTGTATATGGGTGGTATCTCGCCCAAAAATCGGGCGATGAAGTGCCTCCGTGGCGAAAGGCGATGATGCGTCCGCATCAGCGGATCGCGTTTACAGAGTTCGCCCATGGGGTCTTTAAGCGACGAATCGTAGAAGGCACGGGGGAACAGGACGACATCTGGAGGGTAGGCCACCCTTGGGTGTTCCCTAATATCCTTCGCTCCACAACTGGGACGACCAGCACGGAATTTCAGATTCGAGTGCCCATCGACGATAAGAACACTTTGCATGTCGTGTACACCCGTTATCAGTTCCCCCCGGAAACTGAGGTCCCGGACCAAGCTGTGGTCCCCTACTACGAGATACCTCTCTATATCGACGGCGAATTCAATCTCGAGGTGCCTCTGCCACAGGATTTCATGGCTTGGGTAACTCAGGGCCCTGTGGTGGACAGAACCCTTGAGAAGCTTGGTGAATCTGATGTTGGCGTTATCCAACTACGCAGGATGCTGTTCGATGCAGCAAAGACAGTAGAGAACGGCGGTGATCCCATAAACGTGTTCCGTGACCCCGAGGCCAATCGATGCATCCTGATGGACCAAGAACGGGTCTATTACACACCAGATCGCAACGAGGCGCGGATGATCTACCACAGCCACCAACGCTACAACCCTGCGATCGATCAAATCATCGCAATGTTTCCCGGCTGAGCGATGGCCTTGCCTAGGTCCGCCCCGCGAAAATCCTGCCGGCGCAGGTCTCGCCCTTAAGGTTCTTCCCCAATGCGCGAATTGCTCGCGCACCTAACGCACACATGGAGAGCGTGGCCTGTCGCCAACCGGCCGGCCCCCTAAAGCCGTACGCTCGACCGGATTGACCCCATGGCCACAGACCGGAGGACCGTCGGCCGTCGTCGCTGTAGCGGTCTGATCGTGTGCCTAACACAGAGTCTCAGTCGGCAACCGGGCACGGATTGACATGGAGAGCATGCACTCGACGTCGAGACTTGCGCGATGGGTGCCGTTCTACTACGGCTGGGTAGTCGTGGGTGCGGTGGGGCTCACGGTGGGGCTGTCCACCGTTATCGCTGGGGCCGTGTTTAGCATCTTCATCGAGCCGTGGACCGACGAGTTCGGCTGGTCGCGAACGGCCATCGTGGGAGCATTTAGTTTCGGGACCGTGCTCGCCGCCGTCTCGGGGCCAGTGGTCGGACGGGTTACGGACCGCTACGGCGGCCGCGTTATCCTCGGCGGCGGCGCATTGCTGATCGGGGGCTCGCTGGTCTCGCTGGCCTTTGTCACGACGTTGGCCCTCTTCTATATGGCGTTCGCCGCGGGCCGCATGGCCATGATGAACGTGCAGAATCTGGCGTCCCCCACCATCGTGGCGAATTGGTTCGTCCGGCGGAGAGCGTTCGTGACGGCAGTCATGTTTAGTGGCAACACCGTGGGCATGGGGCTGTGGCCGCTGCTGGCGGGCATCCTACTCGCCGCCCACGGATGGCGGGTGGCGATCCTGGTGCTTGGCATCATCGTGAGCGTCCTGGCGGTCGTGCCGTTGGTGCTGATCGTGGCTCGACAGCCGGAGCACATCGGTCTGCAACCAGACGGTGGCCCGGCACTCACGGATGAGGTGAGTGGGGAGTCGCGACCCTTCATCGAGCAGCAGTGGACTGCGCGTCAGTCGGTCCGGACGAGGGCGTTCTGGCTGCTGATGGTGGCCCAGGCCGCCTCCGTGGTCGTGGGAGGTGGCAGCGGTGTGCACAGGGTTCCGTTCTTCGTTGGTAGGGGGCTTGCAGACGGCTGGGTAGGGCCGATGCTCCTGGTCTGGGCCATTGGCTTAGCGATCGGTGGGTTCGTCGCTGCATGGAGCTCGAAGTACATGCCAAAACGGCGGGTGATCTGGGCGTCCATGACGGGTACCGGGATCACGATGTTGCTCATTCTGCGTGTGCCGGCCGACGGTACTGCGCTGCTCTTCGCACTGGTGGAGGGAGTCTTCACCGGGGGCATTTTCGCGATGCTTCCAGTGATCTACGCCGACTACTACGGTCGAGGCTCCATCGGCACAATCCGCGGTTGGACACACCCTGTGGTAATGGCGGCCCTCGCTGCTGGGCCCTTGTACGGCGCCGTGATCTTCGACGCGCTCGGCTCGTACACCTGGGTGTTCGTGAGCTTCGCCGTCGTGCTCATCGGCGGCTCGGCCGCTGCTTGGTTCGCGGTCCCTCCGGAGCATTCGGTTGATACGCGCGTCCGGTGAGACTGGGCGATGTCGTGATGCGAATCGCTAGCGCACCTAAGACACGCATGGAAGGGGTGGCCTGTCGCCAACCGGCCGGCCTCTGAAGAGGAGGGTTCTGAAACCCCAATGGAGTACGACCGGCCGAGGTTGGCGCGAAGCGGCTAATCGGCTGATCGGATGGTGCGCACACCGAGAACGATAAACACGATAGGTGTTCCCAAGAAGGCAAGCATGTCCACAGCCATAACGAATACGCCACCATCCCCATCACCAGCACCACCAGAACTAAATAGGCCGGTTGAGGTGATAGCCAGTGACAGTCCAATCAGCGCTACTACACTCCAAGATGCTTTCAGCAGCAACGTCGCTTGCCGCCCAAACAATCCAACGGCTAGCAAAAAGAGTGAAAGGCCGACTAAAGAGATCATACCCATGAAGAGAAGTTCAGTTGTCTGATAAAGGGACTCGGCGACGGGCGCCATCTCCGCATAGGTGATACCGTTGCTCAAAGCTACTGCTGCAGCCATGAGCGGAAGCGCGAGAAGCGCCAAGCCCGAGGCCATATTCACGATATCAGGTTGAGCTTCCCCCTGGTTCCTCCGCGCGTAATACGACAAGCCGAACAACATCGTTACGAAGCCCACAAGACCCAAGGCCCCGCTCGCTTTGTACTGATTCGCTGAATTTACGATGTTGGTGATTGCCTCGCCAGGATTGGCAGACCCATCAGAGGTCCCTGCAGGTTCGGCAAATATCATCGCAACAACCAGGATTATTCCGACGACGAGCATCCATCCGATCAGTCTTTTCCCGTTCATAAGCCATTCCTTTTCCTTTTGGTACCGCTGAACATGCCAAGGCTGGAGAGGCATGGCACGCCCGTTCCACAATCTATCGTTCACCCGAGAGGAACAAGGGGGTTAGCTAGTGCGATTATGGAAATCGCTAGCGCACCAAGACAAAGGACTTCCATTTTGATATGCACCAGGAATATGCGAATGTGCTCCCGCTCGCCGACGTAAGGATGGATCACGAATGGCAAGCGCCGGAGGGCTACGGGCCCCGCGCTAGGGCTTCTGACCTCGAGCAAGACCGACTCTCACCCGCCGCGGAGGCCGCGGATGGGCGCTTTTCACAAGGAGGGCCCGCATGGGACGACTCGACGACCGAGTGATCATCGTGACCGGTGGTGCATTGGGCATCGGCCGTGCCTATTGCGAGGGTTTCGCACGTGAGGGTGCCAAAGTGGTCATCGCTGACATCGACGGTCCAGCCGCGATCCGGGCGGCGGCGGAGCTCGCCGAAGGCGGCGCGGATGCGCTCGCCATTACGACGGACGTGGCGGACCAAGCGTCCACCGAGGAGATGGCACGGGCCACCCTTGAGCGATTCGGTCGCATCGATGGACTCGTGAACAATGCCGCCATTGCCATCCGCTTGCCAAAGATCGAGGGCCCGATCGAGGAGATTACCGTGGAGGATTGGGACCGCGTCATGGGAGTAAATCTCCGAGGCACGTTTCTTTGCTGCCGCGCGGTGATCGGTCACATGAAGGAACGGAAGTACGGAAAGATCATCAACATCAGCTCCTCGACTTTCTTCTCCGGCGGGGGAGGGAACAACGCCCAGTACGTCGCCTCGAAGGGCGGCGTCATCGCCTTCACCAGAGTCCTCGCCCGTGAGGTCGGCGACTGGAACATTACCGTCAACTCCATCGCCCCTGGCCTCACCGCTAGCGAGACCGAGAACACGCCAATGGAGCGCTACGAGGTACGCGTCCCCCACCGAGCGATCAAACGCGTCGAGCAACCAGACGACCTCGTCGGCGCCGCAATCTTCCTGATATCCGCGGAAAGTGACTTCATGTCGGGACAGACCATGGCGGTGGACGGCGGCCACGTAATGCACTAGAGCCGCTTAGCCAAACAACGCTACTATCACCTGTCGTCCAAGAAGAACTCGCGTCCTATGGGATGTCCGATGACTAACCAAGGGGCCAAGGTTAACCAGCCTACGGCACAATGCCGTGGGGGGTCCTACTGGCTCGTCTATCAGGCACTGGAGCGTGACAGGTCGTTGAGTAAGCTCCACCGGGTTTTGGCCGACCTTGGTCTAAATGTGGCGCTGGGAACGCTGAAGGCGTACAGCGTCCGCTACGAGTGACAGGAGCGTTCTGAGCTTATTGACGGCACCAAGTTAGCAATCGAACTAGGCAACGTACCCTGTGAGATGGACGAGCGGCAGGCAAGGCTTGGGATCACCGTGTTCACAATCGAAGTGAGAAGACTCCCCATACGATAAACCCCGTTCCAACTATCTTCAGGGTTAGCGTCTGCCTGTCAACCGATTCGCCCAGAACGTTCCATCGACCCGTACTTAGGGCGGTAGCCCCAATCAAGACGGCGATCGGGCTTATAGCTGTCGCAATCGCACTTACCGGGCCGACAGGACCTACTGATAACGCGTAGGAGAGCAATAGCATGAACCCGGCTGCCAGTACTCCTTCGCAAGCAACGAACAGGATTGCCGTTTCAGTCCTAGCTAAAGCAACCCAAGCGGCTCGAAGCCGCGCTCTACGCCAATAAACAAGTCCTACCAACACACCTACGGCTAGCGTCCTCACCAACTCAGTATCGAATGGGTCACTGGACACAGTGGCTTGGTTCATGGCCACCAATGCCCAGGCAGCACAAAACGAAGATGCGACAGCCGCGCAAAGTGCCTTTTTGTTCAAGAATCGTAGCCGATTATCCATTGGTCTCAGATTGATCACGATTGATCCCAGGACAATGACCACTAATCCAAGCAATTCCAAAGCCGCGATGGATTCATGGAATAGCAGGATGGCGATTAAAACAGTGAACGCCGGGGTAGTAGCAATGACAGGAGCAACCCGAGTCGTTTCCTCCAAGCTCAATGCATAAAAATACAGCGCCAAGGCGATTGCTATGCACACACCAGCCGCCAAGGACCATGCAATCCCCGTGGTATTTAGAGAAGTCCCTGAAGGAAACGCGATCGCGAACAACAGGGCGGCCCGAACCATATGTATTACACCAAAGGCAGTCATGAAATCCGAGACGGTCTCAAAATTCCGCATGATGAGACGCTTTTCCACGACCGTGACAGCAGCGAATAGCAGCCCCGACGCTAGAGACGCGTAATACCAACTGATTCGCTCACACCTCCGATG
>Ga0315338_1001068_pt1 | contig 40484 bp, 26 predicted proteins | sample ASW8metaG_FD_204518 | JGI IMG/M metagenome (GOLD analysis project Ga0315338, IMG submission 204518) | Ammonia-oxidizing marine archaeal communities from Monterey Bay, California, United States - ASW #8 | ecosystem: Environmental > Aquatic > Marine > Coastal | place: USA: California | collected... | reverse complement strand
GCCATTCCTACACATCCTCGCCTACAACCAAACTCAACCAGCACTTACGGAAATCCCACCTGACCGCAGCATGGGAATCCTTTCACACTTTTGTAAAACTTTCTGGGTAAGGATGAGCTCGGCAAGCGGGACCTACTCACGAGGCGTCGCGCTTGAGAAACACGATGCTCAACGGGGGCAGCGTGAGATTCAGCGAGAAGGGCCGTCCGTGATACGGGACGTGTGTTGCCTCGCAGCCGCCCAAATTGCCGTGCCCGCTGCCGCCGTGTTCTTTGGCGTCGCTGTTGAGGATTTCGCGCCAGTAACCTGTGCGGGGCACACCGACTCGATAGTCGTACCGCGGCACGGGCGTGAAGTTGGCGACCACCGCGACCATGTCGCCTGAGTGCTTCGCTTTTCTCAGGAAGCTCAGGGCGCTGACATCCGAGTCGTTTCCGTCGATCCATTCGAAGCCGGCCGGGTCGCAGTCGAATTCGTGCAGCGCCGGTTCACCGGCGTAAAAGCGATTGAGAGTCGAGACCCATCTCATCAACGATGCGTGCGATTCCTGATTCAACAAGTCCCAATCCAAGCTGGCGTCGTGCTGCCATTCGTCCCATTGGCCGAACTCGCCGCCCATGAATAACAGCTTCTTGCCCGGCTGTCCGTACATGTAACCGTAGAGTAATCGCAGGTTGGCGAACTTTTGCCAGTCGTCGCCGGGCATCTTTGAAATGAGCGACCCCTTGCCGTGCACGACTTCGTCGTGCGACAGCGGCAGGACAAAGTTCTCGTTGAAGGCGTAGATCATGCGAAACGTCAGTTCGCCGTGATGGAACTTTCGATGCACCGCCTCGTGGCTCATGTAGCTCAGCGTGTCGTGCATCCAGCCCATGTCCCACTTCAGGCCGAAACCGAGGCCGCCGACGTAGGTTGGACGCGAAACCATGGGCCAGGCGGTCGACTCTTCGGCACTGGTTTGCACGTCGCTGTGCCGTTGATACACCTCTTCGTTGAACCGGCGCAGGAAGGAAATCGCTTCCAGATTCTCGCGTCCGCCGAACCGGTTGGGGATCCACTGCCCTTCTTCGCGGGAGTAGTCGAGATAGAGCATTGAGGCCACCGCGTCGACGCGCAAGCCGTCGATGTGATACTCGCGCAGCCAGAACAGCGCGTTGCTGAGCAGAAAGCTGCGGACTTCGTTGCGGCCGTAGTTGAAGATGTAGCTGTTCCAATCGGGATGGTATCCCTGCCGCGGGTCGGCGTGCTCATACAAGTGCTCGCCGTCGAAGAATCCCAGCCCGTGCTCGTCGTTGGGAAAGTGCGAGGGAACCCAATCGAGGATGACGCCGATGCCCCGTTGGTGCAGGTAATCGACGAGGTACTTGAAGTCCTGCGGCGTGCCATAGCGGCTGGAGGGTGCGTAGTAGCCGGTGATCTGGTAACCCCAAGACCCGAAGAAGGGGTGTTCCATCACGGGCATGAATTCGACGTGCGTAAAGCCCAATTGTTGGACGTGTTCGGCCAATGCCGGGGCCATTTCGCGGTAGGACAGCGAGCGGTTGCCGTCGTGGCCCACTCGGCGCCACGATCCGAGGTGCACCTCGTAGACCGACATGGGAGCTTCCAAGCCGCTGCGTCCGCCGCGCTCGGCCATCCACTGCTGGTCGTTCCAGTCGTAATCCAGCGACCAGACAATCGAAGCCGTTTTGGGCGCCACCTCGTGAAAGTATCCGTACGGATCGGCTTTATCGACTCGATAGCCGTGATGGTGCGACTCGATGTGAAACTTGTAGAGCGAGCCATTTCCGACCTCTGGAACGAATCCTTCCCACACGCCCGAACTGGCCCGCGCCCGCAATGCGTGCGATGACCCGTTCCAGTCGTTGAAGTCGCCTTTAACCGAAACGGTTTTGGCATCGGGTGCCCAGACGGCGAAGTACGTGCCGGAGACTCCATCGGCGTCGGTGAGATGCGCTCCCAGCTTTTGCTGAATGTCGCAATGCGTGCCTTCATTGAAGAAGTGCAGATCGTCGTCGCTGAGCAAACTGACGTCGTGCCTGACTGCGGCGCTGCGCATCACCGAGGTAGCCGTTGATTTCATGTCGTGATCCTGATTGCTTCCTTGCATGTACGGGGCAGCCCGACGCCTGTTCGCGTATGACGCCTCAAGCGTCGATTGCTGGACATCTGCCGCGCGAAAGGGGAGACTCTGGGCTCCGAGGGTACGTATTTATCGCGATGTCGCCCCTCAGCGTCAATCGCGGCTTGGCGAATTCTTTCGGATCGGCGGCATCCGGCGGTTTGGCTCGATTCCCGCCCTCAGACCTGCCTGTACGTGGAACATTCCCGACCTCACGCGGCGAGGAACTGATCATGGCGGATTCTGCCGTAACGAGTGAAGAAGGACAGCAACACGACGCGCCGACCGCAAGGCCGAAACGCAAGGTTCTGCGTCTTGGTGTTTTGGTGTTGCTGGCCATCGTCGCCATTGCGGCGGGCTACTTGGTATTGGCACCCAGCCCCATCGATCCCATCGCATATGCGCCTACACCTGCGGCTCCACTGACCGGGCCGCTGCAACCCAATGAGCAGTTGCGGTCCGCCGAGATTCTGGCCCGCGATCAAATCCATGGCCCCGAGGACGTCGACCTGGATTCGGAAGGGCGGATCTACGGGGCGACGATTGACGGGCTGATTGTCCGCGTGCTCGAAGATGTAAAAGTCGAGACATTCGCCCGGACAGGCGGCAGGCCTTTGGGAATCCACTTCGACGCTGCCGGCAATCTGATCGTATGCGATGCAGTCAACGGGCTGCTTTCGATTGACACCGAGGGGAACATCACCACCTTGGCGAGCGAAGCCGACGGTGTGCCGTTCGGCTTTACCGACGACGTCGACATCGCGCCTGACGGCACGATCTATTTCTCCGACGCCAGCAGCAAGTTCGGCGAGGGAGAATACATTCTCGATTTGTTCGAAGGCCGCCCGCACGGCCGGTTGCTGGCCTACGATCCGGCGAGCCGCGAAACCAAGATGCTGATAGACGGCTTGCATTTCGCCAACGGCGTAGCCGTCTCTCCGGATGGCGAGTTTGTGCTGGTCAGTGAAACCTATCGATATCGCGTGCAGAGGTACTGGCTGAAGGGCGAGAAGGCGGGCACCGGCGAAATCTTTATCGACGGGCTGCCCGGTTTCCCGGACGGAATTTCGACCAGCCCGCGCGGCACATTTTGGGTTGCCATGTTTACCGTTCGAAACCAGACCGCCGACTTTATGGCACCGCGGCCGTGGCTGCGAAGCGTCATCTCCAAGCTGCCCAGCGCCACGTGGCCCAAACCCGAGCCGTACGGACTGGTGCTGGAACTCGATTCCGACGGTGAGATCATTCGCAGCCTGCACGACCCCGGTGGTCAACACGTCAGCGTGATCACTTCGGTTCACGAAGAGGCCGGCCAGCTCTACTTCGGCACACTGCTTAACCACTGGATCGCCCGCATGCCGGTGCCGGAATAAGAATTTCACGTCAGGTGCGGTGGGATTCGGATGACACGAAGTTCTCGAGTTCGATGGTGCATCATCGACGCGTTCGTCTTCCCCGTGCACTCCGTGTTTTCCAACTCTTACAACACCAACGAGAATCCCCGCCAATCATGAGCCGGCCCACTGCCCCCTTCGAAGTCGGCTTCCAACCGACGATGCCGAAACGTAGAGACTTTGGCATCGGCTGTGTCGGGGCAGGCTTTATCATGTCGGACTGCCATTTGGTGGCGTATCGGCAGGCCGGCTTTCGGCCGATCGCCATTTGTTCCCGCACGCGGGCGCGGGCCGAAGAGGCGGCCGAGCGGCACTCGATCGAAACTGTCCACGACGACTGCGAAGAATTGTTTGCCGATTCGAACGTGGAGGTCGTCGACATCGCCGTACCCCCGGACGTCCAACTCGACGTCGTCCGCAAGGCCGTCGCGCATGCCGACCACATCCGTGGGATTCTCGCCCAGAAGCCGTTGGGTATGAACTATGCGCAGGCGGCCGAGATCGTGTCGCTCTGCCGCGATGCCGGGATCACGCTGGCTGTCAATCAAAACATGCGCTATGACCAGTCGATCCGGGCCGGTCGATCGTTGATCGAGGGTGGCCGGCTGGGTGAACCGGTGCTGGCGACAATCGAGATGCGGGCCATACCGCATTGGATGCCGTGGCAACAACGGCTCGGCTGGTTGACGCTGCGGATCATGAGCATCCACCACCTCGACACGTTTCGCTTTTGGTTCGGCGATCCGCTGCGCGTGTTTGCCAGCGTGCGGAGTGATCCACGCACGAACTTCGACCATGACGACGGCATCTGCCTGTACGTTCTGGAATACGAGAATGGTTTGCGGGCCACGGCGTGGGACGACGTTTGGACCGGGCCGGCGCGCGAAGGTGCAGCGGCCGATATCGGCATTCGGTGGCGAGTCGAAGGAGTCGACGGACTGGCCCGAGGTACGATTGGCTGGCCGGATTATCCCGCAAAAACTCCCAGCACGCTGGACTGGACGACCCGCCATGACGCCGGAGAGTGGCACAAGCCGCGTTGGGACGAAGTTTGGTTCCCCGACGCGTTTGCCGGCCCCATGGCCGACTTGTTGTGCGCGATCGAACAAGGTTGTGAGCCGGAGCTTAACGGCGCTGACAACCTTCAGACGATGGCGCTGGTCGATGCATGCTACCTGTCGGCAGAGCAACACCGGGTCGTCGAGTTGTCGGAAGTCCTAGGGACGACATAGGCCCCGTCATCACAAGCGACGATGCTTCGCCGGACTTGTAGCTCAGCCGTCGGGTGCTTGGCGCGCGAGCGACACACACCGACTTCGGGGTCGAGCGCGCTTGTTCGCTCAACGGGCGCGGTGTTTGGTGCGTTTCGCCATCGGCACACGCACGCTGTGAAACCCACTTCTGCTTTCTGTTGTTGGGTGCCACTGGCGGCTTGTCCGCCAGTGCTTGCTGCGCTGACCACGAATGAACGCGGCAGAAAGGCTCGGTGCGGGTTCCCTGTCGGCACTGGCAGGCAAGCTGCCAGTGGCACCCTCTGAGCGAGCGAAACACACCGCCTTCGGGGGCGAGCGCCCTTATTCGCTCAACGAGCTGGGCGAGGGAGGCCTAGAAGTACGAACCTAAGAAGTCGAGCAGGGCGCTGTTAACTGCATTCGGAGCCTGATAGGCCCACATGCTGCGGACCAGATCAAACATCACGACACCTAGTACACCCAGCGCGATCGACGAAATACCGAGGCCGACGACGGTGCCCGTGCCCCAGTCGACTTCGACGGGGGCGGCGGTCCGACCGGCGGTTGCCAACGGCGGGATGAATTCCGCGCCGCTGTCGGCAGGCTCAAAGTCCTCGTCCATGTCGAACTCGCCGCTTGAACCGCCCCCTTCGAAGACGTCGAGTTCTTCCAGTTCGCCGCTGGAGTCGCCGGTGACCTCCAGGTCGTAGTCTGTCAATTCCGAGTCGTCATCGCCCTCGTCGGTCAAGTCGAAAGCATCGCTGTCGTCGTCCAGGTCGAACGTGTCGCTGGCTGCGAAATCTTCCTCGAGCTCGGTGTCCCCTTTGACGAACGTGGCGGCCGACTCGTCGACGTCCTCGTCTTCGTCGAACAGCAACACACTCGTTTCGGCCCCTTCTTCTTCGTCATCTTCGACTGCGAACTCGAACTCCTCATTCGAATCGGACAGCGGGACCTCCAGATTCGTCGCTTCCATGTCGTCTTCAGCCTCAGGGACCTCGAACATCGGCGCGGTCTCTTCCAGCTCTTCAGTGAGTTGCCCTGAAGCCGCGTCCAGCGAGATTCCGCTGTCTTCCAGGTGCGGCAACACGAGGTCACTGTCGCCGGCCAACGTCTTGGTGGAATCGTCGTCGAGGGAGATGCCACTCTCTGCAAGCCCCTCGAGTGCAATTCCGCTGTCGCCCATGTCGAGCGCGATGCCGCTGTCGCCTTCCAGTCCAATGCCTTCGGTGTCTGCGCCTTCGAGTGAGATGCCGCTGTCGCCGGTCTCCAACGAAATGCCGCTGTCTCCCCCTTCCAGGGAGATGCCGCTGTCGACCGCCGATCCCAGGCCGACGCCACTATCGCTGAGGGCGATTCCGCTCTCATCGGAAAAGACGGACTCGCTGTCTTCATCCTCGGACCCCGATAACTCGACCCCGCTGCCGCCGGCCGTCAGCGCGATCTCACTCTCGCTTCCCGGAGCGACAGGCGAGCGACCCGCAAGGTTGACGTCGCTGTCGCTGCCCGAGGTTCGCACGGCGCTGTCATCGTCGGCGACCAGCCGCACGTCGCTGTCGCTGCTGTAGTCCAGCGAGATGCCGGAGGATTCGTCGGTCGCCAGCTTCACGTCGCTGTCCGACTCGGTCGTGAGTTTCACATCGCTGTCGCTGCTGCTTTGCAGCTTGATCGACGACTCTGACGGAATGCCGACGTTGGAGTCAGACCCAGTGAGTTCCACGTCGCTGTCACTGTCGCCCGCGGATTGCAGTTTGATCGACGACTCTGACGGTAGGCCGACGTTGGAGTCGGAACCGGTTAGCTCCACGTCGCTATCGGTGTCTCCCAGCGAACTCTTGCTGGGGGTCAGCCGCACGTCGCTGTCGGTGTCGGATGCAACCAATTGCACGTCACTGTCGCTGTCGGCCTTCTTGCCTGTTGGGGAACTCAGCTGCACGTCACTGTCGGTGTCAGACCCGACCAGTTGCACGTCGCTGTCGCTGCCGGCATCGACGACCGGCTTGGCGTCGTCGGTCAGCCGCACGTCGCTGTCGGAATCGCCCAGGGCAATCTCGGGATCGCTGGCATCGTCTCCGCCGGTGAGGCTGTCGTCGAGAATCAGCCGCACGTCGCTGTCGGACGTCCCCTGCAAGAATCCCTCGGAGCCTCGCACGACAGTCGCTTGATCGCCAATCACGTCGTCGTCGTCGCCCAAGACCGTGCTCGACCCCGGCTCGTTGCCGGGTTGGATTTCGGAATCGCTGTAGATGCGGACCTCGGGATCAGAATCGGGACGTCGCTGCCGGGCGTACTCTTCGACATCTTCCTGTTTGAATTTCCACGTCGCGCGATCGGAGAAGCCCCTCAGCTCGCCGCGCTCCCGCAGCTGCTTGAGTTCCTGTTCGCTCACGCCCAACAGTTGGGCCGCTTCTTCCAGACTGAGGTATTTCTTCGCCATCGTTGTCCGGTCCCAGCAAAAGACTCTGTTCGGGTCGTTGATCGATCGAGACTGAAAATAGCGCGCCGAATTCAGTCGGTACACGCTGCTAGTTTGTGGGCAAATCTCGGAAGTGTGAACTGCTTCGGAATAATCGGCAGAACCGGCATCACGATTGCCTGACGGTGCGGCTGGTTGGATGCAGACCGCACCGGCTGGAACATCGGGTCTACCGACGCCTATCTTCATTCTAAATGTGTTCGCACGCAATGCAAGAAATAGTACCGGCCCCAGGTTTGTTATGCCTAATTCCGCCGGGCGCAGTCGGCAGTTTACGAAGATCCGGTGTCCGGTTCCGGCCCGCGGGAATCAGCAATCGAAGCACCAAACAACGTTCCTCGCGGCACGAGACAGCATAATACGCTGCAGCCGTCAGCGGCGGCCTATTGCGGACTGCTCGGCGAGATACCAGTCCAGCAGCACGCGAAACGGCGGCGAGAACCGTTCCGGTTCGCCGGCGCGCATCTGTTTCAGCAGATCCAGTTCGTAGAAGGCGACAGCGGCGACCTCTAGCGTGTCAAAGATCGGTTGCTCGTCGCTGTAGGCCCGATACAAAACCGTGTGCTCGCGGGCAGTCTCGGGTGAAGCCGGAAACTTTGCCAGGAATTCCAGGGGCGCCGACAGTCCGATTTCTTCCTGCATCTCGCGCGGAGCGCATTCTTCGTAGCTTTCGCCGGTACTCACGTGGCCTGACACCGACGAGTTGTAGCACAGCGGAAACTCGTCGACTGTTGCCGAGCGCGTTTGAACGAGCAGCTCGCCGCGCGTGTTGAACAAAAACACGTGGACAGCGCGGTGCAACAATCGCCTGGCGTGAACTTCCGATCGCGGCGCGCTACCGATCACCCGATCGTGCTCGTCAACGACGTCGAAGATCTCTTCCGGCATGCAATGATGTCCGCTCGGATCGTCTTTACTGGTAGACACTACTCTGGGAAACGATCCACGTGCGGAATGAATTGTCGCACGTTTCGCGAGTCGACTGCCACCCTCTGGGCACTCCGACAATCCCCAGCGTGCTGGGCAGATTCGATCCGTGCCGAGCAGCTACCCGATGATCTCGGCACATTGCGCGCGTCGAGCAGATTGGACAACAAGCATCTATGCCGAGCCTGCGGTCGTGACCAGGTCTATTCGGACCAGGGACAATGCCAAGATGGCTGGGCCGCAAACGCACAGGGGACTCAGCACTCAAGTGGCGCAACAGCAACCTTATCGGTTGATGCCCACGTAGAAGCTGAACAACCGCGTTTCGTCGCCGTCTTCACGGATGATCGGCACTGCCCAGTCGAAGGCCAGGGGAACCGGTCCCATTGCCGGTACCGTCACCCGCAGACCGCCGCCGACCGCCACCCGGAAGTCGTCCAGTCCGACGCTGTTCTCCACCGTACCGAAATCGGTGAACAGCACGCCCTGCACCAACTCATTGGCCAGCAAGGGGACCATGTACTCGGCCGTGCCCAGAGCCATCCAGCGTCCGCCGATGCCAGTCTGGCCCACGCGGGGCGTGACGCCTCGAAATTCGAATCCACGGAAGGTCTGAAAACCGCCGGCAAAGAATCGTTCGAAGATCGGTGTATCGGAATCGGTCCAGCCGAGGTGGCCGCGCAACGTCAGAATGTGCCGTCCACCGCCATCAGGTCGACTGTACAGCGTGAAGAACTGACTGGCTTCGAGGTCGGCGCGAGGATACATGAAGTCGCCGACCGCCTGCTCGTAGCTCAGCTCGACCCGGTGCCCTTCGCCGGGCAGAAAGGCCGAGTCGCGCGTGTCGTGCACCAGTCCCGCCCGAAAGGTCGTCAGCAGGTTGGTCCCCACCGCGTTGGCCAGGATCATTGGCGTGGGGACGTCCGGGTTGTCGATCTCGACCTGCTCCAAACGGAACGCACCGTTGACTGAAACTGTCGGCGAGAACTGTCGTCCCACCGTCACTCGCGCGCCGGTCCGGGCTTCGTCCCAGTCGGGGAAGAATCGGTTGTAGAAAAAGCCGCTGAAGCCGAGGCTGTAGTCCGTATCGAGGAAGTAAGGGTCGCTCCAGTTGACGAGGTATCGGCTGACGACGTTGCCGGGCACGGCCTCCATGCGGAAGCGTTGGCCCGCTCCGCGAAACGCGGTGCCGTCATAAATGTCCTGAAAGCTCGTGGGCACCCGCATGATGTCGAAGTTGTCTTCGGTCAGCACAATCTGACCCACCACGCCGGCGTCGCTGTTCACACCGGCACCAAACATGATGCGGCCCGTCCGCGCTTCGGAAACGTTGATCAACACGTCCACTTCGCCGGGCGGAAACTGGCTCGGATCGAGCGGATCGCCTTGGGCGTCGCTCTCAAACAACGGATTGAAAGGTGTCGGCAGCGGATCTCCAAAACTCTGTCCGCGGAAGATGAAATCGATGGCTTCGGAAACTGCGGCGTCTTCTGCAGACGAAGAGGTTGTTGTCGCGGACTTCGAGTCCGTCGATTCGAGCGCCGATCGGGATCGTGGCGTCACCGACTGGCCGGAAGGTGCGTAACCAGATGGTGGATTCCTTCGTCGGGCGGGGCGGCTCGACGGCTGTGCGGCATCCATCGATTGTCCCCGCACGCCGGAGTCAGATTCCGACTCTTCGTGCTTGACCTGTTGGATCGTAATCTTGGGGGCTTCGGCTCCGCCACGTTCGAAGACGCCGTCACCCGCGAGACGCGTTTCGGTCCTGCGGATCAACCCAGGATCGGCCAGATCGCCGGGGGCGAACAGAATCCGGTTCAAGGCGGTCGTGCGTTTGGTGTGCGGATAGTCGCCGTTGATCACCACGTCGACACGCCGAATCTTGTAGACACGGTCTTCGTCGAAGCTGAGATTCAAGTCGATCTCACCGGGCTGCTCGAGGTAGACGGGTGTCGCGTTGACGTTGGCGAACAGGCGTCCCAGTTCGCCGTATTTGGCCTTCAAACGCGTGATGTCTTTTTCGAGGTGCCGGGCGTTGAAGTACTCTCCTTCAGCCAACTTCAGTTCCTCGCGCAACTCCTGCTCGGACAGCACGTAGTTGCCCTCGAGTCTGATATGACGCAGCCTGAACCGCTGGCCTTCTTCGATCTTGTAGTGAATCCGTGCATAGGTTGTGTTCTTGACCCATGGGTTCCACCAGGGCTTGCCGAACGTGACTTCCTTGTCGATTTTGACGTCGAAGTAGCCCAAGCTGTGGAAATACTGGCGGAGTGCGGCGATGTCGTTGGGGATGCTCTCGGGGTTGTATTTGCCGCCGACGAGGCCAACGATGGCCGTGTCTGTCTGCGTCTTCGTTTTCAACAGCCCGTCGCTGAACGACTCGTTGCCGGAAAAATCGATCGTCGAGACGAGGATCTTGTCGCCTTCTTCGATCTGGAAGATCACGTCGCGATCGTCGCGCTCGCCGCCTTTGAGCAGTTCGATTTCCGCGAGGGTGAACCCCTTCTCCTTGTAGAAGTCCTCTAGCTTCTCGACAGCCTGCCGGTTGGCGCTCACGTCGAAGGGGCTGCCCGGTTTGATTCCCGTGCGGGCGGCCAGATGTTTTGTCGCAATCTTCGTGTTACCGCGGTACTCGACCTTGCGGACCCAGGGCCGCTCGAGCACTTTGAACACCAGCACCAGCCCTTCTTCGGAGCGGCGCGACAGCGCCTCCACGTTGAAGAACCACCGCTTGCGGTACAGGGTATCGATGTCGCGCTTGATCTGGTGCGGCACAAGCGGGCGGCCCACCTGTGTCTTGATCAACTGGCGAATCGCCTGTTCTTGGATCGTGTCGTTGCCTTCGATGACAATCGCGACCAGCGATTCACCTTCCGTCGGCAGCTCCGCTGGCGCCTCCTGCGCGCGAACCGTCAACCCGGGACTGCCCACCAGCACCCAGCACGCAGTGGCCAGACACAGCCAAAACGCCACCATGCGCACGTTGCGGTCACTAGATACCGGGCAACGGGTGCCTTCCTTGACACCTTGCATCAGACATGTTTTCCATGTGGTGAAGATCGAAGAGGAGACCGGGGGAGAGGTGAAAACCCAGCGCACGAATGTGCTCAGGGAATCGTAGGGGGCGTAGGAATAACGGAATCGAAAAGCCCCCGCAATAGCGATCTTTCAGCAACTGGAAAGCTGATTGATACGGGCGATCTAGGGAAAAGGCACAACCGCCCGCCTACTGGGGCCGAAAACCACAAGTAGTGCCGCACAAAGCAGATGCTACGATCGTGGTAACTCTTACAAGGTTCGCCAGGCGAGCAGCTCAAACCATGATGACGAGGACTCAATGAACCGTTTGCTGGCAAGTGGTTCGTCAACGGTTACCGTCAAGGCACACAGAACTTCTACACGATCTTGAACCGAGAAACGGGAGACTTCGCCAAGACGGGTGGTTTCGATCACAAAGGCTGGACGTCAGGAGCCCTGCGCCTCGACGCGGTCGCCTGCTGGAACCGCGAAGCCACCCAAATCCTCGTCCCCGGCATCGCCGAAAGGATCAGACGCGGCAGATGTTGATTTCGATCTCTCGAAGTCAGAGCACCAATTGATCACGACGGACATGCAATGCGACAGACCGCCTTCGCCCCAACGCCCCGTCCCCCTTCAGAAGCGGGACCACAGGGGGTCCCGCCCCTACGGGCAAACGGTAAGGCACGCGGTTGTGAAACCGTCTCCTGACCGCGTCACGGACCCGACCGAAGGTCTCCGAATTTCTAGCAGCCCGTTGAAAAATTAGTTCCAGAACTGTGTCGGGTGCCACGGGCGGCTTGTCCGCCCGTGTTGTCGCGTTCGCTTCGATCTACACTGGCGGGCGAGCCGCCAGTGGCACCCTTTTTCAACGGGCTGCTAGGCAACCAACGAATTGGTTGAGACCTGCGGTCGCGCTGCGTGTCACGGTCAGGAGACCGTGACACAATGCTGGCAGCCCCGGGGGTCCGATGACCGCACAACCAAGCCGGAACTGCGAAGCAGTTCAACATGACAGCCCAGGGTCAGCGGCGCAGCCGCGCCACCCTGGGTTGAAGATGGCCAACAAAACGAACTCCGCAGGAGTTCTACAAGATCCCGGATGTAGAACCCCGTTGGGGTTCGCCTGCTCGATGCATCCTCACCCAGGGTGCGCTGCGCGACCCTGGGCTATGATGTTGTGCCCCGCCGGGGAACAATGGCTCCCGCGATTCCTGAATTTCTAATCGCAAACGGCGCGGTTGTGGCACGGTCTCCCCACCGTGTCACCATCCTGACCGAAGGTCTCCCCAATCCTTCGTGGTTAACCGACTCGTTGAGACCTGCGGTCGCCTTGCGTGTGGCGGTCAGGAGACCGCGACACAACGGGGTGCGAGAGACCGCGACACAACGGGACAACACAATGAGATTCGCAAAATGGGTCTTCCTGGCCTCTGGAATCTATGGCATCCTGGCCATCACGCCGTTGTACTTCATGGAGTCCCGGTATAGCGCCGACAATCCGCCCGCCATCACGCACCCCGAGTTCTTCTACGGTTTCGCCGGCGTCGCCTTGGCGTGGCAGGTGATGTTCCTGGTGATCGGCTCCGACCCCATTCGTTATCGAATCGCCATGCTGCCGGCCGTCTTGGAAAAAGCGAGCTTCCTGGCAGCAGCCATCGTCCTGTTCCAACTCGGCCGAACCTCGGGCACGATTCTCGGCCTGGGTATCGTCGATGGCGCGTGGGGAGCGCTGTTTATCGCGTCGTTTGTCCTGACGGCGAAGTCCGATCCATCGACATAGAACAAAGCGTGGCGGCGTCGATACGACGTACAAAGGCTGAGCCGCCTCGGGTAGAAACTACCGGATGGCGGCTAGCCAAACCGACCTACCAGGTTTTTGGGAAGGGTAGTATAATGTTGTATATCTTCTCGATGCGCGGCAGCACGGTCGGGTCGACGCGTTGATGGGGATAACGGACACGACTGCGAAAATGGGGACGGCTGACGGCCCATGACGTGCGAGCGAGCATCGAAGCGCTACCGGACGGCCACCGACGGTCAAGGCGACCGCGTTGAAGCCGGTGCGGCCGGTTCGGAACACCAGTTCGGCACGTCTGTCTACGAAACCAGCGCGGATCCCGAGGAAAACCGGGTTTCGTAGACGTAGACGCATAGCGCTGTTTCACACCCCGCCCTGTGGCGGCAATCCAAACAACGGATGATGAACACCACGAATCGGCCTGCGAACCGCGCGCGACTCCCCTGGGTCACTTGCCATTGACGTAGTTGCCGCTTTCGCGGATTATCTCCGGGTTCCCCAGGCCCCGAAATTGCGCAGATTCACACACCGGCTCAACGTATGTCCGGCTCGAAACCCGACCGATTCGAAAAAGCGCGGCTCGAAAAGCTCGACAAGATCGTGGCTTTGGGGCTCGATCCGTTCGGTCAGCGGTTCGACAACCACATTGCCATCGAGCGGGCCCGGGCGCAATCGCCGGAAGAATCGGGCGTCGATGGCGAGATGGTCCGTGTCGCAGGGCGGATCATGCTCCGCAACAACAAGGGCAAGCTGAAGTTCTATCACGTCCAGGATCTATCCGGCCGCATCCAGATGATGGTCTCCCGCGGCGACCTCTCCGAAGAACAATGGGAACTGGTCACCGCTCTGGACCTGGGCGATTTGGTGGGCGTCGACGGCACGCTCCGCCGCACCAATACCGGTGAAGTTACGATCTTCGTCCACAAGTTGACGATGCTCTGCAAGTCGTTGGCGCAACCGCCCGAGAAGTTTCACGGCGCCCGTGACACCGAGATGCTCTTGAGGCAGCGGTACATCGACCTGATTTACAACGAGGGCGTCGCCGACCGCATGCTCCAGCGGTTGAAGATCGTCGACTCGATTCGCGAGACCATGCGGCGATGGAAGTTTCACGAAGTCGAAACCCCGGTGCTGCATGCGATTGCCGGCGGTGCCGCGGCCAAGCCGTTTATCACGCATCACAACGCACTCGACATCGATCTGTATCTGCGCATCGCGCTGGAACTGCATCTCAAGCGGCTGATGGTGGGCGGCATCGAGCGGGTCTACGAACTCGGTCGGGTGTTCCGCAACGAAGGCATCGACAGCACGCACAATCCTGAATTCACCATGCTCGAGGCATACCAGGCCTACGGCAACTACGAGACGATGATGGACCTGACGCAGGACATTGTCGTCGACGCCGTCGGCACTGTGAGCGAATCGACAAAGCTGCCGTGGGGTGACGCCGAAGTCGATTTCACACCGCCCTGGCCTCGTCTGAAGTACGCGGACTTGTTCCGCGAGCACGCCGGTTGCGACATGCACGATGCCGCCGCCGTTGCGGAAGTCGCTCGGAAGCTGGAGATCGAAACCGCCGGTGTCCACCCCGACGTGATTGTCAACGAAGTCTTCGAGGCGACTGTTGAAGACAAGTTGGGCGGCCCGGTGTTTGTCATCGACTACCCGGCCAGTTTGTGCCCGCTCACCAAGCGGAAGCCCGACGATGAGAAGATTGCCGAGCGGTTCGAGCTGTACATCCAAGGCATGGAGATCGCCAACGCTTACACGGAACTGAACGACCCGCGATTGCAGGAAGAGCTGTTTCGCACACAACTGGCGGGTCTGGCCGAAGAAGAATCGATGGCCAAGATGGACCACGAGTTCATTCGGGCTCTGAAAGTCGGCATGCCGCCGGCCGGCGGGCTGGGCTTGGGCATCGACCGGTTGGTCATGCTGTTGACCAACACCCACAGCATCAGGGACGTGATCTTCTTCCCGCTGTTGCGGCCGGAGACTGGAACGGAACAGGACGAAGGATCGTAAAGGAGCTGTGGACGTCGGGCTGACTTCGCACTGCTGGGCAAGCCAGCAGGCTTCGGCGAGCTCAGTCGAGCCGTGGCACCCCGCAGCAATCGGAACGGATTCCAAACACCGACTCATTGAATCGTCACACGCCAAAGGACTGGCTTGATGTACAAGATTCTGCTTTGCCTGCGATACCTGCGGACGCGTTACATTGCGTTGGCCAGCATCATCAGTGTGATGCTGGGCGTGGCCACGATGATCGTGGTCAATAGCGTGATGTCCGGTTTCAGCGGCGAAATGCGGGAACGCCTGCATGGGATTCTGGCCGACGTCATCGTCGAAACCAGCGGTATCGAAGGTTCGCACACTGCCGACGAGGACATGGCGATCGTCGAACAGGCGGCGGGGCAGTTCATCAAGGCCATGACGGCCACTGTCGAAGTTTACGGCATGATGAGCTTTCAGTACGCAGGCCAGTACGTCACCGTACCGGTCACGTTGATCGGCATCGATCCCAAGGGCAAAGCCCAAGTGGGTCCGCTGGTGCAGTATCTCGACAGCTATCAGGAAGTCGTGGAAGACGGCGTGGTCACACGGCCGCCGTTGCGATCGGCTGACGAGCCGCCCGGCTGGGAACTGACAGACGCCGCCAAGGAGTACCGCAAGACCTGGGTAGAAATGCAGCGCTGGCGCGAAGACTTCAACATCGAGGACCGCTACGGGGTGGGCCATGAGCCCCCCTTTCATGAAGTCTCACCGGCCGGAGCCACCGACGCACCGCCGTTCACCTCAACCGAGCAGGCCGAAGAAGTCATTACAACGTCGCATTCGACGGCTGCCGAAGAATTGGACGAGTTGACGCCAGAGGTGCCCGCAACCGATTTGGCGTCGCAAGGGCCTGAATTCGAAACCGAGCTGCCGGAGTTCCCCGACGCCTTTCCGCCGACTGACGAAGAGCCCATCGACCCGGAAGATCCGTTTCCTGCGAGACTGTACGTCGGAGCGGGAAAAATCAGCTTCCCTTGGCGTGACCCCGAGAACGAAGGCAAGGTGAAAGTGCACTGGATGGTTCGCCCCGGTGACGACGTGAAGATCAGCACCGTCAGCGCCGTCGCCGGCATGCCGCCCGAACCCAGACACTTCGTCGCGACTGTGGTCGACGTTTTCAAAAGCGGCATGAGTGAGTACGACGCACAGTTGGTCTTCTGCAATCGCGAAGAGCTGCAAAAGGCCCGCGGCATGATCGATCCGAACACCGGCAAAGGCTCGATAACTTCCATTCAAATCAAACTCAAGGACTACCAGCATGCCGACGAGGTGATTCGCAGGCTGCAGGCCGCGTTTCCTCCCGGACGCTACGTCGTGAAGACTTGGGAACAAAAGCAAGGCCCGCTGTTGGCCGCCGTCGAAATCGAATCGGCGATTCTCAACGTGCTGTTGTTCTTGATTATCACGGTCGCCGGATTCGGAATCTTGGCCATCTTCTTCATGATTGTGGTCGAAAAGACGCGCGATATCGGCATCCTCAAAGCGCTGGGCGCCAGCTCTGGCGGCGTAATGACCATTTTTCTGTCATACGGGTTGGCGCTGGGAGTCGTGGGAAGCGGCGTTGGTGTCGTGATTGGGCTGTTGTTCGTCCGCTACATCAACGAGATCGAAGAGGCGATCACATGGCTCACGGGCCGCAAGGTGTTCGATGAGACAATCTACTATTTCCCCACAATTCCCACGCACGTCGAGCCGGGAATGGTCGTCGGCGTGGCGCTGGGCGCCATGATCATTGCGATTCTGGCCAGCGTTCTGCCGGCACGCCGGGCTGCCCGCCTGCATCCGGTCGAAGCGCTCAGATACGAGTGACATGAGGCAACTGAGACTCTCACCGATGGGACCGCTCCATTACCTTCTGGAATCATGACGATGACGGTTGACTCCACACTGCACAGTGAAGAGGCTCCTTCCCCCCGGACCCTTAATATGCTCGAACACCACGTGCGCGCGGTTGCACTCGAGAAGTCCTACCTCAAAGGCAATCACAAGATCCCGGTACTGCGGGGGGTCAACGTTTCGATCCGCAAGGGAGAGTTTCTCTCCATTGTCGGACAATCAGGGTCCGGCAAGAGCACATTGCTGCACCTGCTGGGCCTGCTCGACTCGCCGAATGTGGGTGAGATCGAGCTGCAGGGCAAGCGGATCGACGATCTTCCGGCACACGCGCGCGACGAACTTCGCAACCGCGTGTTCGGTTTTATCTTTCAGTTCTACCACCTGCTGCCCGAACTGAGCCTGTTGGAAAATGTACTCTCGCCGCTGATGATCCGGCACGGGCTGCGTGAGTACTTACGGCACCGCCGCGAGTATCGCGCCGCGGCTCGCGAGATCATCGGCCGGGTGGGACTGGACCACCGTATGAAGCACAAGCCGTCGGAAATGTCCGGCGGCGAGATGCAGCGCGCCGCCATCGCCCGGGCGCTGGTGGCCCGGCCGCAAATCTTGCTGGCCGACGAGCCGACCGGCAATCTCGATGCCCAGAGCGGCCGCGAAGTGATGGACCTGTTGAGGCGGTTGAACGAACTGGAAGGCCTCACTATTATCATGGTCACTCACGACGATTCGATCGCTCGGCAGGCCCACCGCATTGTGCGACTAAACGAGGGGCGCATCGAAGTGCTCGGCGACCAGGCTTCCACTCGAACAGGGTGAACCCTCGTCAAGCGGTCGATGTCTGTTTCCGACGACGACGGGCAGCCAGTCCATGGCTGTGCCGTCAGCCAATGCACCGGCTGGTCCACCAACGGCGATCCAGTCCCATCAGGCGTGCCAGGCACGACATCGATTTCGCATCCGGAAAACCCCATGTCTTCAAAGGTCTACCTCAACGGTGAACTCGTCGGCAAAGACGAGGCCAAGGTCAGTGTCTACGACCATGGATTGTTGTACGGAGACGGCGTATTCGAGGGCATCCGGGTTTACGGTGGAAAAGTGTTTCTGCTGGACGAGCACATCGAGCGGTTGTACGAAAGCGCCAACTCGATTCGACTCGAGATTCCGATTCCACCCGACGACATGACCCGCGCGGTTAAAGACACGGTGGCTGCCAACGGCATCAGCGACGGTTACGTGCGGCTAGTCGTCACCCGCGGCGGCGGCACGCTGGGGCTGGATATCCGTCGCACCAGCCATCCGCAGGTGATCGTCATCGCCGACACCATCACCCTGTATCCGGCGGAGTACTACGAAAACGGCCTCAAGCTGATCACCGCCAGCACGGTCCGCAACCATCCGGCGGCGGTCAATCCCCGCATCAAGTCACTCAACTACCTCAACAACATTCTCGCCAAGATCGAGGGGAGCGACGGCGGCTACGAAGAAGCCTTGATGCTCAACCACAAGGGCGAAGTAGCCGAGTGCACCGGAGATAACATTTTTATCGTGAAGCGCGGAGTGCTCCGCACGCCCCCCATCGACGCCGGCATCTTGGAAGGCATCACCCGCAACGCAGTCATCGACCTGGCTGGCCAGGCGGGAGTCCGGGTTGAAGAGTCGGCCATGACCCGGCACGACATTTACGCGGCCGAGGAGTGTTTTCTAACCGGCACCGCCGCCGAAGTCGTCCCGGTCGTGGAACTGGACGGCCGCACCATCGGCGACGGCAAACCCGGCCCGGTGACCAAAGACCTGCTGGTGAGATTTCAGAAGCTCACGTGCGGTGAGTAGTGGCGGCAAATAGTAGCAAGTGTGAAGCGCAGCGAGACGCACCGCATCAGGGCAGCGGCGTTGACTCAGCGCACCCGAGAGGCCATCGTGATGCTCATCAGAAACCGTGCGATGCGCTATTCCGCCTCTATATCGGCCGGCGCTGCGAGCGCAGGTTCCTCCACCGGCGGTGCTCCTTTCACGGCCACTTTGAGATAGCCGGCGATGGCCACCACAACGGCCGACAACAAGATCGTCACAGCCAGCCAGCGGCCGGCGTTTTGGCGGATCGGTTCCAATCCCTTGGAGCGCCCGGCTAGTGCCGATGCAAAGAAAAACACCACAAAGGCCAGGAGAATCTTGATCCCCATCAGCATGTGATAGGGCCCCTGCTGTCCCTTGTGCGCGGGAATTGCAATGGCGATGTAATTGTAGAAGCCGCTCAACAGCAACAGCATGATGCCCGCCATGATGAACTTCCGCCACCTGCCCATCACCCGCTCGCGAAGCGCTTGATGCTCTTCATCGGGCAACTGAGCGGCGGCCGGCATCAGCACAAACCGCATAAACACGCTGCCGCCCAAGATCACGATCGCGGTCCCCACGTGCACCCAACGCGACAAAATGTCCACAACCGGTGCATCCATCGAATAATCGTCCCTTCAATGCGCAGTGAACCATCGTGTGCCGAGGCTTCGATCCGACATCGAAGCTTCGCCGCCGCATCATACTGAAAGCCACAAAGAGTGGACAGCAAGCACGAGACCGCCAAGCCAAGAGCGGTCGTCGTGGAATCTGGATGACCGGACGCAGGGCGATCGAATTGTGACATTCGCCAATTGTGGTTCCGAGGCGGCGTCACCGCCGGCACAATCCGCCCAGGCTGAACAATCTTGGGGTAAACGCCCCAAGGGTATTTACCTACGGCACACAAAAGCGACACGCTGCCAAAAGGCAACGTAGGTTTCCGTGCCGTCACGCTGAGGGCGCCATATCGACAGGAGGGCCAACTCAGCAGGGTTCGATTGCGGAGCCCATCCGGCTACCCGCCGCGTAACAGAAGCCATCTTGGAGTCGTGTATGATTTCGTTCACTCAAGTCGTCATCTTCGGCATCATCGAGTTGATCATCGGGTTCGCGCTGGGCTGGTTCGCCCGCTCCCCGCGTCGCGGAATCGTCGGGTCCGGACCTCTGACTGAACTTGTGGTTCATCCAGCCGCGGCGAGTGATGCTGGTCCCGGCCAGTTGCTGAGTGAGGTTGCCAACCTCGTCCACCAGCACGCCAAATACGTCGAGACATTCCAAAGCTCGATTCAGCAGGGCAAGTCGACCGCTGTACTGACGACGGAACTCGCTCAGTTACGCGACGCCAATCGGAGTCTGGACGATGAAGTTGTCGGCAAGGTTGGCCAACTCGCCGACGCCGCTGAACCGGCACTCAACGACGTGGCTGGCTCCGTCAACGGCTATTGTGAGAAGACAAAGAGCTTGGATGACCTGCTCGGCGGAGTCGACGCAGATGCCTCAGCCGACCAGTTGAAATCGATGCTCTCCGACGCCATGGCCGACGTACTGCAATCGAAACAGGCACTCGAGGCGGAACTCTCCGATGCACGGAACAAGCTGCAGGAGCAAACCGAGAAACTCTCGGCAGCCGAACAAGACGCACGCATCGATACGCTGACCCGGCTGCCCAACCGCCGAAGCTTCGAAGAGCAAGTCGCCGCGGCTCACTCCCTGTTCGAGCGCCAGCAACAGGTCTACTCGCTGCTGATGTTCGACGTCGACCACTTCAAGTCGTTCAACGACACCCACGGTCATGCCGCCGGCGACACGGTCTTGCAGACCGTGGCTCGCGTGCTTTCCGAAAAGAAGCGGGCCTCGGATCAGTCGTTCCGTTTGGGCGGCGAGGAGTTCGTCATGCTGCTCCGCTCGACCAACAAGTCCGATGCCCACAAGGCCGCCGAACGGATGCGCAAGGCCATCGAAGAGATGGAAGTCATCTCCGACGGCAAGAATCTCAAAGTCACGACCAGCGTCGGGGTGGCGCAGGTCGAAATGGGTCTGACGCCTGAGTCGCTGTTGGAGCGAGCCGATGTGGCGCTTTACGCCGCGAAAGAAGGCGGACGCAATCGAACTCACGTCCACTCCGACGAACCCGAAGCGAACCAGGAGTCGAACACGGCTCCCGCCGATGCAGAACCGGTCACCGCATCGTAAGTCATTGAGAATGGATGGACGTGCTGCGGGCTTTGTGACCAAGGCGCGCGGCACAGGGCCGGTCATCAATCAGTACGAGCCTCGACCCCGATGAGGTCCTTGTACACTTCTCGCGCGTGTTGCGCGTGCTGGGGGTCGTCGCCTGCCATGTATTCGTCGAGCAGCTCGACGGCACGCTGGCGATCCGCCTTCAAGCCCCACTGAATCCGGCCGTACAAGTTGCGTTCGCGATCTTCGAACGCCAGTTCCAATAGCCGGCGAATCACGGCGTCATCCTTCGGGCGGACCGTTGACAGGCCGAAGTAAACGGCGTTGTACCGCACCCCCCGCTGCTCATCGCGCGACAGCTGCAGCATCAGCTTGACGGCCGCCGGGTCGACGGCTGTGGCTTCCCAAACCCAGAATTGGCCGACGATCGTTGCCACACGTTCGCGGACACGCCGGTCGGCATCTTGGGCACAGGTCGCAAAAGACTCGATCCATGATTCATCCATGATCAGCATGATCCGGTCGCGGAGGATTAGATCGAGCACTTGCCGCCGGGCCGCCGAATCTCCTTCAACGAGCGCCTCTCTGATTTGTGGCAGCTGGTCTGTGTACTTCGCCTTGGCCCGCTTTCGGCTTTCTTCCTTAGCCCACGCAAAAGCTTGCAGTTCGCCTTTGAAGATCCTTTCAACCACCCGTGCCTTGTCGCGGACCGCTTCGTCTTGGGAGTCCAAGTGTGGACGCAGAAAAGTGAGCAACTCGGCCCGCTGCGATTCAGCACCCCAGGCCACCCGGTGCAAGTCGTTGGGATCGTCCACGCGGATGCACAGATCGACCAGAGTCCGCAGAATGGCCGGTGTCTTTGGCTGCACGACCGACAGCCCGAAATAGACGGCATAGTGACGGGTCCGGTATGGATCGGCCTGCGGCCCGCTGAAGTCGGCTGCGTGATACATCAGTTCGATCGCATCCGCGTTCTGTGGCGACTTGCCCCAGATGTAGCGGTTGCCAATCCATCTCAAAATCAGAGTCCGATGTTGGCTCGTCCGCCGCAAGCCGTTCTGGACCGTCGTGAGAATCTCCTCGTCGCTCCGCGAATCCCGATCCTCGGCCGAAAACAGCGCGTCGAGTCGCCGGCCCCCATCGGCGTCGTCGGGGAAGAAGCCTTCGAAGTTAGGCGCGGTGTACTCAGAGTTCTGCCAGGCGCGCCGTTGCGCAGCACCAGTATCGCGCGAATTGGATTCGTTCACTTGGACCACCGCTTGCGGCGCGACGTCGAAAGTAGCCTCACCGGTCCACAGCGTGCCGTCTTCGGCATTGGCGAGGTTTTCACTGTGTGACGCTGCGTCGTCAACCGCTGCGGGCACGATCTTCGTCCCACACAGGCCGCACGTCGTCAGCACAATCAGGCTGAGGACGCTGGCAGCCGCAAAACGATTCATTCGTGTGCGTATGCTTCGTCGCTCGTGAATGAGATCGGCGATGCGGTCTTCCAATCGTCCGCGCCAGCCGAAGATGCTGGCAGTTGCCATGGCCGCATTCAAGTCGTGCGACAACTTGGCGACGCGCAGTAAGGTCTCGCCATAGTCGACTGCGGTGCGCTCGGCGAGCACGTAATTGTCGCACAGTTCCTCGCGGGCATCGGCCAGGCGCCGATTGAGCCAATGAATCGGCAAGACCGGCCAGTACACTGCGCGGACAATGGCCTGCACCATGATTGTGATTTGATCGTGACGGGCCACATGCGCGCATTCATGCACCAACACATCCCGCAGTTCCTGGTTGCTCAACGCCTCCAACAACCTGGTCGGTATGACGATGCAAGGGCGAAACCACCCCATCGCGATCGGTGTCTGAATGCGATTGGAGACCGCCACCTCGACATCACGTCGGCATCCCACCGCACGAGATGCCTCCCCCAGAAGATTCCACAGCGGATCATCTGTTCGAAGTCGCATTGAACGGTGGATCGCGAACAATCGCGACCAATTGCGAAGAAGCATCAGGAGCAGAATCACGCTGCCTGCGGTCCACGCCACTGCAATTGCGGTTGTTAACTGTGCTATCGACCAACTTGGCTGCTCGTTCGGCGTTGGGGTCAGAGGAAGCCCGGTTTCCGACATACTCGGACTGCCAGCGGTTGATGCGGCGACGGTTGCCGATCCATCCGGTAGCGAATCTGCAACGTTGGGTACAGGATTGGCCGGCAGCGGCCCGCGTATTGTTCTCTCGTCAACTGAGACGGAGGGGCTGAGGCCGACTGTGGGAGCAGAGTCGCCGGACTCGCCCGTAGCCAGCAGAGGAATCTCAAAGAGTGAGACTCTCCAAGCGCCGAACGCGGGCACAAGGATTGGACTGGCTAGCACGCCGATCAACGCGGACAGCAGCACGCAGTGTCGGACACTCGGGTAGCGCTTGAAACGCCACGATACCAGGATTCCCAACAGCGACACGATTGCCACGCTGACGGTGACATTCGTCATTGACCTGAAGATGTGGTCCGCAACATACAAACGTGCCAGAGCAGACATGATCAGTGCCCTTTGTTAATGGACTTCTTCGCCTTGGCCTCGTCGAGCATCGAACGAATTCGCGCCAATTCGCTGCGCGTCAGGCCCCGGCTATCGAGCAGCGCATTGACCAGCGCCTCGGGCGACCCGCCACACACGCCATCCACCACTTCCAGCACTTTCTGTGCTACGGTGGCGCCGCGCGGTTGCGCCGCCGAATAGAAGTAGGTCCGTCCGCCTTCCCGGTGCTTGAGCCACCCCTTCTCTTCCATTCGCTCGAGCAGCGTGCGGACGGTGGTGCGGGCCACGTCGCGCTGTTGCGAGAGAATCTCGCGGACATCGCTGGCGGTGACTTCACCGCGGTCCCAAACGATCTGCATGATCTCCCGCTGGGCTGGCGACAACTCGGGCAAACTCGGCGATCGACTCGACATCTCGACTCCTGTGACTACAAGATGTCGCCATAATGACTACTGAACGTAGTCATGTCAAGCGAGAATCGAGAGTTTGCCGATCGCTCGTCAAATTCAATGAGCCGAGCGTGCAGTGGGCTGACGGATCAACTTCATTGCAGATTGCCCATGCCGACCATCATGCCGCCTTCCACCGGCAGCACGTGGCCGGTGACCAGGTCGGAGCCGGTGATCAGACTCAAGATGGCGGCCGCCACGTCGTCGGGATGGCAGACGCGCTGGAGGGGCAGTCGGGCTGAGAAAGCCGCTTTGGCCTTTTCGTAGGCGTCGCCAAGTCCCCCTTTGAGCCAGCGCCCCTCGATGAAGCCCGGCGCCACGGCGTTGACGCGAATTCGCGGGGCCATCACACGGGCCAAGGCGACCGTCATGATGTTGAGTGAAGCCTTCGACGCGCAGTAGGGAATCGAACTGCCGTTGGCTGTGAGGCCCGCTACGCTTGAGACATTGACGATCTCGCCGCTGCCTGATTCTTCGAGTGCGGCCTTGGCGGCCCGTGAGCATTGGAACGGTCCCTTGACGTTCACCGCCATGATGCGGTCCCAATCCTCGTCTTTGACGCGCTCGAGTTCCGGGTGCGGGATGAAGCTGGTTGTCCCTGCGTTGTTGACAAGGACGTCGAGCCGGCCGAACGCGTCGGTCGCAGTCTGGACCATCGCTCGGCAAGCTGCGTCGTCGGCAACATCGGCCTGGATGGCGATAGCTTTGACGCCGAGCGCCTCGATCTCACAGGCGGTCTGCTCGGCCTCCTCTTTGGATTTGCTGTAGTTGATCAACACCGAGCAACCTCCGCGCGCCAATTGGAGCGCCGTCGATCTGCCGACGCCGGTGCCGCCCCCGGTCACAATCGCCGCCTTGCCCTCGATCTGCATGTTGTAGCCTTTCAATGCATGGTAGGTCCCGCTTGCCGAGCGGGATCCTGAATGGTGATTACGCGTGCCAATCCTCTGTGAGTGTCGACTGTCGATGCGAAACCGAAGTTCGCACGGCTGACAGACCGTGGCACATCTCGCAAGCGGCGTGACTGCCGTCGAAGTCTGTCTTCAGGCAGGAACGGCTTGCGACGACCAGCATATCCGACGTGATCGCCTCAACGACAGCAAACGGGTCGGCTCGGCGCAAGATCGGTTGCAACGAGACGCCAACAATGGCTCGCACAGAATTGATATGCACGAATCCTTGCGAGAAGATAGACTGCAGGCGATCGAAGATTCGATGGTCAGATTGGACCAACGAGTTGATCGCACTTATGCGTGAGGGGCCGACGATGGACTCCGCTTCCCATCCAGGATATCTCCCAGCTTCGTTGGCTCCCCTGCCTTCGGTTTTCAATCGCTGGCATCTGATCGTGTTAATGGCGGTGTGGTTTCCGCTGAACCCGTGGGTGCTCTACGACTTGCTGAATCCGAACATGAGTTCAATCCCACCATTGGTCGGGTCGTTCGCGCTCGCCGGCTTGACAGCGCTGGGCCCCTTCGCAGTCGCCGCCATCGAAGGCGGTCCGACCTATGTGCGTCAGGCGTGGATCTTGTTTGCATTCTGTGCACCGCCCCTACTTGCCGCATTTGTCGCCCAACTGCTATGGCGACCGACATCCCGAGTGGCCCAGTTCGCGCGCGTCACGGCATGGGGCGCCGGCTGGTTTGTTTGGTTTTGTGGCGGGTTCATTTCCATCGGAGGGAGGATGGGATAGCGTCGACGCACTTGCACCGATGCACCATCTGCACCGATTCAGCGCCCGTCAGTTCCAGGGCCGCGATCTTTCCAGTGCCCGTGGGCCGTGGCTGGCGGCTCGCCGCATTGAGACCGTCGAGATCCTGTCCGGCAGACGGGATCTACTTTACGGCGTTGCCGGGAGCGCTACGCCAGTATCCGCTCGCGCTCATCGGCGGTCGGCATCCGACACGTTTCCTTCTTGCCGAACCAGGAGTAGCGGTACCGCGCGACCGTTCGGTAACCGAAGTTGCGGAGCGGAAGGGGAACGATCCAAAGCAGGGCAGCAACCGCCCGCCAAAGTCCGCCCAATCGCCATAGCATCCTAACGACGGCTGTCGAACGACGATGCAGTCCTTGCTCGTCGCGGACAACGAACGTGTTCAGATTCTCGACATCTTCCGGGGTCAGCAACGCCCGCGCCGTTTCTCCCTGCAGCGGGGCGAAACGAAACACCGCCTTGCGGTCGCGCTTCAGCGTGAAGTCGACGACGTTACTGCACAGCCCGCACACGCCGTCGAAAAATACAATCGGCCCGTTGTGTGGTGCAGGCAGCGTCGTCGGGAGCTGTCCAGTGGCCGACTTCGTTGCAGCTTGCGGACCGCTTTGAGGGGATTGAGGCTTTTCTTGTGTCGTGCCGCTCATTGATCCGGCGTTTAGTTGTTGAAAGTCTTGGGGTGTTTCCGGTGCCAAATCCGGGCTTCTCGGCCCGAATCCCGTTACCACAATCATAACCGCCAAGCGGCATACAACTTAACCGGAATCGGTGCTGAAGAGTCTGCCATGACCGAGGTGTGGGTTGCGAAAGCTTTTTGCCCGAAGCTGTAAAAGCTGGTAGATTAAAGGGAATGGGGCAATTGTGGGCCGGTCAATAGTTGTCAGGCCAGCCGATGACAACAAAGGTCCTGGCCGTCCGACGAACAGTTTGCAGGTCGACATAGGTCCGGTTGGCCGGTGCCGATCAAAATCGAACAGTTCCACCAGGGTAGACTTTTGACGTTTAGAGGCCCTTCACTGCCGGCCATCTCAACCGACTCCGACCGCAAGTGGTATCGGGCGCTTGGCGTCTCGACGCTGTTGCACGTCGGGCTGTTGGCCTCTCTCTGTCTGCTGCAAGCCGAGTTGGTCCGTCGACCAGAAGCTGCGGGCTTGGATACCCGTTGGCAGCATTCCGATGGCGAGACGGATGAGCCGGTCATCGTCGAAACCGTGGAACTCGAAGTGCCGGATCCGGCGCAACCCAAGTTGTCCGCGGCGCGCAGCAGCATCGCCAGCATTCCGGTGCCGATTCGGACGGATAGACCGCAGATTGAGGTGTCAACGCACAACAAACAGGTCAGCGTGTGGAACGAAGTTACCGGCCTGTCCGACGATCTGTCTGAAGAGGTGGCTGTCATCACCCCAACGCGCGCGGGTGCGGGCGATGATCAAGCGGATGGGGCGGGAGCAGGCCACGCCTTCTTTGGACAGCAGAATGTAGACGGGCAGCGGGTGGTGTACGTACTCGACGGTTCCCAGAGCATGAATCATCCGCACCCCAGCGACGCACGCACCCGCTTCGGGCGGGTGAAACTCGAACTGCTGCAATCGGTACGCGGCATGCAGTCGAATCAGCGGTTCTTCGTGATTTTTTTCAACCAGCACGCGATTCCCATGCCGGCCCGCGAGCTGATTCGTGTCGACGAATCGGAACCGTACCTACGCTGGATGGCCAGAGTCAGTGCGGATGGCAAGACCGATCCCACCGAGGCCCTGCTGCTGGCCCTGCGCCTGCAGCCCGACGTAATCTATTTCCTGTCGGATGGCGGTTTTCGCCCCGAAGTGGTTGACGAAGTAGCCCGACTCAACCGTAATCAGGTCGCCATCCACACGTTCTGTCTCTCCGACCGTGAGGGCGAGCCGCTGTTGCGGCAAATCGCCGCGGTGAACGGCGGACGCTACCGGTTCATTCCGTAGCGGTCGCGCGGTCTCTGACGGTCAGACCCGCCGTGCCGGCGCTGCGGCGACCCGTCGGCAGTCATACGCGTGCAATTCATTCGGCGACGGCCCTAAGGAAGCGGCCTGCGCAGACGAATAGCCGGTCGGGAACGCCGATTCGCGCCGCATAACGCCGCATTCCCGCGGCAAAAACTGGGCCGTGTTGTGGCATCTGGCCGATGTCAAAAGGGCTGCCTCGGGCACCTCTTGCTGAGTTCTTGTGCGATTCCCGTTATATTCCCGGTGGCAACTCGCCTGCTGTGTGGGTGGGATCGGCGACGACCGCTGATCTCATTTAGAGTCACGTAGGCCAGCACGGGACTGCGATTCATGGCGACAGCAGCACTCACAACCGGTTCGGTTGCCGTAGAAGACGGCAAATTGGCATCTCGCAGCTTTGTGGGGCTGCTGGCAACCCAGTTTCTGGGAGCCATGAATGACAACATGTTCCGCTGGGTGGCTGTGCCGATCGCCAAGGACACGTTGGGGGCGGCCAATGCTCTCTCATTAGGCCTGGCGTGTTTCACGCTGCCGTACCTGTTGCTGGCCTCGCCCGCCGGGTATCTGGCCGACCGCTTCAGCAAACGGGCCGTGATCGTCGGCTGCAAGATCGCCGAGATCGTACTGATGGGTCTGGGTGTCGTCGCCATTCTAGTCGGCAACATCTACATGTTGTTCGGCGTGGTGGCTCTGATGGGAGCACAAAGCGCCTTGTTCGGTCCATCTAAGTTCGGCGCCATTCCTGAGATCTTGCCGACGCGTGAACTCTCCAAGGGCAACGGCCTGATGGGCATGGCGACGGTGATCTCCTCGGCCATTGGCGTGATTGCCGGCAACTGGTTGTACTCGCTCAATCGGCCCAGCCTGAGCAACCCCGGAACGTTCTCTGACATCGCGCCCATTGCAATGGCTCTGTTGGCTACCGCAGTTGTGGGTTGGATCACCAGTCACCTAATCGGACGTCTGCCGGCGGCCGATCCCAACCGCAAACATCCGCCGAACCCGGCGGCCGAAACTTGGCGGCAGCTGCGACTGCTGGGCGGCAACGTGAAGCTCATGCGGGCTGCACTCGGTATCGCCTTCTTCTGGATGTTGGCTTCGCTGGCAAACCTCAACATCGACACCTACGGCATCAACGAACTTCGCCTGGAACAGCAACAGATCGGTTTGCTGATGGGCACGCTGGTGGCCGGTTTGGGCATCGGTAGCGTGTTGGCCGGCATTCTCTCGGGCGGCAAAGTCGAACTAGGTCTGGTGCCGATTGGCGCGATTGCCATTGCCCTGAGCGCCTTGTTGTTGTTCGTGGTCGGCGGCACGATCGACCCGTCGGCTACCACGACCAGCACCCAAGCCTACTTCTGGTCGTCGGTCCTGCTGCTGCTGCTCGGATTCGGAGCTGGCTTCTTCAACATTCCGCTGGAAGCCTATATCCAGGAGAAAAGCGACGTCCGCACGCGAGGTTCGATACTGGCGGCCAGCAACTTCGTTTCCTTCTCGCTGATCCTCTCGGCATCGGGCCTGTTCCTGGTGATGAACGGTTGGCTTGAGATGTCGGCCAGCCAGATCTTTCTCGTCGCCGGGCTGGGGACGATTCCGGTGGTGATCTACGTACTGGCCCTGCTCCCCAGCGCCACGATTCGGTTCTTGGTCTGGTTGGCCAGCCACACCGTCTACCGTTTGCGTGTGCATGGCATCGAAAACCTTCCCGAGAAAGGCGGAGCCTTGATCGTCGCCAATCACGTGTCGTGGTTAGACGGCATGTTTCTGTTGATCGCCTCCTCGCGGCCGATCCGGATGATTGCCTACGCCCCTTACGTCAACAAGTGGGGCGTCCGCTCACTCGCGCGGATGTTCGGCGTAATTCCGATCGAAGCCGGCGGCAACCGCGGCAAGGCGATTCTGCGATCTCTCAAAGCGGCGCGAGAAGCGGTCGAGGCCGGTGAAGTCGTCTGCATCTTTGCAGAGGGCGCCATCACCCGCACTGGGCAGCTTCAACCGTTTCAGCGTGGTATGATGCGGGTCGTCGAGGGTACCGATGCACCGGTGATTCCCGTGTTTCTCGACGAGTTATGGGGCAGCGTCTTCAGTTACCACGGCGGCCGTTTCTTTTGGAAGCGGCCGCGTCGCTGGCCCTATCCCGTCACGATTACATTCGGAACACCGCTACAGGACCCCGACGACATCGACGAAGTCCGTGAAGCGGTCCAGAGTTTAGGAGTCGAATCTGTGGAAAACCGCAAAGACCGAGATCTCATTCCACCGCGGAAGATGCTGCGGGCCTGCAAGAGAAACATGTTTCGCAAGCAAGTGGCCGACTCCACCGGCGCCAATCTGACCGGCGGCCGCTTCCTGACCGGCGCGCTGGCCTTCAAACGCCTGCTGCAGCGCGAAGTGATCGCACCCGACGAAGAGATGGTCGGCGTCTTGCTGCCACCCACAGCGGCTGCCGCCGTTGCCAATACCGCGCTGACTCTCATGCGACGCGTGGCCGTCAACTTGAACTACACGCTGACAAACGACGACGTGAACTTCTGCGTCGACCGCTGCAAAATCAAGCACGTGCTCACCAGCCGCCGTTTCATCGAGCAGCGGCCTTACGAGTTGCACAACGCGGAGTTGGTGTATCTCGAGGATCTCAAGGAACGCGTCTCCAAAGGCGACAAGATCGCCGCCTTGGCGCAAGCCTACGCCATTCCCGCCGCGATTCTGGAGCGGTCGCTGGGCCTCACGCAAGTTAGTCCCGACGACTTGATCACCGTGATCTTCACTTCCGGCTCGACCGGTGAGCCCAAGGGTGTGATGCTCACACACCACAACGTCGGCAGTAATGCAGAAGGTGGAGACTACATTCTCAATTTCCATCGGGACGATGTGCTGCTGGGCATTTTGCCGTTCTTCCACTCGTTCGGCTACACACTCACGCTGTGGCTGCCCCTGACAATCGACGTCGCCGTGGTGTATCACACCAATCCGGGCGAAGCTCGAATGGTCGGCAAAATGTGCGAAAAGCATGGCGTGACGGTCACCGCGGCGACCCCGACGTTTCTCAAGACCTACATGAAGCGTTGCACTCCCGAGCAATTGCGCACGCTGGAAGTGGCCGTGTTGGGCGCCGAGAAGATGCCCACCGATCTCTCCGACGCCTTCCACGAAAAGTTCGGCATGCGGCCCACAGAGGGCTATGGCACCACCGAACTCGCACCGTTGGTGTCGGCCAACATCCCCGACCGTCGCCCACGCGGCGTCGACGCCGACGGGTCGAAACTGGGAAGCGTGGGCCGGCCCATTCCCGGCGTGACTGCCAAGGTCACCGACCCGGAGACCGGTGAAAGGCTCGGCACCAACCAGGACGGGCTGCTGTGGATTAAAGGCCCCAACGTGATGCGCGGCTATCTTGAGCAGCCAGAGAAAACCGCCGAGGTTCTGCAGGACGGCTGGTACAACACCGGCGACATCGCCATGCTCGACGATGACGGCTTCCTGCACATCACCGGGCGACAAAGCCGCTTCTCCAAGATCGGCGGCGAGATGGTCCCGCACATCAAGATCGAAGAGTTGCTGGCCCGCATCGTCGAAGACCCCGAAGACGAAGAGGGCGCACAACAAATCGGAGTGACCGCGGTCCCCGACGAGAAGAAGGGCGAACGGCTGATTGTCATCCACCGGTCGCTCAAGAAATCGACCGACGAGATCCTCAAAGAGTTGGGCGAAGCCGGCCTCCCCAATCTGTTTCTGCCCTCCAAGGATGCGTTCTTCGAAGTCGAGGAGATCCCACTGCTGGGCACAGGCAAATTGGACCTCCGCGGCCTGAAACAAATGGCCCTGGAGAAGTGTGGCCTGGCTGAACCGGAGCAGGTCGCATCTTCCTGAAATCGCCGGCACACTCCCGTTAGCCCTCACACAGGCGGCGGCCGCACTGACATGCTCGGTCATAAGTCGGCAGCTTGACACCTTTTGGCGTTACTGCTAACTTGGCCCGCGCGTTGCTGATCGGAGAATTTCGCCGGCGAAATCGGCGAAGCTACCGATTCAAAGCGAACACACTGCCGTTTGGACGGTCATCAAAGGGTGCCACTGCTGGCTTGCCCAGCAGTGCCAACGAATGTGAACAATATGGGGGATTAGCTCAGTTGGGAGAGCGTCTGGCTGGCAGCCAGAAGGTCAGGGGTTCGAGTCCCCTATCCTCCACTCAAAACACCCCTGTTTTTCAGGGGTTTTTTGATTTCTAGGCCGACTTGGGCTGTGCACAGAATTTCCACCATTTGTCAGGTTTTTCGGGAATTCTTCGAGAATTCTGTGCATAATTCTGTGCATGGTCTTCAGCAAGATCATGGGTGAAGTTCTGCCGTCATTGTGCTCCCCCAAAGTTCAAGGAGCTTCCCCTTCGGTGCTCATCCTTGATGGTGAACGCGAGCCAATCCACACTGCTCAATCCCCTCCCCCGGTTCCGTTTTGACCCTTCCACTTTTGCTTGACATCCCATCATGGAAGGGTTCTTGCTGCCCTTCCATGTGACCCTTCCATCAGCAGATTGTGGCCCTTCCACGTGTGCTGATCTCACCACCGAAAGAGAATGTTTCTCCTTCTCCAAGCAGAATTGAAGACCTTACACATCATGCTCGTAGTGACCCTTCCAAATCAGGCAGTAACCCCTCCATGTGACCCTTCCAGATTTCGTTGACACCCTTCCAATGGAAGCCCTACGCTGTTCGTGTAACCCTTCCATGTAAATGTCTCCCGCCAAACTCGCTGGTTTCATCTCCCGACTTGAAGCTGTTGAAGAGTACCATCGCTCTGAGCAGTCGTTTCGTCGTGATTTCGAGAAAGCACGAAACAGGGGAGACGCTGCATTTCTCAAACAGATGAAAGTGGTGCTCAACGATGGAGCCGAGGTTGATGGCACCGAGATCAAAAAAGGAGACATTGACCAACTCAACAGTGAGGGCAAAGCACCAGAGGTATTCATTGCCCGTGATCTCCTGGAGACGAGATATTGGAAGAGGGGAGAGAAAAGGACGAAAGAAGGGACTGGCACTCAACAGCAATTGCGTTCATCAAGGCCACTAAGAAAGGTAGCTGAAGGTCAGCACTCAGCCAGTGGGGTTGAGGCAGGAGAGATTGCTACGCTGAAAGCTCGGCTGGAAGAACAAGATGAACGGATCAACGACTTAAAAACGCAACTCACGCAGATCAACGCACGTGAGAAGGAGAGAAACAAGCTAGAAGCAACACGGGCGAAGCACGACAAGGAAACCAACCAAATCATGAGAGAACTCGGTGTGACGATTGGAGAACTGAAGCAGCAAGGATTACTACCGAGCAAAGCAAAGAGCAGTCCGACCACGGCTCCAGTCCAGGAAGCAGAAGTTATCGAAACGTCGGATGAGGACGTTCCATCAAGAAAACGACGGACTTCGACTGCCAAACAGAAAGCCCCAGCAACGAAGGGGCGAGTGAAGAAAACGACGCCGACAAAACAACAACGAGAGGCGAAGGAAAACGAACCAGAGCAGCACAAATGGAATGAGTTTCCAACGGTTAAGCGTGTCTTTTCCCGCTTCCGTTGACCATGAACGCTCTCAACTCATTTGCATCTGGCACCAAGAGAGCACCCTTTCCTGGCTTTGAGCATCTCACCGCCAACTTTCTCTACTGCCCCAATCAATTCCTCGACGTGTGCATTCCCAATTGCTCACGGGGCACGGTGCGTTTGGTTGCATATCTGCTCCGCAGAACTTTGGGGTGGCTCGACGAAGATGGCAAACCCATCGAGCAAGAGATCACGGTTTCCTATCGTGAGCTAACACAGGATGCAGGAATCAGCAGGGGAAGCCTACGAGAAGCAATCGAAGAAGCTACCGCTTGTGGATTCATTGTCTGCACACAACAGGGGAGTGCCAAGGCGAAATGTTCCTCACATCAGCATTCAAGGTTCACCCTGCACTGGGATGGCAGCGGCGAGTACACGAAGATCCTCAAGGAGTTTGCGGGGTTCTTTCGAGGTAACGGCAACCGCACTCCGATTCCCAACGCATTCTTCGATTCCGTCATCCCGCAAGAAACACATGCCGTCCTAAAAGTTGTGGGCACTGTGTTGCGGCATACGGTGGGATACGAGAATCAATTTGGTGTTGGCAGAAGGAAACAGGCTCCACTTTCGTACTCGTACATTCAGAGATTCGGCAACATCAAGACAAGGAAATCCGTCAGCCAAGCTCTGAAGCATGCAATCGAAACAGGCTACATTCAATGTGTTGACAGCGGACGGTTTCATGCTGATGCCAATGAACAATCAACGGCCACGTATGCTGTCCGATGGCTGCGTGAAAACAAGAATCCTGACATCGGTTCAAAAAAGATACCAGGGGCTTCAATTCGGTTCAAAAAAGATACCAGCATCGGTTCAAAAACTGCACCAGGGGATCGGTTCAAAAAAGATACCAGTAGAAAGACACTTGAAAAAAACACTCCGAAACAACAACCGAGACAGAAGCAGGTGCCATTTGTTGTTGTGGGTTTTGAAGGAAGAGAGTTGTTGATGCAAGCAGGTTTTCCGGCAACAACCGCAGCCAAGCTCTCACGGCAACAGCCGTTGGACGTGATCCGAGAGCAAATTGAATGGATTGAGTACCGCAACCCACAAAACAACAAGTTGGGGATGCTTCGACTTGCGATTGAAGAGAATTGGTCTGAACCAGTAGCACTCAAGAAACAGCAGAAGCACGAAGAATCACGACGATACGAAAAAGAACAGGATGTGAAACGGGCAGCGGAACAGGTGGCACTGAAAGATGTACAGAAGAAAAAGCAACAGACGCGAGCGAATCGTATCGCTGACTTCCAGACACTATCAGAGCAACGGCAGTGCAAGCTGTGGAACGATGCACTAGCTGGGGAAGCAAATCCCCTCATTCGTACCCGCCTACAACGCGATCGAGATTTCGAGAATCCACCAGATCAAGTGCTCGCACTTCTGGTTTCGTGATCTCTCGATAGGGAAGTTCACTCCCCACCTTATCCCTTTCCCTTCCTCCATCATGGCCCGCAAGACTCGTTCTCTGATCGACACAGAGCCACACAGCACTGAGGCAGAACGTACCGTGCTCGGTGCTCTGCTCATTGATCCCGCTGCCATTTACGAGATAGATGCCCGTCTCCTGCACACGGACTTCTACGATCCCATTCACGCCACCATCTACAACGCCATTCACCAACTTTCAGGGAAGGGGACACCGCCAGATTTCGTGACAGTGGCCAACGAGTTGAATGAGTACGAACGATTGCAAGAAATTGGTGGCTCTGCGTTTCTGGCTCAACTGAGTAGCGAAGTACCGACTTCATCACACATCGAGCAGTATGCGGACATCGTTCTGGAACACAGCAGAAAGAGACAGCTTGCAGAAATCGGGAAACGCATCACGGCCCTTGCGTATGAAAAAGGGAAATCGGCGACAGAACTGAAAGACGTGGCAGAGCGAGAATTCCTGAAGATCATGGACGAACCGGGGAGTCATGCTTCCGTGACACTCGCGGAAATGTGTAGTGAGCGGTACGACCATTACGCAAAGCTGCATGAAGCCGATGATCCCATGAAGCACGTGGGCACTCGTACTGGTCTCGCCGCGTTGGATGAGAAGCTGATTGCGTTGGCACCAGGAGACCTATCACTCCTGGCTGCACGTCCTCACATGGGGAAAACGTCTCTGGCACTCAACATTGCTCTCAACATCGGTGCGGAGCAGCAGGGGACCGTGGGCATCATCTCGCTGGAAATGAGCAAGGAACAGCTTTCTGACCGGATGATGGGGAGCCTAGCGGGCATTCCTCCGTGGAAGATTGCCAAAGGAATGCTGTCAAAAGAGGAATTTGAGAGAGTGGCAAAGACGATGGAAACGGTGCAGGAGCTGAAAGGTCAGCACATCCACATTGACGACGATTCCAACCATTCCCTCACGAACATCAGGAGCAAAGCCCGCAGACTCCACATGCAGCATCCCCTTGATCTGCTCATCATCGACTTCCTGCAACTCATTCGTGTCAGCAGTCGTGCGGCAGAGGAAAATCGATACCTCAAGCTCACGATGATTTCTGAGAGCATCAAGCAACTGGCAAGAGAGCTTGGCGTCCCTATACTCGCTCTGTCCCAACTGAGCCGGGAAGTAGAGCGGAGACCGGATAAGAGGCCACAAATGTCAGACCTGCGTGATTCCGGTGCCCTCGAAGAATACTCGGATTATGTGCTCATGCTGTATCGCGAGGGCTACTACAAAGACGATGATGCCTTCGACAGCGATGAACCTGAAATCACTGAACTATTTGTGCGAAAGAACCGTCCTCATGGTCTCACGGGTCGTGTGTGTTTCCAGTTCGATCAGGCGACCATGAACTTCTTATCTGCTCAGGGTGCGTAGAAGGTCCATTACGACTCGATGAAGGCCATCGACCCCGGCACACTAACCCAGTGGACCGCGAAACTCTCTTGGATCGCGGAAAAAAGCGGTCAACGCAACGTTGCCCAAAGAAGTCATGGCGGTCACAGGCGAGTTTCCATCATATCGAGGCGAACCGCCGCCCAGGTCGGTTCCGTTTTGACTCCAATGGATTCGGTGACCCTGTGGTCCCGCATGCGAGAATGCCGTCAGCACGCCTCCCCCGTAAGTACTCATCGCCGTTACTGGCGAATTCCCGTTGTAGTATGGGTTAGGGTCTCCGCCCCCGAGGTCGTGCCCATTTTGGCTCCAGTGGATGACTTGGCCGGGCGGGCCAGGTTGTGAATATGGAACTCTGCCGCCTCCCAATGGCCCTCGAAATGGCCCTGCATTGGTAAACGCCGTCAAAACACCACTGTTGTAGGCGACCATCGCGACTACCGGCGAAGTGCCATCATAGCGAATCTCTCCTCCACCAAGGTCTTCACCATTCGGGCTCCAGTGCACGCGGTGGCCCTGTGGCCCCGCATTCGAGAAGGCCGTCAATACCCCTCCGCCGTAGGCGACCATTGCAGTAACGGGCGAAACTCCGTCATAGCGGATCGGACCTCCACCAAGGTCCTCACCATTCGGGCTCCAGTGCACGCGGTGGCCCTGTGGCCCCGCATTCGAGAAGGCCGTCAATACCCCTCCGCCGTAGGCGACCATTGCAGTAACGGGCGAAACTCCGTCATAGCGGATCGGACCTCCACCAAGGTCCTCACCATTCGGGCTCCAGTGCACGCGGTGGCCCTGTGGCCCCGCATTCGAGAAGGCCGTCAATACCCCTCCGTTGTACTCAATCATCGTGGTGATCGGTGAGCTACCCTCGTAGTGTATAGGTCCACCACCTAAATCGTTGCCATCCCCGCTCGAATGTATTCGGTGGTATGACACGACAGCGGGATTAGTCATTCCAATCGCGAAAATGTCCCCAGCACTCAATTGATTGTTCTGTCCAATTGCCACACCCCCCTGCAACGGGACAATCGTCGGCTGTCCAGTCGCCGAAAACGCATTACCGCCGTAGTGCATGATTGAGCCGTAATCATAGAATCCAAGATCATCAGCATCTCCGATGTGTTGAGCAAAATTGTGCTCCTGCCCAGCCTGGATATTCTGTGCTTGAATCTGCACAAAATTGTCACGATCTTGACGTTGATGCTCGTGATATATCCCTGCTGCATGTGCCGCTTCGTGCATAATGGCACCAAAGTTAAAGCCAGCCCCCACAGCACATGTCACGTCCTGCGGTCCACCTTGTCTGCCGACGGGACTTCCGCAGGCTGCGGGTGCCGGACGGAACACGACATAATCGGCCTCTCCAGCTCTCGGCACTAACGGAACCGGAGAAGCGTTGTTCCACTGTGCGATTCCATTCTGGACAATCTGAAGCTGAGCCGCCGTGAATGCATTGGGAGCAATCTCGAAGGGCATCCGTCGATCAGGCCACCAGCGGGCAGCGTCGGCAATCCTCAGTCCCATTTGAGCGTCCTCATATATCCAGGTCACCTATTCGGCACTTGCAACACATTAGTATTGCACTCCGCCAACACTCGATCAAGTACAGACTCGCATTAACACCCATTGGTGTTCGGAGACCAAAGGCACATTTGCTCGCGTCCCAAGCATTCCAGATAATTTCGTAACATCCCACCAACACACCATGACCACAGTGTATTCGTCAAGGGCGTTTTGATCGCAGGGAGCAGGGGAGTAACTAGGCCCTGTTGAACACATCCGCTGCACAGCACGGATCAACAATTTCGGAAAAGACGCAACAACCGCTGATGCCTTTGCAGGAATTCGGTGAGTCGCATCTGCAATCACCGCACACCGGAACAGCGTGAAGACAATTTTTGCACGATGTAGACATGGGCATGAACATCGCAGCAGATATGACGGCGTACATCAGTGTCTACGAGACGCAAGCAGAAGTGTTTGGAAACGATTGCTCCGCATCAATATCTTATAGCTCCTCTTCCTTATATTGAGTCAATCTCTTAACAGAGATTCTCTCTCCCTTCCTCATCACACATGCCGGATGCCGAGACGCTGGACGAGCACGCTGACGCTCCCAAACTCGTGTCACCAACGCTCAAAACCGATTCCGAATACGAAGTACCGCTCCTGAAGCTCTTCGCCCTGCATCGTGTGGCCACACCCTACGACGTGATGAACGTCTTCCCTGGCCACTTCAGGTACCACAATGCCGTCATGCGTCACCTGAATCGGCTGCACAACCAAGGCTATCTCAAGCGACAGGACTACGATGATAAATCCTACGTATACCACATCACCAACGCAGGCTACGAGCGTTGTCGTGATTCAGACATCGGCATTGATCTGAGCAGACTCCCGTATCGTTACGAAGAACCAACGGGCAGACAGGTGAATCATGAACTGCTCATCACCAAAACGGCCATCGCCATCTGCCAATACCTGCAACAACAGAAACCGAAGGTGCGGCTTCTCGATCACGGACGATTCGGTTTGCAGAGTGAAGCAGCGTTTGAGCACCTGGTTCCTGACTACTGGTACATGGTTTCAGACGGGAATGGCCTCATGGTTCGCTTTCTCGAAGTGATTGCGGGAGTGGAATCAGTCACTCGCATTCGCAGCATGTTTGAGGAATACGAGCGATGGGGACAACGGGAAGAAGTGCAGCGGTGGCTCACGGAGCGATACAGGCAGCATGGAGCCATGCAGCCACAAGCGGAATATCAAGTGCACTGCATTCTCGAAAGCCGAAGTTGGAAGCACACCGATGCTTGGAAGGAACGAATGACGATTATGCAAACCTTCCATGTGCATCCGAAAATGCAGGGAAGAGTGTGGACGACGACAAAAGAGGCACTCGACACAGCACTTGCGGAAGGCTCGAACATCAATCATCCCATCTGGCATCGGGCAAAAGACTTCCTGGGTGAGACACGAAGTCGTTGGGAGTTGCAGCCAGCAGGACAACGCACTCGCTTCATTGATCAGTGCATGAGGCGACTGGATACCTACCCGCTGTTTGCATGAAGCTGCAAACACGCATCCTCACGGCCGGCGGATGCTTTCGGTTTAGCATCCCCGTATTCCTGTTGCTGCTCTCGCAAGTGCACGTGCTGACGCTTGTGGTGAGCATCCCTCTCATTGCGGTGTGGTTCCGCTACTGCCGTCTTGTGCTGCATCGCGTGCTGCTTCCGCCACTCTTTCCGTACACGCGATGCCCTGCGTGCAGATACCTCATTCCTCTACGGCAAATCTGGGGCTGTGAAGGCGGCCACTACAACGATCACAGGGTGCGGCACGTCCTTCAGTTCCACTGCAACGAAGGGCACGAAATCAAATCCATTCAATGCCCAAGAGACAACTGCAACAAAACAACGATTCAAATGCAGAAGGGGATTGATAGCAAAGTGAAAAAGGCGTTCATTCTCGGCAATGCCTTTGCCATTGCACCGGGAGAGCACAAACCAAGCAAGTTACGGAGTGCGTACAGACGCCTACGCTTTTGGAAATCAAAACCACAGGGCATGAAGCTCAGAATCGGATACGACCGTCGCTATCTGTTGAGTCCTTTTGGACGTTGGTTGCGACGGGTGTTGCATCTGCGTACCCGTAGAGCCATTGATATTCCCGAAACAGTCTACGGCCGGCACATGACCATCTTCGGAAAGTCTGGAATGGGGAAATCAAAACTCATCCTCTCAATGGTGCAACGGATGATGCAACAAGGAATGGGGTTGACCCTTATCGATCCAGCAGGGGACTTGGCTACGGAGATCATTCGCCATGTACCACCTGAGCGAGTTAAGGATGTGCTCTGGATTCGGATTTCCGATCGTGCTTGTCCTTTCCGCCTGAACGTCTTGGAAGCACATGATGAAATCGAAGAAATCAATCTGAACGAAGAAATTCTGAGTTCCTTGAAACGAATGTCACAGAGTTGGGGTGAGCAGATCGCGTATCAAATCGAAATGGCCATTGATACTGCCAGGGTGTTTGGTGGCTCCCTCAAGGATGTGTACGACCTCTTCACAAATACGAGAGCCAGAGATCGCATCGTAGGCCAGATTGATGATCCGGAACTCATCGAGTTTTGGGAAAGATACGAGCGGACGCGGGAGAGCACGCGAGCACCAGTGATTCGCAAACTCCGCTCCATTGTGAAACACAAACTCTTGGGACCAATGCTGTCGGCTCGTCAGAGCAACTTTGATCCTGATGCCATTATCCGAGAGAGAAAGATCGTGGTGCTTGACCTCTCAACGGGTTCCACATCCGAACACGTAAATGTGGTGATCGGAACATTGATGGTCAGCAAGATGATGGCAGCAGCGTTCCGGCAGAAATTGGACTTCCCCATGGATAGTGGGCGCCCAAAGAGGAGTGTATGCTCTTCGTGAAGGAGGAAGTCCAAGATGACGGGTAAACGTCGAACGTACACGGATGAGTTCAAGCGTGAAGCGCTGCGTCTGGT
>Ga0315338_1001066_pt1 | contig 40536 bp, 39 predicted proteins | sample ASW8metaG_FD_204518 | JGI IMG/M metagenome (GOLD analysis project Ga0315338, IMG submission 204518) | Ammonia-oxidizing marine archaeal communities from Monterey Bay, California, United States - ASW #8 | ecosystem: Environmental > Aquatic > Marine > Coastal | place: USA: California | collected... | reverse complement strand
TATTTCATTAGTTGATCATCCATTTTGCTTATGTTGGCATTTGCATGAAACTAGCTTTGTGTCAAATGTACAATCATGTGGCCCATCTGATTTTGCAGTTATGGGAATTTCCTTCATGCATTCTTCATGCCTACCTTTTTTACAAAACCAGCAAATTTCAGATTCTACGTCTGAAGTAGAGCATGATTCCATATAGTTTTGATTTTTTCTACGATTAAAAATCTAATCTTATAGAAATTTAAGCCATGGAAGGAATTTCTTGTTTTTACCCATAGCCACATCCATAAACGAACTCTGAAGTTCCTTTGTAAGAGATCCAACTTTTCCATTACCAATTTTAGATCTATTTACCTGCGTTACAGATTTTACTTCAGCTGCAGTGCCAGTCATAAAGATCTCATCTGCTGACATTAGATTCTTGATTGTGATATTCTTCTGAATAACTTTTTCTCCAGACGCATTAAGAATTTTTATCACACTATCTCGTGTTATTCCATTTAGAATGTCTGCTTCCAATGGCGGAGTAGTAATTTTTCCATTTTTTACTGTAAAAATATTTTCAGCACTGCCTTCAGCAATATGCCCTTTGTTATTCAGCATTATCGCTTCGTCATATCCACTTTTTAATGCGTCAACACGTGCCAATGCTGCATTAGAATAATTTGCAGCAGATTTTGCTTGCATAGGCTGTGATTGTGAATTAATCCTAATCCATTTGGAAATCTTACATTTTGCGCCAGAGAACTTACCTGCTTTAGATTCTCCCATCTTCCATTCCCAACATGAAATGGATACGTCAACTTTGTTTTTTAGTGGGGTTAAACCCATAGTTCCATAACCGTAGTAAGCTAACGGTCTAATGTAACACTGTTTGAGCTTACTTGCTTTTACTGTCTTGACAATTCCATCTGAAACTTGTTTTTTGGAATATGGAATTTTCATTCCATACATCTTTGCAGAATTAAAGAATCTATCAATATGTTCTGGTAATCGAAAAATTGCAGAACCATTTGGTGTATCATAACATCTTATTCCTTCAAAGATTGATGTTGAGTAATGTAATGCATGAGTCAAAACATGTACCTTTGCATCTTTGAATGCTACCAACTTCCCATTCATCCATATCTTTCCGACTTCTTTCATAGAATGCAGGAATCAAATCATAATTTAAACAATTATCGATTTATTTGAAAAAATTATTTTAATTTACGCATGAATCACCATGGAGTATATAGATCATATTAAATAATCAATAACAATACAATAGATTAAGCGTGTTTTGGGTAACGCCGGACTAATTCTAGACGATGGTCCAAGAACAAACCCAGAATTGGCACTACTGGTCTTACGACCTTTAGCGCCAAGCAGTTTTAAATAAACTTAATTTTCGATCTTTCTTCATGTATTACTTGGATTGCTTTTGCAACATTGTCACCTGAATCTTCTATTACAATTATTATTCGTGAAGTTTCTTCTTGTGCATCCATGTTTAGAATGTTTAATCCTGCATCACCAATTTTTGAACTTGCCTTTGATGCGATCTGTTGAACTCTCCACATTTCATCACCAATTAGTGTGATAACACCTCTTTCATATGCGATTGTTGCAAGTGAATCAAAACTGAGCACATATTTTTCGTTTCTTTTGACATAATCACCATCTAAGAACAAGATTCTTGAGAATTCAATTCCGTCCTTTGTAAATGGAGATAAGATGATAAATTCACTATACCTCTTTTCATTTTCTAATGATTCCAGTAAATTTGTTACAGAAGTACTTTCAATTCTCAGTATTGCACAATTTTTTTTACCAGTAACGATCTTAAGTGGATGTCCATTTTGATCATCTGGTTTTCTTTGAACCTTAGTAATTTTTTCCGGTGATTTCATATTTGTAATAACCACAGGCATATCCACTCCATTTTCTAAGATTTCTTTTATTGCTATTGGATCTATAATCTTCATTCCAAACATCCCTGCCAACCTAGCTTCATTGTAAGATAACTGCATTACATCTTCTAGCTCATTTTGTACAATTTTTGGATCTGCAGAAACCACGGAACTGTCTTTTTCAAGATCAATAATTGTGTTATATTTTTTATGGAACAAAATTCCAATATCTGCGGCTGTTCTGTCAGAACCACCTCTTTCATATGTAGTGATGATTCCATCTTCTGTCATACCTATGAATCCACCAATTGAGACAACATCATTTTCCTTGATTAACTGCTCAAGCTTTTCAATACGCTCGTTTGACTTTTCAAAAAGAAAGTTTGTTGATTCTATATTGTTATCCGTAACTATTGGCCAGTCATTAAGTGAAACTGACTCAGACTTTATTCCATTACTCTTTAATAGATAATTTAGAACATGTGACATCAGCACTTCCCCAGAATATGCAAGTGCCTTTGCTCTCACTTCATCTTCAAATTTACCTTGTTCATTGGCGTCTTGTAGTGATTTTATGGCCAAATTTAACATTCCATCAATCATCTTTTGACATTCTTCCTTCAAATCATCACTTACCATTTGAACAATTTTTGCGTAAGATTTTACAATTGTATCCAAATCTGGTTTGTTTCCAGAAGATGTATTATTTCCCAAATTCAGCATAACGTCAGTAAGGGAATGCTTTTGCTCTTCAATTGTGGTTAATGGTGCAGAACAGACAACTACCACCTTTGAATCAGTTTTCAGGTGATTGATTCTGTCCAATATAGTAGGCAATCCTTCACCATCAACTCCTATTGCACTCCCACCAAACTTTACGACTGTTAGTTTTTCCATATCCTAAATTGAACTTGATTCGATGATTTAATTCTATTTTTTGCTTCTATCAAAGATTTAAATTCATTTTAACAAGAATTTCTCAAAGGGCTCGTAGTCTAGCTCGGTTATGACGTCGCCCTTACACGGCGAAGATCCGGTGTTCAAATCACCGCGGGCCCATTTTAAAATATATTTGACTGACAAAATGATTAATCATTAATGACTGATTTGTCTATGAATGAGAAGATGATAATAGTTCAATATGCAATTGAAAAATATGAAAAAGAAGAAGAACTTTTTCAAAAGCTTTCAACCACTTTATCAGAAAAAGACTGTCAGCGTAGCCTAGACACACTCATAGGTACACAGCGAGTTAGACGAATTGGGCCAGAAATTGTACAGAATAATACTAGTCATACAGAGTTACCAGATCTTCCTGAAAACTTGAAACCCATTTTAGAAAATATTTAGAACTAAAATCCTCGTAGACCTTGTGGTCGCACAACTTCAGGATGTTTTTTCATCCATGTAATTTTTTCAAGCATTTCTTGTTTGTCCTGGGGAAACGTACCTCCTACATTGTATGCATTTGAACCATGATTTGCACGAAATACTATTTCATTTGTAACATCAATCTCTGATATTAGCTGCTCAAGCTCATCAATTGCTTGGGAATCTGTCAATCTTTCAAACTCTCCTTCAAATTTAGTAAGAAATTCATTCTTTATTCCATTTTCAAGATAAAGTGTAAGTGCACCGACATAATCTGGTTGTATCGCATTGATTACCTTTGCAGTGTCAACAGCATTTTCCTTTGTATATTTACTTCCACCAAGTCCGAGTATAACCATGCATGAAAGTGAATAGCCTGCATCTTTTGCCTTGTTACACGCTTTGATCATGGTGTTTTGTGTAGCACCTTTCGTTACTTTTTTTAGTATTATGTCGTTCCCTGTTTCTATTCCAAGATACAGTCTGTCTAGTCCAGCTTTGTTCATCATGCTTAATTCCTCTGGAGTTTTTTTGAGAAGATTCATTGGCATTGCATAACATGATACACGCTCAAGATTTGGAAATTTCTGGTAAATGTATTCTACAATTTGTATCATATAATCAGTTGACAAATTAAGCGCATCACCATCAGCAAGAAATATTCTTGTTGTATCGGGAAGAGTCTTTGCCATAAGATCAATTTCTCCTTTTACTTCTTCCCATGAACGCTCTGAGTACTCTTTACTTCTATACATATCACAAAAGGAGCACTCGTTAAACGAACATCCCAGAGTTACCTGAAAGATAAGAGACTTTGCTTCAGATGGAGGTCTGTATAATGGAGCATCGTAATTTAACATCATTATGTATTAATGTCTAAATTCAGATATAATCTTAATGAAGCTTATCAATAGAGGCGCTGAAGCTGACGTTTATTCTACCATTTGGGATAAAAAGAAGGCAATTCTCAAAATTCGAACGAAGAAAGCATATCGTAATTCATTACTTGATCAAAAGATTAGAAAACAACGAACAATTAGGGAATCACAAATCATATCACAAGTAAAGTCATTTGGAATCCCTACTCCATTAATCTATTTTGTGGATTTAAACAAGTACTCAATTCTGATGCAAAATATTGATGGTAAAACAGTACGTGATACACAAGATAATGAAATTGTAAAGGTTTGTAATGAAATAGGAAAAATTGTTGGAACTATGCATAAGAATGGTATAATGCATGGTGACCTTACCACATCAAATTTTATTGTACACAAGAAAAAATTATTTCTAATTGATTTTGGTCTTGCAAGTAGGACAGAAAAGCCAGACGATCATGCGGTTGATCTACGTTTATTCAAAGAGATCCTAAATAGCGCACATGCAAAAATCATGGAAAAATCATGGAAAAACTTTCAAAAGGGATACTCCAAAGCAGTTGGTCTAAAATATAGTAAGAAGATATTAAATTTAGTTTCAGTTATAGAGAGTCGTGGCAGGTATGCAACAGTTGTCTGAACTTTTGTTTGCTACATCAAATGAAAATAAATTTCAAGAGGCAGAAAGAATTCTCTCAAATTTAGGAGTACAAATTAACTTATTCAAAACAACATTAGAAGAAATACAATCAAATCATCTTACCTCCATTGCACGACAAAAAGCAATTAATGCGTACGATATAATTCAAAAACCTGTAATTATAGAAGATGATGGACTTTTCGTTGATTCACTTAATGGTTTTCCAGGTCCATATTCATCTTATGCTTATGACACAATTGGAAATAAAGGAATTATGAATTTGTTAGAAAATTCTGAAGTTAGAGACGCAAAGTTTGTATCAATTATTGCTTATTGTGATGAATCTTTTACTGTAAAACTATTCGAGTCTAGCATACCTGGAAAAATTTCATCTGTTATAGAAAAAGGAGGTTGGGGGTATGATCCAATTTTCATACCTGACGGTGAATCAAAAACATATGCAAATGTATTAGACAAAGACAAATTTTCTCATAGATCTGCATCACTAAAAAAATTCTCTAATTGGTTTCTTGATAAGCAGAAAGATAGCGGTCAGTGAATCTTTTCTTGTTTTGAAGTATTACTATACGTGATATCTCACTCTCATCCATTATTGAAAACCTGTTACTACGTTGTGAAACTTCAGATGCAAAACTTCTAACTTCATCCATGTCGAGCATATTTTCATGTTCTAGTCTATTCGTTGATCTTCCTATGTGCATGTATGATTTAATTTCGATAAAGTGTGGATTGGATTTATCAAACATTTCCGTAAAAGCTGGAATCATCTCCTTTGAATCATTCCAGTTCTTGATTAGAGTTATACGTAGTACTGTTCTTGTATCTAAGGAAGAAAGTAACTCAAGTGTCTCATTCCATCTCTTCCAAGAATCATCATATCTTGGTCTGTTAATCTTCAAAAATGAATTTTGATCTGCTGCGTTTGTTGATAGATACAATTGTGTTGGTAATGCATCTTCATCTGCTAAGCGTTGTATCATATCCGGCTCCTGTCCGTTTGTTACAAGAAAGATAGATTTTGTTACCTCTAACGACTTTAGGTATTTGATCAACTCTGGTAACTTTGGATACATTGTAGGTTCACCAGATAATGAAATTGCATAGTGACTTGGAAGCAATGATTCATCCAGTTTTTGTTTATCTTGATTTGGATCACCATAGTGTCCCATGATGAGCTTGCGTCTTTCAGCCATTAATTTCTGCATAATATCTTCTGGCTCTGCAACTCTTTCTGGTTCCATTGCCAATGAATCATAGAATTCCATAGGTCTCCAGCAATACACACATCTATTTTCACAATGCATTCCTGCAGGAGAAAATTCCATACAGCGGTGTGTACTAATTCCATAAAACTTGTGTTTGTAACATGTGCCTTCATTTCTAAATGATTTTTTTGTCCAATGACATAATTCTACTGTGGAATGATCTGCAACTCCATACTTTGCTTTCTTTAATTGCTTCATAACATTCGGTTTTATCTGTATGAGATCTTGCTCTTTTTCAACAAATTCACCAGAACAACTCATACTGATTTTTTCGGTTTGGTTTACTTAAGTCTACAGCTAAAACCTGAAAAACTAAAACATAATGCTAATTCTAAAATTCTAGTAAACGCTATAACATGTATGAAGAGTCTTTTTGTTTTTTTGGCTTTGGCTTTTATGATTTCTGTCATTCCCTATTCCTATGCTGAGACTTTAAGACAGTCAATGGAGGGTGGAATGGATCTTGAAATTACATATCCTGATTCAGTGATGAACGAACGAATGTTTTCAATTGCAATTCTCTTACAAAACAATGGATGGGAAAATAAACAAGATATTTCTTTCACACTGAGCAATCCTGATGGTGTATTCATCTCACATGGTGAGAATACGATTATTATTGACGAACTAACAACCACAAGCTCTTTTGGAACTACTATAGACTATCAGGTTAGCAAAACTGCAAATGAAGGATCACATTTTCTTAACATTGACTATACACAGGTACTTGTTAGCAATAATGTTGATCCAATGGAACCAACTCAGACAAATATCGCATTACCAATAACTATTTTTGGCGAACCAGTGGTTGTCATTCAAACAGTTACACCAGAATCGATTTTTTCTAACTCAGAATTTACATTTGAAACAACAGTACTTTCTGAAGATATAGATCTCAAAGATGTAACAGTACAGATCATTGCACCAGATGATATAGAATTTCGTGGTGATACATCATATGTTATCTCGCTTTTAGAAAAGCAGGAACCATATACAGTAACTGCAGAGATGATTACACCTACAAAGGATGTCACAATGGAGCATACAATTCCTGTTAAGGTGTTAGTATCATATACTGATGATCTTGGTGAAGAAAATACTGAAACACAGTCAGTTCCTTTACTGTTACGTCCAAAAATGTTCATGGAGGTTACAAATGATTGGGGAATATGGATAGGTGACTTCTTTATTGCTCCATATGTCTCTGTGGGTACTATAGTTGGTATTCCTGCAGGAACTATACTTTCTTTGCTTATACGTAATGCACAAAATAAAAAGAAAAAGCAAACAAAGTCAAAGTAAGCATAAAGAGAATTTTGCAAAAAAGTGTATATTGGTGCGATCAGTCCAATTGCCATGTTAAAGACAGTGAGTGTTGCAGGTCTTGAGGAACAAGGAGTTCCATTCAAGAAAGAGAGTGTCAATCTAGAAGAGGCTGCAAAAATAAATTCTTTGGGTAGTCTCACATGGATAGAGATAGTTGTAGATGATATTGTTGCCGAGACACCAAAGATTCTTGAAAGATTAGGAATTACAATGGAAGCAAGTACTTTGCTTTCTGGTTACATTACCGAATATGAGGATGCTGGTGACACACTTGGAATCATGGTACCATTTATTTTTACAGGGGAGAGCAGAACTCAAACATCACCATGTTTAATTTTTATGAAAAAAGATCTCATTCTAACAATACATGATGACTATGGCGGAAAGATAACAAAACTTTACAATTATACTGATACATTAATGCGAAAACTCCCTCAAGCACCTGAAAGTTGGGCAGAAAGACAGACAATGTTACTTTTCAGATTATTAGATGAAGTAAGCGAAACTAATTTTTCCGTTCTTCGTTCTATAGTAGAGCGAGCAGAGCAAGTTGAGATTGATCTTGCTGGCGCACGTCAGATAAGTCGTGATTTGTCACTTGAACTTTCAAACATGAAACGATCAGTACTGTCTTTTCTTAACGCAGTATGGGCAACACATGATATAGTTAGAAATCTAAAGTATGGTGATCCTGATATGGTATCAGACGATGATGACATACTAGAAAAATTCGAAGTCGTACTAGCAACTCTTGACAGACAGATTCAGATGGCAGAAAATGTTTTGGAAGTAATTTCAACTGGAATTACAGCAATAAACACAGAATCATCAAACCAATTAACCAAGCTAATTGTTTGGTTAACAGTGGCTGCTACTGCAGTACTCGTTCCAAACACACTTGCAACAGTTTTTGGTATACCGGATCTACACATATCATACACATGGGTTATTCCACTACTCGTTATTGCGACAGGTATTTCAGTTGTTGTAACATACAGATGGACAAAGCAGTATCGTGTATTACCATTTGGACGCCAAAAACTGAAAAATATACGAAACAAATTCCGTAAGTAGTCTCACACACTAAGATTAATACGGCAAATACAATCTACTTTTTTTGTGGCCTCTGTCGTCCAATGGTTAGGATAGAGGATTGTGGATCCTCGGATGGGTGTTCGATTCCCCCCGGAGGCCTCTTAATTTATTAGAAAATTCCAAATTTGCTTGATTCCATTTCTTCTTTTATAGCAAATTTCACTCTTAGGTCCTTTTCTGATACATTATTTGTAAGCCATGTGAGAAACTTCTTATCCATACCTTTTCCTTTCAGTTTCTCAAACTCAGTACCTAATTGATTAGATAATTTTTGAACTAATTCCCTATTGACTGAAACAACATAAAAGTGCCAACCAAATGCAAACTCTGAGTCAGTCATTACAAAATCTTCTTGACCATGAACCATTTCTTCTAGTCTACTCAATATTTGTTGTATTTTCTTACTACTTTTATCATAATCAGTAGCAGAAACATTGATGTTAATTCTTTCTTCCATGTTTAACGTAGACTTTTGAAAATAAAAGTTTGACTAGATTATTTAATCAAATGTTCAATTTCAATGTTGAAAGAGTTTTTCAATATTGAGATGTACGTTGTAATTGATTCAGGAATTTCATCTCCACAAGCAACACCTAGATTTTTTGCATTGATCCAAATGACAAGTGATTGGAGTATTGTAAGGAATCTATCATTTTCTGGGTTATCACGACCTATTGCGTTTGTATATCTTTCCGCAAATTCCCATGCAGTAACAAAATCAACACACTTTACATCAAAGATCGCAAGTAACTGATCTTTTAGATCTTTTGCTTCTTTGAATGGAACTTGATTTATGATGTAAGGAAATTCTACTATGTCAGGTAGACATCCAGGTAGTGGTCCCCAGATTGTAATTATTTTTGTGCCATCTTTAAGACTTGAAAACTTTTTTACCATTTTTTGTAAAATAGTTTCATCTGTAAACCAGAAAAGAATTACATCTGCATTGTCAATGTTTACATTGCTAACATCATCAAAGATTGTTTCTGCACTTAAAATATTTTTTTTATTTAACAATGCATTTGCCGAATCTATTTTTTCTTTAGAATTGTCAACACCTATTACTTTCTTCGCACCAAACTCTTCTTTTGCTATTGCAAGTCCAGTTCCATCACCACATCCTAAATGATAAAAAATATGGTCTTTATCGAGCCTAGCAAATTTGAAAATCTCCCTAAATGATTGCTTAGATAATTGAATATTCTGACCTGATAGAATTGATTCCGGTAATGTGTTTAGGTAATCTTCGATTTTCAATATTAACTGAAATAACTAATATAATTTATTCTCTTATGCTCTCAAGTACAGAAACTACTTGCCATAATGATGTTCTAACAAATGATGGAACATTTGGATCTTGTGTAATATCATCTAGCGAACTTATAGCGTTTGCAGCTCTCACAGAAATTGAATGCTCTTCTAATTTTAAATCATTGATCAATTCGTTAATTGTTTTTTTAAAATTTTTTGGTGTTGAATGACTTGTTGCAAGCTGATTCAATGTTTGCATTGCATTTTCTAATGATTGTTTGTTGTTACTGCTCATTTTTATTACATCACCTAAACTTCAATGAAGATGTCCTCCACATCTTTAGTTACAGTATATGATTTTAAATCATTTATCTTTGCTGGGAATTCTGCAAGCTTTCCGTTTGTACAATCAAACTTTGCTCCGTGCCATCCGCAAGTTATAGTAGACCCATCAATTGTTCCTTCTGATAAACTTGCACCTGAATGTGTACATGTATCATCACATGCAAAATAATTGCCACCGACATTTGCAACAACAATCTGTTTACCATCAACATTAACCAATTTCATACTTCCTGATTCTATTTCATTTGATTTGCATAAAATAATTTTTCCCATAATGAAATCACATAACTATTCTTAATAATTTATCTTATTGCATTAAATAATTATTTTATCAAATTAAATTCCATGTAAAATGATGATTGCAAAGTCTCTGCAGAGATGATAACCAAAATTAACTGTTCAGAGTTCATAAAAATCATTAAAAATTCAGAAAAACCGAATTATATTGATTTTTTCTTATTTACTATGATAATCAATTTGATTTCTGATTTTATTGTGATTGTCCTCGATTATTTGGTCATTATTTACAAAAAAACTGTCTAAACTATGTCCAATTCATCGAAAAAATTGATTCAAAAAACGTGCATATCAATTACAATATTTCTTTAGGTTAACTAACCAAAATCTTCCAAAATCGTCGAATTTGTCTAAGTCCGAGTTAAAATCATGACTGATTTTCAGGCTTCAAAACTGGGTTTTCAGGGCTGAAAATGTAAAAAATACACTCAAGAATGTAATAATTACAACATAAAATACAATACTTACAAGAAATGATCGCCATATATGGAATATATTCAAAAGAGCTCAAAATACTGAACGAATTGTCCATTAGTTTTAAATACGAATTTTTGAAAAAATATGCAATAACATGAAAGCAGAATTAGGACGAAAAATAACTAGTCTAACATTAATGACGATAATGTTTGCAGGTGCCCTAACATTTGCTATTCCTGGCGCAATGCCAGCTGCAGAGGGTGAGACAAAACTCCTCTTTGTATCAGCAGAAAGCGAGGAATTTGCAAATCAGTTTAAGGGTGCACAAATAGTCGAAATTATTGTTCAAGATCCAATAAGAGCAGACACTGACGTAGCAGAAGGAGAACCAGTCGTAGAAGTTAACGGTGATACATTAAGAATGGCACAAGGTTCCGACGGATATTGGTATGCATACATTGCCGATACCACAGGAGTAAGCGATTCTAATGCTAACGCTAACATCGACTTTGGTACTGCACTGTCGAAAGGTGTTGATCTTACAAATGTCGCTATACACGCAGACGCAACTGTTTACAAAGGCGGTAACATCCTAAAGGGTGAAGCCGACTTATCCGATTACTATTCAGGTACTGCAAATAAGACGGCTCCAGGTCAAATTAATATCACTGCCGCTGAGTGGCCTTTCATTCAAACCTACGACTTCACCATTGGTGACGTAGAGATTGTATTGGAAAAGCCAGGCGCTGATGAAGTAATCACACTTGATTACTCTGACCTAGATGATGTCGCTTCTTTCAGTGTCGATAGAGGAACAGCACCACAAAGTGCAGAAGTTCACATAGAAATTCGTGATAACCAATTAAACATTGACCCAACAGCACAGGATACTGTGATGTTTAGAACCGCAAGTGATTACGGTGTATCATATAATGCATCAAATTCATATGCAATTCTCAATGGTGTCAACGGCTTCGGTGATAACGGCGTATTAAAAGTAACATTAGATGCAGCAAGTTCTGGCACTGACGTATTCGGTTATGACATAACCCTTGATGACACCACAGCCGATGAATATATGATATTCTATGAAACCGGCGCAAATACAGGTGTATGGGTTAATACTGATGATGCAGACGACTCAAACCTCATAATTGCCTCAGACGCATTAAGAGGAACCACTGGTACTGTCGATTATAACGATAGTGCACTTTCGGTAGTTGTCGGCTTCAGCACTGGTAGTGTTAATATGGATACTGACGGTGTTGGTGAAGAATGGAATTCCGGCGAAGGCATGGATGTTTCACTCACTGACGGTGACAGAAACTTAAACACAGCATCCGATGAAGATCTGTACGTACAAAACTCAACTCACATTCCAACCATTGTAACGGGCTCACCAGGTTCAATTACCTGGAACAGCACAGCTTTAAACTGGGCTAATGCAACAACTTCCTACATTGATCCAATTAGCAAGATTGCTAAATTCACTGTAGCAACATCGACGTATACAGGTACATCACCTGGCTCGTCACAGTTCATTAACCCTGGTTACTCAGTTACAAACTGGCTTGGTCAAAACTCATCCAACGTTGACAGAATAGTCGCATGGGACCTAAGTGGAATTGCCGTAAACGGTACTGTTTCATTCCCAGGACTTCAGACAAATGTACAAGGTTTCATGGCTAACAAAGGAAGCTATGTTGTAAGTAACCAAGCTGCAGACGCAGCAGGTAATACCGCTGACTCAGCACTTACATCAACCGCAGTTACATTTAATGCAACAGACGGATTAGGTTGTGTTGGTTGTGTCGTTTATGCATCATTGAACTATATGTCATTTGGTGCAGATGATATGCACGGTGTCTACAACATAGAAGTTGAAGAATCCGGCGACGATACAGCTGTATTCGAAGGTGCAATTGAATATGTCATGGCTAACAACCTTAACTATGACGCAATTCCATCCGGTGATCTGACATTCATTAGTGACTCTGTCACTATGTGGGTTAACGCAGATATGACTGGAACAGATGCTCCAAGAATGAAGTATAACGATACAGACGGTGATGGCGTGAACACACCACAAGCAGACCAAGCAGATGCTCCAACCCATAGTGGTTCGGTATCCGTTGACTCTGATACATACAAGGTGGCTGACACAATGACCATTACAGTTACAGACATGGACTTGAATACTGATAGTGAATTAATCGACGTTTACATAACGCAAGCAGATGACAGAGTAGGGGACAATGACGACCTAGGAACTCACATCTTAGATGTCTACTTCGGTGACAAGGAATACAATGACGGCTGTAGCTCCGATTACGGACTTACCGCAACTGGATTCCAATTAACTGAATCTGACATCGCAAGTGGTGTATTCACTGGTACCTTCCAGATACCAGAGAAATACTGTACACTCGACTTTGCAATTAATTCTGGTGCAACAAACACCGCTAACTCAACTACTGGTACAGATATCTTTGTAAATTACAATGATTTCCGTGATGCCGGTGGCAACGAAATTGAGACAGGCGATGCAGCATCAGTCAATGCAAATACAGGTAGTATAACACTAGATAGATCAGTCTATCCAGTACCATATGATGGTAGTACCAACCAGGCTCATGACGACTCTTACTTAGGCTACGGTAACATTACGGTAACAGTTCAAGTTACAGATCCTGACTATGACCTATCTCCAGCCGGTGAGGACACAATCCCAGCCGGTAAAGTAACCATCAAAGGTTACAGAGGTACGGCAACCAACGCATGTCTCAGATGTGACTTCGTACTCACAGAAACTGAAGCATCATCCGGTGTATTCGAATATGAATTCACACTTAATGCATCTGACAAGATAAACGCAGTGCAAATAAGACAAGGTGATGTGATCACAGCACAGTATGATGATCCAACTGACGCAGCAGGTAACGCATACACGGTTACTGATTCCTCAACATTAGATTTGAGAACAGCAACCTTGATGTCAGATAAGTCAGTATACGTAATTGGTTCTGATGCAATCATAACTCTCGTTGAACCTGACTTTAACTTAGATAGTGGCACAGTAGAAAGCTACACACTAGGTTTGGTTGAATGGGATTCAGATGCAGCAACCGTGAACTTAAACGATGGTACAAACACAACCTTTGATCCAGAACCTTCTAAATTCAGAGAAACAGGTAGTGACACTGGTATATTCCAGGTAGTCATCGAAATTCCTTCGAGTTTATCAAGTACAAACTTGGACAGAGGTGAGGTGATCGACTTAGAATACGTTGATCATGGACCATCCGGAGAAGCTAATATCGGTGATGACACCTCAGATGTAGGTCTTACGATCTATACATCAAACTTTGGTGCCACAGTCGAATTGGATTCTAAAGTTTACACATGGACTGATAGAGTATTTGTTACAATAGTAGCACCTGATCATAACACAGATAGCGCATTGGTCGACGAAATCGGCGGAGATAGCACACTAACAGCACAAACCAGAGACGATCAACTTACAAACTACAAGTTGGCTGAAACTGGTGCTGATACTGGTATCTTCATAGGAGAAATTACCTTAATTGGAATGTCACATGACTCCAATGGTGATGGATCAAACGATGGACCATATGGAACGCAAGTAGCTACGGCAGCAGGACCAACTGATGGTCTCCTAAAAGCATCAGAATCTGATGGAGTTACTGTATCCTTCGAATATACCGAGGATTCAACAGTAGTATCATCTAGTCTGATCAGATGGAACATTGGTGAAGCCAGCTTTACTGAAGATGCATACTTATCATCTTCAGGCGCAGTTATACGAGTAGTTGATCCAGATATGAACACGAATCCAGATTCAGTTGAAAACTTCAAACTTGATGTTTACTCTGATTCAGATTCTGGTGGTATCGAACTCACTGTAAGTGAAACCAATGAATCAACCGGTATATTTGAGGGAACTGTATTCTTTACAACCTCAGATGCATCTGGTGGACACACATTGAGAGTCGCTGAAGGTGATACAATTACCGCTGAATATTCAGATCACACTCTACCTGAACCATATACTACTTCAGATGACATTGACGTTTCTGCCACTGCCGTGATTGGCACTACAGTACCACCTCTTGAGAGAGCACCAGTTGCTAACGCAAGAGTTGTTGACGCATTTGGTAACTCACTAGCTGAGGTATCAGTTGACCAACAGGTACAGATAGAAGCCGACTTGAGCAATGGACAGGATGGCGATCAAGCATTTGCATACTTAGTACAGGTACAGGATGGTGACGGCGTAACAGTCTCACTTGCATGGATTACAGGCTCACTGGCTGCTGGACAATCATTAAGCCCAGCATTGTCATGGATACCTGACGCATCCGGAACATACGAAGCAACTGTCTTTGTATGGGAGAGCGTAGATAATCCAACCGCATTATCTGACACAACATCAGTATCAATACAAGTCGTATAACATCGTTAGACAAATCAAACTTCCCTTTTTTTCTTTTTTTTGAATCACTAAATAACGAAAGTTATGCACAATATCTAGAACAAAACATCATAAGTCATATCTATAACCTATTTCACATTAGATCAAAATGAAAATTCTACCAATAATTTTATCATTGATACTGTTATCACAGTTATCACTCACAGATGCACTTGGCGAACTTGATGTAACTACAAACAATTTAGTATTTGCACCTGGGGAACCATTGTTTGTTTATGGTAATGGAATGCCAAATGAGTCTCTGATAATCAGATTGTTTGCACCAGATAACACCATAGCAGTATTTGAGCAAATCATGACAAAGGATGATGGTACTTTTCACTTCTTTCTTACGGAATGGGTTCAACCTACTGAGAATCTTCCATTTGGATCATACATTCTAGAAGTTATTAGTAATCAGCAAGGAGGTATATCACAATCATTTGTTATTAAATTTGCATCAACGTCAGAACTTTCTAGTGTACCACTTGAAAGAGTAGTTACTACAACGGTTTTCGCACCAGAGACAAGTGCAGTAAATAACGTGTTCAGAGTGTTTATACAAACTTCTAGTGATGGGTTGTTAATTGGAGACAATCCGGAAGAAATTCTGGGAACATCACATGTTCATCTTCCAAACGGCCAAATTGATACACTTGAAACACAACTCAAAACTTTACATCAAGGCTTGTATTATGTGGATTATTTTCCTCCATTGGAAGGGACTTATGTTTTTCACATGGTTGCATTTGATGAAGGAAACATTTCACATGGAAGCGCTGCAACCTACGTTGTTGAACAAGACATTAGTGACATATCTGAGCAAATTTTAGAACTTAATCAAGTTATAGACGATGCTCAGAGGGAGCTTACAAAATTGCAAGGAGAAACATCACAATTTGGTGCAACACTAGAATCTGCAAGCTCAAACATTGATAAAAGTGTCACAACCATCTCATCTTCAGTTGAAAGTATAGAAGAGGGTTCATCTCAACTAAACGCATTATTATTTCCAATTGTAGCATCTATTGCAATAATTCTTGCTTTACAAATTGTTATTATAGCAAGACGAAGATAGCTATAATTATTCTAAAGAAAATTCTGGTATCATGCACATTCTAGTATTATTTTCACTCATTTTGTTATTTGCACCAATAGTGGCCAATGATTCTTTTGCAAATTTTGGAGGAGACATGATTGATCATAACTCACTTTCGTTTAATTTTGATAAGATTGAAGAAACATCAGATATTATCACAATAAATAAAATAGATAATCATGAAAATTTAAAACGGTATATTGTATTTGGTCACGGTACTGTAAATGACTTAAACTCATTGACTAACAGTGTATCAAATTATGTTTCCTCTTCAAATGGATTTTTTTCGATCGTAACACTACCGGAAAATAAAATTCCATTCTTAGAGTCAACTGGTCTTTACATAATGGAAGACTTTCCATTGGATTTTCATTCTGATTACACAAAATATGATAATCAATCTAAAATTTCTGAAATAGGTAATCTTGCAAATTCAAGAGATGTACATAATATCTATAATGTTACTGGTGAGGGTATTACTATTGCAGTGGTTGACACTGGTGTTGACTTTTCAAATCCAGATATGCAACATGCATTGGCAAGAGATGATGCAAATAAACCAATAATGCTTGACGCTGATGGTCAAGGAATTATTTTGACAAACGCTACATTTGCTGCTAACATTGATCAATGGGGAACAATGAAGAATTTTACAAAAACCAAACTTTCTGCATTAAACACCACTTCATCAGTTTATGTGATGCCAAAAAATGATGGAGTTTTTTTAAATCTTGTACAAAATGGTAATGGTACAAGCTTACTGGTGTACAATTCATTTTATCCCATGGCTGGTGGTTCTCCCATATTTAATGGAACAATCAATGATGATATGAAAATTGGTAAAAACATGCATGATTACATTGTATCACAAAGTGGAATATATCATCTAGGTGTAATGTATCAGGGTTTACCATTCCAACCACAAGTTGTTCCGGTACTAGTAACTGACTCGGAAGAAGCTGGCGTTTATGACACAATAACAGCTGATTTATCAACATCTTGGAAAGACTTCATTAGAACTGATGATGACACAATACCTGATTATGACTTTGATTTTACAGATGAAGTACAAAGGAAAATTGGTGATGGAAACGAGTTTTTGATATATGATTTTGATGAAGATGGTGAATTTGATTATAGTGTAGGAACGTTAGGCGCACAGGTTCTTGATATTTATGGTGTAATTAGGAATGAAGCAGAAATTGATGATACTATAGGAGCAATCAATGGAACGTTATTACCACCAATGGATAAAGACGGTGAATTCTTTGGTGTAATGACTGATCCATTCGGTCATGGTACATCTAGCTCATCAACAATCATTTCAAAAGGAACTCAGGAATATGACATTTACAATAACACAAACAAGTTTACAATAAAAGGAGTTGCGCCTGATTCAAAAATTTTACCTGTAAAGGCATTATGGTTTGGAGATATTGTTTATGGATGGTTATGGACAGCAGGATTTGATAACGATGATGTAAAATGGAAATTTTCTGGAATGCCTAGAGCTGATATTATTTCCAATAGCTGGGGAGTATCTAACTTTCCAGCTTTTGAATATGGACCAGGATTTGATCTTATTTCATTAATCACTACTGCTTTATCTGTACCAGGTTCAATTTCTGAAGACTATCCTGGTGTACTTATGGTAATTAGTGCAGGAAACTCGGGTCACGGATATGGTACAATTGGTTTTCCAGGTGCATCACCACATGCAATAGCTGTTGGCGCAACAACAAATAATGTCTTTGTTGGTTACGGACCATTCAAAGATGAACCAAGATTTGGAAATACAACTGCACATGCAGATCATGTTGTAGATTTTTCAAGCAGAGGACCTAGCATAATAGGTGACCCAAAACCAGATCTTATGAGCATTGGTGCATATAGCTTTACTCCATCTGCAGTTACAAAGGATTCAGAAGATTCCACCAATGAATCATTTAGATTGTTTGGAGGTACAAGCATGGCTGCACCTATTGTTTCAGGAAGTGCAGCACTTGTTATGCAGAGTCTTAATGAGAAAGAAGATGCATTTGCACCGTTTGATGTAAAAAATATCTTAATGTCATCTGCAGTGGATCTAAAAAATGATGCATTTACTCAAGGTACTGGATTAGTAGACTCGTATCAGGCTGTAAGAAGTGTTAATGGTCATGGTGGAACATTTGTTGTACACAATTCAATGACATCATCAAATATTGAATCAATTCTACATGATTCGATAAACAATGTTAATTCAACTGTATTTGGAATTGAAAAATTTGCAATACCACTAAAGGATGTACCACAAACTAGTTGGTTTGGAGGTAGGCTTCAAGCAGGTGAAACCACAACAACAACATTCACCATTCAAAACCCCTCAAACAAGACACTTGAAATCAGTATAATGCCACAAAAACTAAAATTAATTGATAAATTCACTTTCGATGGAACTACGGAACCCCTTCTAACAGATTCATTCATGAATAAATCAAAAATATATAGACCAAATTACATTCCTGTTTCCAACTTTACAGAAAATACTGTTAGTGCTAATAATCTAACATCTGCAAGTCAATTCCCAGATGAATCTTCCTTGCTGATCTTAAATGCAAATTTTCATTTTGATGACTTTATGAATAAAACAAATCCAGTCTATGCAGATGATTTACGCATATCGTCTCTTTACCTGTATGATTGGGGTGATAAAAATACCGATAACGAAATTTCAAGTGATGAACTTTCATTGGTTAACAGAGGTGGTTCATGGGGAACAGTTCAAGAACTACGTATTACAGAGCCAAATGAAAAATTTGAGGATGTACCAGTGGTAGGAATTTATCCAGTTCCGTCAAGATATTCTTTCTGGATTGGTGATATAAAACAAAATGCAACAGCGATGAATTACTCATTATCTGCTAGTTTCTTCGGAAAGGATTCTTGGGATAATTTATCACTTGATCAAAATGAAATTTCTATTCCTCCTTTGAGCAGTGCTGAGATAAAATCTACTATTACAACAAATGCAGAACAAGAAACTGGAATATATGATGGATTTTTGATGTTTGAGGGAAAACATCATAAGATCAGTGTGCCAGTTAGTTATGCAATTACACAAAAAGTAGAAAAAGACATTCCAATTGTAATTCATGGAAAACAGAATAGTATAACCTATGGAACTGGTTTTGTTAAAGGAGCATTTGATATGACAAATCGTTACATGTCAGGTGATTGGAGACAATACTTTTTAGATATTGATGATAGAACAATTAATTCTGGCGCTATTGAGGTGTCATGGAAAGAAAAGAATACAAATTTCTCTGTATTTGTTTTAGATCCTCAAGGAAAAATTATTTCTACTAACGTTCCTTCCGGTGTATTTGGTCACTTTCTAAATTGGCCTTCATCAGATTGGCTTGGTTCAACTACTTTTAGTCAGGGAGGTGGTTTCTTTCCTGTAAAAAATAAAGATGACACATCAACTGTATTATTTGCACCAATTAATCAAACAGGTACTTACTCACTTCTATTACATTCGACATTGTTTGAAGGTAAAGAGACTACAGAACCCATCACACTTGCGGCAAAATTTACAACAGTAACACCAGATAACATGCCGCCACAAATCATACTTGACATTCCACAATTTGTTGACTTAGAAAATAAAATCTTACCTGAAATAATTGAAGATAATTTAGATACAGTTTCATATTTTCTTGATGGAACTGAAATTAGTATTTCTAGTGATGGTTTAGATATTTCAGATTTGTCTGACGGTTCTCATACACTTACAATTAATGTAAGTGACAGAATAGGCTTTGAAACTGTTGAGTCATTTAATTTCATAATAGATACTGAGCCTCCATCTTTAGAGGTTAAGTCACCGAAAAATCACACTACTGTTTCAAAAAAATTATATTTTGATTTGAAACTCACAGACGAAAATCTTCCAGAACAAGATAAAATCTCATTTTTACTGCCTAATGGGGAGAGAATTATAGATAAAATGACATATTCCTATGACACAAGCGAGTTGGAAGAATCTGAGTATCAGATTACCATTTTTGGGGCTGATAAAGCTGGAAATTCCATTTCTAAAGATATTATTTTTACAATAAATCATACCATTGTCGAAAAACCACAACAATCATTGGATATGAATAAAATACAATTTGATCCTCTTTGGATAGTAATAATTTCTGGTATAATCATCGCGATCATAGCTGGAGTCGTATTTTCTCAACGAAAACGTAAACTTGTTCAAAATCAATGAAATAAGATTTATAACCAATCTGACAAGATTTGAACTAAATGTCAGATCAGGGTACTGGTAATTTATCTAGACGCGATTTTCTAAAATTAATGGGTGCCGCTGGAACAGGTCTTGCATTTGCGCCTTTTGTACCTTGGGGAACTTTTCTTCCAAACCCATCATCTGCTGCGGCTGAAAAGGTTCCAGTAGAATTACCAGATGGTTCACAAGCAAACGTTAACACTTTTCCAGTTAATCATGCAGAAATAATTACTTACCCAAGAACTGGTGATAGTGTCTTAGACGAAGAAGCATTTAGAAAATGGCAATTCATAAGATTGCCTGCAAAGTACGGTGGTGAAAAAAATGGAATTTCATCGTTTAGAGCTTATAGTATGATATGTTTACATCTTTGGTGTGTTTGGAAATATTGGCCACAAGAAGGACGTATGAGAGGAGAGTGTCCTTGCCACGGAAGTATGTATGATCCAAGAACTGGCACTGCATTTGCAGGACCTGCATCATTACAAGCAGCACCATCTGATACTTTAGCAGAATTATATTTTGAAGCTGATTCAGATGGATATCTTTTCATATTGCCCCCAATATGGGGACCAAACAAAAATGGAGTTGTAGGATATGGCCGCTTCGCTTGAGACTAGAAGAAATAGCACTCTTGCATTCATCTATTGGATTTGGGATAGCCTTGACAGGACAATTTTTACTGCAATAAAATTCTCATTCCCTGCACGATTTGTAAGCCCATTTGGATTTTTGGGCATGCTTACATTCATCACGTTTATTATTTTGGGTGTTACTGGTGCACTCCTAATGTTCTATTATGAACCGATATTAGATAGAGCATGGGATAGTGTTGAATTTATCAATAATGACGTTCCATTTGGTTTTCACTTACGTAACATACACTATCATGGTTCTAACGCAATGGTCATGCTTGCAATACTACATATGTACTATCAATATTTCAGTGGAAGATACAAAATTAGAAATGAGATTTTATGGGTTACTGGTATCATATTAGGTACTGTTACAATTTTAGAGGCATTTACTGGTTATGATATAATCTTTAGCGAAAGAGCAGAACTTGCAATTAGTATTGCTGCTTCACTGACAAATGCTATACCGATAGCCGGACCGACAATTCGTGATGCAGCGTTTGGTAATGGCTTTCATGACTTTGTTTTACGATTCTATACACAACATGTGTTCATCTTGCCAATTGTAATGCTAGGATTGATGGCAGTACACTTTCCAAGATTCCTAGTGTTTGATGTACCAATGGTTATGGCAATTTCTGGAGCAATACTGATTACAGGTGGTGTATTCCCTGTTGATCTTGGATTCAAGTTTCAACCTACTGTACCGCCTGGAATAACTGTTCCAGAATGGTATCTGACTGGACTGTATGCATTTTTGCGAACACAATATGACAAGTTTGTAACGGGTGTATTATGGCCAGGATTGTTTATACTATCACTGCTTGTAATCCCATTTGTTGATCGATACAAAAAATTCTCTTGGAAAGATAGACCTTGGATCACATCATTTGGAATTGTAGGAATTGCACAAATAATAGTCACCACGTATTGGGGATTCTATATTTCACCAGACTCTACTATGCCATTAGTTGAGAGGTTAGTAATAGATCCAATATACCTTTACTCAGTAATGATATTGCTAGTTCCATTAGGCATAGGATTTAGTTATATGATGATCCATCTCGCAAAAGAAGGAGAAAGAAAGGCTAAACTTGCCAAAGAAAAAGGACCTAAAAAAGTATCTCAGATTAATCTCTCAGATAAATGGATAAACTGGGTTCTAGTTTCTTTGATAGCTTTTCAGGTATTCTTGAATTTAGCAGCCTATAACGCTGCACTAAGTGGTATGAATAACATGTCATTGTTCATAGCAGGATTAATCTTGATTGTGTTCGCTGGCATGTTCCACGTGTATAGATATGCAATGGCAAAAACAAAAGAAGTCCCACCACCTCCAGGTCCAAAAATTAGGGCGATGAAATCCATAGCAAGTTCTGATTCAAAAGAACTCCCACCATCTGATTCTACGCCAATTGATAATGTAGAAACCAAACCAATTAGCAAACCAACTAATGAAGCTCTTCCTCCAGAAGTTTCAAAAGATCAAGTTTCAGAAATCAAAGCAAATTCTGCAGAATTAGATATAAAGAAAGATCCAAACTTGGGAACGGAAGATCTTAAGAAACTGTAAAAATCGCATTTTTGTAAATAAGCTTTATAAGAGTTCCACAAACCATGCAAGCTATTGAGTACAACTGAGCCTACATCTAGCCATGTTTATGGAATTGGAATTCTTGTAATGATTGTAGGATTAGGTGTAACACTCAGTTGGTATACTATGTTCTGGTTACCTGAAGAAAACCAGAAAGTTTTCGTAGATGAACATATTCTTCATCCAAGTGGTGAGACAATCATTAACATTATTGAAGGATCATCGAGTCCTGAACAAGAGGACAATTACATACCAAAACTAGTTCAAGTGCAATTAACAATTGATAATCATGTAATCTGGAATAATGTGGATTCTACACCACACACTGTTACCCCAGATAGTCATGATAGAGATGAAATAACTGATCCTTATAGTGGGGAATTTGGTTCTACTGGTGTAATTATGCCTGGTGAGAACTATGAATTTCTTTTTACTGATGCTCCTCCAAACGGTGCAAAAGTGATAGAATATCACTGTGAACCACATCCTTGGATGAAGGGTACAGTTGAAGTTACAAAATCACGATTCTAGATAGAAAAAGTAGCAAATAATTGATCATTTTCAACTTCCTTATGTTGCTCAATGATTGAAACACGAAACTTTACATCGTGTGATTCTTTTGGTTCGAATTCAATTGATGCTGTAAACTCAGCTTTGTTTTCTGGCATAACATCTTTACTAATGAACAACCTAGAAACATTTCGTGTAATTTTCTTTCCATTATAAGAACGCCAGACAACTAATTCATTTGAACCAATTATCTGAGTGTTTATTACAACACCATCATACAGTCCCTTGTAATTAACAACAATCTCACCTTTAATCTCATTATGGGGAGAAATATTCTTACTTTGTAATTTTATTTCAACATCTTTCATTACATTTGTATCAATTTTTTAAAATAAATAACTTATGAGAAGCGGGCCCGAAGGGCTTCGATCCCTTGACCATTGGATTAGAAGTCCAACACTCTATCCATGCTGAGCTACAGGCCCAAGAAATTGGCAATCATTTACCATATTAAGGGTTTTTACAACCATTTTTTTTTATTCAGTTCTCTTTCCATCTTAAACAAAAATTGTTGTGCATATCCTGCATAACAACCAAAGTGATCAACAATACTATTGTGAAGAGTTTCATATGTTTTTTCAGTTATTGTCTTGGTAGAAATATGAAATTCTTCTCTATAATATTTTTTAAGTATTCGCAACATCCATCTATCTAAAGGGAATGCTTCTAGTTTTTCTAATGAGAATAACAATATGCAATCAGCGACTTTATTACCAATACCTGGAATTTCTTTAAGTCTTTTTTTCGCACTATGATAATCTCCTTCCTTTAAAGACTCAAAACTAATTTCTTCATTTATAACATTTATTGATGCGTTTTTTACTGATTTAGTTCTATATCCTAAACCACATTTTTGTATTTCAGATATTGGTGCTTTGGCTAATATGTCAGGTTTCGGAAATAGAAAAAAATCAACATCATCAATTACTGTCTTCTCACCAAACCTACTGCATAAATTATGCAAACTTGACTGAATTTTTTGTATATTTGAATTTGATGAAACAAGAAAAGAGATTAAACATTGGTATGGATCTTGTCTAAACAACCTTAGACCTGGATACAATTTGATAGCACTGTGAACAGTTTTGTCCTTTTTTAGCGATTGTAAAATTTTTCCAACATTATCATCAAGTCTTAAAAAATTAAATGATGATTTGTTATTTTTGTCAAATCTTGTATTTTTATCAAAAACTATAACATCATTACCATCAACACCATACCATTTTGAGCCTATTTTTTTCCATAAAAAGACTTGACCACTGTTTATACTGGAATCTAGATCAACATGAAAAATTTTTTCCAAGTTAGACACTTATCATTTCATCTATTTTTGCTGCATGAGCATCAAGACCAAATTTTTCATGAATTTCTTCTGCAAATCTAGTGCATGATTCGTTATCTCCATGCACTGTCAAAACTTTTGGATTTCCTTTGATATTTTTAACCATCTCAAACAAACTGTCCCTATCTGCATGACCTGAAAATTGAAACTGCTTAACTTCAGCCACAACATTTAGATCTTTTCCTCTAGAGGAAATTTTTCCTGTCTGTAAAAGTTTTTTCCCAGGAGTTCCTTCTCCTTGATATGACACAAGAGCAATTCCATTTTTTTCATCAAAGGCTAATTGTTGTAAATAATATACCGCGTTTCCTCCAACCAACATTCCTGCAGGAGAAATTACAACACATTGTTCTGACAAAGCCTGTTTCCTATCTTTATGATCATTTATTGCAACTACTTTATCTATTACATCTTTGAAGATTTTTGGCTCCTTAAGATATTCAGGATATCTGAGAATTATCTCATTAACTTTTAGAGCCATTCCATCCATTATTATTCGATGTTTGAAGTTTGCATTTTTCAAGATACATGCAATTTCCTGTGAGCGTTCAACAGAAAAAGAAGGAATAAACAATATGCCTTTTCTATCCATTACCTCATTTGCAAACTCAATCAGCCCTTTTTCAGCCTCTAATCTAGGCATTTGATTTGTTTGAGAGTATGTACTCTCAGTGATCAATAAGTCTATGTCACCAATATCTAGATCTGCAGAAGGCAACATTCTTGAACCCTTTAGATTAACATCCCCAGTGTAGAACATTCTCTTTCCATTTGATTCTAGTAGTACAGTGCTACCTCCCAAAACATGGCCAGAACAACGTAACTCGAAAGATGCATTTCCTCTAGTAACTTTCTCTTTGAATGTAATCTCCTTGGCTTTACCCATCATATTATCAACCTCAGGAAATCCAAATGAGTGGGAGTTTTTCTCAATTTTTAACATATCTTCAATTAACAGTTGACTTAGATCAAAAGTTGGTGAAGTTGCATAGACATTACAATTGCCACTAACAAATAATGAAGGTACACATCCAGAATGGTCAAGATGTGCATGTGTTATTATCACAGAATCAATATCTCTAGGTTTTACATGTAGTGGATACTTTGGTGGACTACCTCTTGGACTACCAAACATTACACCATAATCTAACAAAAAATTTGTTCCATCACAATTAACCTGAAAAGCTGATCGCCCAACTTCACCAGCAGCGCCTAAAACTTTTACTTCCACGAAGCTAATTTTAGATCTCTCCCTTAAAACCTTCTTTTTGCTAAGTAATATTCTTCAATGTATAAAATTAACAGAAGCTTTAATTAGTGCAACCTAACTCATGATCAATTATGGGTAGAACTTACCAAGAATGGCTAGCATCACAAGATCAAGCACTAGTTGCAAAGACACGTGCTGGCGATGAGGCTAACAAACCACTATTAAACCAGGTTAACTGGATTTGGGTTGCAAATCTTATGGCTCAAAAAGCAGATCTTAATCCATCTTCTGCAGAATTATTGGATTGGGTAACATCTGGTCAAATCGACGCAATGAGAAAGTAACGTGATTACCACGTTTTCTTTATTTCTTTTTATTACTCTCTAACACTGTTAATAACGCTGTTACAGATCTTGATCATGGTTTAAATAGCAATTTTAGACTTTAGTAATTAGAAATAAAATGCCAATCGCAATACTTCCAGACATTGACGAACAAAGATGTATCGGATGTGCACTATGTGTAGAAATCTGTACAACTCTTGGTCCGGATGTACTCCGTGTAAAACCTGTAGAAGGTTGGAAAAGAGGTAAAGCATTTGTCTTTTATCCTGAAAGATGCATCTCAGACGGTGCATGTATTGGAGTTTGTCCAACAAAATCCATTTTCTGGATGAGACCAATGAATTACACAGCTGGTCAACCAGTTCCACTTCACAAGAACGGTGTATTCATCAAGGGCTGGGCAGAAGACGCTGCCTTATAGGTAACGTTCTCAAAACCTTTTTTCTTTATTTTAATTAAACAGTAGGATCTTTACTCTATTGATTTTTTCTTAATTTGTTTTGGAATTAATTTTTTAAAGTATTGCAAAAATGGATCATTTTTAGACAGATATACAATATCAAACTTGTTATTTTCAAAGAACTTTTTCCATGTTTCCTGGAATGTAGGGAAATCTTGAGGATTGAAATCATTTCTTGCCATAACATAGTGAGAAGCTGGAAAAATATCTGCTATCTCTATTGGGATTAATCCTAAGAATTGATTATAATTACAAAACTGAATTGAATCATAATCCTTGAATTTCTTTCTCAATGAATTATACTCACTTGAGACAAATGCAGGTTTAAGGTTTGTATCTCTTGTAATTACTAGTATTTTTTTCTTTGATTTGAAATTTCGAACATATGAGTGAAATGATAAAACTTCTGGTCTGAATTGATCCTCTGAGGAAAATAGAAAAATTGCTTTTTCTTTGAATTTTGGTGTGGTATCAATAAATGCCTTAGAATTATCTGTCAAGACTTGAATAGTTTCAAAGAGTTTTGGGTGCGCGCGGGATTTTTTTATTACATATTCCCATAATCGGCCTTCACGTATTGCTTGCTTTACCTTGTTTACCTCATATTTTATTGAATAAAGATTGAATAAAGCAATCAAATCTGTTCGCTCTTCCTTTTTTAATCCACGCAGTTCTCTTGGAGTGAATTTTTGGGAAACTTCACAATCAAACGGAAAATACTCTAGTTCATCTAGCCGTCTGGTTCCGTCCTCAGTTATAATTCTGTCATGTTTTGCATATAGTATGTATGATGCCGAATCAAACGTATCACACCCAAGTGCTACTGCTAATGGAATTGTTAATGGATGACCCGCACCAAATAGATGTAGTGGAATTGAACTAGGAATTTGCTTTTTTGCAGTAATAATCATCTGTGCAAGCAATTTGTACTCATATGCTTCCATGAATTCGACAGGACTTCCTAATGCAAGCATCGGGAATTTCATTTCCACTAGTGATTTAGCAGATCTAGTAACCAATTCAAAATGTTCTCCTCCTTGTATAGGTCCAACCCAGATTTGCCCGTTATCTTTTCTTTGCTTTAGTGTTTTCTTACAAACTTTCAATGTATTGTTAACATACTCTGCAGCTTTTTTCTTTGTCATTCCAAAACCTGTTGGTTGATCCAATGGGATAGCAAAATCAGTCATTATATCAGTTTCAAATTCTGCCATCTTCGATGGTTTGACATCTACTTCTCCATATTCTAGTACTTGGTAACCACCAGAATCAGTCATCACTGCACCATCATAGTTAATTATTTTATGAATTCCTTTTTTCCGTGCTACGTCACCATGACGTTTCATTGTAATGTATGCATTGGTGATTACTAGATCAAATCCCATATCATGAATTTTTTTTGCAGATATTGATTGTCTAACTGGATGAATGACTGGAACGAATGCAGGAGTTTCAATCTTTCCATGATTTGAATGAATAATTCCTATTCTGCCTGCTAAATCACTGTATTTTATTTCAAACATTTGCTAGTATATTTTTTGTACGTTATATTAAATTAGTAATCAAAAAATGTCTGAAAATCATCATTCTGTTTAATTTCTGACAGCCAATCTACGTCATCACTATTGTTTCTCTCTCGTATAACATTTTGAATTTGTTCCACAATTCTTGTAGGTGTTTTTTCAGTTGTATCAACCTGAAATGTTTTTTCAGCGCCAAACTCTGTCATGGTGTCATGCGCTATAATTCCTAGAATCTCGCTTCCTAGATTTTCTTTTACTTTCTCCTTATCATACTGTCTTTTCTCATAAACTTCTACGAGTTTGTAGGGATTTTTTCTAAGAATTATTGCTATGTCAATATCTGATTTATCTATAACATAAGGTGCTAAATGGCCAACAACCAACACTCTTTTTTTAATCAAATTTTTAAGATACAGCTTTAAATTTTTTACATCTACCTCAGTACCATATTCGCCTTCTACAATATGGTTGGTTTCAATTGCAACTTTATTGATATCAACCAAATCATAATCTTCATTTTTTAAAAATTCATCAGCAATTGTATGCTTTCCAACTCCGGGATTTCCAGTAATTACCAAACTCATAAATCAATTTATTTTATGTATGTTTAAATTATTTCTGTAATACTAATATGATCAAATCACTGTTGATCCATATGCTGATTGGTCTATTAGGAAAGGCAAATGTTGGAAAATCAACTTTTTTCTCAGCCGCAACTGAAACTATGGCACAAAGTGGGAATTTTCCATTTACAACGATTGAGCCAAATGTTGGCGTAGCACATGTAAAAGTTGACTGTGCATGCAAAAATCTTGAAAATAGATGTGGAAGTAATCACTGTGTGGATGGAACTCGCTTTATTCCGGTAAAATTAATCGACGTTGCTGGTTTAGTTCCAGGTGCACATGAGGGTAAGGGTCTTGGAAATCAATTTTTAACTGATGCCATGCAAGCAGATGTCTTAATACATGTTGTAGACATTTCTGGTTCCACTGACATTCAAGGCCAACCGATAAGTATTGGCACACATGATCCATTGGAAGACATAAAATTTGTTGAAGAAGAGTTTGATCTTTGGTTTAAACAGATTCTTGATAGAGAGTGGCACAAACTCACAAAAGAAATTGAACAAAAGCGTACAAAAATTTCTGAGGGGTTAGCACACAGGTTTACTGGTCTAGGGATAAAAGAGTCAGAAATTGATAAAGTTTTAACAGCAATGTCCCTAAAAGCAAAGAAACCGATAGAGTGGTCAGACTCTGAAATTATGAAGTTTCTAAAAACAATACGTAGGTCGTCTAAGCCAGTACTAATTGCAGCAAACAAAGCAGATTTGTGTGATGATCTTATAATTATAAAAGAAATCTCTAAAGACTTTCAAACAATTCCATCCAGTGCTGAAACCGAACTCTTATTGAAAAAAGCTGCAAAGGCAGGACTGATTGAGTATCTTCCAGGAGATGATAATTTCAAAGGTAAAGCAGACATAAAATTATCTGAGCAGCAAAATACTGCATTACATCTTGCAAAGAATGTCTTGACGAAAATTGGTGTAACAGGTGTACAAAAAATTCTAAACACAGTAATTTTTGACATTCTGAATATGATAGTTGTTTATCCTGTTGAGGATGAAACAAAACTCTGTAACAAGAATGGTCAAGTTCTACCAGACGCCAGACTATTACATTCCTCTTCCACTTCCAAAGATCTTGCATTTACAATTCATCAAGACATAGGAAATGGATTTTTACATGCTATAGACGCAAAGACAAAACAGCGAATTAGTGCAGATCATCAGTTGAAAAATGGCGATATTATAAAGATAGTATCTACGCTAAGTAGGGGTTGAGATGTTCTGTTTAGGAATTGAGAGTACTGCACACACATTTTCCTGTGCAATAATTGAAAAAAAGAGAAAAACTGGAAAAATTCTTTCAGATGTTAGAAAGATTTACCAACCTCCAGATGGCCAAGGAATTCATCCAAGAGAAGCATCACGTCATCACATAGAAAACAGTTCCAAAGTCATCTCAGAATGTTTAGATCAAGCAAAAATCAAGATAAGTGATCTGGACATGATTGCCTACGCAGGAGGTCCGGGTTTAGGCCCTTGCCTAAGAGTTGGGGCTGTAGTAGCCAGATCACTTGCATCATATTATAAAATTCCAATCTATCCTGTCAATCATGCAATCGGTCATATCGAATTGGGAAAGTTACTAACAGGCGCCAAAAATCCGTTAGTACTTCTAGTATCTGGTGGGCATACAATGTTACTTGCATTTTCTTCCGGAAGATGGAGAGTCTTTGGTGAAACTTTGGATATTACACTTGGCCAGTTACTAGATCAGTTTGGTCGCTCGCTAGGATTTGCATCTCCATGTGGAAGAAAAATTGAAGAACTTGCAACAAAGTCTACTGATTACGTCGATTTACCATATTCTGTTAAAGGAAATGATGTATCATTTTCAGGATTACTATCTGCAACAAAAAAAATTAGTTCGAAAGACAGTGGAAGTGCTTGTTTCTCATTACAAGAAACTGCATTTGCAATGATTGCCGAAGCAACTGAACGTGCTCTGGCATTTACAAAGAAAAAGGAATTAATGATAGTGGGTGGGGTTGCAGCAAACAAAAGATTATCATCAATGTTACAAAATGTGTGCAAAAATCAAAAATCAAAATTCTTTGTTGTTCCTCTAAATTATGCTGGTGATTGTGGATCACAAATTGCATGGACTGGACTGTTAGAATCTACTGTTGGAAAAGGTTCAAAGATTGAAGATACATTTGTTAAACAATCCTGGCGTTTAGATACTGTAGATGTCAGTTACTGATCTTTTGCATCTTCAACTGCATCTTGAATGTCTTCAAGCCAGCCACCTGTGCCAAATACACCAAATTTGTAAGATTTTTCACCATCATCTGTTTTAATTTTTATACATATTTTTTTGATGAACCTGCCTTCCTTCCAGACATCTAAAAGCTCGTTTAGCGGAACATCAAGCACGGTTTCACCCATTTTTGTTGAAAAGTCTGCGATTCGACTCTTTCTTTTATCAAAAGCAACTCTTTGATTTGTAAGAGTAAGTATGCCTGTACCTAATTCATCCTCACTACAGTCTTCCTGCTTCAGTCTCTTTTCGCCCGGTTCCATACTAATCATTCCAATTGATTGTAATTAATCGTTTTTGAAGAAAAAACTAGAATATGGTGTTGGTTTCAAGGAAATCATGAATAGTGAACGACTACAGTATTTGAAACTTAACAAAAACATATTCATCGCATTTCTCGTCTCAATGACAATTTCTGCTTTAGGGGCAAATTATTTCTCAGACCAAATTGAACTATTGAACAGTACAATCACATTAATGATTGATCATTCTGTATACTATGCTGTCTTTGGAACTCTTTTCTATTTAGATAATAAGAAAAAATACATTCTAGAAAATGGAAAAATTAACAAGTTATTATTAAAATCTGATTTATTAAAAATTGTTCTTTCATTTGGTAGTAGCGAAATAATTTATTCAATAGTTAGATGGGGAGTTCAATATGAACTGCTAATAATTAATTATGATGCATATATGGCGTCAGTAATATCTCATATTTTAGCAGCAATAGTATTTTTTGTTGTATTAAATTTAGGAGTCAATTTTACAAAATTATTTAAAAATTCAAATAAATAATAATGGTGAACTCCGGTAGATAATTTCCCTTAATTCCAGTTAAAATAATTTGTAATTAGATACAATTGTAAGAATAACATTTGTCCCAATGAGGATAGTTATACCCGATATTCCATATCTAAGATATCGTGTAACCTGCTTCATTTTTGAGGATAAGATGAAGGGAAGTCCTATAATTCCACTAATAACCGTCATTCCAATTATACTACCAATTCCAAATAAAACTAAAAAATACATCATAGTTTCAAAACCCATAAACACTGATGCAGTTAATGCGACAAGACTTCCACTACCAGCTATTCCATGAATGCTACCTATAATGAATGATTTATGGTCATGTTTATGATCCGTATTATGATTGTGTGTATGAACATGTGAAATACCATTTTCATGAGTGTGAGGATGAATGTGGCTTTGTCCTAGAATATTTCTATTTCTGATTGTAAAAACACCTAAGGCAATTAGCATAATTCCAACAATGAATTCTGCTCCAAGAAAGAATTCGTTACCTATGTTTAATGAAAGTCCTGCAATTAAAACTCCAATGATTATAATGCTTGATGTATGCCCAAATCCCCATATCATCCCTCTCCATGAAGACATAGCAGTGAGATTTCTTAGAGATTGTTTTTTTGTAAGATTTGATTTTGCAGATATGATTCTAGTTGACATTGCACTAACATGATCTGGTTCAAATGCATGAATTAATCCCACCATAACTCCAGCCGTCAAAATTAAAAAATGATTTTGAGTTTGAAATAGTTCTATAAAAAAATCAATCATTAATCTCTCTTTGGAATTTCTGCACGAGGATTTCCAAAATTGTATGTATTGCCTTTGCCTTTGTAATCATTTGGTCTAACTGGATCCCCTTCATCCAATCCTCTTTTTGTTAGTGATAACCCTGCAAGGAGTTCTATGACTAATCTTTGTCCTAATCCTGATGTAATGCCTCCATTGTATGAACTGTTATCACTAACATCATATGCAGGTGCAATCTCTACCAAATCCATTGCAAATCTATCTGGATCAAATGATTTGGATAGTTGACGTATCATCCTTATTCCTTCTCTGGATGTCAAACCATTTGGTTCAGGCTCTCCAGTACCTGGAGCATATGCAGGATCAAAAGAGTCAATGTCCCAACTAAGATATACTCCATCAGTTCCATCATTGGCTCTGTCAGCAATTTCTTTTGCAATATAATCAATTCCTAATTCCTCAACGTCTAACATTGTAAACCATTGGAAATCTTGGTCAGACATCCACTTGTACAAATCTCGACCTGGCCAATATCCTCTTGGGCCTACCAATGAATAATTTTTACCTTTCATACATCCCATTTCCATAATCCTTCTGATGTGTGCTCCATGGTCATATTTGAAACCAGTTAATCCTTGTGGGGCACAATCTGCGTGAGTATCAAAATGAATCATACCTATGTTTTTGAATTTCTTTGCAAAGGCTCTTACATTTGCATATGTAATTGAATGGTCTCCTCCAAGCATTACTGGTATTCCGTCAGCCTCAAGTACCTCTTTTACTTTTAGAGTCATTCTCTTATGAGATTCAATCACATCCCCAGGTGAAACTATCACATCTCCATAATCTACCGTTCGAAAAGTTCCAAATGGGTCTGCACCAGTCTCAATATTAAATCGTTCAAAGGGAGGAGATGGAATGGTAGATGCGGCTCGAATTGCTCTAGGACCATATCGTGCTCCAGGTCGTATAGTAGTACCAAAATCAAATGGTTCTCCGATGATTGCAACATCTGGGTTTGCCTCAACTAATTCTTTGTGATTTTTCACCCAAGGAAGATGCAAAAATGTGTTAATTCCTACAAATGGCGCAACATCTGCGCCCTGAAAATCATCCCCGTAAAATTCCATACCCATGACCAAAATTGGTCTTCATAGGTTATAATGATTCTAAGTATTATACGAATTTTTTACGGAAGTAATTGTTATAACAAGTTTGCAACCGATCATTAAACTATAATAATAATGTTCAACATTAAAAACCATGATTTTTCAAAGAACAGAAAATGCATGGCATTTTATTAATCAAGGTTTGGAGTCCATGAATTATGATCAATATAAAAAAGCAATTCCAAAATTCAATAGAGCTATTTCCTTAGAACCACACAATCATGTTGCCCAATTACATAAAGGAAGATCACTTTATAAAATTGGACATTATGAAAATGCATTACAATGTTTTAATTTGATATTGAAATCAGATCCTAAAAACTTGGATGCATTACTTAATCAAGGTTTAACGTTTAAAAAAATGGAAAAATTCTCCGAAGCTATAATTTGTTTTAAAAAAATACTTGAAATTGATTCACAGAATTCTGATGCATTGATTTCACTAGGATTATGTCTTAGTAAATTAGGCAAAAATGAGGATGCTCTGAAACTCATTGACGATGTATTATCAATAAGCCCAAAAAATTCATCTGCATTATATAACAAAAGTTTGATTTTGGGAAGATTAGGCCAAAATTCGGATTCGCTATCTTTCCTTAATCAGGCCATTGAAGAAGATTCGATTCAATCTGCTAGATTATTTAACAAAGGACAGGAATTAACAAATCAGAAAAAACATGAAAAAGCAATCAAATACTATACCCGTGCCTTAGAAATTGATAGTAAAAATATCAAGGCATTAGTTGCTAAAGGTTGGACACTCGATTATGCAGGTTTCTCTAATAAAGATGTCATCCAGTTTTATGATGAAGCAATCAAAATTGACCCAAAATGCAATGATGCCTGGTTCAACAAAGGGTTATTGTTTGATAGGACTAGATTACACAAAAAAGCCATAAAGTGCTTTGATGAGATTTTGGCTTACGATCCTGAAAATGTAAGGGCATTATACTGTAAGGGTGCCTCCCATGCGGCATTGAAACAATTTGGGAAAGGAAGATTTTGCTGTGAAGCTGCCTTATCAATTGAACCAAAAAATGTTTTTGCATTATGTACTATGGTTTGGTGTTTGGAGCATTCAAAAAAATATGAAGAGGCATTAAAATTCTGTGATGCCGCTTTGGAAATAAATCCTAATTACGCTTATGCATTAAGCTATAAAGGCAAATTACTGTTTTCACTTAAGAGATTTTCTGAATCCTTAGAATATTACGAAAAGGCATTAAAAATTGAGCCAGATAACCAAACTGCTCTATTTCATAAATTTAAGGTGGTAGAAGAATTGGAAAATAGTAAAAAAGAATCACTAGTAAAAAAATTTATGAAATTTTAATATTTGTAAAATATTCGTATAATACTTAGAATTCTTTAATAGTAATTTCGGTAAAAAATGACATGAATCCTGTTAGTTCTTCAGATGAAATATTTGCTGCATCTAAACGTGTAATTGATACCTTATACGGTGATGTATCTGATTTCAAAATAAATGAAACATTTCAAAAACCTGAAAAAGGACCTAGAGAATCCTGGGATGTTCAGGTCAATTTCATGATAGACGGTCTAAAATATACTGTTGATTTGGATATTGAAGAAAAAAGTGGACGTGTAGTGTATGCACAATTAATTGATACAATGACTCCTCTCTAATCTTTAGATTTGTTATTAAACAGTCAATACAGCCCTTGCCGTTCTAACCTTTTCAATAATCTCTGAAACAAATCCATCCACAAATTGTTCAAAATTCACCGTTTTGTATTTTGCAGTGGTTTTTCTCCGTTTTTTGTATTCATCACGTAACCATTTAAAATCACTCTCATTCATTTTTAATGCATTATTTTCTAAATTATTTTTTGATTCAATCATGTTAACGATAAAATAACTAACAAATCTAGTAAAACATTTGACATTATACAACTTCAGATACTCTTCTTTATTCTCTTCATAACTACTCTTTAGCCATTCTTTGATGTCTGATCTGATAGTGATTGTGTTGTATCGACCTGTCAAATCTAGTCTTAACTTATGATTATGTATCTTATAGCGTCCTGCCTTGACCTCATTCATCATAATAATGAGTGTGCTTGGGAGAAACATTCCTAGGTAATTTCTATCTGTCACCTGGTGTAATCTTTCCATCACCGCTGGTTTGACTCCAATCGTAGAATAGCCTTTTCCTGGCATGATTTTATGCCTCTAGCCAGTTCATGACATTCTTCATCTCAAGAAATTTTAACTTCATTTTTTTTTAATTCCTTGATCAATCTAATCGCTACCCATATCGTTCCCATAGCTATAATTCCAATTCCTAATCCATTAAGAAATGAGTCTGAACTCCCAGCTTGGTTGACACCTAATCCTAAAATTATCGTCATTACTGCAATTGCATATTGTTTATCCATCATGTCTGTAAAACATAATAACTAATAAAATTTTCAGACTTTTACCAAAAAACGCGATCTAATTTAAAATGTGTAAACTACGTAAAAATTATATTCGTAAAAACGTAGTTTACTAGAATTTTTCAATCTTTATATCACATTGATAGCTTCTAAATTCAATTTGGTAGAGATGGACGGGTTTGCAGCTGCCGTTGCGGTATTTATTGTTATTACAATTGTTGTTGGTGTCTTTGCAGGAAAACTTGTTCAGAGAAGTGGAAAACGATTAATTGTAGCAGGAAAAAGTTTGCCTCTATTTATGGTGGGAACTATGCTTGCTGCACAAGCTGTTGATGGAAATTCAACGTTAGGAAATATTGCCCTTGTCTTTCAATTTGGATTTTGGGCTGGTGCAGTTATTCCAATTGGCCTAGGAATATGTCTATTGCTTGTTGGTGCATTTTATGCAAAACCGCTAAACAAAATGTCTATGATAACATTACCTGATTTCTATTTCAGACGATATGGTAATGGTGCAGAGGGTATCTCTAGCATATTAATGATAATCAGTTTCTTAATACTTGTTGCAGGAAATTTGGCTGCATGTGGATTTATTTTGGAAATTGTTTTTGGTATTGATTATTTCTATGGAATTGCTATTGCTGCAGTTGTTGTTGTAGTATACACTGTTGCAGGAGGTCTATTTGCGTCTGCATATACGAATCTATTTCAAGTATATCTGGCAATAGGGTCGTTCTGGGCTGCATTCATTTTCTTCTTAGGAGGCTTTGCAGATACACCTTGGGATGTAATTTACAATAATGCACCGACAATGTTTATGGATCTTTCAGGATTATTTGATGTTGCCAATGGGGCTCTGCTTAACTGGGGTGCTATATTTGCGCTGGGCTTGGGAGATATTATCGCGTTAGATTTCATGGAAAGGGTATTTGCGGCTAAAAACCCGAAAACCGCACGAAGAGGTGCGTTAATGGGTGGTGCACTAACAATGTTTACCGTAATCCCAACTAGCATGTTAGGCATCGTTGCATTCTATTATTTGCCTGCAGACACATTGCCTGATCTAGCAATGCCTTTACTTGCTACTCAACATATGCCGTTTGCCATTGGCGCAGGAATCTTGATGGGTGTTGTAGGTGCATCAATGTCTACTGCAAGTGGTGGATTATTGGCCATTTCAAGTGTTATTTCTAGGAATCTCATGCAGAGAATTATCAGAAGACGGTGGATGAACAAACCTAATTGGAGTGACAATAAGTTACTTAACACAACTCGTATCGTAATAGTTCCAATGATGGTAATTGGAACAGCAATTGGTTATTTCGTTCCTGCACCAGGAGTTTATCTCATTTTAGCATTTGATATAATGTTTGCAGGTGCATTTGTTCCGTTAACATTAGGACTTTTCTGGAAAAAGGCAAATATGCCTGCAACTATTGCCGCATTACTTGTAGGATCCGTATTACGATTACAATTCTTTTGGACTATGCCAGAAGAATGGTGGGGACTCGATACAATGATTCCTCCAATAGTTTCATTAATTGTGTTTGTTGGAGTTGCATACGGCACGCAACACAAGTATCCAGGAAAAGCTAGACATGATGTTCGAGATTATGTACCACCAGAAGAAGATGTGATTTCTGGAGAAGATTTGAAACACTTTGGTGATGGAACACAAGCCATGGGTGGAGGCCAAAGTGATTCAGACTCGCCTGATAATTCTGATAATTCTGATCTAGCGAAATATGAAAAAGATTATCTCGAGAGATTGAAGAAATAAGAATGAAACCAAATGATGTGATCGTTTATTTGCGATCTATCACTTCAAATATTTTTAAATAGATAGGTGAAAAAATACCATGAAATATCCTGGATTATTAGATGATGATATATCTCGTGTTGGAACCAATGAAGCACAAAAGTACAATCTTCTTTCGGGGATGGTAGTAGCTGATCTAGTTAAAACATGTCTTGGTCCTCGAGGAATGTCAAAAATGTATATCGATATACTTGGAGAAGACACTTTGACAAAACACGGTGGTGCATTTTTAAGAAAAGTAGACGTAGATCATCCTGCCGCAAAATCTGTTATCGAGGCGGTGAATACTGTTGACACTCATGTTGGCGATGGTACTTCATCTGCAGCTATTTTGATAGGTAGTCTATTGGGCAATACCAAAGAATTACTAAATTTGGGGATCCCAACTGCAACGATAGTTAGAGGATATGAAATGGGTCTTGATTTGGTCTTGGACTCTTTAGATGAAATTAAAATAAAACAAAACAATGACAATTTGGAAAAAATGCGAGAACTATTAATCACCTGTATTGCTGGAAAGACAATTTTTGATTTACAAGAAGATCAAACGAAAATAGTTGATATGATTATTGAAGCTGTACTTGATGTTGCAGACTTGAAAAATAATCATTTCGCAATAGATGATATTAAAATTGAAGAGAAGATTGGAAATATAACTGACATCCAACTGATTAAGGGCACTCTGATTGATAAAACAATAGACAGTTCTGCAATGCCAAAATGCATCAATGATGCAAAAATTCTCTTAATCAATGAACCATTAGAAACAATGAAAACAAGATATGAATCAGAAATCGAGATTACATCTCCTGAACAAATGAGTCAATTTCTTGTTCAAGAAAATAATGATCTTGATCATCTTGTACAAAATATTGTTAATTCTGGTGCTAACGTAGTAATCTCTAGAAAAGGCGTAAATGATTTCGTTCAGGAATCTCTTGCAAAAAAAGGAATAATCTCAATGAGACGTGTAAAATACAATGATTTATGGTGGTTAGAAAAAGCGGTTAACGCCAAAACTTGTGAAAGCATTGAAAAAATATCTCCTCATGAATTAGGCTTTGCCAAAAAAATATACGAAAAAACTGTGGGTGGTGATCCAATGGTGTTTGTAGAAGGTAAATCCCCAAAATCTGTCACAATATTGTTAAGAGCAAATTCAAAACGATATCTAGACGAACTTCATAGAAATATTCTAAATGCATTTCATGTACTGCAAAATTTTATTGAGAGTCCATTTGTTGTTTGTGGTGCAGGTTCTGTAGAAGGGCTTTTGTCACAAAAAATGAAAAAACAATCTGTAACTATTGATGGTAAAGAACAGGTAGTGGTTGAAAAATTTGCTGACTCAATTCTAGAAATCCCACTAACTTTAGCTAGAAATGTAGGAATGGATGTTTTAGACACAAAAACACGCCTACAAGCAAAATTTGCGAACTCGAATGGAAAATTAAGATGGTATGGAATTAACTCGGAAACAAGAAATATCTCTGATATGTCATCATCGAAAATCATTGAAACGGTGGCTGTCAAACAACAAATCTTCAAAACTGCCGTTGAAGCAACAAATTTGATTCTAAATGTAAATGACGTCTTCATGAAGAACATAATTGATAACACACATTGTCATGTTGATGGAGTGGTTCATGCTCATCATGATCCAGGAAAAAACCATAATCATTTTGAGCAAGAAGGATTAGAACAAAGACAAATGCATCAATATTACTGAATTAAAAATCACACTTCTACGAACTTATTACAATTAAGGTATGTCTAAATTCTCATTTGTTCTCTGAAGTAAATCATCTTGTGAATCACTTTGGATTTCATCATTAAATTTTATATCAATATCCAATTCGTCGTTTTGTCCTGATTCATCAGATGAATCAAATCCAAAATAAAATATCAGATTAATAATTACAAACATTATTGCAATCATGATTAATCTAGTTTTCATAGATAGACCTTTTTTAGAATCTCCTCTATGTGCCATTCTGAATGTGCAGCGTTGTTTTATTTATGTATAATTATATTTTTTTGGGATCAGATTCTATTAATCTTAAAATCTTTTTTTGGTTTCTGTGTAGATAATAGAATTTGTTTTAGTTGTTCATCAGTAATTTGGCCTGTGACTCGACCTTGGCTTGCAAGACCTAATAGATAATTTTCAACCATATTTGCTAATTCAGGTTTTACCATTTTGACATTATTTAGTCGCAATCTGGCTTCAGAAGTAAGACGTTGTTTCAACATCATTTCTTTTTTTCTGTTAAATTGATCCTCGGCATGTTCACTTCCTTCATGACTATGAGTAGTACCATCAGCATGTGTATGGGTAGTACCATCAGCATGTGTATG
>Ga0315338_1001065_pt1 | contig 40560 bp, 40 predicted proteins | sample ASW8metaG_FD_204518 | JGI IMG/M metagenome (GOLD analysis project Ga0315338, IMG submission 204518) | Ammonia-oxidizing marine archaeal communities from Monterey Bay, California, United States - ASW #8 | ecosystem: Environmental > Aquatic > Marine > Coastal | place: USA: California | collected... | reverse complement strand
AATTCATCAATTTTTAATTCATCAATTTTTAATTCATCAATTTTTAATTCATCAATTTTTAATTCATCAATTTTTAATTCATCAATTTTTAATTCATCAATTTTTAATTCATCAATTTTTAATTCATCAATTTTTAATTCATTTTTATCTACTTCTTTATTTTCCATTATTAATTTATAAATAAAAATATTTTTTAATTTTATTTTTTTATTTATAAATCAATTTATTTCTTTTTATTTATATAATTATCGGAGATAGTAATGATACTAAATAATAATAAAGAAGGGATAAATGAAATTATAGCATAACCTAATAAATTGTTTTTTGACATTATATAATTTTTATTTTAATAAAAATTTTAAACTAAAAATATGAATACTTTAACACTTTCAAAAGCAGTTTCTGAATTGCTTTCACATAGTAATAAAAATAAAGTTTTAGGAGAAGCTTCGAAAGAATTGAATGATTATATTATTAAAATTAAAGACTTAGTTGATACAGGGGATATTACATTAGAAGAATTAAGAAATGAAATTACAAAACATATAAAAAAAGAAGAAAATATTATGCCTAATTCTTTGGCTCAATTATTAGTAGGTTGCGTTGGTGATAAAGAAACTTGTTTAATGAAACAAGAAAATCCTGAAGATGTTCCATTTATTTATGATCATAAAAGTGCTAAATTACACCCTCTTTCTAAAAATAAAGGAATGCCTTTAACAAATGATTCTATAGCAGTTCTTTATTCAACTTGTAGTCCAGAAAAAATTAATATTGATTCTTTAAGATTTTTAGAAAATAGAGGTTTCAAAAAATTAAGAATAGAATATAAGGATGTTAAAAGTGCCAGTTATAAAATTATTAATCTTGATAATCTTAAAAGTAATTCATTTCAACCTTATATTAAAGATTTGTTAAATGAAGAAAAAGATGTTTATAAAAATATTCTTACTTTAGGATTTATATTATTATTAATATATTTTATATACAAAATGCAAAAATAAATCGATTATTTAATATTAATAAAATAATATTAAGTTTTTAGATCTTGCATTTGTAGCAAGTAATATTATTATATATTCATATATAGTAAAAATAATAATAGAAAAATAAATTGATTATTTAATATTAATAAATTAATATTAAAATGGAAAAATATCCACTTTACAAAGAAAATCATTCTTTAGAAAAAATAGTAAAAAACTTTGAAGAATTAAAAACTTATGATTTTAATTATAAAAAAGTAAATCCAAAATTTAAAGATACTATTTATTTTTTAATTATTGATTTTGATAAAGAAGAAAAATTTATACGTATAACAGATTATTTTACGGAAGAATGTAGAATAGCTTGTAATTTTGCTAACGAGATTAGCCCTTTAGAATATTTTAATTTAAATAAAGAAATTATTAATGCAACTTTAGGAAAAACTCCTTCTTATGAAGAAATAGATTATTATTTATATAAAAATACTAGACCGTGTACTCTATTTCAGTTACCTGTAGCCGTTTCAGTTTTACGTTATTTCAAACCTAAGCGATGGTTAGATCCGAGTGCAGGTTGGGGAGATAGATTAATCGCCGCTATTAATTATGGCGAATGCGATTATCGAGCTACTGATCCAAATGAGTGTTTACATCCTAAATATAAAGAAATTATAGATACTTTTACAGGTTGTGATAAATCACAATCTGAATATAACAAATCATCAGATTTACCGGATTTAAATCGAGATAAATCTCGATCTAAATATAACAAATCATCAGATTTAGATCGTGATTTATCTCGATCTAAATATAAAATTACCCAAGAAGGTTTTGAAGTCGCAGAAATAGAAGCAAATTACTACGATTTAGTTTTTACTTCTCCTCCTTTTTTTGATTTAGAAAAGTATTCTGATGCCTCTACTCAGTCTCATATAAAATATAAAACTTTAGATGAATGGATGGATGGTTTTATGTATCCATTTTTAATTAAAAGTGTAGCAGCGCTTTCTAAAGGTGGACATCTTTGTCTATATGTTGAAGATAATAAAAAAAGTAATATTTATTATGTAAAAAAAATTAGAAATTATTTAAATTTAAATAAGCGAATGAAAGAAATAGGAAATATAGTTTGGAAAGGGGGTTCTCGTCCTAAAAAAATTATGGTTTATCAAAAGATAAAATAATAAATATTATATATATTTATTATTTATTATTTTATATCATTTTCATTTTTTTTTAAAAAAAATTCTTTCATTGGATTATATTCAAATTTTCCGTCTCGATAATCTGTAAAAATTTTAGTACCAAATATATCTAATGAAGGTAATTTATACCATTTAGTCATAACAATAAAATTTTCTAATTTTTCTTTATCAGTAAAACGATATTCCATAAAAGTAGTTTTAGTAATTTGACATGTACAAAATTCTACTACAGCATCGTAATTTATAATTTCGGAAAATAATTTAATAGGCGCTGATTCAAAAATAGTTAAAATATTATCATAGGCAATTCCCGACATCTTTAAATTAAATAATTAATTATTTAATTTTAATTTCATTTTTATTTTTATTTTTTTTTAGATTAGATGAAACATCAGGCGTTTCTAATTTAGAATAAAGTAGTGTATTGTTAGATTAAAAATATTTATTATTAATTTTCTACAGCATTTTCTGGATTAGGATAAAGTGGTGTATTATTAGCAATTGTTTGTAAAGCGTCATATGTAAAATCTCCTGATTCAATAGCGGTCCAAGTTTGACAATCAGCGGAATAAAGAACATTAGAAGCCTTATCTCCAGTATGACCAACTGCTAACCATTTTCCTGTTCCATCATAAGTACCATATTTAATATCACATCCAGATTTATAAGTACCAGTAAAACTAGCCCCGTTTGAAAGACTCCAAGTTTGGCAATCGGCAGAATAAAGAAGATTGGTTTGTCCAGGACAATATCCAACCGCTCCCCAAATACAAGTACCATCAGTAGAAAGACCGAAACCTATACCAAAACCTACTCCTCCTGTTCCTGCAAAACTAGCTCCAGCTGCATAACTCCAATCAGTACCATTAAGAGAATAAAGTAAAGCATTAGAAGTACCAACTGCTCCCCAGATTCTTGTTGCATTATCACTACTAAGACCATATGCTACGCCTCGTCCTTGTACAGCATCGTCCCAATCACTATTGACAACATTCCAACTGATACCTCCTACAGAATAAAGTAAGGCTTGGCCAGTATCATTTGTATTAGCCCCTCCAGCGACCCAAATACTAGTACCGTCAGAAGAAGTTCCATAAGCTACAGTATATCCAAAACCGTCATTTCCAAAATTAGAACCAGTACAATTTTCCCAGCTAACACCATTTTCAGAATAAATAATAGTTTTAGTTCCATCAGCATTACCTCCTGTAGATACCCATCTGCTGGTACCCTCAGAAGTTCCATAAGCTATGCCAAAACCTACTAAATCAGATCCTGCGCCAGTACTATTTAACCAACAAGTACCATTAGTAGAATAACGAGGACTAGCTCCTGTTAAAGGATTAAAAGATTTATATAAAACACTTGCCCAAATATTAGCCCCGTTACTAGAATTTCCATAAGCAATATATTGTAAAACACTATCTAATTGTCTAATTTCTGGGTTACAATTATAAAAATGATCTCCATTATAAGAAATTAAATAATCATCTAAATAATCATCTCCAGTTCCATTACTTACTCCCGATAATATCCATGTTGGATTATTAATACCAACAAAACCATTATTGCTAGTATAGTCAGTACTTGTTCCCAAACTTCCTTGAAGTAACCAATTACCATTCATATAATTACATTCTAATTGACTTCCTGGGTAAAGAGTACCATCGTAATGGAAAAGTACAGGTGGTCCTGTGTTAATACTATTTACAGTAATATTAGTATTAGATTGAGCTAAAGTAATTACCGATGTACCTTTTTGCCCAGTTAAGACAGTACCAAAAATATTATTATCACTATCATAAGTATGAATTTTAAAATTATTATGAATTCCTGATCGATTTTCATCCCATAAGAAATTATATTTTAACCCATTTTCTCCCGTACCGCTTATATTAGGTAAAATAAAATTAATAGGAACACTAATACCAGCATATTCATTTTGAATAATATAAGTATGACCAGCATCTTCAGTACTCAAAAAATAACCGCTACTTGCTCCTTCTAAGCTGGTAGTTAATATAACACTATCTTTTTTAATTTTTGCTATTTCTATGTTAGCTGTTCCTCCAACACTTAATCCAGCACTAGTGCTAATACCACTGTCACTTATTAAATTACCATATAAATGAGTTACTCCTCCGACGCTTAATCCTCCTGTAGTACTAATACCGCCAGTACTTATTAAATTACCATATAAATGAGTTGCTCCTCCAACGCTTAATCCCGATGTAGTGCTGATACCGCCAGTACTTATTAAATTATCATATAGATGAGTTACTCCTCCAATGCTTAATCCCGCTGTAGTACTAACACCACTGTCACTAGTTAAAATATCATACAAAGTAGTTGTCCCAGAAACAGTTAAATTACCATCAATACTCATACCTTGATAAAGTCTAAGATCTTGATAAAGATAACTTTTACCTCCGATACTCATACCTCCTACGACACTAACTCCCCCGTCTACTAATACATCAGTATCTACATCCACAGTGCCGGTAACGCTTAATCCTCCTGTAACAATAGTAGTTTTTAAATTACTAGTGCTACTAACATCCAATGTTTTTAATTCAGTGGTATCTAAAACATCTAAATTAGATAACGTTAAATCTCTAATATTATTTAAATCAACCAAACTACGATTATTAGTAGCTCGTTCATAAGCCATAACAGAAATAACTGCTAAAATTACAATAGTTAATATTATAGCTACGAATAAACCAATCTGAGTTAAAAAATTACTTTTGCTATGAGTTTGTGCTATTCCCAAGGCGGCAGCGGAAGCAGAATTTCTTTTCCCTTCCGCTGCTGTTCTGGTTTCTTCGTTTTGATTTCTAGCTTGTTCATTACCTACTCTTCTCAATTCGTTTTCTTTTATATTTGAGCCAATAATAAAATTACCCCCTCTAAATTCGTCCATTTTATATTTTATATAATAAATAATAAAATATAATAAATAAAATATAAAATATTTATTATATTTTTTGAAAATAATTATCTCCTTTAATATTATTAGCGTTGATTAAATTATAATGACTGAGTACAATATCTAATTGGTTTTCAAAAAGGGGGTAACCTTTATTCTCAAGTGATTGTTGTCCCTGAACACCTATAGAATTATTAAACTCTAAAACTTTAATTTTTTCATCTTCTGTTACCATAATATCTACAGCAAAATTTTCATAACAATTTTTATCACCGGGATAACATTTGATAGGTAAATTAATATTTTTTTTAACATCAATAAACATATCATTAACTTGTTTATTAATTTTTATTATTAATTTTTCATCCTTTTCAATATCTCCATAAATATTAAAATCTTCTGGAAATATTTTATCACGAATACTTTTTTCATTATAATGACTGTCATGAATATCGATATCTTCGTAATCACTATTTCTATATTCTTTCGCTGCAGTAGCTATTATAAATTTAGTAAAATAAAATATTTCTTTATCAAAAATTAAAAAATAAACTCTCAGATGAAATTTTCTTTTCATAAATAACATAGGAGTTTCAATATATTCTTGAATAACCCATTTATCAAGATCTTTAATTTTCTTAAAATTTATAGTTTTAAATTCTTTTTCAAAAAAATTTTTAAATTCGTCAAAATTTCTTACTATTTTAATACCTATACCTTCTCTTCCTTTACTGGGTTTTAAAATGTATGTTTTATTTTTAAATATAATATTATATTTTTCAATATCATCTTCAATATTAAAATTATGATAATTCATTAAATATTTTTGAGAAACACAATAAGAAAGATTAGATTTATTAGACAAGTTATGTTTTTCATCACCCATGAGATTTCTGATAAAGGGTTTATAGGTATAATATTTAGATTTATAAATATTCATAGAATCTAAATATAACAATGTAAGATTTTTTCCTTTTTTTAATTCCAACCATTTCTTATCCTTAAAATAATTTTTAATTCTTTTATCTTTCAAATATTCACTCACTATTAAGTAAGTCATCATTTTAATTTAAATTAACAAATATAAATTTCAATTTTTATTTCAGTAATAATATTTTTAATTTCTTTCATATCTTTATTTTTTAATTCTTTATTTATTTCTTCAGAATCAAAGTTATAATTTTCTAATAATAATTCTTTTAATTTTCCACGAGGATTTGATTCAGAAGAATAAATAGCTCTCATTTGTTTTTTGGCTCTAGTTTTGGTTAACGGTTCTTTAGAAAAACATTTATTTTTATCTCCTTTTTTACAAACTTTCCATCGTTTATACCTTTGGCCCGGCAAATTAGGATATTCTATCAATTCGTAAGGCATTTTATATTAAAAAAAATAAAATGAAATTTAAAAGATAATTATTAAATAAAATTAATAATGTCTAAAGTTATAAAAAAAATTATTAATGAAGAACAACATGTTGATTTCTTTGAAACTAATCCAACTATTAGAAATGTAAAAATTCATAAAGATTTTAATCCTAAAAATAAAAATATTTTTTATATTAGACAATCTAAGAAAGATGATAAAGATTATAAAGACTGGCAAACAACAATTGTTAAAAATAAAAATAATAGTGAAGAAAATATCGTTCTTTCCACTAACAGTGCTTATAAAGAAAAACAAGCTGATTATATTTTTAAAATCATAAAATACATAGTTGAAAAAGGCAATAAAACTTTCACTTTGCATGTAGCTGATTATTCAAGATTTAGTAGAAATTTAAATGTGACATCTTTAATTTATAATTATATTTATGATCGTAATATTAATTTAACTTTAAATGTTGATGGAGATGTTTATAGTTATATCGACGATTATTATCCTAAATTAAGAGATATGTTTAAAAATTGTGAAAAATTCTCAGATGATTTATCTAGAGTAATGAAAAAAGTTTCTTCTAAAAGAAAATTACAAAAAATTATGGATAATAATAGTAAGTTAGCTACAGATTATTTTAAATATTTTATATCTTATTTTCAAAAAATAGAAACTAGACATTTATTAGAATTAAAAAGACATAATTTATCATTAGTAAAAATAGCGAAATATAAAAGAGAATCAAAAGATTTATTGAACAAGTTTCATTTTAATGGAGATCTTCATTATTTTTATTGTCCATTAATTAATTGCAGAATTGTTTGTCCGTTAGAAATAGCTCAATTAGAAAACATAGACAGTACTATTATTAAAGGATTTGATCAGGAAGATTTTTTAGCGATTGCTGAAAGTGGTAATGAATATTTAGAGTGGTCATGTTATCATTATGATAATTTCGATTTAGGTAATCTTAAAAAATCTTTAAAATAAATATTAAATAAATATTTATTTTTAATTTTTAATTTTTAAAAATTTCGATTATTTTATGATGTAGGTATCACAAATAAAGTGATTTTTCTTAAATATAGACATTTAAGAAAATACGTATAAATACGGTAATAAATTTAAAACTATAAAAAAGAGTTAAATATCATTTTTTAACCGTATAAAATTTACCTTAATTACCCCCCTTATATATTTTATAATTTTTAATAATCATCATAATCTTTAATAATAATATCTTTATAATCTATAAAATTTTCCATTTTAATATCTTTTTCTTTCATTTTTACTTTTCTATTTTCTTTCGTTTTTAACTCTGTGGATTCTTCTTCGTTTTCTTTAGGTTCTATTTTAATAGAACCAGAAGTAACTCCCTCTATTAATTTAATAATATCAATAGTATTTTGATTAACTGACTGAGCTGTTTTTTTCAAACCTATATTTCCATATTTATCTTTATAAGTATATCCAGCATTAGTCAATGCGACTAATTCTTCTTTAGGATCAGTTAAAGTTTTTGACCAATTCTCTTTTTCTAATATCATATAACAAGGAAAAAAATAAATATAATTAACTAATTTATCAGAAATTCTTTCTTTCAAAAATTTTTGCCATGGAACTTTTACATTATTTTCGGTAATATAATCATTAAATTGTTTTCCTTTATCAGAACTGTAAACATCTAACTTTGATAGACTATTTTCTTGATAATATTTTTCTTGAATAATATTATCTCCCTTTTGATAAAATTTTGAAATGTCTTTAATGTTACTTTTTTTAGCCATCATATTTACATAATGAACATTTACTATTTCAATATTAAAATATGTTAATTGTTTTAAAAAATTGGTTCCTACTAAAACTTTACCATTATTTAAAATTCCAGTTCCTCTTGATTGTTGGCAATGACCACAGTTATCAGAAGTAACAAAAATTAATATATATTTGGACATATTTTTAAATGTAAAATTCTTTTTAACTAAGTAATTATTTTTGAGAAAAAACTGTTTCTAAATAATTTTTATAAGCTATATAGGTATCTTCTTTTTTCAAAAAACTAGATGCTTGTTTTTGACCTAAATTATATAGGCTTATTTTTTCTTCTTCGGTTGAATTACCTCTTGAAAATATTGAGAATAATTTACAAATATTTTCATTATGAGGTAAAGCTTTACAAGTATTTTTAACTCTGAATTTGAGATATTCTGTTTTTTGTAATAAAAATTCATCTTCTATTTCTTTAAGAGGACCTAAATTATTACCACTTGAATATTCTTTAATAAAAGTAGTTATATTAACTAAATATAATAATTCCTCTATATTCAAAAAGAATGAATAAGAAACAGGAAAACATTCAATAGTTTCTAATGATGAATAGCTATTTTCAAAAATATCATAGGTTTTAAAAACCCCTATATTAGTTAATGTAGCCATGATGCAATCTATTAATTTAAAATGGGGATTATCTTTATAATTTAAATTTTCAATTATTTCTTTAGTCCTATTCCAAACAATAAAAGATGATTGAATATTTGTTATATTTTTAACTTCTTCTAATGTGGTATCTTCTTTCAAAATATTATTTTTAAATTGTTTCTTTAAATAATCTAAAATATATTCTTTTTTTTCTTCGTCATCTTCTGGGAATAAAGAATGACCATTAATTAAGCTATTAATAATTTCTAAATTTTTTAATTTGTCAAAAGTTTGTTTTGCTGTCAATCCTAATAATTTAAAAAATAATATTAGTGAAGCATTTCCACATACATTCCATATTATAATATTTTCAGTTTGATGTTTTAACCTGTCTAAAGACCCCAAAGTTGTCAATATATTAGAACCAGAACAATTTAAAAATACACTTCGATACATTTTTGAATAATAATTTTTTTATTCAAAATGTTTAATTGTGACAATATTAAAAAAGTTAAAAATAAATCTTTACAAAAATTATTAGAATTAAGATGTAATAGATTAAATAATACAACAAATTTAAATAATATAAATAATATAAATAATTATCATATAGTATTATTTATATTATTTATATTAATGCTATTATTTTTACTGTTTAAAAATAAAAATAATAAAAATTTAAGAAGATAATTTTATAATAAATAAATAACAAATAAAAAAATGCCATTCTGGATTTATGAACCTAAAAAATTATTATCGTCCTCTTTATTAATACCTTATAAACAAAAAGATTTTGGTGATTTTTTAAATTTTTTAACTTTATTTTCCTTATTCACGTATATGTATTTATATAAAACAAAACAAATAGAAAAATATAGTAAAATTTTATTATTATATTCTATTACCATATTTTTTATTGGTCTAATTAGCGGATTAAAATCACAAGACAATTATAATGACAATAATGCATTTGGAAATTATGAAAATGCTTTAATAATTGAATAATTATTATTAATAAAATGTTCTTTATTGTTTTTCTTAATTCTCTTATTTTTACAGAATTAGGAGTATCCCTTTATACTTTTTTAGACATTAAAGATGCCACTTACGGGGACGTAAATACAGATAAAACTAGAAAAATTTCTATAACCTCGTTAATAATATTATTACTATTAATAATACTTATTAATTCATTATTTATTTTCGAAATTATTAATAGAAAAAGAACAATTATAAATTTAATTTTATTAAATTTTATTATTAGTGTATTTTTCTATATTAATTTTATGTATTTATATTTACAACGTAAAAGCGCGCCTAATTATCAAAGTAGTCTAAACGACTTAGAAAGTAATTCAGAAAATATTAATAAAACTATTAAAAATATTAATTTAATAGTAGCTACTGTCATCTTATTTTTTTCATGTGTAGCACTTAGTTTTTTTATAGGATATTACTATTTCAGCAGGGTAGAAATTAAAAAAGTATATCAACCTGTTATAAGTGGAAATAATAAAAAAAATAAATTAGATAAATTAAATTTATTCTAAAATAATGGAATTAATTAACCATACCCAAAATTGTAAATTGTTATTAATAGAGGAGATTTTAAAAACTAATAATAATTTTAATTTTTTTACAATTTATGATAATAAAAAAAAATTAGCTAATATTATAAATAAATTTAAAGGAGAAAATTTTTATAAAATATTAGTTTATTTAAATCATAACAATTATGTTGGTTATTTTAGTCAAAATAGAAGACATGAATTAATAAGAAAAATATTAAATAATGACGATATTTTTATTTTTTTTCAAAGTTGGTTAGAAGATGAAATATTTAATCCTGAGATAATGTATATTGAAATAGTTGGCTTAAATTTATTATTAGAAAAATTAATATTATCAGGAAATAATATAAATATTTTAGATAAATTAGAAGATTATAAGATTTATTTTTTTGATTCTACTACTCAAAATTTAAAAAATAAATTTTATAAATTTAAAAATAAAATAATAACTAGAGATGGAAAAACTAGAGATATTTATGACACATTAAAAAGTATTTTAAATAATAATCACGATTTAGTAATTAAGGATTTAGTTTATATTAAAAATTATTATCAAGATGAATTAGATATAATTTAATAAATAATATTAATAAATATTATTTAATTTCTTTAAAAACTAAAAGTTTTTCCGGAAAATAATTATTTTCTTTAAAAACTAAAAGTTTTTCCGGAAAATAATTATTTTCTTTAAAAACTAAAAGTTTTTCCGGAAAATAATTATTTTCCGGAAAATAATTATTTTCTTATTATTTTAGTATGTTCTGAAAAAGCTTTATTTCCTATACTAATAACTGAGTCAGGAATTACTATACTGATCAATTTTTCACAACCATGAAAAGAATAGTTTTTTATAGTAGTAATGGAATTAGACCGAAGGTCCGGCAAATCTGTTGATTTGTTAGGAATAGTTACACTAATTAAATTTTTACAGTTACAAAAAGTATGTTTCTCTATACTAGTAACTGAATTAGAAATAACCACACTAGTTAAACTTGTACAACAATTAAAAGCATTACATTTTATACTAGTTACTGAGTTAGGGATAACTATACTAGTTAAACTTGAACAATAAGTAAAAGCGGAATTTCCTATATTATAAACCGAATTAGGAATTATTATACTAGTCAAACTTTTACAATTATAAAAAGCTTGAGCTTCTATATTAATAACTGAATTAGGAATTATTACATTAGTTAATTTTATACAATCGCAAAAAGCATCTTCTTTTATACTATAAACCAAATTAGGAATTATTATGCTAATTAAATTTTTACAACCATAAAAAGCATCTTGTTTTATAATATTTATATCTTTTTCAAAAATATATATTTTACTATATTTTACCATCTTAATTATTATTTCTAAATAATTTATTGGTAATTTTATTTTATGTAAATTAAATAAACAAAATAATAATAAATTGTTAGTTTTATCACTGGGTTTTGCTTCGATATACTCCATCTTTATTTATATATTTAATAAATTTTTTTATTAAATAATCAATTTTATTCGTCGAAAATTACTGTCCTTCTACCTTTTGCTCTGGGACCCTTTCTATTATTTTCCATATTTTGAGTAAAACTACTTCCTAACGAAGAAATAATTTCAGCCATTTCAGAAGAACCTTCTCCATCACTTTCAAATAATCCTGTAAACATATCGTTATCTTCTTTGTTAATTGTCTTAGCTTCTCCAGTTTCAATATTTTCAATATTAATATTATTATCAAATATTTTATCAACTATTGTTCTAATAGTATCAGTCATACTATCGGCTCCGTAATAATTAGATAATAATTTAATACTAGTAAAAATAACAATATTCCATAATAATGTTTTCAATATTCTCCATTCAAGTGATTGTGTTTCTCCTTCGCCCCCCATTTCTGGATACATAGCTTCTCCTATTTCAATCATCAACGTATTATATTTATACATTCTTTTCATTTCGGCTTTAGTAATGCCTGCTATAGGAATATTAAATAATTTAATACATGCTACCTCTACTATCAATAATAATACAATATAACCTATTTGAGTTTGACTTATATTCATATGCGCATAAATTTTTCTAATAACACTATGATAATTTTTATGAATAATATTCAAATTTTTATTCTTTTGAAACTTAATAGCAAAATCAGGATACTTGCTAGAAATTGAATCATATTTTTGTTCAAAAGAAAGTAAAACGGCTTCTTTAACTTCTTCTGGTTCATCAGTATAATCTATATTACCAGAATTTGATACTAATTTTCTAACCCTGCTATTAACCTCTTCCTCATCACTAGTATCAATATCTATTTTTGTTCCTTCAGGAACAGCAAACACCTTTTTAAAATCAGTACCTTCAAAAATATTTTTAAAATCTACTGTTCGCTTTTTTCTTACAGGTGTTAATACTCTGATTTTAGGGGCTTTAATTAAATCTTCTTCCTCATCTTTAATTCCTTCATCGTCAAAAATTTCATTGCTTTCTTCATTAAACAAATTTGGTTTTTCTGTATCACGAATTAAATTATTTTGGAAAAGCATTTTTTATTTCTATAATCTTTAAATATATAATATTTATTATATATTTACATGATCTCAGATTCTAAATTATTTTCTGGAACTTCTTGTAATTGTGGATGAAAAATTACTTCTTCTTTTACTTCCACTTCTTTTACTTCCACCGTTTCTTCTACTTCTTCCTCCTTTGTAAATGTTACATCAGAATCATCATTTTCTAAATTACTAGAAACATCCTTAATAATGCTTTCCATAGATTCTAAAGGGTTTTTACCATTTTTAATACCTTCAGTCATTTTTCCAAAAACTTCACCAAACTCTTTACTAGATTTTTCATCACCAGTTATTTTACCTATAATATCTGTCATCTGACTAAAATCAAAATTTTTCATCATATTTTGTAACATATTCATAGGATTATTATCTGTTTTTCTTTTAGGGATACCATCGCAACCTTCCAATCCTTCTAAAAGAATTTGAATATTTTCTTTGAAACTTTCATTAGTGGTAGCTGTTTCCTGATCTTTAACAGCATTAAAAATTGTACTATATAATCCCATCAATAATAATAAAGGATAAGGACTATTCTTAACTTTATAAGATTTATTATAGGAAACAATTCTTGTATAGACTTCACTGAATGGTAAAAATAATGTATCAACATTAAAAAAAAGTCCGTCTGGTTTATTTAAAGTTAACTCTTCATCGTTTTCTTTTTCTCGATTTTTTAAAAAATCATCTTGTACAATATTTTTATCATTAATAAGTTTACTACTAAAATCTAATTCATATGTTTGAAAAACTGGCTTTACCACTTCTAATTTAAGTTTATCTATTGCTTCTTCATTTCTTTTAATTCTTTCAAAAAAGGATGAAAATTTTTCACTCTGATTAAGCCAATATGGTTTACTAATCATACCTTCTTGTTGATAAATATGTTTTCCTGTTTGCACCATGGTATCAATTAAGAAAGATATGGAACTTGTGAAAGTTTTAATTCTATCTAAACTAAAATCCATTTTTATTTATATTTTTTATTTAAAGTAATTGTTACTTTAAATATATTAATATTAATAAAAATGGATATAGATCATTCTGATGATTTGTTAAATCTTTTAAGAGATGAAGATCCAGAAGTTACAGAAGAAGAATTAAATATAGTACCTATTAAAGGTAAGGAAATTCCCAATGAATTGTTAGAATTAGCACCTGCTCCGGATGTTAAAACTAGAGTGTACATTGATTCCCCTTATATAAAAGAATTAACTTCAGAAGATTTTAATATCACAAATGCTACTTTAATTGATTTAAAAAATGAACCAGAATATAAAGGATATTGGTTTATTGTTTTCATAGAAGAATCAAATAAAGGTAAAGAATTTTTACAAAGGTGGATAGAATTAAGTAGAATTGTTAAAAAAGATTTTACTAATTTAGCGTATTGTAATTTTACATTCGAAAAAAAGATATTTGAAAATTTTAAAGATTTAAGAAAAATTGATTATATTAATCATCCTTTTAAATGGGCTAAATTTACTGAAGTTCCTTTTATGATGGTATATAGAGATTGGTGGCCATGTGGCTTTTATAATGGTGCTTTATACCAACAAGATTTAGTTAATTATATTATGGATAAAATACCCGATAGTTTGATAGAGTTAGATAAACAAAATTTTAGGAGAATGGATTATGGTCAAATGGTAGAAGAAAGTGAAAGAAGATTAGAAACTGAAGAACTTAAGGAAAGAGGAAAAAAAGAAGAAGTTAAAAGGAAACAAAAAATAACAGAAATAGATCCTCGGAAACAAGAGGTAAGCGAAGGTATTAATTTCTTATCAAGTTAATTTTTATTTTTTATATTAAATCAATATGACAAATAAAAATAATTTTTAATTAAAATGTTTTTATATATTTTAATTAGTTTGACAGGTTTAATTATTTTTATTTATTATTATATCAATGTAAGATATTTGATACCTAAAAAAGAAGTTATTAAAAATAAAATTAATAAAGTTTTAGTAGGTTTACCTGTTATAGACAGAGACTTTTATTTAACTGAATCTTTCTATAATAATTTAATTAATTCTATAAAAAATATAAAAAATATTAATTTTGATTTATTTATTGTTACCAGAAAAGAAGATAAAAAAATAATTAATTTTTGGAAAGACAAAGCAAAAATTAATTTAGTAGATAATTATAAAATTAAGAAAAGACATAATATGAAAAATTTGAGTAAAAAATTTAATATTATTAAAAATTATGCCGATGATAATAATTACGATGCTTTGATTATTATTGAAAGTGATATTATTATTAAAAACGATACCATACCAAAATTAATTAGATCTTTAAATAAATCTCATATTTCTTTATTTCCTTTTGAAACACCCTGGACAGGATATCCTTTAATTGTGGAAGATAATTTTTATTATAAATTAAATAATACTAGAAATTTAAAACAAAACGAATTGTTTATTTTGGGACATGGTACTGGTTGTATAATTATTAATAAACAAGTTTTAAAAGATAAAAATATTAATTTTAATAGAGAAGTAATATTTAATATAGAAGGACAAGATGTTGGATTTTTTAATAAAGTTAATCAAAATTATTATAAGGTTTTGATGATCAATGAAGAGCTAGGACACCGATATCAAATATCCGACGCTTTAATCTAAATTCTCAAATCAAAGATTTAACATTTCCTATTGAAACGTTCCCAAAATTATGTAACAAATAACTTATAGCCGTTTCTTCACTGACTTTATAAGTCAGTTTATAAAAAGTTTTATAATATTCTCCATTTAGATAAAAAACTTGATTATATTTATTATCTTTAATATTTTGTAATTCTTGATCAATCCAAATTTGATAATTATATTTTATTAATTTAGAATGTTTTATAAAATATTTAAAAAGTAATTCTTTATCATTTAATTTTTCAGCATAACCAAAATTCCAAGTGATTTCTTTAAAATAATATTTATCTTTCCATTTAAACACTAATAATTTTTCATAAATAAAAGCGATTTTTCCATCTATTACATTAATAAAATCATTATCTATTTTAGGTGTTTTAATTGGTAAAACTATTGATAGGTTAGATTTTTTATATTCTTTATTTTTATTATATCTTTGATCCGATAAAAATTTTTTATTATTTTTATTATTTTTATTATATCTTCTATTTTTATTAAATCTATAATCTTCTAAATTAAAAGATTTATAATTTTTATTAGGAAAATCTTTAGTCTTATCTGACAAAACTAAAGATTTATTATCCATTTAATTTAAAGTTAATTTTAAATTAAATTTCATTTTTACTTTAATCTAAAAATAATGAGCGAAAAAACATTAAAACAAATAGAAAGAAAATATATTCCTAGCAGAGTTGATAGATTTTGGTTGGATGTTAACCCTGCTGCTTTTCTAGGTGATAATACTAATATTAGTGTAAAAGAAAAAAAAGTTACTGTAATTACTATTTTTATATTTAGTTTAGCTATAGGAATTTTAAGCACTGTTATGTTTTTCAATTTAGACACTTTCAGTGAAGAAAGATATATATTAGCAGCAGTGATGAGTATAAGTTGGTTTGTATTTTTAAATTTTAGTTTTTTGGTAGCAGGGGGAGTAAAAATGTTTAATATTTTATTATTTATTGCTTTAATTTCAGCGACTGCAGTTGCAGTTACTAAATTACCTCAGGATTCAGTTAATGCTAAATTGGGAATTTCTATCATTGCTGTGGCTACAGTGCCCTTACTTATTTTATTACCTTATTATTTTTACGGAGAACCTAATAAAGAATTATCACAAATGAGAGCTTATGATAAAAATAAAAAAGCTAAGGATGAAATAGAAAAATTTACAGAAAGATATAAAAAACAAGTTAAAGAAGAGGTTAGAAAAGAAATGGCAGAGGATATAAATACCGAAGGAGGTATTAAAAATAGAATTGCTTCTTCTTATATTGATTCTTTAGACTCTAGAATAAGAAAAGAAATAATGGGTAATAATAAAAAAGATAAAGATAAAGAGGAAAAAAAGAAAAAAAATAAAAATACAATGCAAGCAGTAACAAATCTTCTTGCTAGTGGTGATGACGATGATGATAAAGATAAAGATGACGATGATAAATAATTAAATATTTATTTATACTATTAAATAATTAATATTTAATTATTTATTTATTAAAAATTAAATATGACTAAATTTGAAAGCTATGCAAAACCAATAGCACCAGAAGGTTTGAATATATTTGTCTTATATTTTTGTTTCATTGTCTTAACTATATTATATACCTTAGATTTAAAAAATACAGGAAATAATTATATATATTTTACTGTATTATTTATTAGTGTTCCCTTGTTAATGATGCCCTTGTTTAAAGATCAAGCTTTTGCTGAAGAATTTTTAAAACCTTTAGAAGATTATCATTTATATCCCACTAGCGCAGACGGAAGTATTAAAAAGACTATAAAAGAATTTTTCGCTAGTTATATAGTGCTAATTATGCTACCTTTTATGAAGATATTTAGGTATATATATCCAAAGAAAACTGATCCTGACTCAGCTCCTTATTTAATTAAAGAATTTTTTAGTTATTATATTTACCCTATATTAGGCTTTGTATTATTTTTAGCAGCAGCTATTTTTGCAGCCGTTTTTAGCGAAACTGTTCTCAATGATACTAATTCTGTCGGTATATATTATTTAGGTCCAGAAAAAAGAAGAACATATCAAGTTGTTTTTTCTTTCTTTGTGATAAGCATTATTTTTAGTTTTATCCCTGAAAGTTTTGCTAATGCTATGGGTGATAATTGGCATTTTTATATGGCTTTTATAGTCAGTGTTATTAATTTAATAATTATCAGTAAAGAAATGAAAGAAAAAAATGTTTACAAAAAACAAATGTTAAGATGGGTTTTTATTTTTAGTGTTTTGTTATTATTTTATTCCGGATTCAAATTAATTTACTTTAGTTCAGGGGGAAAGGATTATCGTATTTTAACATTAGGAAAATTAAATGACGAAGATAGGTTAGCTATTAACACTGATTTATATAATTCTCGTCAGGCTATCAAAATGATTTTAGAAGATGAAAGTAAATATTTCGATAAAGATACTGGATATTTCAGCGCAGAAAAAGCAAAAGGAAAAATAGAAGTATCTCCGGATTTATTAATTACATTAAATAATACTACCAAAAATAATTTCACAAATCAATTGAGAGTCATAGATTTTAATTTTATTAAAATTTATCAAGCTCGAATGACATGGGAGAGAAGTGTTGCTAAATGGATTAAAGCTGAAAAAGATGAAAAAAATTCTATTATAGATGGTTTTTTTGAAAGTGAAGATTTTGTTGATATTACTACCACTGGTATTAAAAGTATTGATGATGCTTCTAGAGAATTAAAATCTGATTGGGTTGAAAAGAGAAGGGAAAAACAATTACCTTCTGGTACTAAAATACAAAAAGTTTTTAATGTTTTATCTACAGCTGTTGGTGCTAATATTGCATTAAATGCGGTTAGTTCATCTATTTTAGAAACTGTTAGTTTAGATATTAATAAAGATGTTAAGGTATTATTCAATCGTTTTATGTTTGTTAAATTGGTTAGTGTATTTAATGACGTTATAACTGCTTATAATGGACTTAAAATTTATAAAGAAGGGGAAGGTTTCTCTAAAATAACTAGAGAAGAAGATGTTTCTAAACAGGGTAAAATAGATTTATTAAAGCGAGAAAAAGAAAATTTAATATCAAATAAAGATTTAATAATAAATAACTTGGATGGTGAAAAAAGAAATAAATTATTATATAATTCTGAAATTACTAGAGATCAAGAAGAAATTAAGAGACAAGAAGAAAATTTTGATAAAAATCCCTTAATAAAAAGTTTAAATGATCATAAAAATTATTTAGAACATAATACAACAGAATTAATAGAAGAAAAAACTAATATTATAAAAACAAAGATTAGTACTATTATTAGTGTGGATAAAAATATAGAGATAATATCAAAAACTATGGTAGAAATAGATGGAAAAATTACTAAAAGTAATATAGAGATTGATTATTTGAAAAAAGGTCTTTCTAAATTAAATAGAAAAACTGGAAATATTATCGAAGAATTAAAGGAAAAAATAAAAACCGAACTCCCTGCAGATGCTAGCGAAAGTGAAAAAATTAAACGACGTATTGAAAAAAGTAGAGTTAATACCGGGGTTGATGGAGAAGGAGATGTAATAAAGAGAAAAAAAGAATTAGGAGAAGCAATAAATAAAAATGAAAAATTAACTAATGATATGACCACTGAAAAAAATAATTTAGATATATTAATAAAATTAAAAGATAAAACTGAGGAGGAATTAGAACAAGCAAAAATTGATAAACAAATAGCAACTGAAAAAGATGATAAAGCCAGACAAATTAATAGACAAATTGAAGATATAGAAAATTCTTCGAATTATAAAGATTTATTTGAACCCTTGTATAATGCTCGTGACAAACTAAATGAAACAATGGATAAATTATCATCATCTAATAGAAATATTAATAAAATAACTGGACAAATCGCAGAGAAAGAAGGAGAAATTACAGAGAAAGAAGAAGAAATAAAAAATGCTGAAAAAACAGGTTTAGATTTAAGTATTACCAGAGGAGGAAGAAGTTTATTTTATAATATAGCAGGCAAGGAAAGAATTGTCGAAAAAGAAATAAAAGCCTTTAACACCATAACTGATATTAAATTAGATGAAATAAAAGAAAATATAATATATGAATGGAATGATAGCTCAAATAGAGATAAAATTAATGTCGACGGCAACACAATCAGAAAAGCAAATACTGATATAAATAATATTAAAATTAAGATAAATGACAGTTATAATAATTTAACTAATAAACAAAAAAATACTATACTTACTACTAAAAATTTTATAGAAAATTATAAATATTATTATAAAAAATCTCCAGAAAATTATTCAGATGTTGATAAATTAGTTGAAAAATTTAAAACTATTTTTGAAACTTATAAAAAAGTTCTTTTATTTTTATTACGAGGTATTAATGAAACAAGTAGAGAAGAATATAAGGATATTAATAAAAATTTAGGATCGGAATTTTCATTAATAGAAGAAGGATTTCCTTATGATTTAGGAAATGTATTTGATAAAAACGATTTAAGAGAACTTATTGACGAAGGTAATTTTATGGCATCTGGAAGTCAAGAATATTATAATTTGTATAGAAGTGAATCGATGGGAAGTAAATTATTAACAGAATCTTTGTCAAGAGATATAAAACAATCTAGTAATGATTTAAGAGATCTTAGGAAAACTATTACCAATGATGCACCTAAAGTTATTGGGAATATTATTAGGAATCTTATTAGTGGTAGATCAGGTCCAATACCTTACAATAATAATAAATCTAGGATAGATATTGAATTTCCTAATAATAAGGATTTTTATGGAATTGAAAAATCCCCTAATAATATTATTATTAAGAACTCTTTTACGGTTGGAATAAGATTAATGTTACAAACATTTTCCTTTATACAGGATTATTCTAAAGATTATTTAGAAGGTATGTTAAAATCTAATTATGAAGGAACTGTTCATAATATTCTTAAAAATTTAATTGTCATATTATTTTCTCTTAGTTATCCTAATACTGATAACCCTAATGCTGATAAGAAAAAAATCTATCATGCTGCAACAGAGAGAATAATTGAAACAACTGGATTAGATACAGGAAAGGATGTTTCATTTTGTAATAATTCTTCTGATGTGGCATATTGTAAGAAATTAGAAGATTTTGTTGAAATGAAAAAAATAAAAGATATAAACAAATATTCGGATATATTTGATAATTTTTTTACTCAAAATAATAAGATAATCAGAGAAAATTTAGATAAAATATTAAACGATTTAAATGATGATAATATTTCTGGATATGATATAAGAAGACAATTTATAAATATTATTAATCAGAAAAATGATAAAAATATTATTGGTATTTTATTAATTAAAATTATAATTGGCCTGACTAATATTAATAATAATACTAATAATTTTGCAAATATATATATGGATTATATTGATCACGGAATAAAGTATAAAGATTTTATAAATAAATTAAATATTCCATTAGACGATGAAATAGGTTTCTTGACAAATATGCTTCATAGGGATTTTAAAAATAAAATAAACAGCGATGAATATAAGGATAATCCCGAAGATGCACTTAGAGATGCTATTGTAGATAATCCTATTATTAATTTTACAGGTTTTATAAATTAAATTAAAAATTATATATAATAATATATAATCTTAAAAATCTTAAAAATCTTAAAAATCATAAAAATCTTAAAATAATAAATTTTTCATTTTTAAAAATAAAAATGAAATTTTAATTAAAAAAATTATAAAAAAAAATCATGACGAAAACTAATTTCAAGAAAGTAATTGAAACTAAAGCTGAGGATCTCAGTATTGAAAAAGTAGAAAAAAAAGAATTTTTAGATGAAGCAGGAACTAAAATAACTTATAAACAAGTAAAATGCGTGTATTCTCATCCTCAAGATAATGGAAGTAAAGTTAGAGCGAGACCTAATTTTGCCCTCCAAGCTGAAATAGAGCAACCAAGAGGTCTTAAATTTGGATTAAAAAATAAACTTAGCGCTTTTACTGTCTTTGATACTAATAATGAAGATTTAAAACTTTTTATTTCCAGTAAAGAAAAAACTCAAAGCAGGGGTTGGATTCCTGATGAAAATGTTAAAATTATTACTAGAGGAGGAAAAACATTTGCTAAAGCTTCTCGTGATGGACAATTATTTTCTTCACCCAGCGAAGAGGAAGAATCTGTTTTATCTTTTGAAAAAGGAGATGTTATGACTGTTGAAGATCAAAAAGAAGTTGATGATGATAATACTTGGTATTTAGTTTCTGCAGGAGGACAAGAAGGGTTTTTTTCTACTATGGCTAATAGAATTGCTGAACTTATTCATGCTGATAAACGTTGTGGTCTTGAAGCATTATCATTAAGTGATGTCAGGAAAAAAATTAAAGATCCGATTTATTATCCTGTTGATAAAGAAACTAATAAACCAATAGATGGAAAAAGTCCTTCTATGTTTTTTACTTGCAGTTATTTTGCTGTTTCTGAAAGAAATAAAAAAGAAAATTATGTTAAATATAAAGTTCCTGGATTACCAGATCATTTAGATTTACAAACACTTACTAAAAGTGCCTTTAAACTTAAAAGTATTGTTATTCAATTAATTGATATTTATATAGGTGGTGATAAAATAGTGCCTCATTTTTATATTACTGAAGCATTGGTAAATGATATTAGTGAAATTAAAATAACTGACGAATTAGATGAAGAAATGAAAGCAACTGAAGAAGACAGTGAATTGGTTGCTAAACTTAGAAAACAATTAGCTGCTAGTAAAAAATTCGAGGCACCACATGTTCCAGAGGTTAAGGATGAGGCTATCGCATCTCTTAATGGTAATACAGAAGAAAAAGATGAGGAAGACAATCAAAATTTTAACGATTTAATTGGTAACGAACCTAAAGAAAGTAAATTAGGAGATTTAAAACCAACTATGAAAAGTAATGTAGTTATACCTGGATTACCTGATGATGATTAAAAAAATAAAATGAATTTTTAATTTTTAATTTGTAAAAAATTAAAAATGATTAGAAAAATATCTAATATTATTACGAGAAATGACTCTAAAAAAATATTATCTTCTATAAGAAATATTAAAGAAAATATAAAAAAATATCCAATTATAGAAACGGAAAATTTATTTAAAATTCAAAGTATAAATATTTTGAAAGAAAAAAATTTAGAAACAACTTATAATAAATATATAATACCAGAAATTAATAATTTATCTTATAATAAATATGATTTTCCTTTAACTAATTCATATTTAGAATGGTCAAATACTGTTGATAATTTAGAATATGAATTTGATATAGAAAAAAAATACAATATTGTGTTGACAGATAATAAAATTAAATATTGTTTTTATAATAATAATTTCCATGAAGATTTTTTAACTCCTAATGATATATTAATTTTTGAATGTCAAATACCTATTAGATTTTCTAATCATAATAAATCCAATTTATTTTATTTCACTTTTGGAAAAAAATATAATATAAACGAAAAAGTAATAGAAAATGAAAAACAATTTTCTACTTTGGTCAGTCCATTATGAGGATGTTTTAAATAAATATTATCTTCTTTTTTGTCAATTGTTAGAAAATTATAAAGAGGAACCAATTGAGTATCAAGAATTTTTAATTTTTTGTTATCGCAATACTAAAAAATGTATCATTAATAAGACAGGATATTATCCTAAAGAATTAAGAGCACCTATAATTTAATAATTTATTAATTATTAAATTTATTTTTTAATATTATTTTTATTTTTTAATATTTTTTATTCAACATCTTCCAAAATATCAAAATTCTCAACTTTTTCTTTTTCTTTTTCCGTTTCAACTTTTTCCTGTTCCGTATTTAAACTTTCTGTTTTTTCCTTTAAAAAAATAATATATCCCAAATAAATAAAAAAAGAATAAATTAATAAACCTGTTGCTACACTTAAACTGTTTACAATAAAATTATTAACAACGTACATTTTTATTTATTATTTTACTTTAAGTAATTTGTATTATTTCTCTTCCATCTTTACTAGATAATTTTCTTTATAACAATAACCCTTCTCTAAATCAAAATCTTTTAATCCTATATAAGAATCTGGGGTATAACTTTCTATTGATTTATTTTTTTTAACTATTCCTATTTCTTTTAATAAAAAAGCCATTACTTCAGTGCAAATAGCTTTATCAAATTTTTCAATGGGTTTATATTCTTTACTGGGATATAAAAATCTAATCCAGTCACTGTTAAATCCACCGGGTTTTCCAAATTTGCCTTTATATTCAATATAAAAATTTAAAATTTTTTCTCCTAATTCTTTTCTTTTAATATCATCATCTTCTATTATATTTAATTTATTATAAAGTAATAAACCTTTTTTATTTATTCGATACCATTTATTAAAAGGAATTTTAATTAGTCCTTTGTATTTATCATCATTAAAATAGTTAATTAATTCTATCATAAATAAATCTCCTTTTTCCCATACAGCAATAGACGGATGCATAAAGCTATTATTAAAAAGTGATGCTATAAAAATATTATTAGTTCTTTCCCAGTCTAGTAAAAAAATATCTCCTGTTTTAATATTGTCTCTAAATAAAGTTTTTGTCTTCATATTTAATTGATTCTGTTTAGTGGATATATAACGATAAAATAAAAATAATGAAATGGTTAAAGTTATAATAAATAAATATATACTGATCTTATAATACATTTTAATAAATATTTAATTAATAAAATAAGTTGGTATATTTGGATCATAATTATCTATACCATATAATAGTTGTCCTGAAAAATAACCTATTAATAAAGCTATGATATAACCGGTTCTTAAAGCCCCTTGATATTCAATTTTAAAATGTTTATAAGTAATAAAATATATCATTTCAAACAGTATTATATATATCATTAATAATTCGAAACTAGATTGAAAAATTAAAAATAAAAATATACCTAAAACGATAGCATAGATAAAATATAATAAAAACATATTTTTAATTATAGAAAAATATGATTAGTAAAGTTTCTAACGGGACAGAAAATCTTGATATAAGAACAGAAGGGCGTTTCAAACTAACTAAAGCGGAAATGATACCGATAATTATGATAACTTCATTTGTTATTTTTTTAGTATTATATGAAAAAATACCAGCGATTAAAAATGCCTTTACTTGTTGCGCGGCTTCAGATAAGACCGTTGGAGATTGTTGCGCTAGTACCGATAGCCTTTCTAAAGGGATATAAAAAATAAATACTATATAAAATGAAAGCTATAGCATTATGGGATCCTAATAAAAAAAGTAAATATAATTTTACTTTAGAGAATATAAGTGGCTATGTTATCTTTACACAATTAGAAAGTAATGTCAAGGTTAATATTTTTATTCAAGGATTAACTGAGGGTAAACACGGTATTCATATACATGAAAAAGGAGTAAGCGAAATATTTAATATTGCGGATGCTGATTGTTGTGATAAATTAGGAGGACATTTTAATATTGAAAATAGTTGGAGTTTAACAGATCCTCATGGAATTATTCATGGTCAACATACGGGAGATATGTGTTTAAATATCACTAGTAAAAACGGGGTAGCCAGTTGTAGTTATTATGATGATAAAATAAGTCTGATTGAAGGAGATGAAAATTGTGTTGTTAATAGAAGTGTGGTTATACATGAAGATGAAGATGATTGTGGAAAAGGATTATATAGTAGTGAAGAAAAAAATATTAAAAGTTTAATAACTGGTAATTCCGGGTCTAGATTAGCCTGTGCGCAAATAAGAGTAATTAAAGATGAAAATTTTTAATAATATAAATTTATAATAAATTTATATTTTATATTTTAATTTTAATATTATTTTTTATATTTTTTATATTTTTTATATTTTTTATATTTTTTATATTTTTTATATTTTTTATATTTTTTATATTTTTTATATTTTTTAAAAAAGTCAAAAAATCACTTTTTTTATGATACCTATATCATGAATAAAGTGATTTTTTTTAAATGTCTATATTTAAAAAAAGATGTATAAATACAGTAATAAATTTAAAACAATAAAAAAGAGTTAAAAGTCGTCTTTAACTATATAAAATTTGTCTTAATTACCTCGTTATAATATAGTTATTTTTTTATATTATAATATTTATTTTTTTATATTTTTTAAAAAAGTCAAAATTTTGATTTTTTTATGATACCTATATCATGAATAAAGTGATTTTTTTTAAATATAGATATTTAAAAAAAGATGTATAAATACAGTAATAAATTTAAAACAATAAAAAAGGGTTAAAAATGACTTTTAACTATATAAAATTTGTCTTAATTACCTCGTTATAATATGGTTATTTTTTTATATTATAATATTATTTTTTTATATTATAATATTATTTTTTTATATTTTATTTTTTTATATTAAACAATCTCTTTTAAAAGATAAAGTAATTTATCAAATATATCAATAGAACATTTTTTTTCGTCAAAATCAAAAACATCTGTTTCCTCTTTATTATTAGGATATATAATTTCGCATTTGTTAGCAAGAATATCCCTAAATTCAACACATGACTCACTGTAATTTAAACTATTTTTATCGACAAAAGAACCAGTTAAATAATCTTCTGGCATTAACATACATCCGACAGCTTCTTGCCCACGTAAAAAAATAAGAAAATCTTTACTTGCTTCTAAAACACATCGAGGAGACATAGTTAAATCTTTCGATTTAGTATTTATATCTATATTTTATTTATAAATTTCGATTTATATATATTTTTTTGTATCACAATAATAAAAATAAGTTATTGTGATGATTAAAATCATCTATTTTTTAGAGAGTAAATTTAAACTATGATAAAATGTTTCTGTAAAATGAAAGGTTCTCCATAGTCATTTTTTCTTACTTCATGAGAAAGATTGTTCATTCTACTTTTGATTATTTTTTCATCTTTATCAAAAGAAAATTTTTGTACCAATTTTCCGTAATTGAATTCTACGCCTCCTTCAATTATTTTTACCAGAGCTCCATCATCTGACTTAAGAGTGAAACCTATCTCATCATCATACAATTTCAAAAAAGCATATCCATCGTCATATTTTACACAGACTGGAACAGACATTTTGTTGAAGATATTTATTTATATTTTTTTTAAAATTTCAATTTTTATTATTTTTTTTTGATATTTTCTAATTTTTTGATATTTTCTAATTTTTTGATATTTTCTAATTTTTTGATATTTTCTAATTTTTTGATATTTTCTAATTTTTTGATATTTTCTAATTTTTTGATATTTTTTAATTTTTTGATATAACGAAGTTTAGGTAAATCAGTTGATTTGATATATTGTGTAGTAAGTAAACAATATAATAAACAATCCTTGGAAGGAGAAGGCAGATTATTTGTTATAGTAAATTAACCCGCTACATAATATCCATATTTTTTCTTAAATTTCAATTTTATATATTTTTTTTGTAAATTGAATAATAAATTAGTTTATAATTTATTATTAAAATGGAAGATAAAATTATTAGTTTATTTATAACTGATTGTCGGGAGATAGAAAGATTTATGTTAGAAAGAGAATTAAAATCTCATAAATCATATTTTGATAAAATTTATTTTGTTGGAGAATGTGATAAAAATATAAAAAATAAATTCGATAATATTATCGAAATAAATATAAAAGATATAAATAAATTTGAATATGATTATATCAAAACTAATAATATAGATTTAATTGAAAATAAAGAAGATTTTGAATATATTATAAAATTAAAAAATAGTTTTGTCCTTTCCAAATTTCCTATAGAATCTCCTATAAATTTAAAAGATTTTAAAATTGTAGAAAGAGATGTTAATTCATTATATATCAAAACATATGATAATATTTATAATTTTGAAAAATATAAAAATAAAATTGTTTTTATAGATGAAATAGAATATGATATTAAAGATTTATATCATCATGAAAATGTTTTAAAAGTTACCAAAAGAATTTTAGATAATTTTGATTGGAAAAAATATAGTGCTTTAACTCATAGAGTTAAACAATTTAAAACATTAAAAACTCATATTGCTAATAATTATAATGATGAAGTTTCACAAGCTTTTCTGAAAATGTATGAAATTTTAGAAACATTTGATTTATTTGATTTGCCGGACCTTCGGTTTAAGACATTTCATTTTTGTGAAGCCCCAGGACAATTTATTAAAAGTATCGAATATTATTTAAAAAGTAAAGATAAAACTTTGGACTGGAATGCTCAATCTTTACAGGTAACTAAAGATAATAAATATAATCCTTTAGGAGATAAGTATGGTTTAATTAAAAATAATCCAGAAAGATGGACTTTTGGTCCAGATGGTTCAGGGGATATTACTAAGGATTCTGTTATTAAAAGTTATAAAGAAATTTGTCAAGATTCTGTTTTGATAACATCTGACTGCGGGTTATCTAGCATTACATGTTGGGATATGACTTATCATGATAAAATTATGGCTTATATTAATTTTTGTCAAATATTAGCTATTTTATATAATTTACCTAAAAAAGGAAATTTTATAGCTAAAGTATTTTTACCACAAACAGTGAATTATATTGTTAGTTTAAATTATATTTTAGTCAATTGTTTTGAAAGTTTTCATGTCTATAAGCCTTATTTAAATCCTGTTAGTAGTGAAGTATATTTGATTGGAAAAAATTATTCTCCTTTATCGAATAAAACATTAAATAAATTATTCAAAATTAAAGATAATTTAAATCTTGAAAAAGGTTTTTTAAAGATAGATAATACTTTCTTAAAAGAGTATCAAAAATGTTTTATTAAATTTATATTAAGTCATTTAGATAAAGTTAAATCTAATATTTATTTTTATGAAAACAATATTAAATTTGATCAAAAAAAATTAAAAAGTATTTATAATTTTAATAATAGTTTTTGGATTAAAAAATTTAATTTTGTAAAATTAAAAGATGATTATAATTTAGAAGATATAATTAAAAATACATAAAATTTTTAAATATCTTTAATATTTAAAAATAAAAATAAAAATTATAAAAAATGAAAAAAAGTATATTTATAACTTTTTTTATGATACCTATATCATAAATAAAATGGATTTTTAAATATTTAATAAATATTTAAAAGTTATAAAAAATGCACAAAATTATGATTAAATTGAAATATTAATCATAATTTATTATAATATCATCGATTTATCGAATCATGTCTAAGACTGTTGATTTTTTCAAGACCGAAGACAAGCCTGTTATTAAGCAAAAAATAAGAATTGCTATTTCTCTTGATTGTTCAGGATCAATGGATATTAAATTTGGTTGCGGAAAACGTATTGAAGCTATGACAAATGCACTTATATGCACAGGTATACCCGGAAATGTTGAAGTAGGAGTTTTTCCTTTTGGAAGAAATGACGATAATAGAAAAATTATGTTACCAAATCCAAAGGAATTATCAGAATTAAAAACTAATAGCTGTACTTATTCTAATGGTATCAAAAATTCCTTAGATTTTTCTCCTGAAATTTTAATATTTTATGGAGATGGTTCTTTTTCTGATAACAATTTAACAAGTATTTTGAAGTCAGGAATTAAGAGTAATTTAAGAGTTATTTGGATTATTCTTCCACAAGATACACCTCAACGTATTAGAGATACACTTCGTCGAGATGTTGGAGAGGTTATCGATGTTGTTGGAAGTAAGCACGGAATTGCTATTCAAGCTAATCAGGTAATGTTAGATTTTTCAAATAATAGTTTTACTATTAAAGATATTTATAGATCAGCATCAGAAATGTCTTCATATTCTATAAAACCTAATCATTGGGTCGCAGGTGAATTTTTTTCTTTTGATAGAGATTTAACTGCTCCTGAAATTACCAAGGATATAGTTGAACATTGTCAAGGTAACTATGATTTTATCAATAAGTTTTTTGATTTTATCCTAAAGACTTTGACTGTTCGTGCTACGGCTGTTACTAGTCCTCTTTGGGGAAAAATTCATAAGATCGCTTGTGTTCTTAATAGTCGATTTATTGATGATGCAAGTATCATTAATTATAACGAAGAATTTACAAAGGTAAAGAATTCTTTTCCTCTTGGAAGTCCAGAAAGAAAGGCTATGGAGGAAATCAAGGAATTTTCATTTTCTGATGACGCAGAAACTAAGAAGTTGATTGATAATCTTCCAAGGAAGTATATCATTGGTTTTTTAAGTGTAAATGGTTTTACCAGAAATCAAATTGTTGTCGCTGTTAAGTCAAAGTTACAATCATTAAGTATTGTAAATTATTTAGAGAATCATAGCATTATTTCTATAGATAATGTTAAGGAAGGATGTCCTGGGTTTCCTATCTTAAAGGACGGGTTAGAAAAGAAGTATTATAAGATGGCTGTCAAGTTATTTTTTTCTCAATTCCCTCCTATTTTGAATGTCACTGATATCATTATGTTTTCTCTACTTATTAGAATTCTAGGAAGTAGAGACTCATTATCATTAAGTGAGGATGTTTATAACACTTTATTTAATGCTATAGACGTCAATGATATTATCAAATATCTTCTGGTGGACGATATTAATGATATTTTTTATTCTCCTAAGAATTATATACCCATTGCTAACTTTTTCCATATTTATGGTGACACTATTTTAAAGGAAGAAATTGGCGACATTAATGTAGTTCGAAAGGTAAATATTTGGAAGATTATTAGTATTTTTGCCAAGATTATTACTATGTTAAGAAGTAAGCAAAATTATCAATTCATTAAGACTATTAGAATTCAGAAGCCTCAAGGCAAGTCTGATATTTTAAATGCTTGTGATGTCAAGGTTAGTGATATTTTCTTATTTAATTCCTATGATAAGGATCCTTGTCCAACTATGCCTAGTGTGGGACATGTTATTTCCATCCAAGAATCTGGTGACAGAAAGTCTGTATTTATTAAGGTAGAGTATTTAGATAATCCCAAGGATTCTGATGATACTTTAGTTTTTAGATCCAAGAAGAATAAGACAATAACATTTATCAAGAAAGTGTTAATGTCTGATGCTCCTAATGAAGTCATTGATGGAATTAGAGATTATTTGATGGAAATTAAGAAGAATCCTCCTTGCGAGGAATTGAAGTTTGATTATGAAAATCCTCCTTCTTTCAATCCAGAATATAATGAAAGGCTTATGACTGTCATTAGAAAGATTATAGATCTTTCAAGTGACGGTATGATAGAAATGATAGATAAGATTATTACTATTAATGTACCCATAGCTAATTTCTTTCATGTTCTTGGTTATCCCGATACCATATTACAGATGATCAAAGCGGGTAGTAATATGGGTCGTAAGGATATCGAACAAATTATTAGTGATTATTTTAATCCTCCAAAGGTTATAGATTTAACTGTTGAAGGAATTAGAGAAAATAGTTCTTTAGTTTACATTTTAACTTCTGAGGAAGTTACTGCATTGGTTGAATATATTAATAATTATTCTGTTGTGGAAGAAACTAAGAATATGATTAAAATAATCGAGAATACTTTATGTTTTTGTGGAGATGAAATTCAACATTGTCAAGATAATGTCAAGATGTGTAAGTGTTGCAATCCCATTCATAAGAAGTGTTACGAAGAGTTACTTTCTAGAAGTGTTGTTGCTCCAGGAGAATACTTTAATGTAAGCACGATTGCTTGTCCTTATTGTAAGAATTTTTATCCTAATGAAGATATTCCTGATATACAAATTGTAGAGTTACTTAAGGTATTTCCAGAAGGACCTCCGAAGAATCATCTCTGGAGATCCTGTAGATATCGAAATGATAAGTGTAATAATATTATTTCTGGAGAAAATCAATCTGGTAATGGTTGTGCTGAAACTGTTTTTCCAGATACTTGTGATTCTTGCTTAGAGGCGTCTAAGAATGCTTCCAAGTATGAGGAAATTATGAAGATGGAAATTTGTTATATTTCACCAGAAGGACCTGCTATTCACGATGGACATTGTGTACATATTACAGGAGATAACGGTTATTATTGTTTGATGTGCAAGGAAGGCGATCCTAGAGGAAGTTATGAATCAAGTGATCATACTTATGAATGTACTAGTTACGGCGCATTTCCAGATATTAATTTAAATGGAGGATTTTCTATTAGTTATGATTGGATGAGTCCTAATCCTATGCACTTTTATTTATTCTCTGATAATGTTGATTGGGAATCTGCTGGTATCGATATATCAGAATTTTCTAAGCTTATTAGAAGTATTTTAGGTGACTGTGAATTTGAAAGACTATCTCGATTTGATGGTTTCAATTTATAAATTATAAAAATTATAAAAATATAAAAAAATTAAAAAATATAAAAATTATAAAAATTAATTTTTAACTATATAAGTTAAAAATTAAAAATTAAAAATAAATAAATATTTTATTCTAAATTATTCAGATGAAACATTTTCTTTATCTATTAAAGTAAATTTAATAGAATTGGTAATATCCCAATCTATATTAAGTTCTATTTCTATTTTACTGTCATCCAACGAATAAACATAATTAGATACTGGTTTAAAAAATTTATGTTTTAATAGTAAACTTATAATATTACCATTATTTTTTTTAATTTCTGTATCTGGGCCAATTATAGTTTTAATTTTTTCTTCTTCAAAATATTTGTTATTATAATATCTCAAGTCTAAATTAATACTGTCATCATCTTCTTTATTAAATGTTATAATTAAAATTTTTGTACCAAAATATATATCATAATTTGTTTTAGTATACTTTAAATCTAAATTAAAATAATCATCGTCTAAAATAAATCTAGAAGTATTAGACATCTTAATTTTTAGTTTTTTAATTTTTTATATAAAAGATTTAGAAAACTTTTAGTTTTTAAATCAAAATTATCTTTTATTATTCAATTTTTTAAATCTAAGATTTGGAAAAAAATAAAAGTGTAAACATTATAAACAATTTAAATAATTAAAAAATGAAATGGATTATTTTAAATCAGATTACTCATTTAAAAAATTATCTTTATCATTATTTAAAACAACCAGAAAATTATTTTCAATTAAATTATAGAACAAATGAAGATTTTGATTTTTTCAATCCTGATAGGGCTATTTTAGTTACTAATAATTATGGTAAAAAGGAAGAAAATTTTATTAACGACGCTAAAAAAAATAATGTGTCGTTGACTATTATTACTGAAAATACAGAGTTAAAAGATTATAATTTTTTAATCAGAGAAAAGGAAATTACAATAGATAAAAATTTATATAACTATAATTATAGCAATATGCATCTTTGTTTACCTAAAATTTTAAATTGGATTAAAAGAGGAAAAAAGGGTCAATATAAATTTTTAAATAGTGAAAAACATAATGTTAATAAAGAAAAAGAAGATAATTATATTAAGCCAAGTGAAGGGGTAGATATAAGTGAAAAAATAATAGATTTAAATGTTCCTAAAAAAATAAATATTTATATGCCCACATATTATAGATTTGAAAAAACAAAAACTTGTTTATTGGATATTGTTAAACTGGCAAAATTAAGTTTACATGACGTAAAAATTTATATCGGAGATAATAATACTAAGATTGAAGAAATGTTAAACTGGTTAAAAGAATTAGATAATAATGAAGAAATTGTAAGTGTTCATTTTAATGATAAAAATATTGGTAAAGCAATGATAATTAATTATATGGATAAAGAATTTGCTAGAGAAGATTATGATTACTTTTTTTCTATAGATAGTGATATGCATATTGAAAAAGAAGGGGTTAATGTTTTTGATAAAATGATTGAAGTATTAGAAACATGTACAAATATTGGATTAGTCGCTTCAAATCAAAGTGAATTAAGCCAACATTGGTATGGGACAACAGTTGAAGTTAAAGAAAATAGAGGATTTAATTTAGGTTATACCAGTAATGGAATAGGAATTTCAGGAGGAGCTATTTGTATGCGTAAAAGCGAATGGAATATAGTCGGTGGTTATAAAGAAAATCATGATATTTATACAGGAGATGATAGTATCTTAACTTATAACGTTTTTAGAAAATTATGTAAAGATTGTGTTATTGCTCATGATTATTATTTGAGACATCCTAAACCAAGCGATAATGAAAACGATTATCAAGCATGGAAAAAAAGTTCGTGGGAAAGAGATAATTTAAATTTTGTTAAGGATAATTATACGGGGTCAAATAAAAAAGGATTTTATGATTAAATCTTTGATTTAAAAATTAAAAAATTGATTATTTAATTAATAAATTTAATTAAATATATAACGATGGATTGGATTAAAGCAAACCCCAGTAATAATTTTAATAATAAATATTTATTATTCTGTTTAGTTAATATTTTTAAAATAAAATGTCCTAAAGATTATTTAGAACTAATAAAAAAAATTGTAAAAAATAGTAAAATATATATATTTGAAAAAGATACAGATTTTATAAAAAATAGTTTATTTTATAAATGTAAAAGTTTAACAAATGTGGATATTCCAAATTCAGTAAAAAATATACAAATTGATGCTTTTAATAGTTGTGGTTTATCTAGCATAGTTATACCTGATTCAGTTGTTACTATGGAGTCATATGTTTTTTATAATTGTATGAATTTACAAAATGTTATTATTTCCGGTTCAGTTACTTATATAGGATATGGTTCTTTTCATGAATGTAATAATTTAATTACTGTAACTATTGTTAACAATATTTGGTTCCGGAAAAATATTGCTTCAAGAAATTATTTTTTTCCAAACAATACAGAATTAAAAAATAAAAACTAAAAAATAAAAACTAAAAAATAAAAACTAATAGTTTCCGGAAAAAAATTATTTTTTATAAAAAATAAAAAACAACTAATAATTGAAATTGATTAATAAATAAAAATATTTATTAATTAAAAAAATATGGATTGTCTAAAAAAAATATTAACAAACTATAAACAAAAAAAATTTAGTCTTATAAACATCTATCCCTCAGATGTTTATTTTTTAGAAAATTTTATTAATAAATTTAAAAAAGAGATTAAAGATGATATAATTGTGGTTGGTAAAAAAATAGATTTAGTTGAAAAAGAATATAAATTAATATCTCCTGAAATTTTTAATGAAAAAAGATTAGAATTTTATGAAAAAACAAGAAATGGTATTTTAATTTGGTTTGATAAATTTGAAAAATTAGAAGAATTAAATGCTTACTATCCAGTCGTTTTTATTTATAATATTGAAGAAGAAAATAAATTTAAAAGTGATTATAAAGACGATTTAAAGGATTGGAAACCTATCTATTATCAAAAAGAAAATTTAATGGTATTAGTTAATTTAAATATTAAAAATTTTGATAATTATGTTTTTACAAATAAAGTAGAATTTGATAAAAAAATTAAAGAAAAAGATGTTAAACCAGTTTATCAATTAGAGCCGGAAAATTATATTAATTATGATATTTTTAAAAATCTTCCTAAACCGACTATTAAACCTGCCGATAAAAATAATATTAAATGGTGCCAAGAATTTTATACTTACATCGTAGCGTTATTAACAATTATTGTACCTGTTGAAAAAGTTAAATTAATACCTTATATTATTAATAAACAAAATTTTAAATCGATATGGTTAAAAGCTTTTACACATTTTATTAACAATTTAAATATTACTGAAAATTATGAATCCTTAGAACATATTGGAGATAAAGCCTTAAAACATTCTTTTATTAATTATTACTATCAAAGATTTCCTTATGCCACTGCTGCTGACATGACAAACGTTACTAAATTAACTCAATCAGATGATCCTCAATCAGAATTAAGTTCGCATATGGGTTTAATTAATTGGGCTGATATAGATGATTCTCTAAAAGAAAATGTAAAAATTAATGAAGATTTATTAGAATCTTTTTCAGGGGCTTTAGATGTTGCATTATATAGAAGTGGTAATTCTGGTGCATCGGTACCAATTTTGGTTAATATGTTTTCTTTGGTATATGAAAATTACACATTTGATATTAAATTAGATGCCAAAACATGGTTAGAACAATTAATCGAACAAATTTTACCTGCCGAATTAAAAGAATCAGATGAAAATAAAAATTCCATTTATCTTAAAAAACCTAATAATATAGAATTTTCTGTTTTTAATAAAATAATTAATGAAGCCAATAAAGTTCTAAAAAATGAAAATAGCGATAAAACTATAGTACAGGAAACTAAAAAGGACGATAAGGGTATAATTTTTATTTATACTATTAATAACGAAGGTAAATATAAATGCGATATTAGACTCAATGATTATGGTGCAAAAATTTTAAATTTAGTTGGAAATTTTAAATTTAAAGCTAACCAAATATTAGGAAGTTCTACTGTCGCCGCTAAAATATTAGCTAGAAGAAATGCTTCTAATAATGCTAAAAAATACTTAGGAGAAAAAGGAATTGATGAGAACTGGCTTAAGACTATAAAAAATAAAAAGTCACTTAAATATTTTAAGGGTTTAGAAGAACAAATAATATTGAAGGCTAAACAAAAACATAAAGATATTATTTTTATTGGAGTCACTAAAAAAGAATTAAAACACGATAAAGTTTTTGTTTTATTTGGTGAAAATAAAAAAGGTCACAAATATATTTTGTATAGAAATAAAGTTGGTCGAGAATTAAATAATAATTTTTTAGAGATAGGAAAAAAATATTTAGATCTTTAATTTAATTATTATTTATAATAATAATTAATTTTGTTTATAATTAACAAAAGAAACTTTTAATTTTCTTTTTTATACTAGGAGAAACATAATTTAATGATCTTTGAAAATTAGAAACAGCAGTGAAACAAATTTCAAAATCTTCTTTTAATAAATCAGAAGCATATTGTAAATATTTTCCATTTTCCTCTACAAGTTTCATCATGGTTTTTTTATCTTCTATAACTTTATCAGTTAATGAAAATTCTATAGCTTTAGGATTTTGTTCAACAGCAATATTTACCGTGGCTATATCCCTTTTATATATATCATCAACATCTTTTAATTTCATACCATCTTTTTTTAATAATTCTATTGTTTCTTTAATTTTTAATATTGTTTTAGAAGAAAAATAATCAAGATATTTAGCGTCTTTTGAATGAACAAGTAAAGCAATATTTATATCATTAGAAAAAAGATCTGAATCTCCTCTATTTATAAAAACAGGTTTATAATTTATTAATTTAATAAGAAAAGCTTTATTTGTAACACTATCAACTTGTATATTAAATACTAAACCAGGATCTGTATCAAATATTTTCTCTTTTACTTTTTCAGAAAAATATTTAATATAAGAAGAACAATGTCTAACAACCACTATGGCAATATCATAATTATTATAATAATTAAAATTTCTTTTTTTAACATTCTCATATAAATCATTATGCGCTTTAATTATAAGTTCAGGTTGATAATTTATTAATTTAATAATAAAATCTTTATTTTTAATACTTCCATTTTTTATGAATTTTGCAACATCTTTATTATTTTCAAATAATTTTTCATTTATTTCCTCAGAAAAATTTTTTATAAAATTAGGAATCTTTTTAAAAATTAATTTAGCTATTTCTAAATCATTATATAAATCTGGATGTCCTTTACTTATAAGAACAGAATTATAATTTATTAATTTAATAAGAAAACCTTTATTTTTAATAGTTCCATCTTTTATAAAATTTACAATATTTTTATATATTTCAAATAATTTTTCATTTACTTCATCAGAAAAATAAATACTATATTTAATATTTTTTTGTGTAATTAATTTAGCAAATTCCAAATCGTTAAATAAATCTTGATGCCCTTTACAAATAAGAACAGAATCATAATTTATCAATTTAATAAAAAAATCTTTATCTGTAACAGTCCCGTCTGCTATAAAATTTGCAGAATTTTTATCCATTTCAAATAATTTTTCATTTATTTCCTCAGAAAAATTTTTTATAAAATTAGGAATCTTTTTAAAAATTAATTTAGCTATTTCTAAATCATTATATAAATCTGGATGTCCCTTACAAATAAGATTACGATTATATTCTATCAATTTAATAAAAAAATCTTTATCTATCACAGTTCCACCTTCTATAGAATCATAATTTTTAGCTATAAAATTTTTCCTCATTTCTTTAGAAAAAAAATAAATTTTATTAGGATCTTTATCATAAACTAATCTAGCGATTTCTAAATCATCTTTAAATTTTTGATGTCCTTTAATAGTTAAAACAATATCATAATTTATCATTTTAATAAATAAATCTCTATCTTTAATACTTCCATTTTCTAAATGATCATAAACTAAAGTTGTTAATAATTCTTCATTTTCTTTTAATTTAATTGATTTTTCTAAATCTATAATTTTATCTTTAATCTCAGAAAGTGATATGTGAATATTATCCATCTTGTTTTTTCCATCTATTTTTAATTTAAAAATCATTTTGTTAAATATTACAAAAAATTTGATGGTAATAAGTTTTAGAAGTATGTTGGGAAATAATATTCCATATTAATATAATAAAAATGGCAATTGTAAATCCTATAAACCAAGAATTACTTACCGTGGATAATTCAATTTTATTTTCCATTTTATATTTTAATAATTAATTATTATTAATAATTAATTATTATTAATATTTATGAAAATAAATAATTAATTTTATCTTTTAATTTAGGAGAAACATAATTTATTGCTTCCTTACAATTAGAAACAGAAGTGAATGCAATTTCAAAATCCTCTTTCAAAGAATCAGAGGCATATTGTAAATATTTTCCGTCCTCCTCTACAAGTCGCAACATAGTCTTTTTATTATATATTAATCTATCATTTAATGAAAATTCTATAGCTTTAGGATTTTGGTCAATAGCAATATTAATCATAACGATATCTTTTCTAAATATATCATTAGCGTCTTTTAAACACATACCATCTTTTTTTAACAGCTCTATTAAATCGTCTTTTATTTTATTTACTTTTTCTACTGTTTCTTTAGAAAAATAATTAAGATATATAGAATTTTTTGAATTAATTAATAAAGCAATATCTATGTCACTAGAAAAAATTTTTGGATCACCTTTAACAATAAAAACAGGATTATAATTTATCAATTTAATAAGGAAATTTTTATTTTTAACACTTCCATTTTTTATAATATATCCTAATCTTAAGTCGTCACCAATTATTTTTTCCCTTGTTTCTTCTGAAAAATAATCAATATAATTAGGATAACTACTAGCAACTATTTTTCCTATTTCTAAATCATTAAAAAATATTTGATGTCCTTTATAAATTAATTCGGTATCATATTTTATTAATTTGATAAGAAAATTTTTATTTGTAATAGTTCCATTGTCTATATTATATACAATTTCTTTGTTTTTTTCAAACAATTTTTCTATTAATTGATCAGAAAAATTTACAATAAATTTAGGATTTTTTTCGAGAATTAATTTAGAGATTTCTAAATCATTATATAAAGTATGATGTCCTTTACAAATATATTTGGAATCACTGTTTATAATTTTAATAAATAACTCTTTATCTGTGACAGTTCCATCTACTATAACATCATAATTATTAAATTCTTCTTCTAAATCTTGTCTTACTTCATCGGTAAAATATCCAAGAAAACACTTATTTTCTTCTCTAATTAATTTAGCCAACTCAATATCATTCTTAAAATAATCGTAGCCTTTATAAATTAATCCTGGATTATATTTTATTAATTTAATAAGAAAATTTTTATTTTCAATACTTTTGTTATATATTAAATTTAAGATTGCTGTAGGATCTTTTTCAAAAATTAATTCAGCAATTTCTAACTCACTGAATAAACCAGGATATCCTTTACAAATATATTTATAATTATAATTTACCATTTTAATAAATAACTCTTTGTTTTCCAATGTGCCATCTATTAAAAAATCAGAAAGTGTTAAATCATCATTAACTAATTGTTCTTTCACACCATTAGAAAAATAATTAAAAAGAAGCTCAATTCTTTCATCAATTAAACTAGCTTCATCAGTGCGTTCTTTTTCATCAAATAAAACTAATACATCATGTTTAACAATCATTTTAGCAATTTCTAAATCGTCTTTAAATTTTGGGTGTCCTTTATAAATCAAAAGAGGATTAAATTTTATCATTTTAAGAAGTAATTTTTTATCAGGAACAGTAGCAGACATGCTATAAATTAAGTTATTAAATTTAGTTTTATTTATAAATTCTTTTACTTCTTCTAAAAATACCTTAAACATTTTATCTTCTTTATTTAAAATTTCATCAGCAAAATAACAATTATAGTTAGGATCTTTGCTGTTAACTAATTTGGCTATTTCTAAATCATTTGAAAATTTTTGATGACCTTTAACAGTTAAAGCAACGTCATAATTTATCATTTTAATAAATAAATCTCTATCTTCAATACTTCCATTTTCTAAATAATCATAAACCAAAATTTTTAATAATTCATTATCATTTTTTAATTTAATTGATTTTTCTAAATTTGTAATTTTATCTTTAATTTCTACAAGCAATTCATGTACATTGATAACCATGGTTTTTTTCTTTTATATTTTAATTTAAAAATCATTTTTTAAAATATATATTATAAATTATATAATATATATTTTTATTATTTACGTTTTTATAATTTATAACATGATATTAATATTTAAATTGTTCTTATAATAAATTAACTAGTTTACCAAAATTACCATCATCACTTCAAGAATTATATTGTTCTTGTAATAAATTAACTAGTTTACCAGAATTACCAAATTCTTTACAATATTTAGTTTGTTCTGGTAATAAATTAACTA
>Ga0315338_1001064_pt1 | contig 40563 bp, 63 predicted proteins | sample ASW8metaG_FD_204518 | JGI IMG/M metagenome (GOLD analysis project Ga0315338, IMG submission 204518) | Ammonia-oxidizing marine archaeal communities from Monterey Bay, California, United States - ASW #8 | ecosystem: Environmental > Aquatic > Marine > Coastal | place: USA: California | collected... | reverse complement strand
CCAACTTTCATCATAACTCCTAATTACATATATAATATAGCATAGGATAGTCGCCTTGTCTACATAAAAGTTGTAAAGTAAATGTCAAGGCTTTAATAATAAAAGCAATGAAGCGAACCAGGCGCAGAACAAAATAATCAAGGCGGGGCACTCTGCCCATATTGTGATAATAGTTTCAATCATCAACAAACTTCTTCAATCGTGTGACGCCCTCTTCTATCGAGACATAAGTTGTATGGGAAACCCAATCACCAGAATTAATATAAGTTTTAATATTCTGGTCTTCGTCCACCCAAATCACCGCCTCTGGTGTGTGTGAGTGCCCCATGATAAAAACATCGACATCATTGTTAAGGTTAATAATGTCCCAAATACGAATAAGCTTACGCTTTTTAATCTTTCGGTTTGCCCACCAAGTTGCAAGGTCAACATCAAAGCGTCGTTCAATCCAATCCTGAAACAACGAGATAACTTTGATTAGAAAGCCTTCAGTGAAGTTATGCCAAAAGCTTTGGTCATAGTCGTCGCCATGTTCTATGCGGAACTTTCGTTCCCCATCCACAAACTCATAAGAATTGAGGAATTGTATATTACCAACGGCTCCGTTAACGAAATTAGCAAGAGAGTGATCATGATTACCTATAATATATATTACTTTATTAAATTTATTGAGAGTGTTAAGAAGTTTAACAGTGGTGGCAGTAAAGGATGGGATCTTAAGAAAGTCAACAACATCGCCAGCAAGGATCAGTTCATCACATTCAATGCTGCTTATAAAATTGTGGAGATCTTCTTCCCGACAATGAGAAGAGCCAATGTGCAAATCTGAAACAACAATCCTTTTCATTTCTTAGGTGCATCCCAGTATATTTTTTCGATAACATTGTCATCGGGGTCGCTTACATATACATAGTAAGAGCCATCGCGATGTTTTTTTACCTTTTGCTCTTGCAACTCAGAAAGGTCGGAAATGTTAAAAGCAATGTGCGGAGGGTGCTCTTGGGATACAGTAAGGGCAAGTCTTGTGTCTTGAATATTCAGCATTGCCCAAGTTTGATCTTCATAGTCAACAGAGGCGCTCAGGTTTTGGACATACCATTCGATTGATTTTTTTATGTCGCTAACATTGATTGCGATATGATCTAGCTTCATTTTTCTTTCCAAGATGGTGACTTAAACGTTTCGGCACTTGGGTGAAACTCAATTATATTTTCTTCATCTTCAAGTGTGTCTTTCATTTGAGCGTTTTGGTTTATTAGTGATGCACAGGCAGAGTTGATTGCTTGCTTAAGGGCGGCGTTTTCTTGTTCAAGTTGGGATATCTTTTCCTCTAAGGAATATACAAGGTTTAATATTTTGCGAATCTCATCCATTTATTTTGCTTTTGAAATTATACGAACCAAGTAATCACCAACAAAAATCTCATAGCCCGTAATCTTCAGTAATCTTGTTCTCTCTATATACAAAGGTCTATTAATCTTTCTTATCTCAGTGACAATCCCAATCTTTCCAACCTTAATTCCGCTCTCATTATAAATTTGAACAAGATCGCCGATTTCTGCTTGGCTTCCGTGAGGTATTGATGGTTTCTCGTGCTTAATCATAGCATCATTGGCGTGGTAAGTATAATCTATTATTCTTTTTTCTGTAACTGATAGGACATGAACCAACCTTCGGTGCCATCTTCGAACTCTACTGCGTAGATGTAAGGGTGTATGTATTTTGACACCTTCCCTGTCACTTCGTAGTAGTTTTTTAATTTTTGATCGAATACGCAAACCGTATCGCCCACCTTAATCTTTTTCATTTTTATATAGCTGTATTTCGTCTTTAAAAACCCAATACTTCTTTCCTTCTATAAGCACTCCGATTAAATCTTCGTAATATATATTATATTCGTAATCAATGTAAGGGTAGCGGTAGTTATCCGTTGGTAGTTGGTAATTTGGATCATAACGACTTTTTATCTCAAAGACCAAGCCAACCTTACCAAAGGGAAAACCGGGTGGTCTAAATATAAATAGTCCCGCGTCAACCGAATCGTGTACGCGAACTAAATCTCCAACTGAAAATTGATCTACCTTATCTTCTCCCATTTTTTTTGTGCAAAGATATTACCTCCAACTCCCGCCTACGAAGCTGGCTTGTGTAGAGTTTTTTATTCCATAAATAGCACACACTTACGCTATGGCTATCCACTTCTTCTACTATAATACCAAAAAAATTTGTGGCGACGTTTCTGTATTGTACAAGATCACCAATGTGCAAACCGCGCCTCCACCTTCACTTATAAATAGGAGGCTACAATAGGTTACGCCTCAAAAGAAAGCTTAACAACTTGCTGATTAAACATATCTTGTTGCCTGGTAAGTTCTGCCATAAGCTTGAAGTCGCCGGACATCACTGCTTCCAAACATTCCTTGTCCAGCTTCTCCCTGCCTTCAATATATGTAAGCATAGCGTATGAATAAAACATTCTATTTGCGAAAGTATAAATAAGGTTTTCGGATCTCTCAAATGGTGTCATTTTTTTCTTCCTTTGCTGATCAAAATAAGGTCAGTCAGGGCAACGTTATAAGTTTTTAAGCTGTGACTCATGAAAATTTTGGCGCGAGTTTTAAACCCATCATGAATATTACGCCGGTTGGGGATATAAATTTCTGATACAACGCCATGGTCCGTGCCGTAAAACCCTGGATTAACAAGATCGCCCACCTCAATATCGCGGGCTGTCATTTTCTTTTAACCGTTGCTTTTTCGTTCTTCTTGGTATGAACCTTAAGTTCGTTAACCATAAAGCTATAAGCTCGCCCATTCTTCATCAATACTTTTGCTGTGGGGGGCGTGCGCCCTTCCCGAGACTCATAAATATCACATACAACTCCGAGGGCTTCGGGTCCATAATGTTCTGGAAAAACCAGATCTCCTATCTCAATCATTATTTGCTCCCTCCAATGCGAGCGTTTTTAATATAGCGTTCTTCAACAAGAACTGGGGTGGGACTTCCAAAAGGAAGTACTTGATAAATCTTGGTGCCACGAGCGGCACACTTGGGGTAATCAGCATTAGACTTAAGTATAACACAAACGCCCTTAATGTGCTTACGAAGAACGCCTGGTGCCGTGGAGCGAAGAGCAATATAAGAACCAACCTTATATTTAGCATCAGCGTTCCAAGCATCAAGAATCTTGGTCGCAAATTTGTTGCTCGTAATGTTCTTGTATTGTTTCGGTGTCGGAATAAAGTCTGGCTTCTCTAAAATATTAAGAGCCAAGTCACGATAGTATCCGGTGGTATAATAATAGCTAGCGACAATCTTGGCTTTGAGTTTTAGCTCGGGGCTATTAGAATAAGTCTGCTTCCAATCTTTTTTCGCTGCGATTGCTTGGTCAGACCAGCGCTCTTCGATTGTAGAAACAATAGTCAACTGTTTTGGCGAAAGGTCGCGACCTCGCTTAACTTGTGCGGACACACTCTCAACAAAGCCAGCATCCCAAGTGCCGGGATCAACCCGATCAGTGAGGGCGGCGAGACGCTCATTCAGTGGATTAGCAGCAGCGGCGGCTAGCTTCTCATCAGAGTATTGTTCTTCAAGACGTTTGACGGCAGCAGCGCGACCAGGAGTCAAGCTCTTTCTTTTGTTGTAGTGGCTACTCAAGCTTTCAACAAAGCCTCTATCATAGTCAGACAAAGGTTTGGACAGCAGAGTTTGGAGGCGGTGGGCATAGGTCACACGGGGCATTTCTTCTTCCTGATTACATATATAATATACCATAACTTATTAATTAAGGCAAGCCTATTATGTCAAGTAAATGTCAAGAAATTAATCTTGATCTAGTTTTCCAATTATTTGTATTTCTTCAAAATGGTCAAAGTTAAATATCCAATCCATTTGTCCGCCTTTAAGTAGCTGTAAATGAACTCCTTGAACACTATTATTATCGTCTTTTCTCTTGGGTGACTCCAGTATATCAAGAATCAATCCATATTGCCACTCTTCCCCAACACCAACAAAAGATTTAAACCCATACTTCTCATCATCAGAAGAGAGTTCTTTTTGCATTACCGGCTTCCAGCGAATGTATTCACCGACCTTCATGTTGCGGAGCGCTTCCTGATTATCGTACTTTTTGCCAGTTTCCATCTTTCAATATTTCCAAACTCCCTAAGTCTATTAACAGATCCAGCGATAACCAAAAAGATTGTTTATAACCAGAGTCTAAAAGTAATATAACTCTCCCATCTATGTGATCCTCGCCTTCATCTCTTTGGTTTATGATCAAACCATATGAGAACTCACGCCTCTTTATGTCAACATATCCCAACGGGTAGAGCCAGCGAACATAGTCGCCAATTTTAATATTCTTTCTGTTCTCCATCTTCAAAAGTAATTAGGGTCTTATTCTCTGGATGGGGCTTAACATGAACTTTTAAAAAATCTTCCAAAGAATCGAATATCGCAATGCCTCCTCTTGGTGGCGGGAACAACCAATGAATAATGCAATGACCAGATGCCAAAACTATTCCTTCAATAATGACACCTTCTCCTGAAATTCCTGTTTCATCATATTGTCTACACACGGTAAAAGACCTAATTCCCCTTGGTGCTAGTCGCGGAGGTGGCTTGGGCTTTAAGTCGTCGTCTTGTGAAACATTATTATTTTCTTCCATAATCGTCCTCGATTCTAATTTTATGCTCTCGTAGTCCAGTCCCTATTTCAATAACTCGTGCTGCTGTCAAGGCTTTAATTCGGTATGGGGAACCAGACTGAACATTTAAACATTCCCCAGGTAAAAGCCTCTTCTTCTTAAAAGGGTGCATTATTGGATCTTTTATAGAAAACTCACTACCATATTCTACTTCGATCTCGCCATCCAATACAAAGAGACACTCGTCTTTCAACCGATTATATTTAAGACTATTACGATGACCTTCTTTCATATAAAGTATTTTACCAACAATGCCCGTGAGCGCGGACCAAGATCTTTCTTCGCCCCATGGTGTTTCCCTCGTATTGCTTCCAGATGTCCAACAAGATTTAAAATGTTTTATACTCTTCATTAAAGACATTAAGCCTCCCCTGCTGGCTTGGAACTTAAAAGATTTTGATATACAGCCGCTTCTTGTTCTGATTGTTGAATTTCGTCGAGCATGTCCCAAAGGCTCTCATTGGTGTCCTTGAGTTCCATAATCTTTTTTTTGAGTTGTGTGTTCTCTGTTTGGAGTGCCCTAGCTACAACATAGGGTCTAAATAAGTAGTTTATTAAATTCATTTTTCATCCTTCTGAAAGTATTACAACTTCACCTTTAGTAATTAGTTCGTGTAGTTCTATTTCTTCAAAAGCAATTGTGCCAATATTAGATCCATCTCTAAAGAAATTTAATGTATAGTGCCACACTTGCTCATCATTATAAAAAACAGGAAAGTAGTCAAGCACAATAATTCTATATGTATGATGTTTTTCGGTTAATTGAAGCAAAGAGCCAACAGGTATCATACCTGTATATACATTTTACATCAGTATTCTTACTTTGTTAAATTTCTTTTTTGCTCTAACAATTCCTTTATCTTCTCTCTTCTGTAATATTTGGCTGAACCGTAGTATTTCTCGCGGGTGCCGAGGATATAATCAAACCAAGGTTGGGTAATACACCAGTTCATATCTTGATTTGGACCCATGTGGTGATCAAAGTGCCAAGGCATATGTCTTTTACACCATTCCGCATCTTTGTGCGCCTTACGGTGCTTGAAGTAATAATTTAACACACAATAAACAAGTGTGCAATAAAAAACTTTGGACAAATATAATAAAGGAAGATGAAAAAGCAGGGCACCTGTTAAGGCTACAATCTCTAAAACATATAACTCATTATCATGATTATCGTTTTTCCTACAGGCGTGATGATGAGATGTCCAATGAAAAGAAAGAACCGACTTATTAGTTTTTGCGGGCTTGCCGTGTAAGAGGTGCTTGTGGATCGCCCATTCCCAAAAGTTGGCATAAAATAATCCTGCCATAATTATTAATAAATACCCTAACACTATCTCTGCCCTTAACTATAACTATTTACTTGTTTTAAATCTGCTGTTTATTAATTTGCTAAAACATCCTCGATCAAAAGTCTTATTTTTTCTTCGCTCCAACCTTTGAGAATCCACTTAACATTTAACCCTTCATCTATTATAAGAAATGTTGGCCAAGATGTCAAGGGAAAACCACTATTTCCAGAGACATCTATCAAGCTTCTATCTCCAGCAATGATGGGAGAGGAGCCGTGATAAGCTGAAGCCCATGCTTGCAGATCATCTAAGTCCGGTGCGTTACCCTGACTATCCTCTATTAAGATGGTCACCCATTGTATCTTGTCGTGTTTATAAGAATCAACAACATCTTCTGCTGCCATAGCTGCCGCTTGACACGGGGCGCACCACATGACAGACAAATCAACAACCGTGACCTTGCCGATGTTTTCATAAAGATTCCAATCATTGCCGTCTTGATCCATTAGTGTGATGTCACAAAGCTTTTCTCCAACATTATATCCACACTCAATATCTTCGCCCGTTTCATAGGCGATGTCAGTTACGAGTGAGGGAGAACAAGCCGTCACTAATAAAGCTCCAATATATTTTATCCATTTCATTTTATTTATTTCCTTCAATCTTGTAACCAAGAAACTGCCGTTGTGTCATAAGAGCACTCACAGGCAACTCCATTAAAAATACTATGCTCAACGTTCCAGCACTTGTTTCCTTTTGGGCTTACCTCTCCTTCATATTGTTTTTCTATTAAATAAACATACTCTTCGTCGGTAGCCTCCCATCCATAAAGTGCAGAAAAATGTGGCCAAGGTTCGTGGTATTCAAATTTTAAAATAAGGTTGTCGTCCTTATAATAGCTTTCGTGAAACATGAAACAAGAGTCTTCAAACTCTTTTAAGGGCGGACCTTCAACGACCTCCCACCATTTATTAATAAAAATATCCTTGAAAGTTTCTTCAGAAGTATCGCTCGATCCGGCGGTATCTGGTATACACGCTGCTGCGAAAAGCAACAACAATGCTGATATTATTCTTCTACTCTCCATTCGAATAGAAACCTCCCGTTTTTATGCCTAAATCTCACACTGCCATCCCACATGCGAACGGCATAACCTTCCCACCCACACACCTTGACTGCGCCTTCGACCAACTCCTCGCGAGTAAACATGCGAGTGCTGTTAATATTGTTGGAACAACTGGCTTTTGATGTTGCGCCGAGTTTGCCATCATAAAGTCTAAAGTGGATTTCACCACCGCAATCAGGACATTTACTATTCCATTTTCTTAGGTCAACAAAATTAACATTTTCAAACCAACTCATATGACAGTTAGCACTCCCACAGCCCACACGGTAACAATACTTAATAAGCCGCCAATCAACAACGAACAGATTACAACTATTTTTACATCGCCTTTGCTCATCCCAAGTTCATATTTATACTCGGAATCATGATTACATTCACCAACTTTGGGTTCAGCTACAGAAGGACTTTCTTTTATTAATCTTAAATGTGGATGTTGTTCCTTATCCATATGAAATGTCCTTTTAATTAATTGGTAGCGTTGGTATGTCCTCAATCTCAATGATAGTTGGGCTGTATAAGTATGCTATTTCCACCAGATCATCAGCACCGGGGATTATAGTAAAGTAAACATTATTGTCTGAGGCATCATAATACCAATCACTATTAAGTTTGCCATTAACAAATACTCGCATCTTCTCTAACTTAATTGGTCTGTATGTCAACTCATATTGCTCAAATGGTTCTACTTGCACGGAAGCTTCGGCAACGCCAGGTGCCCAGTCATCTGAACAGATATCTACAATGACGCCATTAAGCTGATTAGTGGCATCCATTGATTCATACCCTACATCCCAAGTGCTAACACTACATTCAGAATCAGCAGGATCTAAATGAACAACGCTTGCCAGGTATACATGCTCTCTTAAAGTTTTATACCACTCTACAAATTCAGATGAAGTTTGGTTACTTTGGTCTTCTTCGTCGGAAACAAAAACAACAAGCAGGGCAGCATCATATCTCATCCACTGTGGAGCATATGTATTGCCTTCAATATAAGCTTTTAAGGCATCGAAACCTTTTTCATAAACCCCACCTGACATATTGTTGTACATTGCTTGTGCGTCAACAACATCATCACCGGGCACTAGCGGAAACTGTGCTTCATCGTAGACATGTGGAGGAGAATTAGGAATCATGTTTAGTCGCCAGCCAGATGCTGGGAGTGAATTCATCATTACCTCAATGCCGAGTAATAGTTGTGGTTCATTGTTTATCATTGATCCCGAAGTATCAATAACCCATAAAATATCTACGCCGTTAACGCTTGATGGCTGTATAAATGAATCTACCCAGATTTCAGCATCTATATCGTCATTAGGAATCTCTATATAGATATATTCTTTTCCAACCTCTCCTATGATAGAGTAATCTGGACCACATCCAATCATCGTAAGTGAGCTTAACAATAATAATAGGATATTTTTGAACATATTACTTCATTTCCTCGCCGTGCTGTAGGCTTAGCATTAACTCATACATTTGCAATAAACTCCTGATATCTTCCACGGTAATAAGGTGAGCCGGGGATAGCCAGACCATATCCTCCGTAAGTTGTGGAAAAGGAGAAAGCTGACTACCATTTACATCGATGGCTTTTAAAACACCAACTAACCTTCCTTTACTATCAAAGACTGAAGAGCCAGACGCGCCGCCCCAGGCAAATGAGTGCATTATGATACTACCCTCGCGGGCATATCCACTAATATTTCCAAAGATTGTCATTTGTCTCTGATGCCCAGGATCACCAGTGTATACAACTTCATCCCCAACCAGATCTGTAATATCAGTTCTGATTTTCAACTCCATTGGTTTGCGAGTTACAAGTCCATCTCTTAAAAGAAGTACAGCAAAATCACTTGGTGATCTGTTATCAAGCATTAAAATAAGACCGCTCGTGCTTTCTCCGCTCGGAGTGCGAACCTCTACAATCTGCGACCCGCCGTCAACAACATGTGCTGCGGTTAAGACAATATCGTAGCCTTCAAACTTGTAATAGGTGCCAGTTCCTCTGACGCCCCTATTGTGATCATGGATTTGGACGGCTGCACGGCGACTTCTTTCAGCAATTCTCTTAATTTTTCGTGAAGAAAACGAGGTCTGTTCTGGAACCTGTGTTGTTACAACATCTGGAACGCTTTCAGCAGATCGTGGGACAGGAACAACAACGGCTTCTGTCACCGTGGGCGGGGAGCCGCACCCAAGTAAAAAGATAAATAAAGTCGCAAGACCAATAAAATAGTTTGTCACGCAAGACCACCTCCCCTGTAGTAACTATACTGGGTTTTGGCTAAAGCGCTTTTTTTATTGCCTTAATAAAGTTATCAGATATGTCATCAGGGATATTTTTGACGGTCACAAATTTATGCTCCGTATGTTCGTGACTTAGTTCTATATCCTGGCTTGGCATACTTGTTTTGAAGTATACTATACCATCTTCGGAGTAAAGCTCTTCAATGGGCTCTTGAAGTTTTAATTGAGTCTCTTCATAAACCTCGCGTAATAAACCATCTCTAATGTCTTCACCTTCGTGGATGTGCCCACCTGGGAGATCCCATTTGTTTGGGTATTTTTCACCGGCTGAGCGGAGGAGTAGTAGCGCCTTGTTGTTTTTAATTATAACTACTTTTGCTACCGAGGTGCTGTCTTTTGTTTCGTTCATGTATTTTCTCCAACTCTCGAACAAAAGAAGCTCATAGCTCACCACTTTTTACAACTCCAGTAACGGGCTTTAGTTTTCGGACCAGGGCTATCACAGTTGTGACGGGCTCTAAACGATTTGTGAGCCTTTGGATTGCTCTTTCGAATCTTCATTGTCTTCTCACCTTTCGCCTTTGTCTTGCCACTCGTGGGAGGTTTCATCTTCACTAATTGGTCCGCCCGCAGCCCAAGTAAAACACGTTCTTGCCGAGTGACATTTAAAATGATGCATCCAGCAGTAACCAAGTTGCCCATCTTCCTGAACGGATCCCGGCATACACTCTTTCATTCGTGGCGAGATATCAAAAGCTACACAATTGGAGCACTTGGACTCTTTCGCAACATCGGGTGTTGTCTTCCAATGCTCTGCGGCTCGGTCCCAGTATTCCTCGTCTGAAAGATTAAGGGGTCCATACTGAACATGTTTTGTCTCAATAGCAGCATTACGATTCTTTGTGTTTAGCTCAAGATCTTGAGTTGGGGCTGGGCAAAGATATTCTTTTGCCTCTTGAATAAAGTTACGCCAACTTTCAATTAGTAATTTCATACTAATAAATAGTTCCTAACTATCTATTCGTCCTCATTACATTGAGCACGAAACTCAGGCTTTTTAGTTTCTAAAAAATCAACCAATGAGCAAACATCAGTTCCAAGTGGGGGATTAATAAATGGCAAGAGCGCGTGAGCCGCTTGGGCAATAGACGAGGCTAAAAGTTTAAGGCTGATCAGCCCAGCGACAAGCATATGCTGAAAATATGTTTCACCAACTTTATTTAAGTGAAGTGTAAAGAAGTTTCTCTGCTGTGATTCGCGACTTTTATAATCACAATGTTGACACTCTTGGCAATCTTCCATGCTACATCCACAATCTGGACATTCTTCATTTTTGTTCATCTGATTTTTCCTTTGCGTAAATTGAAAACCCACAAAGTGCCATTGATAAACCGCCTGTGACAACCATATCTTGAGAACCCAGGGCGGCACCATAAAGAACACTTGAAAAGTTAACGCCAATAAGTATTAACATAAAGTTCTTAAGGTAGTTTTTTCTCTTACTCATTTTCTAATGGCTCTGAGGTGTCTCCATCCTCAAATTCATCGAGCATCTCAAGGGCTTCATCGATATCCAAATCTTCATCAAGAAGCTCGGGTGGAATATAGTTTTTTGGTATCTCTACAGATTTTTTAGCACAGCCCACGAGCCCGCTAGAAAAGAGCAAAAACAATATTGCTGCGGAATACATCAATAGCGTTCCGTATCTTTTTAAAAAAGTTATCATACACCAGTTACCTCCGTATTATACATCTTCTGTAAATAGTGCTTCAAAGCAATAACGCCCGCATCCCATTCCCAAGGATTATTCCAGACACTCGGAAGTTCGTCGTGTTCCTCTATATCATAAGGGCGCTCATCTTTTGTATATGCGTTCTTCTTTGGCTTGTGTTTGACAAGATCCATTATGCTCTTGCCGTTTATCTTAATCTTGCCACTTCCATACATTTCCCATACAGGGTCTGTGGCAAAGTTTTCAATCGCGCCTACTTTTTCAATTATGCGCCATGACTTGCCCTCACTCTCTTGTGGAAAATAAAACCATTGGAAGTCTCCACCATAAAACTTCTTCAAGCCTACGGGTGTTTCTGCCTCTTCCTCGGTGTCTCTCGCACCTCCTGAGACTGCTTTATAATCTCCGAAGCCTCCGCAAACCTCAACCTTATAAATGTAGACATTTCGCTCAGAAGCTTCACCAGATCCAAACTGGGGCTTGCTGTAGTCGCCTGTCCTCTCAAGGTATTCTTGTAACCCTTCGGTGTTGGCTGCGTTGCGGTTAGCTAAACCTTCTTCGCTTCCAAGGCGTAACACAGTGATCACTTGGCAATTGCCTGCTGCCTCGCCAAAGGCAGCGCCCGGTGGCTTACTATCAAACTTTGGCTTCTTGGGGTTCTTAATTCCTGGTCCTTCTTTTTTATTGTTTGAGCCTTTGTTTAAAAGGAAGTCAAGCTCGGCTGGCAATTGCTTCTTCATTCTGGTTTGGAAGTCCGAGGCTTCGTTAAGTCTGCCTCTAATAAAACTTAAGTCTCCCTCGGGTGTTGCCATCTGTGATGGCTTTGCCTCGAAGGGTTCGCCAGCATAAAGATACTCGCCTGGGTTATCAGCCTCTTTAATGTCGTCTTCATCTACAAATGCATAGACAACATAGAAAGGCTCTTCGTTATAAACTGCTGATGTAACTGCGTGATCGCCAGCGAACTTTCTGGACATTGTAATGTAATCATTTGTTCTGATTACTTTTGTGAAGGCAGGCTGTGCTCTGAAGATTTTAATTTTCTTACCCTCGGACAAAACTTCGTCAACCGCCTCGTTCCACGGTCCCTGGTGCCCCGACTGCATACACTTAATCATCGACCCCTCTGCGGTATATTCTTCGTGAACTTCGGGCTGAAAGATATCGTAATAAACTTCTCTTGGAATTCCATCGGGTTTTGTAGTGTGTGATTGCCAGTCAAATACGAGGTCACCCTTCTCTACCCATGCGTGCATGTTAGATTCTCCAGAAAACTTATCCGTAATTCTTCCGTGTACCACCTTGAACTTGTCTTTGTTATCAATATCTGGGTGGACCCCCTCGCCGGGTGGCTTGGACTTATCGATATGTGCATCCAGCCACTCTGTCGCCATCTGGTTAGCGAACGGGTAACATTGTCCTATTGCCTCTTCTTTAATATACCCTCGCCAGTTTTCAAGTAGGAGTTTCATTGCGATTGATCCATGATTTGAGTATAGAGTTTTGTCCAGAACTTTCTTATTTCTTTTGAGTCTCGGGCTAAAGTATCCATAAATAGTTGAACTGCCGAACTCTGTTGCGCTGCCCAGGAGATGCCCGAACTTGTTTTGAGGTGGCGTATGACTTCTTCTGGCGACATGTGTGTCAATAGTTGTTCTGCTGCCTCGTGGGCGTAGGCGTCTATCTCTCCGTGCCTTGTTAAGTATACTTCCTTTCCGTGATGTTCTTCTGGTGGTGTCCTGCCGCAGCGTTGCTCCCACTCATCTCTATCTTCTTGTGATGCTCCGACTGGAACCTGTTCAGGATCACAGAGTAGTTGCTCCCAGGCTTCCTCGTCGCTTAACCCTTTTGATTGAGCTTGTTTTTTCATCTGCCAGTAGTGAACCATTTCGTGATTTACGACTTGGGATATGAGGTTTATCAATTGCTTTGGATCAACATCTGATAGTTCGAAGTCTTCTTCGAGTGGGCGGAGTTCTATGATTATCAAGTTCTTTCCGTTGCTGGGGTTTGGACCATTGAACTCTCCTCCCATGAGCCAGTTGTTCGGATAGTTCGCATCGCCGTCTCTCAGAACATACCCGTCATCCTTCTCGACAGTTACGACGAAGAACAAGTCTGTTCCGAGTTCCTGTGCTGTAGCGTTCAAGTATTGGGCGAGCGCTACGGAAGCAGGTGTTTCTCCTGCGTAAGATCCGTCTGGCATCTTGAGTGATGTAGAGTCAACGACATCATATTCTTCGTGCGGAAGGTTCCAGAAGTTGGAGTCTACAATCGCTTGCCTGAATCCTTGTTTCACTTCTGGTTCGAGAGTGGTTACTTCGTTTATGTGCTTTCGCCAATTTTCAAGTATGAGTTTCATTATTGACCGTATCCTGTTGGTGCTGTTCCCCAAGTTGGTACTCCTGAGCCATTTTCTGCATCTGAAGTTAATGTTCCGTGTTTTGCATATGGACCATAATCTTTAACTGTAGTGCCACTACCTTCATTAAATTTCCAATATCCTACAAGACCACTATTACCACTATGGTCATAACCAGTACCACCATTATATACTTCGTTAGCAAAAGTACCATCTTCATCTTTTTCTACATTATAAATAGCTACTTCACTAAGACTGCAAGCCCAACCCTGATTATATGGATTATCAAGATCTTGATAAGCACTACGACCTCCGAAGTAAAGATAGCTTGCAGCATTTGCAGCATCATCGCAACCCTCATCACAATTCTGCTTACCTGAATCCCAATTTGCAGTTCCCATACCACCACCAGAAGCTCCAGTTTTTAACAATTCAGTTCCATTTAAATATACATGGACCTGTCTATCACCACCAACATCGTTGTCACCACCATATGTTACTGCAAAATGATACCAAGTGCCCACTTCCATTCCGTGATTGACATTATTATCATCTTTTTCTGCTGAACCAATGCCAATATCAATCTTATTTTGATTTTTAATACCAAACTGAAATCTACCATTAGTTTGAGATCTTTTACCAAAAGCAAAAAAAGTACTACCAACCACTTCAAGTGGCTTAACCCAATAAGAAACAGTAAATCCACGATTAAGTCCAGTTCCTGCACCATCATATGAATCAGGATTAAATGTAGTTGATACATAATCAAATCTTGCATCAGCAGCCGTATCGCCTGTAAATGTTAAGACATAATTGTCTAGGAGCGGTTTTTTCTTGCCGCGTCCGGGTTTCCGCCGTTTTGCCAGCAGATTATCGCGTTTAAACATTTCCATCGCGTGCTCAAAGTCTAAATCAGCCAGTCTTTGATTAAGAGGGTCGGTCAACCAACTATCCCAATCAAGCTCTTCCAGGGAGGGTTCACGACTATGGATTATAACCCTTATTTCTTCAAGCTTATTATCATTATCCTTTTGGAATTGATCCTCTATCTGAGCTAACAAAATGTCAAAATGTTTATCCCATTTTTCTTCTGCCAACTCTTCTTGTCTTTTGATATGTTTCCGACGAATGCGCTCATCTTCCTGTCGCTCTATAAGAAGTTTCTTGTGGCGAGCTTGGGCTTCCATTTTGGCAATTCGTGCCTCTTCTTTTTCAGCCTCCTCTGCTATTCTCTTTTCTTCTTCTTCCCACTTTTTTTCCAACTGTTTTTGTCGATGCTTAATATATTCGAACATTTACATCCCTCCGGTCGAGGTGGGGGTAAGAAGCATTGCTAATACTACTAGTTTCATTTTTCTAACTCTAAAGTCTTTTTACTTTTTTTCTCATCTGGTAACTGCTTTTCAATTCTAAATTTTAAAATAGGTTTACCATTAACGGTTGGTTGACCTAACTCATCGATGCCTATTTCTTTAACTACAATTCTTTTATTTTTGTATCTGCCACCTAATAGAACATCACCAACCTTAATATCAAGATCAATATTTTCTTTCATATACTCTCGCCAATTTTCAAGTAGGAGTTTCATGCTCTAACCTTCCCCAAGCCAAACGCAACCGGCTTAAATTTCTGCCAGTTCTTTCCTCCCTTTTTGTCTGCAATGAAAACCTCAACTGATATGATATCTATCTCTTCTCCCTTTGGAATCCGAACCTCGCTTTCATCTCCAAACATCGCGGGCTCTTCACCAGACACCGTTGGATCATATCCAAAATCGTTCGGCACTTTGCCAACAAACATTACATGAAGAGTGCTACCTCTATTTTGTGCATCCCACACATCTGCAAAGTTGACGGCAACATCTTTATTTGTTGTCCATGACTCGCCTATCTCTCCGTCCTCAAGTTTAGCTATTATAAAAGAGCCAGCTTCACGCTCGCTTATTCCAGCAGGTTTCCGCAACGCTCTCTTTCGTATTTCGGAAGCCAACCCAGGACTACCAATATCGATCTTCATTCCACGATAAATATATTTCATACCTGGATCCGCTGAATCGTCTCTTTCGGCTAATGGCTCCCTCGTGTATTCTCGCCAATTTTCAAGAAGGAGTTTCATTTATACATACTCTCTGGGTATTTTTCAGCGTATCCCCTTGCAATTTGCAGAAATTTCTTGTAACCCGATGGGCCATATGTCGCAATAAAGCCTTCGGGGTGACCATAAAATCTAAGCGCGGCATTATCTTTTGCAATTTCAGGAGGCACGCCTTTTGAAGCGTCTTTGATCAAACCGTCAATAAGTTTTAAAACGCCCTGCTTCAACTCCGCACCAGTAAGCCCGTCCAGACCCGGAATTCGTCCTCGCAACGCCGCGTCGATTAGATCAGAGGGAACACCTTGCGCCCATCCCGTGAACTCGTCCTGACTAGAATAATAAACTTTGTTGACTATATCTCTGATTTCTTTATCTTTCTCGGACTTGTCTTTTACATCCAAAAACTCTTGGCTCGTTTGTCTATCAATGAACGGCATCATATGCTCGCCCATATCTTCTCCATCGCGTTCTTTATCATAACCAACCAGTTCACCCAGTCTTGCCCAGAGTGGCTCACATTCTGGAGAAGTGCAGCCCATACTAATCTCTGCGTCTTGTGATTGCGCTTGGTGAACGAATTCGTGAACAACGGTGCCTCTTACTCCAGTTGCCATCAGTTCCCTGCCTGTTGTTTTTCTAGCAGATATGAACCCAGAACCAGATATTTCCATCGGTTCATTCCATTTTTTGATTGCCTCCCCGGTATATTTATTCAAAACCATCGTGACAGTGGGTAACTCACCTGCACGCACCGCTGTGGGGTCCGAGACTCCTCCATGTAAAAAAGCCCCATCTCCCAGCTTATTAAATCTTTCCTTAGAAACTTTGAAAGCAACGCTAAGTTTTTCAGGCTCAAAAATCTCTGTTAGCGTGTCGGCAAGCTTTTCTGGGTCGTCAGCAACCGCTTGAAGGGCTGACAGATTATCTTCGACAGTCTTCATAAAAATAGTGTAAATGTCCTTAAGAGGCATCGTAACTTTGTATTTTCCAGCGCTGGGCAGATCGGGATATTCTGTTTCCTTCAAATACCCTCGCCAATTTTCAAATAGGAGTTTCATTTAAGCTCCTCCGTAAGTGATCCAAAGTTCAATAACCTCTTCATATTCAGCTATCTCCTCTGGCGTAAGACTTTCTAATGCTTTGTCAATCATTTCTTTAAGTTCTCCGCGATTACTTGGCGAACTCTGTTGCGAATGCTTTCAACCAAGTCGTCTCGCTTGCCGCTCCACTTGTAGCTACCCCGTGTTCTGACTTGAGCGCCAATGTCCTCCATCTTGCTTCTTACTTCATCTTCAAACCTAATTGGAACATCTTTGCCGTCCTCAATTTTATAAAGACCAGTAATTCCATTAGTGATATGTTGTCTCATTTTCGTCAAGTAAGATGTAGAGGCTTTTCTCTCTACTGGCGTCATCTTCTCAAAGTTCTCTTGGAACCACTTAAGCACCGCGACGTTTGCTTCTCGGTGTGTGGGCCCCCAAGAGAGGATGTCTTGATCGATAATCCTAATAAGCTCCATTGCCTTTTTTCCGCTGTAAACCTCTTCGTCCTTTTTCGCGTCCTTGGCTTTTTGTTTACCCATCATCTCTTCAAAGACTTCCCTTGCTGACTTAACAATCTGATCGTAGTTGTCGTTAAGAGATTTCAAAGCCTCAAGATAATAAGAAGGCATTCTTCCCTCACCGATAGGGTATTGTAGTCTCATTCGTGTTTCTCCGTTGATGTCGGGAACAAGGTATATATCAAAGGAATAGGGATTCCAAGGAGCGGCTTCTGGTTCCTCGTATTTGTCACCAAGAGGAAGGGACATTTGTTGAGCGGCTGCGGCTTTTGCCTCGTGGAAGTATTTGTTTAACTTTGTGCGGAGGGCGGTGTTAAAGTTCTCAGATTTATAGCCCCTGTCTGTGACAGAATTTGCCGCGAATATTGTATATAATTGTTCTTTTTTATTATCAAGCTTTCCTATTATGGGGGTAGAGGTGCCTTCCTCAACAAGCTCAAACAGGATAAGGTCGCCTAAGTCGCGAGATGTAAAGTGTGGCAGCTTCTCTACTTCAGCTTTTATATCTCTCTTCTTAAAGTCCCACTCGGAGGGTCCAAGGACTTCTCGATCAACGAGCGTCCTGCGAAGTTCTTCTTTTTCTTTTTTATAGTCATCGGCGTAGCTATTCACCATTCCATCAATAAAATCGCGAACGCCTTCTACCGCTCGTTCCCTTGCTTCTCGACTCTCTCCGCCGTAGCAATCTGAACAATTCGTATCGAGCCTGATTTTGACGAAGGAGGCATCAAATTCTATATCAGCTTCTTCAAAGTCTTGTGATAAAACTTCGCCCATGGCTTCTCGTATTTCTTCCTCTTTCCATGCCTCGTCTTCATCAAGGTCGATGTCGCGAGGGTTTCGCTTATCATTAAGCGCAAATTCATAATAAACAGTTCCGTATGCATAAATCCCAGTGTCCTCATAATCTACTTCAAGGCTGACGCCAATGTTGTTCTCAGCCTCTGAACTCGCAAACTCTCTCCTGGCATATTCTTCAAGCTCTTCTACTGCCTCCTGTAAGTTAACACCGGCTTCAGGCGGATCTTCATCAAGGCTTTGCTGAATGGCGTTGAAGACATCGCTAACTTTCTCTTCGTTCCAGGCATCTTCCCAGTAGCCCATAATATCGCTTGAATTAAGTTGATCGTCAACCGTGTCGTAGGCGTCCATAGGGAACTCGGATTCGTCGTGGTTCGTGTCGTATACAAGAGCAATTTTATCCCTCTCATCTTCTCTTAGTTGCGCGTCTTTATCCAAGATGAAGAAAAATACAGCGCCTTGGTCGTTTGCATAATCATCCCAATAGTTGCGGCTGTTTGTTGCTGCGATGCACCACTGGGTTCCTTGTCCATAATAGCAGGAAGCTTCTTCTGAATTCGGGCGAACAACGAGAGTTGTTTTGTCTTGATAAATTCTATCTGCGTCTCCTCGGACCTTTTCTTTGTGAATTTTTTCCAACTCTTTCCTTTTAACAACCGCTTCTGCGTTGTTGAGAGCTTGATTAATATCACCAAGATATTTGTAAGAGTTAAGATCTCTTCCGCCCTGAGCGGTGGGCATATACTTGTTTAGTTTATGAAAGTCGCGGACGGCAATCTTTATTTTTTCTGCCTCGATGTTCGTCTCTGCATCAATCTGCATTTGGACTGGCACTTGATCTACCACATCCATGCGTTTCTTCCAGTTTTGAACCCCGGTGTGAAGCAACTTTACCATCTTGGAGAGATATTTATTATTTCCTGACGGATCGTTTTCTCCTGTAAAGTAGTTTTCAATTTGGTTGGCATACTGTGGGTATTTCTTGAGGACATCTTCTTTTCTGCCCTCAAGCAAAGCACGTTCAAATATCAGGCGATCAACCTTCCAATTTTCAGAACGTTCCCAGAGAAGATCTTTCATACTCTTTCTTTGATTGGATGCCTGATGGGTGTTTACAAACTTAGCCCAGTCATCTATAAATTGATATTTCATTTTTAAACCCTGTTAACACTATAAATAGTATCAATACATGTAAAAAGAGGCACCAAATGGCACCTCTTTAGTCGGTTCCTTATTTTTTTAAAAAGTTAAAACTTTTCATTGTATTTTGTTCGGGTAATACAAATCTCTAAGTCTGGGATATATGCCCCTGATTTGTGATTACCTTTAATAATGGACAGAACTACTTTTCCTGTCTTGCCGGAGATCTCCTTATATGCAGTAGCCTCATCAATCGCAGACTCAAAGACTTGAGTTTCAATTTTCTCCGTTGCAGAGTTGTAACTAATTGCTGTCCAAATCATGGTCTTTCCATTGTGTACGCTTTAGGCGTAGCTGTGGGTGCCGTTGTGCTCCACTGACTGCCAAAAACAACGACGGCGGACGGGAAGGGTGCGGCATTTTCTGAGCCTCCAAACTTTAGACGCCCTTTTACAAAGTGAATTGCGTCTGCCTTCATAACATAGTCGTGCCAATATTTAGTGTCAGTGCGAGCAGGAATAAGCATTACAACTCGGGTTCTACTTTTTTGTGATTCTTCGTATGCCTTCTTAATCCACTTATCAATACCTCGTCCATATGGAGGGTTGATAAAAACATTGTTACCATACCAATCTTGTGCCAAGCCATCGTCCTCCGCTGTGAAGAACTTATTACATTTTGTGTTTTGTTCTGAAGCGCATGCGTCCAAAGTAAATGGTCCAAGTTGTGTGCTAACTTTATCAAAAAAATCTTGTGGGGTTGCCCAGTCTTGTACTTTACTGGAAAACATAAGTTCTTTTCTCCAAGGTGTTTGTTTGCTCATTGTTCATCCTTCCGTGGTCGTCCACGCTTTCTTTTAACTCTCCCTTCTCCACCGGCACCCCAAAACTTCTTGTTCTTTCTTTGGTCGGTAATCAGCAGTGCCTCAATATAAGATCCATTCTCGTCTTGGTTAAAGCGAAAGCTATAAGGTGTTTTATCAATGTTTCCAAATTGGGGCTTTGGTTTTTTCTTTTGATATTTCTTTCGAGGAGGGGGTTGGTTCAAATATTCAATACAACCGCGTACAATGTCATCGTGGGACATTTCTGTATTTAATTGATCGTCGTATTCAATGTAAACTCCCACAACCCATTTTTTGATCCCATATCCTTCGAAATGAAATTCTGAACCGTGGTATTTTCCCTGTCTCTTTTTGTTGCTATAACCTGGAAGCGCACTTCCGTATTCACCCATTGGGCGTAAGGAACATTCAATCATGCCCTATCCTTTTAGTAATGTGGTTTCAGATGCTGCGAGTTTTTCCTCTACAACATCAGGGGATCCGACTACTGTAATATCAAAAGAGCCATTTCCACTATTCATATGAAGCTTGGTAAACTCGTGACGAGAATCCAGCCCATCGGGTAATATTCCTTTTTCCTCTTTTAGCACTCTGAGTGTTTGTATGTCTTCCCGCAGGCAAACTACAAAATCTGGGTTAACATATACAGAACGCACCTTATAGGCACTATCGCTGGATGTGAAACGATTTTGTTTAAAAAGTTCTGTTAATTTTACTGTCGCCATTTTCTTCCTCTTCTGATATGTGCCAACTAGTTGTGTGGTTTAATTCATAAACATTGCTACGACCAGTAATCCAAGTTTGACCATTAACTAAAACCCTACAATCTTTACCCGTGTCGTCTACAACCACAGCGGAGGACGGCTTGTCAAGTTTATAATATTTTGTTAAAGTTCCCTGGTCGCCTTCATACTGATAGAGCGTCACTTGAGACGGAATCCAAACAAGATCACCCTTCGTCATTTGCTTCTTCTGGTGTTTCTTCTGGTGTTTCTTCTGGTGGGTTTTCTAAATAGTGGGAATAGCCCGCTAAGATTGACATACAGTCCTCCATTCGTTGATCGATTTTTGCCATGTGCAATCTAACGCTATGAAGCAAGTCCATCGATTCTTGATTGTCGTTATCATCTGCGTTCATCTTTGTGGCAATATTTGCCGCTCTCCTTGAAGCAAAGTTTAACTCTTCCTCTACATATTTTAACATATGAGAAAGCTCTCGCGGAATGTCTTCAAATTCTGCCATTAAATTAAGTGTTACGTTCATAATTTCTCCATTGTGTATTAATATTATAACAGCCTACTGACTGCTTGTCAAATAATATTATTATTTATTTTCTGTTTGAAAACTTAAGCCACCTTTCTTCGACGACATAAGTTTTTGTATTGTCTATTGGTAATAGTTTATATTTCTTTGTATTTTTTGCGGCGGTTGTAATTGGTTCTGGGGCAACCTGAATAATAATAAATATATTTCTGCCCTCTCGGATGCCACAAGGGTTGTTCTTCCTTAAAGCCACATAGTCGTTAACTTTAAATTTTGGTTCTGAATAGTGAGATTCTAAAACCTTCTGGGCATATTTGTTTTCGGTTAACGCTTCATATTGTTTTTCTGTTGGCACAAATGTTTTGTCATAAAGCACACGGAAGGCTAAGTCGCCATAGTAAGGAGGGTTGGCACAATAGTATAGGGCGCAGATCTCTGCTGTCTCCCTGTGTGTATCTCCGTAATTTTCTACCCAATGTGTGTTAGATTCTTTATTGTTGTTTAAATAGCTTTTTTCAATATCGCAGAAAGCCTTATATTGCTTTTGCGTCACTCCACCATATTTTTTGTAAGCTACGGATAGCGATGATAAGAAGGAGTAGGCGTTTGGACTTATATCGTGCTGTTGCTTAAGCGTATTGATACGCTTAAAGATTTCCGAGTCTGAGATGCGGGGCATAATAACTTTCTTGTATGAAGAATAGTAGTCCATCTTATCTCCTAGCCAGCCCCTCCTGCTATCATGACATCCCAAAACATTTTAACCATTAGCATTATAACACCAGAGGTTACAAGCCATTGAATTTTAGACTGGCTTTCTTTCCACTCTTCGAGCGATCTTAATCGGGCATAGAGCCCTGAGTCGGGATTATAAACCGCTTCTTTAATCTTAGATATGTCATCGCACATTCTCTCTTGGTTTGCGCCAAGCGTATCAATGCCATTGAGCAAACGCTCAAGTTTAGCATTTAATTCTATCAGTGCTTCAGTGTGTTGATCCATCAGTAGTATATAGTTGGTTTATGTTTAATGCTCTTGAACAATTGCATAATTTGCTGTTAATAATGTGCCTGCTGCCGAGGCGGCATTCTGTAGAGCGCAACGGGTGACCTTAGCTGGATCAAGGATTCCCAATTCAAACAAGTTTACAAAATCTCCAGTAGAAAAATCCCAGCCTTCGTTGCCATCTGAAGATATAATCTTGGCTACCGATAGGTCTGGTGATGTGCCAGCATTAATTGCCATTTGACGGATTGGTTCTTGGACTGCTCCCTTAACAATTTCTACACCGAGTGCCTGTTCGTCGTTGTCGGTGATTACATCCAAGTTCGTAGAGGCACGAATAAGGGCGGTGCCTCCGCCAGCAACGATACCTTCTTGCTGAGCAGATTTTACTGCCTCAAGGGCATCTTCAATACGATGTTTCTTTTCAATCATCTCAACTTCAGTCACTCCGCCAACTCTGATAACAGCCACACCAGAGGCAAGCTTTGTAATTCTATCTTGAAGTCGCTCGCACTCATGAAGATTCTCGTTGTCTTCCAACTGAGCCTTGAGGGTTCCAATTCGTTTTTCAACTTCATCAACATCACCCTTGCCACCCATAATCGTAGTTAAGGAGCGGGAGATTTCAATCTTGGTACATGAACCAAGGTCTTGAAGTTTTGTTTCGTTGACCCTCATTCCACTTAGACGATTAACAAATGTTGCCCCAACAGAGGTCGCAAGGTCTTCAAGAAGACCTCTTCGTTCTTCTCCGTAGCGTGGGGCTTTGACAGCAGCAACTTTCATCGTTCCACGAACCGTATTCATAATCAGGGCAGCCAGAGCTTGCCCCTCAACCTCTTCAGCAAAAATCACAAGGGGTCTGCTCTCCCTTGCCACAACCTCCAGCACAGGGAGGATTTGGTCTACTGTTTCAATTTTGTCATCCGTAACTAACAATAAGGGATTACTATAGTTTACGGTTGCTGTGCGTTGATCAGTAATAAATGCATTTGCAGCCCAGCCTGCTGCGAGGCGGAAACCTTCAACAAGATCAAGGGAAGTCTCAACAGAGCGAGCTTCTTCAATTGTAATCGCCCCATCTTTACCTGCTTGGTCAACTGCGGTAGCCACAAGATTTCCGATTACCTGATCGCCATTTGCTGAAACAGTTGCGATACGCCTAATGTCTTCAAGAGAGGCGATAGGGCGGGACTGGTTTTCAAGGTTTTCTACAACAGCCTTAACAGCTTTGTCAATACCTCGTTTTAATTCAACAGGAGAAACACCTGCTGTAATATATCGTTGGGCATGCTGGAGGATGGCGCGACACAGGATAGTTGTCGTTGTCGTTCCATCGCCTGCGTCAGAGTTTGTTTGCTCTGCTGCCTGCTTAATAATTTGTGCCCCTGCGTTTTCAAAGTGGTCTTCAAAGTCCACAAATCTTGCGACAGTTACACCATCTTTAGTGATGATTGGTCGCTTGCCCTTCTCTTGTAGAATGACATTTCTACCCTTTGGTCCAAGTGTAGTAGCCACGTTATCTGCAAGGGTTTCAACACCCTGCAATATCTTTGCTTGTAGCTCATCGTTTGAACAATATTTCTTACTCATTTTTTTCCCTTATTAATGATTAATATTTCTTTGGAGTTTTTGTCCGAGGACATACCATACTTCCAGTCTGGATATAATATAACATAGTCTTCATAAAGTTTCAATATCTCTGGACAATTATTATAAGATAAAATCCAGTCATCTCTTTCTTTCAAAAGATTTGATAAACCTAAATGGTCAAAGCCTTTGTGAGTGTCTCCGTTTGCCCCATAAAGATTCTCTTTGTCCTTGCCCAAAAGATATGGGGGATCAAGATAAAGGAATGCGTCTGGGTGTATTGCAATTGATTGCTTAAAATCAAGCGGGGCAACATATAATTTTGGTTCTTTGAACTTCCTAACTCTCTCGATAGAGGAGTCGGTAAACCTTGCGTAAGATGCTTTTTTTGACCAGCCTCCACTAAGTGTCGCACCTGAAAAGGATGAGCGATTGAGAGCATAGAACTTGGCTGCGTTTTGGAGTGAATAGTGTGTTGCTGATTTCAAGTCTTCTCGGATATTAATAAAGTCTTCTTTTAAAAGTCCTCGCCCATTTTCATAGTCAGGGTGCGGCTTGCGTAGACTATCTGCCTCATCAGCCAGAGCTTCGGGGTTGCCAGTTAGTGTCCGCCAAAACCAAATCAGCGGCTGGAAGATGTCGTAGCCATACACCCGAACACCTTGCTCGGCTAAGGCTAACTCAATTGAGCCTCCACCTAAGAATGGGGAACAGACTTCTTTAACATCTTCTGGGAAGTGTGGAAGGATATGCTTCACAGCGCGGGTTTTGCCGCCTGGATAGCGTAATGGGGATTTCAACTCTACCTCTTTTTATTGAGTCTTGTCTGTTTTCTTGCTTCAGCTAAAAGGTCAACCATATGCTGTTTCTTTTCTACATAATGTCTAATTGTCTTTCCATTGCCCTCTTGCTTAAATCTTACCTGAAATAATGGCTTGTTGCTTGCTTTTTTATCTATAATCTGAATAATTGGATTTGCGCCGTCTACTTTCAGAATAGATGCAAGGTCCACCTCTTGCTCTCTCAACACATCTTCTAACATAGCAAAATCTAACACTTTAAAATCACCGGCATCTAAATGAACCAAGATAATACCTTCTTCTTTAAGTGCTACCTGATAGTTCATACCTATCGCTATTGTCTGTATTAAATCTATTTCCGCCTCTACATCGTCTCCCGAAGGGTTCAGTAGTTTATCTATCTTTAAATGGGCGTCTTCATATATTTTTTTAGCTTCGTCTTGCACTCGCTTGGCAGTTCTGCCCGCTGGCATCATAGCTGTCTGCCAGCCCTCTTTGAGTCTCTCGTCTATTTCGATGCCAAACATTATCTTAAATAGACCGGAAATGCCCTCCCATGTTCCTCCAACTTGACCGAGTTGTGCTGTTCCGCCAGCCTTTAGAGATATCCTGCCGATAGACGTTGCATCGCCATCTAAGAAGACTTTTATATCTATTTTTGTACCCTTTTGTTTGCTAACGCCATCGGATACAACTGCCACTTTATTATTTTCTCCATTAGTAGCTACAGCAATGGTGGCTTCTAAAACCTCCTCAGAATTGGCATATGCCACTGCCGCATTAAAAAGCCCAGTTAGCGCACTTCTTTTATCTTTGTTCATCAAATCATTAAAGTTTATTGTTGATAGCCTGATTACACAAGTAATAGTGTCAATGGTGCCATCTTCTCTTCTGGTTGGTTTTGTGAGGACTTTTGCTGTTTTAGTAGTGCCGACAAGTTCGTTTTCATTTTGATTTAATTCATCTAAAAAGGCTTCCACATCTGCGACACTTATTTGGTTACCACCAGAAACAAAGGCAGCAGCTATCGCTGCTCCTAAAACACCTTCGGCTACATCACCTTTGTTTCTAATCAGAGATTGAGTAGTGGGTTTGAGGGCATATTTTACTACTACTCTTCGTCCCTTCTTGAGCCCAGCACCAATAATGTTTCCTCTTGATTTAATGTTTATTACCGAATACTCTTCTCCATAATTGGCTTCAAGAAAGCGTTTAATATCTGCTGCTGCCTCTATTCGGTCAGATGTAGGAACGCGAATAATAACCTGTCTTGGATCTCTTTCGGAAACAGTAAGCGAAATGGTATCATCGTCAAATCTTGTTCTCATTAAGGAAACTACCTGTTGGTGTGGGAAAGAAAAGTCTTTTTGTTCCCCCATCACCTGCTCAACCAGCCGAAAAAGATCGGAGGCTTCAAAGGAGTCGGTGAAGTAGTTTTCTACTAATAAATCAAGTTCGTTCATAATATATAAATAGTCCTAATATCCGATTAAATCGCCTTCTGAAATAAGAGTATATGTAAAAGAGTTTCCAAACTTATCTGCGGATTTATTAGCCAATTTCATAAAATCGTTGAAATCTGTAGTATTTTTAAATACTTGGCAGCCTGCCGAGTAAGAATTTACGAGTTCTGCCTCACCAGTGGAGCGACTTCGATGAATATTTATTCCGAAGGCTCCTTCATCAATCGTTCCAGCATCACGGTCATGCTCGTGATCTCTATCAGCGTCCCTATATACTTTTACGTTCCCTCGTCTTTGACACATTGCTGAGTAACCCGTTTTTCCGTGACCATCAATCTTGTAAACCCCTCGGTATTGATCCGGCACAAGGATGGCACAGCCTTTGCTGTTCATCGGTCTTTCTTGCCACACCTTACCAGGGTCTGTTGTGATGGAGTAGGAGCGGACTTCCCAATTTTTCTTTCTGTCCCTATAGATAACGACAAGAGCGTCATCAAATTTATTGAAGATGTCCTCATCGCTTCGCACACCAATAATATTAACATTATAAGCTGCTTTGTTTTCAAGCCCAAAGAATGCGTATCCCTTGGATTGCAATGTCTTTCTGAATTGCTCTTTTATTAGAAAGGCGTGTAGCCCTTTTATAGTTGCCATTTTAATTTCCTTAAAATATAATATCGGCGATACCTAACTCAACTGCCTCTTCGGCAGTGAAATAGGCGTTAACCTTTCGATTTAGAATCTTTTTGAGATGCGCCTTGGTCATATTGGTTTCTCCGACCATTGCCTCAATATATCGATCTTGGGTCCAGCGGATCTCATCCATCTCATTTTCAAGATTGTGAATTGACCCGTGATTACCGCCAAGGACGGCGTGGATCATAACACGGCAGTTTTTGCCAATACGACGCTTGCCTGGGGTGCCAGATGCAAGCAGGAGCGTGCCTGCGGAAAAAACCTTACCAAGTCCAACTGTGTGAATGTCGCAGTTCTCGCGAATCACTCGCATAAGATCGTGCAATCCGAACATCTCTTGGGCGTTGCCACCAAGCGTTGAAACGATAAACTCAAAAGGAGAATACGAAACTAAAATCTCCGAGGTTTCGTCAGTGGGGTCTTCCAGCTTGTATGAGGCACCCTCTTCAAAAAGAGAGATCATGCCATACATTAACTCGCCAGCCTTCTCTTCATCAAGATCTCCACAGATCCCCATAATGCGGGGAGTTTCATCTTTCTTCTCCACATAGTGAAGAGCTTCGGGTTCACTTTCAGCGGTAGTCTCTTCTTTCTTTTTTGCAAACTGTGGTCCAAAAATCATAATATTGCACCTTGCTTAATAAGCTTTTTATTTCGCACTTTTTCGTTTCCGTGAGAAGTGATCTCAGTTAAATAGATTGGAAATTGTTCTGCCCATATTTGCCACTTATTGGGACTATCAAAATCTTTGGCGAAAATAAAGGTATACTCTTCAGTATTGCCATTATATCCTTTACCAACAATATTGCATTCTGAAAGAATTTTTAATACTTTATTAAGCTTTCTCTTTCCTTTAATATTTTCTACTTGTATGCGATAACTCGCGTTATCATCATCTGTCTCAATTCTCCAAGCCCATGCTTTCACAATGTACTCCTTTTATGGTATTACTAATATAACAAATTTTGAGATGGTTGTCAAGTTTTATTTTTATTATTAAAACTATTAACAAGAGCCTGTAGCTGTTCGCGTGTTAATTGTTGAATTGTTGGAGCCCCTTTCTGACCGAATTTCGGGAGAAGTTCTGGTGGAACTTCTTTCTCTCCTTTGGCGGTCTTGACTTTCATTGGATTCGTTGGGTATTTATCTTTTGCGGTTGTCGCTGACACTTTCTTTTGGTATGTATCAATATCAAAAACAATCTGTAGTGCGTTTTCTACTGAGTCTGGAATTTCTTTCTCGTTTTCACCAGCCCATGTTGCATACGCAAAGAGATCTGTGATCTGATCACCATAGTCGGCAATGCCTTGATCTTGGATATACTCAAGGGCTTCAAGAACCTGCTTTCCTGTGGAGTTTATGGGAGTTCTGTCAGACAGCCATTGCTGTAAATTGCTTCTCGCCTCTTTTAGAATATCTTCAGCATACTCCCAAGTGACGCCTTTAAAAGGATTTCTCATAGAGTCGGATTTATTTCCTTCTGGGTCTTTTAGTTCAAGAGTCCTATCTTGTAACACACTTGAATCAAAATCGGGACGGAGCGAGCCGTCGCGAAGATCAAAAAGATTTGGGTAGGGGTTTTGTGCTAAGATCGTAACACCTCGTTCCCCTTCCATTTGTGCGTATGCACTTGGGCTCACGACATTCTTTTGATAATTGTTGGCAATTGCTCTTGTTCGTTTTGGACCAACGGCTCGATCTCCAAGTTCACCTCTGGCTGTGTCACTTTCCACCGAGTAATCAGGAGGTACATTAATCATAAAGATGGCGACATCGTAGCCAACGCTAATGAGCGCACGAATCATCTTTTTAATTTTGTTCGTATTCTCACCTGTTGTATCAAAAAGAATAGGAAGTGCTTGATTAATCTTGCGCTTCTCCTTATCGGAGATTGCTTGCTGAAGAAGTTTTCTTACTTCTTGTTTTTTGTCAACGTCGCCTTCGTCAAACTTGAGAGATAATCCAAACTTTGGGAAGACTTTTTCAATAGGTTCATCTGTATTGATTGAGACAAACCCTTCTGGTAAGTTTAGCGCAGCGTCCTTAATAAAAGTCTTTCCAGAGCCTGCTGGTCCCAAAATGAAGAACGCCTTAAATGGATGTTCAACTTCTTTGAGCCCTTTTTGAAGAGCTTCTTGAAGTTTAATTTCTTGAATTAATTTTCTAAGTTCATTAATTAGCATTGTTTTTTCAATTTAGCTTTGATGAGTACACTATTAATTAGATCTATTATAACATAAAAGCCGTGGGAATTCCACGGCTTTTATCAATTCTAGGAGATTTGTTTGTATGCCTTACTTGTTAGCAAGTCTGGCAACAACACGACGAAGCACTTCATTTACGATTGCTTCATCGTCGAGAACCTCTGCGAGTTCCTCTTCTTCTTCACCCTCTTCAAGGGCTAATTCGTCTTCGGGTTCAGGAGCAGGCTCCTCGACATCGAGGTCGCCACCGAGGTCATCGACAGGCTCATCTCCAAGTTCAAGATCCATCTCTCCACCGAGGTCCATTTCACCCGCGTCATCCTCGACATCAACCTCAATAGGTTCGTCAAGGTCAAGGGCGTTACCAAGCTCTTGAGCTACAGCGCGAACAATGTCCGCCGCTAAGCTTTCTTTTTGCTCTGGGCTTAAGTCTAAATTGTCACCTCCTTCATCGGAAATTTCCAATTCATCGCCCATCTCTTCATCGCCCATCTCTTCATCACCCATTTCTTCGGGGCCCATGCCCATATCATCTACTGGACCCTCGTCGCCTGGAAGCTCGGGTTCTTCTTCATCTCTAGCTCCCATATGTTCGTGCCCCATCTCATCGATATTTTCTTCATTGCTTCCAAATCCAGAAAAATTTGCTTCGCCGATGGCTGGTAGTCCTGCTAAACCTTGAAAGCGTCTAATCTGTGCTTCCGATAAAAGTTTCTTTTTGCTCATAATTTTATCTCCTAAATGATTTATTTGTGTGCAAAATAATCATATATAATTAGATAGCTGCACGGCGAAAAGAACAAAAATTCACATTACTTTATTTAACTTGGCTAAAGCGCCCTTTTCTATCTGCTGAACTCTTGCGGGAGTTAGCCCTAATCTTTCTGCAATTTGCCTTAATTTCATTGCTCCATTCTTGTCAATTGCGATATTTGTACAGTTTAAATCTTCTTTAAAATCAATCCAAAAGCGACATTCTGAAACGGGACAGGATACCTCTAGCTCGCAACATTTTTGGGCACACTTAATCATAGTTCTGGGTGCTCCTGCGCAATTACATCAAAAATATCTTCTAACTCACCTTCATTGATTCCAAACGTTGAGGATAGCTCATTTCCTTGTTTTTTTAGCTTGTCTGATTTTGCGTGTCTTTTTGAAGACTTAACTCTACTATTTCTTAATTTCCAACCATTAAACCATTCCATAAACTGAGTGTCTTGTTCGATAAAAGATTTAATCACTCCTCGCAAAAAACCTGCTTGTGTCAAGCCGTGATAGTGAAGTTTAATCTTCAAATCAACCTTTTGAGACTGAGGTAGATAGGTTTGTATTTTCTCGCCTTTTTCATCCCATTGCTTTTTTGGCATTAGTATCTCCACATAATATGGGTATTACTTTCGGAAAGACCTGAAGCGGTCTGGCGGATAAAGCGGGCGTTTTCGCGAAGTTCTTGTAAATTACGAGAGCCAGAATATGAAAGACCGCTTCGGATACCGTTTTCAAGACTCTCAAGAATCGGAAAAACCTGACCTTTATAAGGGACTACTGTTGCAATGCCCTCAAGGGAAGAGGTTTTTCCTCGCCAGTCCATTTGGGCATCTTTGCTCGCCATACCGCGATAAGATTTATATCTTTCCCCGTCTTTATAAACAACGTCGCCTGGGGCTTCGGACGTTCCGGCTAAAAGCGAGCCGACCATTACAAAGTCAGCACCTGCTGCCAATGCCTTAACCATATCACCAGATGTTTTAATTCCGCCGTCTGCAATAATTTTAAGATTAGGGAACTTCTCTTTTGCCCTTACACAATCAATAACAGAAGATAGGGTTGGCATTCCGTGTCCGGTTTGAATACGAGTGGAGCAAATTGAACCGCCACCGATGCCGACACGAACACTATCAACTCCAATTTGACCAAGAGTTAAAGCGCCGGTATAAGTAGCAATATTTCCAGCCATAATGTGCGCCTTGTTGCTAAATTTGTCAACGATATTGTGAGCGCCAACGTGCATTAAGACATGATCTCCGTGGGCAACATCCAAACAAAGAACACTTGCACCCGCCTCAACTAAGGCGGCGGCACGCTCAATATAATCACCCGTGATGCCGATGGCGGCACCAACATTTTTCAAGCCGTTTTTTGATGCGGCTGCGACCAATGCAACTTGGCTCTCAATTGTATTGTAGCGATGGATAATGCCAAGGGCACCGAACTCAGACATTCTGGTCGCCATTAGACGCCCAGATACGGTGTCCATTGGCGCGGAGATGATTGGAACACGAAGAGACATCCCTTCAGATAGCTCCGACTCTAATGTGACCTCTGAGCGCGAACTAATGTCGCTATATTGAGGCACAAGTAAAACATCATCAAACGTAATGTGAGTTTCAAGATTCATCTTTTTCTTCCATAGTATCTAAAAAGTTATTAATAACTTCTTGTGCAGTATTCCAACAATCGGGACAATAAAGTCGAACTGGATTGTCATCATCTTCTTTGCGGACGACTACATTCCAAGTTGTTGCCATTTCTTTGTCAGTCTTGTCATAGGGGCTTGTACAAGCAGTGCATTCTTCGGGCAGTTTGCCGAACATGGCGACTTGGGCTCCCAGTTCTTCGTTTCCGTCTTTGCGGATTTGTGCTTCGCGAGCACGCCTTTGTTTTCTATTCACCTGTGCTCCCCAAGGCTCCATCGCCTCGCTCGCTAATTGTAATAGGATACCAACCGTAAAGGTCTGGGTTTGACGTTTCTAACGCTCGGAACGAAACTACCGGGGTCATTACAACTTGGGCAATCTTTGTATGTGGCTTAACTACCTGAATATCGTTACCGATGTTGTGAAGATTCACGAACACCTCTCCGTCATACCCTGAGTCAACGACGCAAGCGCCGACGACAAGAGAGCGTTTAGCGGCAATACTTGAGCGGTTTTTCACATCCAGCATATATCCATGTGGCACACCGAATTTCAACCCTGTTGGCAAGATAACGCTTTCGCCTGGAGCAATCGATATAGGCTCTCGCGATGTTGGTGAAAAGTATACATCTAACCCGGCATCACTTGGGTTGCCACGGGTGGGCGGGTGTGCATTTGGGTGAGTTCGATTATATTCAATAATCACTTCTCACCTCGCAAGAAGTTAAACATCTCGACGAGTTCGTCGATATCTTGGTCCTTCTTAAGCATACGATAAGCTTTTACAGCAAGAGAAATTTCGTCTCCTGATAGCCATCCCTGCTCTTTAAACTCTGCCTTAAGTTCTCGCTTTTGTTCAGCATAAGGCTCAATAGCCTCTTCGAGTGTTTTAAGTGAACGAACATACTCCAACACCTTTTGGCGTTTTGCTTCGTCCGCTTGAGAAAGTTGTGCTTCCACAACAACGTTGTTACTAACAAGTGATAAATCCATTATAATCTCCTTAATGTTTTATTATTATAACTGGGTTAACTTTAAATGTCAACAATTATTTCGATAATAATCGAAAATTATGTCGCAATGAGCGAGTGCTGAAGCCCCAAGTGGGATGATATTCAAGCTTCGCCATATAAGGTCTATTGAGATAAAGAATATCCAACTTGGAGTTTACACCCCAGCACTTAATATTAGAAGTCGTTCCAGTGTCATCAATGACCTCGACAACCCAATATTCTTTATTATTTTTAGTTTTCCTCGGAACAATCTTGCGGGGAATAAACCAAGTTACCTTTAACTCGGGATCAAACTCACCGATGGGAGGTATCATATTTTGGGCGAGTTTATCCAAAATGGAATCGTTCATAACGTCGCTCATTGGGAAAACACCCGTGAGTTCAACGGTATATTGAATTAACTCTTCTTCGTCAAAGTTGCCTTCTGGTCGATATAATTCAAGGTTTTCCTCAAACTTCTTTAACTTGCGAGGTCGGTCAACAGCGACCGCAGACCAGAAATGTTTCAATCCGCTAAATCTATCATCAACCAAGTTATTCATTGCCCCTGAGCGGACAAGAACATCAAGTGCCTTCTTGTTAAGCTTAGAATAAACCATGTTTTCATTGAAGATGAAGTCCTCAACTTTATTAAATGGGCGGTTGCCTAAGATTTGCTGAATAGCCGCCTCGCCAAGTCCCTTGATAGAGGTTAGGGGCTGAATAAGTGTCTTGCCATCTTCGGAGATTTCCCAAACACGACCAGAAGTATTCACATCCAACTTTTTAATATTGAAACCAAAGCCCTTGGCAATATTAATTGCTTTCTCTTTCCTACTCTCGGGTTCCTTGTCCAAGAAGGCTGCCATCCACTCTGCGGGATAGTGATGAGCCAACCAAGCACATTGATAAGACAACATAGAATAAGAAACAGCGTGAGACTTGTTAAAGCCATATCCAGAGAAGTATTCAAACTTATCCCAAATACCTTCAGCAATATCACGACGGATACCCTTCTCAACACAGCCATTAATAAACTTGGTGTGGATCTTCATCTTTGCTTCGTGACCCTTGCCAGTTCCCTTCTTGGTCAGTAGCTTACGAAGTTTATTTCCCTCATCAAGAGATAGGTCTTTTCCAAGCTTGTGAGCAAGAATGGCAATCTGTTCCTGAAAGATGAGAAAGCCATAGGTTTCCTCTGTAACTTCTTGAATCAGGGGGTGAACATATTTAATATATTGTGGATGCTTTTTAGCTTCTACATAATCATCGTCTACTTTCGCTGCCAGAGGACCGGGGCGGAAAATGGAAGTAATAGCGGAGATATCAATAATGCTTGTTGGCTTTGCCCGCTGACAAAAAGCCTGCGCCCCCTTTTCAGTAAACTGGAATATGCCAGCCCAGCGACCATCTTGAAAAATCTTCTCGTAAACTTCTTGATTATCCAAATCAATCGCGTCAGGATGTAGATATTTATTATAGTAATCTCTGACATCTTTAAATGTAGGTTCTGGATTGTTATAGTGGCGCTTAAGCGTGTGACGAATAGCACCGTCGAGCATAGCTAATGTAGAAAGCCCAAGAATATCAAACTTAATAAAGCCCATTGGCTCAAGATGCCGGACGTTTTGTCCCTCTGCCCAAGGCGTCTGACGGATGCCTTTGGAGTTGATAAGGGGCATCCATTTATCAAGGTTTTCGCCGACAACAACTCCACCAGCGTGACGAGAGCAAGATCGCACCTGACCATATAATCTATCGATATGACTGGCGATGTTTGTGTATTTGCTCAAGAATGCTTGTAGAGTTGGCGAGTATTGTTTTACTTCTTCAAAAGTTGGGGCATACACACCGGCTTTAATTCCGTGAGCCTTCTTAGCGGCGGGAGTCGCCTCCAATAGCATCTTGCCAGTGACCTCGTTGACCTCTTTAAAGGGAATCCCGTAGAACTTGGAAATATCCTTAACAAGTGAACGAAGTTGAAGAGTGTTCCAGTTGGAGATTGGAACGACAGTTGTGTCGCCCCACTCTTCAATCAACTGCTCTTTTAGCTCCATCGGTGCTGCTACATCGTAGTCAATATCAGGATAATCGGTCGCGTCTGAACGTAGAAAGCGAGAGAACAGAAGTCCATATTTAATTGGGTCAATCTGTGTAATTCCAAGGGCATATGCTACAAGTGAACCAGCGGCAGAGCCTCGACCTGGACCCGTGAGCATACAATCGTTTGCTCTGTCTGCGATCGCTTTCATTGTTAAGAAATATTTTGAAAATCCTCGTTCATCAATGACCTCAAGCTCACGACGTAGACGCTCTGTGTATTCTCTGTCTTTATGTAAGCTGTGCTCCCGCAAGCCTTCAAGCGACATATTAATAAGCGCCTGGGTGGCTGTATATCCAGCAGGAACAACAAAGTCAGGAAGACGAACCGTATTATCCGGCAGGAAGTCTTCAATGCGTTGATGGGCAATTTCGTGAGTGTGTTTGATCGATTCTAATACCAAATCGTCGTCATATTCTACACCGCATTCTTCTGAATATTTTTTATAACTCTCCCACATTTGATCGCCGTTCTTTGGATAAAGTTCATATCCAATTTCATCAACACCAACAGGAAGCTCGGTGCTTTCATAAGATGGGGCAGCTTTCCCAAGCCAACCAAGTCGTTTATAAAGTTCGCGGTCCTTCCAAGCATCTTTACTTGGATAGTGACTATCCGCAGTGGAGATTAGTTTAATTCCAAACTCTTTATGCATTTGAATAATGAACTTGTTAATAGTATGCTGCTCTGGAACATTATTCCACTGCAACTCGCCATACCAGCGATCACCAAAAATACTCATCATCTTACGAGTAGTTTCTCGCATAGCCTCAAGGACTGCCTCATCGCCAGCTTCGCGATTCTCCCAGTAATTACCAGAATATACGCCGCCGAGGCAAGCTGAAGCAGCGATTACTCCTTCACTATATTTCGTAAGGAGATCATAGTCCATACGAGGATAGCGATAGAAGTTTTCGCTCTTATAGCTCTCAGATATCAATTTAAAGATATTCTGAAGTCCTACTTGATTTTGGGCGAGGAGGATAAGATGACGACGACGGCGCAAAACGCTTTGGACTTTTTTACTGGAGTTTTCATCTTCAACAGTAGCGCCGCTCAACTCAGAACCAAGAGTTTTTGCTCGCTTTTTGTCCGCAAGGGCTTTCTCATATTCCTCACGCCATTCAGAGATGGACGGAATAAAATAAGCTTCCGTGCCAAAGATAGGCTTAAAGTTCTTGCCTTCTTCTTTCATCTTTTTTGCGTGTAGCACTTGGTGAGAAAGACCATTGGCGTTGCCGTGATCGGTTAATGCCAATGCGTCACCGCCGTTTTGCCAACAGAAGTCCATATGTTCACTTGGATAACCAAGTGCGTCAAATAACGAGCCTGCTACGCTATGTGCGTGCAAGCCTACAAATGGAATGCTGGATTGTGTTTGGTCGCTCATCTTACCCTCCTCTAAAATTTACAGTGCGCGATTAAAAACACTATCAATTTCAGTCAAAAACTGGGTTCGCACTTCGGGCTCAAGGTCTAAAACCTCAATTACACGATATCTAAGCTGCCCAAGGACGTTCCCAAATTGCCGCGTCTTCGCACGCTCATTGTCCAACTCTTGAGAAAGTGCCTCCACTTGAGCCTGTAGGCTACTCGTTGTTGTCGTTGTTTTCTTCGTTGTCATTTTTATCTATTCCTAAACCATTCCATTCATGGTATTTGATTAAACCCTCGTAGGGGCGCTTTATTGTTTTTGACTCTTCAGATGCGAAAAAGCTGGTGTAATTGTCCCAATTCGACAAGTCGTAGAACCACTCCAACTCTTTCACATTTGACTCTATTAATATAACATGTTTAAAAACTTTGTCAAGGGAAAAATAACGTCCTGACCATCTTTTTTCATATGGCAGCTTTTCAGTTGGTATTTCATTGCCTGAATTTTTCCATTCTCTTGTTCCCTCTTTCCTAATCACTTGTCTACTCTTAATAAAGTCTTCGGGTCCAAATGAGAACCCGAGATACTCTCCATCCTTTACGGTCTTACCATTATAACACAAAAAGAAGTTGTTGTCATTAGAAATTATAGATCTATATTGCCTCGGCGAATCTTCAGGATAAACAGCAAGGGGGAAAGACACATAATATTTATCTGGCGTCACCCATTTACTCATTTGTTTACTAACCCAATAAGCCGTGTTCGCTCCGTGTAGAATACTCCAAGCATAACAATCAACTCTATCTCTGTCCTTTGGGTGAATTGGTATATAGTATATTGGTATCTGTTTTCTCTGTTCTTCTGGGTGTGCTGCTAAAATACGCCCATACCAAATTGGGTCTTGAACCATCTCCCCAAGCCTGTGGCGAATCAGAGGCTGGATATCCTCATTACAAACAATCCAAATTGTTTCGCAACCAGCATAGGCACATTCCACAACGGAGCGTTCAATAGCAGTATAATTTTCTGCTATCGGCATTAATACATTGTCCCACTCAAAACCAAAGTCCTTTTTGTGACCGGCTACAGGAATTATACCCGCGAGGTGAAAAGCGGCTTTATTTACTGGTTTTTGTTCCATTATAGGGCATTTAATAGTTTTGTGCTATAAGCATTTATCTTTATTGAGTTTTTGGAGATTATGCTTTCTGGTGTGTCATAACAAAATTTAATATTTTTAGTGTTTTCATATTTTGCCATAGGTGGGGGCATAATTTCTCTTTTCATTAATTTAATTCTTGGAGAAAGCCATTGAAAAGGCTCCGAAGAGCGATCTGGATAATTTGGATTTTTCCCATTTTTTGAACCCCTAATTCCCGCTTCTTTTATACATTTTAATACCTTAAAGCGACAATAAGTGTCCGAATATTGATAATCATGAGTTGCTTGCTGGTGGGTTAAGTAAGATACTGCCAATAAGTCCTTTTTATTTGGACTATTAGTGGCTCTTTGTGATGGGTAAAAAAATATCTCCTTAACAAATTCATCATTGGTCTGGATATAATCAATATCGTGAAGTCCGCCCTTATTGACTGCGAACCAGTCTACAACCTGTCTTGGCTGCCCCTTGTTGTCTTGAACAATTGAAGGAAGTCCACTTACCCCTCTGTCATCGAAAATTATTAAATCCTTATAGCCAACATTAAATACTTTATTCCCCTGTGTTATAACTTTGAGGCTTTCGCCTTGGACCGTTAGTGCTTTACATAAATGTGAAAAAGGAACAAGACCCGACAAACACAACAAAGCCATTATCTTATCATAAACTTTCTGCCTTGGTATGCCAAAGGTAACCTTTTGCCCATCCGGCTTCCGAAGGGTATATGAGGGTTCAATTTTTAATAAACTTAAATCTGCCTTTGTTTCAAAAAAGTTAAATGGATGTATATTTTGCTTTTCAACAAAGATCAAGGGCACCTGATTATAAAATGAGTATAAAACAGAACTTAAGGTGCATCCAATAACTATTTTGTCATATTTTATCATTCGGCGGCGAAGGCTTCCTCTTGCACTTGGGCATTTGCGACCAAATCACTGCTACTTTGAATTTTTCCACCACCGACACCCCAGAGCATTGTTATGCCAAGCTCCTCACAAACTTTCATCTCTGGAGTGTTTCCAACAGTTCTGTCTCCGCCGTTGGCAAAAATATCTGGTTTGTACTTTCTTAAAGTTTCGCAGATAGTGCCATCGTCATCATCTGCCTCTACAACCATGTGAACCCCTTTCATATAGGAGATAATTTCGGATCTTTCTTTAAATGGCATAAATGCAAATCCCTTTTTACGCCTTAACCAGCCGTCTGAATTGGCGACTACAATTAGTTCCCCGTATTTCGCTGCCTCTTGTATCATTCGGCAATGTCCAAAGTGGATGGGATCAAATCCGCCTGAAACCATAATTGTCTTTCTTGTTTTTGGCGTTGGGATTTCCAAGCCAGTATACTCACCATAATGGTGCGCCATATTAATTCTCCGTAATTTGTGCTATGACATAATTGTCTAAAATAAGATGATGTGTTTGTCCGTTATGCTCCACTTCCTCAATCATTGCCCGATCGACAAGAATACGGCTTCCGGCAGCCAAATTGTCAAAGCGGCAATCAGGTGCGCTTCCGTGAACAACTGCGGAGCAGTATTTTCCTTCTACCTTTGTATAATCATCAGGTAGTAAAATCGATGATTGTTCTTTCTTCTTTTCCCTTTCTATGTATTCTGGTGTGATTAAAATATGTCTGTTAAATGGTTGTAGCATTGTTTTTCCTTTAGTTCTTTATCCGCAGCGAGCGAATCCGCAATTTTTGCAAGTTAAGCAACCCTCAATGTAAATGAGCCCATCTACACCACATTCAGTGCAGATTTTATCGCTCCCTTCGGATCCGTCGATAATATAATTTTTAAGCACTCTCGCAACACACTTGGCGAACGAAAACATATCGCTGTCTCGGTCTTTTTGCATTTGCTCTACAACATATTGGATGTCCGCTCCGTGTCGCAACGAAAGTGAAATAAGACGAGTAAACGCAGAGTTGTTTGGATTATCAAACGCCCTAACAAGATCTCTGACCAGCATGGTATCCCCATTTGTGCCAACACGCAAGTCATAAACTGAATTCATTGTTTTGCGAGGATGTTTTACGAGTATACCCTCGGTTCTTTTTACAGGCAGTTCAATAAGGTTGGACAGCCCCCCCATAACTTCGTAAGGTTTGCCGTCAAGCATACCTACCAAAATCACCCACTTCTCTCCCTGAATAGTTGTGTGGTGGATATTACAGGGTAATTCTGAAGGGCGTTTTACTGCCTGGTGTTGGGGAAAACTCTCTTCTTTTCTCTCTTGGTTGGTAACTAAAACACCAGTTCGCGAACCATCAACATAAACAGTAATTCCCTTTAATCCAAGCTTCCAGCCCAACATATAGAGCCGAGAAACAACTTCTGGATCAGTGCCCTTTGGAAGGTTAATGGTAGAACTAATTGAGTGGTCAATATGTTTCTGAATTGCCGCCTGAATACGAACTCTATTTTCCCAGTCAATCTGATCGGACTCAGTGAAAAAGACAGGAATTTCATCAGTATCAAAAGAATCAAGATATGCCCGAACATTGTGGTGGAAAACCTCATATTCAGTCCACCTGTCTCCTAAATCGTCAACAAAGTCTGCCTCTAAATCAGTTTCGTTGTGAGAAAGCTTACGTCGTCGTGTATAGGAATTTCGGAAGACTGGTTCAATACCAGAACTGGTTTGTGACATGATGGAGACAGATCCAGTGGGAGCATTTGTTAAAATTGAAATATTGCGCCGACCGTGTTGAGCAATGAGCATTTGTAACTCTTGCGGGAGAGATTTAATAAACTCATTATCTTTTTCTTTCTCCCAGTTAAAAACAGGAAAAGATCCCCGCTCCTCTGACAGGTGTACGCTCTCTGTGTATGCTGAAATTTTTAGTGTCTCGTAGATCTTATCAATAGTATTAATTGCCTCTTCTGAATCATATGCGAGTGAAAGACAAGCAATTGCATCAGCTAATCCGTGGGTACCAAGTCCCGTGCGACGACCATTAATACAAGCTGTCCTTAGATTTTCCCATAAGTCTTTTTCGTCAGCAGTATCGCAACAGGAGATGATATTTTCGAGCTTTTCAAGTTCAAGCTCAACCAGATCATCGGAAAGCCGCATCGCTGTGGAGGCAACTTGACCAAAGTGTTCAAAATCAAAAGATGCGTTTTCCGTAAAAGGGTTTTTGACAAAGTTCTTCAGATTTACTGATATAAGACGGCAAGAATCATAGGCGGACAGTGGAATCTCGCCACAGGGATTGGTGCAAATGGTTTTAAAGCCATCGTCTGCATATGCCTCTGCGGGGAGATATTTTTCAATGTTACCCCACATTAACAATCCGGGCTCTGCTGTTTTGGTGGCTGAGTCTACTATTTTTCGCCAGATTTGAACAGCATCCACATCACGAGTATATTTAGGTTTATCAGAATTAACGGGAAAGCGAAGAGTAAATTGTTCATTATTCTGAACTGCCTCCATAAAGTCATCAGAGATCTTAACTGAAATGTTTGCTCCTGTAACTTTGGTTAAATCGTGCTTCATTGTCACGAATTTTTCAATATCAGGATGTCGCACATCCATGGAAATCATAAGCGCACCACGGCGTCCGTTTTGACCAATCAT
>Ga0315338_1001063_pt1 | contig 40683 bp, 35 predicted proteins | sample ASW8metaG_FD_204518 | JGI IMG/M metagenome (GOLD analysis project Ga0315338, IMG submission 204518) | Ammonia-oxidizing marine archaeal communities from Monterey Bay, California, United States - ASW #8 | ecosystem: Environmental > Aquatic > Marine > Coastal | place: USA: California | collected... | reverse complement strand
GTGGCGGTGGAGCTTTATCGAACGGACGGCGCCGAAGGCGCGGCCCGAGGCGCGGCGATCGGGGCCGGCTTCTACGCGTCGCCGTCCGAAGCGTTCGCTTCGCTGTCGCGGGAGGGCGTCGTCGAGCCGTCCGCGACAACGGCGCCCCTGTATGAACGAGCCTATGATTCCTGGCTGAAAGAGCTCGCCGGCGCGCTTGGCTAGGGTTACTCGCGAAGCGCGAATACCCAGACGACGCCGCCGCGCGGAACGTCACTCTGTTTTCCGCGGATGGTATCGATACTGGAGAGCATTTTTTGTGCGTCGATGCCCCAGCCCGACTGGACGGCGATGTACTGTACGCCGTCGACCGCGAACGATGTCGGTACTGCCGTGATGCCGGAATTCGTCCGTTGAGACCAAAGCACTTCGCCCGTGGTGGCGTCGAAAGCGCGGAAGAGCCGGTCACTCGTCCCGCCCATGAACACGAGCCCGCCCGCGGTCGTCAACACGGGGCCCCAGTTCGGCGACTCGAAGCTCTGGCTCCACACCTTTTCACCGGTCGCCACGTTCCAGGCCTGAAGACCACCTACCGTCGTCGCGCCGTCGCGCATCGAGATACCGCGATTGCGACGCGAGCTTACGCCCATGAACCGTTGCCCGGGCCGATAGGTGTCCGCGCGACCCTCCATCGTGACACACACGTTCTCGTTCACCGGGACGTAGACGAGCTCGGTGCGTGGGTTGTACGCCGCTGGAGGCCAGTTCTTTCCGCCCCAGTGCGACGGACAAAATGTCGCGCTCTTGCCGATTGCCGGCCTTTTCGCCGGGTCGTATTCCGGTCGACCCGTTTCGCTATCGATCCGCGTGAAGACGTCTTGGTAAACGTAGGGCCACGCGTCGATGAAATCGATGGAGGCGGGCTTCCGCTCCAGAAGCCAGAAATAGCCGTTTCGCGCCGGATGGACGAGACTCTTGATGGTCCGACCATCGCGTTCGACGTCGATGAGCATCGGGGCCGATACTTCGTCCCAATCCCAGGAGTCGTTCCAGTGATACTGGTGGTGGCCCAGGAGGGCGCCGGAGTGCACGTCGAGGGCGACGACCGAGCTCGAGTACAAGTTGTCACCGGGGCGTGCGTCGCCGGTCCACGGAGCCGCGTTACCCGTGCCCCAGTAAGTGATGCCCAGATCCGCGTCATAGCTTCCCGTGATCCAAACGGAAGCGCCTCCCGTTTTCCACGTCTCGCCGGGCCATGTGTCGTGTCCGGTCTCTCCGGGGCCGGGAATCGTGTAGGTCTTCCATACCGTGTCGCCCGTTGCGGCATCGAGCGCGAGAACGAACCCGCGCACGCCGAGCTCGCCTCCTGAGATCCCGACCATCACTTTGCCCTCCGCCGCGAGGGGTGCGAGCGTGACGTAGTAGCCGTGGCGATAGTCCTCGACGGCGGTCTCCCAAAGCTCTTGGCCGGTCGCGGCATCGAGCGCGACGACGAAGGCATCGACGGTACCGACATAGACCCGCTCGCCATACAGCGCGACACCCCGATTCGTGGGATGCATCCCGACGACGTCGTCGGGCAGCTCGCGTTCGTAGCGCCAAATCAAGTCGCCGCTCGCGGCGTCGAGAGCGAGCACTTGCGCGCCGGGCGTCGTCACGTACATGACGCCGTCATTGACGATCGGGGGGGATTGGTGTCCTTGGTCGAATCCGGTCGAGAACGTCCACACGGGAACGAGCTTCGAGACGTTTCCTGCATGGATTTGCTCGAGCGGGCTATAGCCCCAGCCGTCGTAATTGCCTCGATAGGTGAGCCAGTTCGAAGGCTCGGGATTCTCGAGTCGAATGTCGGTGACGGGTCGAGGTTGACTCGCTGTCCAAGAAGCGTTCAGGACGACGAGCACCGCTATTTGAGCGGCGTATCGTTTCATAAGAGCCTCCGAGTAACGTCCTTTTTAGGCGTTCTAGGAGCGGAGCGCAACCGTTGCGCTTCGGTCGTGCGCTGACGTACAGTGAGTGCCGGTAGGAGGTGGGTAATGAAGAAATCCACTGGTGTTGTCGTCTCTCTCCTCGCCATCGTTGGTGCTAGCGGCTATGCGGTGCAAGATCTGCGACCGCGCGAGCAGGCGGCGATCGACGAGCCGTTCGTGGGCGTTACCACCGACGGTGATGTGCTCCCGGGCCTCTATTCGATCCGCGCGACAGGCGTTTCGACCGAGCCTATCCGTGAGGCGGCGGTCGCGTTCATGGCATCGCTGTCGGCCGAGCAGAAAGCCGAGACGAGCTTCGCTGCGAACGATATCGAGTGGCGCCGGTGGCACAACGTGCACCGCGCTCCCAGGCGGGGCATCAGTTTCGGAGAGATGGACGAGGCGCAGCGCTCGAAAGCCTATGCCATGTTTCGAGAGAGTCTCAGCGCCAAGGGACTCGAGAAAACGCGTAACGTGATGAAGCTGAACGAGCACCTCGCTGAGCTCGTAGGAAAACACGGGGAGTACGGTGAAGAGTTCTACTTCATCACCGTCATGGGGGAGCCCTCGACGGGCGAGCCGTGGGGTTGGCAGCTAGACGGCCATCATTTGGTCTTCAACTTCGTGGTGCTTGGTGATCAAGTCGTGATGTCGCCTGCTTTCATGGGCTCCGAGCCGGTAACCGGCTCCGGGGCGTTCGCAGGTATCGAAGTGATGCAAGACGAGCAAGATAAGGGCCTGGCTCTGATGGAGTCCCTGGATGCCGACCAGCAAGCGCGCGCGCAGATCGCCGGCGACAAGACGAGGGGCAACGCGCTGGCCCAGGCGTTCAATGACAACCTCGTGCTCGACTATCAGGGGCTCGTCGCCAAGGATATGACGCCGGCCCAGCGGAAGGCTTTGTTTGCGGTCATCGGCGAGTACATCTACAACATGAACGAATCGCACGCCGCGATCCGTATGCGCCAAATCGAGGAGCATGTGGACGATACCTATTTCGCGTGGATTGGCACCACCGGAGAGGACGCCGTCTTCTACTATCGGATCCAGAGCCCGGTCATCCTCATCGAGTTCGACCATCAGGGTCCGATCGCGCTCGATGGCCCGAAGCTCGCTTCGCGTCGCCACGTTCACTCGGTCGTGCGCACTCCGAACGGGAACGACTACGGCAAAGACTTGCTACGGCAGCACTATGCTCGTCATTCGAACGATGCTGCCCACGGTCACGACTGAGAGCGCGCGAGTCGCACGAGCGGCCTTGCGCTCCCGCCCGTCAGGCAATGCGTCCTGACGGCTCGCGTCCACGGCCCCAGGAGGCCGTTCGCATCCATTCGACGAGGTCCGCAGCGGGGAGCGGGCGGCTGATGAAATAGCCCTGGGCCATGTCGCATCCGAGTGTCTGAAGCGTGTTCCAATCCGCTTGCTCTTCGACACCTTCCGCGACGACCTTCAGTCCCAGACCGTGACCGAGCTCAATCGTGGATCTTACGATAACGGTGTCGTCCGCTGATTCTTTGAGCTTCGACACGAAGGAGCGATCGATCTTGAGCTCGCCCACCGGGAGCCGTCGTAGTTGCGACAAAGAGGAGTAGCCCGTTCCGAAATCATCGATCGCGATGACGACGCCTTGCTCGTGGAGCTCTTCGAGGACGCTTGCGGCGCGTCCGGCATCTTTCATGACCGCACTCTCGGTGACTTCGATGACGAGCTTCGAGGCCTCTAGTCCGGATGTCGACAGGCGCGAACGGATGTCGTCGACGAGTCGGTGGTCGCGCAAGTCGAGCGCCGAGACGTTGACTGCGACGGTCAAGTCGAGCCCCTCGTTGTTCCACCGAGCGCAGTCGTCGACGGCTTTCGCGATGACCCAATCGGTGAGAAGCCGGATCTTGCCGGAACGCTCCGCCTGGGGGATGAACTCATCGGGAAAGATGACACCGAGTTCACTGTGGCGCCACCGAACGAGCGCCTCCACGTGGACGGCGCGCGCGGTGCGGATGTCCACCTTCGGTTGGTAATGGAGCTCTAGCTCGTCGTTCTCGATGGCTTGGCCGAGCGCGGACAGAATCGCCAGACGCCGGACCGAATGCTCGTCGCGGTCCGGCTCGTAGGTGGCGACCTCTGTCTGGTTCTTCTTCGCGTCGTACATCGCCACGTCCGCGCGCTTCATGAGCGTGCCGGCGTCCTGGGCGTGCTCCGGATAGACGGCAATCCCGATGCTGCCATTGATGGCGACGGAAACGCTCTCGAGCGTGACGAACGCCTCGAGGGATCCTTTGATCCGATGCGTCGCCTCGATGCAGCCGGCGACGTCGCAGTTCTCGAGGATGACCGCGAACTCGTCGCCCCCGAGTCGCGCGACCGAGTCGCTGTCGCGAAAGGCGTGTGACAGGCGTTCCGCGACTTCACGAAGCAAGTCATCACCGCGCTCGTGGCCCAACGTATCGTTGATCTCCTTGAAGCCGTCCAGGTCCATGATGATGATACCGACGGTCGACCCGGCCCGTTTCGCCCGACGGAGAGCCTGCTCCAATCGGTCGAGGAAGAGCGTCCGGTTCGGCAGTTTGGTCAGACCGTCATGCGTCGCCTGGTAGATCACTTTGGCCTCACGAGACGCTATCCCGACCCTCATTTTGTCGAAGGCCGAGGAAACTTGGCCCAGCTCGTCCTTGTCGAAGACCTGGAGCCCGGGGGAGTAGTCTCCGTGCTCTATTTTCTGAGCCGCCGCCGCGAGCCGTTCCAGCGGCTGGCTGACGCCGTGCGCGAGGAACTTGGCGGCTGCGAGCGCGCCGAGAAGAGCGATGCTCGACAGCAGAAAGATCTGCAGCTCCAACGTTCGAAACGGATGCCAGGCAGCGTCGAGCGAGCGTTTCAACAACAGATGGACTTCACTGCCGTCTGCGGTTGGGACTTGTCTCGCTAGCGAGCCGTATCGTTGTGAGCGGATCTCTAGCGTTTCGAAAGTGGTTCCGCTCGTGTCGCCCAGGCTCTCGAAGTACCGCCGGACCTCCCCCGCGCTCTCTCGTTCGAGGGTCGAGATGAGAACTGCTCCGGATACGTCGCGCGGACGGAATAGGGATAGCTCCGCTCCCGAGAGCTGTGAGACCTCATCGAGAAGGTCGCGATCGATGGGAAAGCCGAGCCCGACGAGTGCGACCGGCTCCGGCGCCATGACCGGGACCACGACGAACTGGTAAGGCGTTCCGGCAAAGGATACGACTCCGAAACCCCCGCGCTCGGGTGCGTCCGGATCGGTCAGCTCTGGGATTGGAAACGGTTGTCCGGTATAGCGTCCGCCCAGAGTATCCACTTCCACGACCCCGGCAAGCGAGATCAGAAAAGCTCGCTCGGCATCGATCCGGCGACCGTGATTGGCGAGCACCGAGCGGATCGTACGAGCATCATGGGTGGCGACGACCTCGCGGAATCCGAAATCGGCGGTCAGGACCCGAGCGCTGTCCGAAAGCTTCTGGCCACGCGTCTCGAGCACCTGGTCGAACAGGCGCGACGCGACGAGGAGCTCGTCCTCTACCGTTTGTGCGAGGCTATGGCGGGCCGCCACGCGGACCGCGACCCAGGTCGCCGCCTGCAGCAAGACGAGCCCGATGGCCATGAAGGCCAGCAGCTTTGCCTGGAAGCCTCGCGGGCGCACTTAGTCTGTCTGGAGCGTCACGAGGAGCTTCTCGGACGGCTCGAGCGTGACGCGCTGCGCCTGGCTCGCCGCCGGAGCCCGTGGCTGCCACAGGTGGAGGGAGTAGCTGCCGGCGGGCAGCCCCGTCAGGGTTGCTTTGCCGTCTTCGGTCATTGCGAAATACGGCGTGTCGACGACGACGATGTAGGCACTCATGCGATCGTGAATGTTGCAGCCGAGGGTTAGAACGCCGGGCTTGTCGAGGACGACCGGCTCTGGCGGCATGCCCTCGTATAGCGGAATCTGAAACCGCTTGGCCCTCGAGAACGAGTACACCTGATGGCGTACGTTGTCACTATTCGGGAACTGAACCGCGGTTCCCGTCTGGACCGCGAGCACGTGCGGTACGAACTGCCGATTGAGCTGGTCCATCGTCGCCGTGGGTGCTTCAGCGGCGGACGTCCGTTCGTCCGGAACCGCGTAGACGAGAGCACCGCTCACGAGGTCTCCGCCGTCGTGCCGTAGCTCGATCGTGAGCTCCGCGGGGCTGGCCAAGATCGGTATGAAACTGAGTACCAATAGCATTGCCGGCAATCGCATTGCGGACCTCCTCTTCCTCGCGACTAGCGCGCTTTCAGGCGGTAGCGGAGCTGTATTCGAACTTGACTCGTGCCGCCGGTGGTCGAGACCTCGGCCGCTGCCCGAAGCTCTCTAGTCGGAGTCCACATATAGGTGAGAGTGAGTGCTTCGTCCTGGAGCTCGCCATCGTTGTAGACGTCGCCGCGAAACGAGATCCGACCATGGGCGAACTGACGCGACATCAAGAAGTAGGTCGCACTGATGTCCGACACGATCTGCCTGCCGCGCACGACGAGGAACGTGGGTCCCCATAGCGACTCGGCTGCGAACGTCCATGCTCCGGCGTGGTAGCCTCCGCCGACGATGTGGAACTTGGTGTTCCAGTTGTACAGATCGTCGTAACGCAGTCCGTCCGAGCGATTGTCCAAATAGCTGTATTGCAGGGAGAGATGTCGCCCGGTCCAACCCCCTCGGGCGGACCAGCCAAGGCGGCTGTCGGTCTCGGCGGAGACCGACGTGAACACCCGGCTATTGACGGGCACTTTTTCGCCGGCGAGAGTCCACCGGTTCGAAAGCGCCCAACCTCGAACCGGGGGAAGCGCTCCCAAAGTATCGTTCCCGCGGAAGATCGTTGCCCCGAGCATGAAGCCATTGTTGAAGTAGGTCGTGTCGACGCCGACCGGTCGGAGCTCCTCTCCTAGCCACGTGTTGAGTGCGGACGAGGAGATCGTGAACGGGTTTTCCCACAATGCGTCGATGTTCTCGAACGACGTCGGGAGGAACAGGATGCCGCCCCTTACCCGCAAGCGGCTCGTGTCGCTGAAGAGGTTCCCCTCCACGAACGCTTCGGCGATCCCGAGTACGCCGTGTTTCGAATCGCCGCCATCGGTGCGCCCCACGAGGTGGACATGGGCGCCGAGCGCGGGAGACGGATACCAGTCGATGCCCATCTGAAGCTGCGCGGCGACGGGCTCGGCGATAAAGGCGCCTTGCGGCTGCGACGCACCGCCGAGTAGTGCGAAACCGCTGAAAATGGGCTTCTTGTCGGCAGAAGCGGCCGCTGCCAAGCAGAGCGAGAACACGAGCACTGATTTCTGAAGCTTGCCGGTCATCCTAATGTCCTACGACATCGCTCGACGTGCCTGCACAGGTTAGAGGTCTTTTCTGATTTGCTTACATGAGACTTCTATATGGCAAATAGTGCGGGATCGAGATCGATCCACAAGAATAGTATCGGCCGGATCTTCTCGGGGGATAGACCCTGGCGGATCCCGCGGTCAGATTTAGTGTGGGGTTTGGTGCGGAGGGCCTAGTTTCGATACTTGCCGAGCACGGCGCGTCCGGGGAAGACACCGGTCACCGTCTGCCCATCGCGCACGACGAAGGTGCCGCCGACCATCACGTGCGGAATACCCTCCGCGAAGCTGAGCTCCTGGCCGAACGTGGCGGTGTCGATGACGGTGTCGGGGTCGAAGATCGTGATGTCGGCGTCGCAGCCGACCTGGAGGCGGCCCTTGAGTCGCATCGCCGGAGCGGTAGCGTCGAGTCGCAGTGCGGGCATGAGCGTCATCTTCCCGATAGCGTCCATCAGGGGAAGAACTTTTCGCTCTCGTACGTAGCGTCCGAGTACTCTCGAGAACGTGCCGGCGGAACGCGGGTGGGCGAGCGGTGCGTAGGGCATGCCGTCCGAAGCGACGATCGTGAACGGCGCGCGCATGCCGTCGTCGATCCACTCATCTTTCATCATGTGGATGATGAGCGTGCCGCCTACGGCTCTGTATTCGTGAAACGTCTCCTCGGTGAGACGCTCTCCCGTCGCCTCCCATTGGAGGTCGCCGTAATCCATGTCCCACACGTCTTGCCACCCTTCATCGAAGAGGGTGGACTCGATGCTCGTCGAGCCGGCCGTATAAGGGTAGAGCTCCGTCGTGATATCGAGACCCTTCTCCTGTGCCGAGCCGATCATGTCGAGCGCCACGTTGATGCGGCCAAGCGCCATGCTGTTCAAGTGGACGATGTGTACCGAGGCGCCGCTCGCTGCCCCGTTCGCGATGGCTTCCTGGATGGCGGGGACGTCCGGATCGCGGACGTGGGTGTAGACGGGAACGTCCATCCGCGCCGCGAGCTGATAGACCCGGAAGATCTCTTCGCGCGTGGCACCGGGGTAGTAGCCGACGGGGACGCCGATTCCTAGAGCGCCTTCGGACAATCCGCCCGAGAGAGACTCCGTCATCTTGTCCAGCTCCGCCGAGGACAGCGATTCGTAGCGAGCCTCGAACCCGACGGCGAGCAAGTCGGAGAGTCCCTCCGCCTCGAGCCCGCCCTCTGCGATGAGGGCTCGAGCGCGGCTCGCCGCATCCGCATATTTGTCCATGTCCATCCAGCGCGTGGAGCTTTGCGCCAACGTCGCACCGAAGTTGATGAGTGCATTGCCGGTGCGAGACGTGATCCAGGCATCCACGAACGTCACACCGCTTTCGAGCTCCAGAGCCGTCGTCACGCCGTCATGGACCTGGTACTCGTTCGCGGCGTTCGTCTGGCCGTGCGCGTGAAGGTCGATGAAGCCCGGCGCGACGACGAGGCCGGAAACGTCGATGACCTCGTCCCCAGCGAGAGGGTCGGCCGAGATCTCGACGATCCGGTCGCCTCGAATGCCGACGTTACGAACCGCATCGAGCCGAGTTTCCGGATCCATCACCCGTCCGCCGCGGAGAACGATGTCGTAGCGCTCTTGCGCCGACGCGGATAGAGCCGTTACCAGCAGACCGATAGTGATGAGAGATGAACGCATGGATTGTGCTCCGCCTGTTTGCTTCTAGCCCGAGATCTCGAGCCATCCGAACCACACCGGATGTTCTTTCTTGTACCAGTACAGAATGTGTCGCAGCTTCTTCTGTTTCTCGACCGAGATGACTTCTTTCGGGATGCGGCTGAAGTCGATGCGGATGATGGGTCCATCGTGATCGAGGGCTTCCGAGCAAAGCGTCTGGAGCTCGTTTCGGATCCGGCCGGAGTCCGAGATCCGGACGGGTCGCGTCTCGAAATCCTCTCCGCCGAGGAAACGGGTCAGAAGGGGATTGAAGACGAGACTCGCTCGATCGTGGCTCTCCTGATTGCGCACCGTGAGCTTGATCTCTTTGCGTCCCTTTCGGGTGGCGAGAGCGACCGCGACGCGGTACACCCCATCCTCGAGCTCTTCAACCTCCGGGGCACCGGTATAGGGGTCCGGGCACATATAGCCGCACGCCGCGAGCACCCGCCAACGTCGCTCCGGGAAGAAATCGTCCGCTCGGACGACCGACCGATCGATCGGCATGCCGGCGTCCCGCGCGGCGCGGATCGCCTCTCGATACGCGTCGACGCGTTCGGGCGGTAGTGAGGAGCTTGAAAGAGTCTCGAGTTTTTGCTCGAAGTCTGCGGATTCGGGGTCCAGCTGCATCACGTGCCGTTCGACATGCCAGGGCAGGATGAACTTCGACGTGAAGACCGAAAGCGAGGCTTCGAGCCCGAGCACCGGCGCGAGGCTCGCTGCTTGCATCGCTTCCGCCGAGCCGGAATAACCGTCACAGACGAAGACGTGCCATTCGCCGTCTTCCTTGCGCGCGCCGACCTGATATGTGGGCGCATAGCTGCCGGAATCGACGAATGCCGGAAGGCCCGTGGGGAGCGTGTCACCGTCTGCGACGCGAGTCGCGCCGGCGTCCGTCCACTGCTTCCAAAGGGTTTCCAACCTCTTTTCGCGGCCCGGGCCTGCGAGGGTCCACACCCGAATATTCTCCCGGCGGACTCCTTCGTAGGTGAGCTCGATCGCTTCGACGATCTTTCCGCGATCGGTGCGGTAGTCGATGAGCATCGCGCGCTCGGCGGCGGTCTCGACGACCTCTCGCGGCAGAAAGAGGTTCCCGACATAGCCCTCATAGGGGCGGCTTACTCTGAGCGGCTGGTCGAACAAGTGCAGCACCGTCATCGGGCCCGTCGGGGCGCCCGAGGCGAAGCGCGAGGTGTTCTCGAGTGTGTCGATGGCCGCGCCCCAAATGGTGATGCCGGCACTGAGCGCTTCGTCATAGAAATGCTCGAACTCGTAATCGGGATCGTTGAGGAGGCGTGCGACGCGCTCGTCGACCCATTTCGCGACCTGAGGCCTCGCATAGACGCGACCGAAACCCAGTTGCGGGTTCGAGCCCATCTCCGGCGTCTCCCCGGCCTTGGGCATCAAACCCTCACCCAGCGAGACCATGATCGCGTGGTTCTCGGGAAGGTGGCGGGTGGCGTACCAGAGCGACTCACTCATGGCGTAGGCGGAGATCGCGTCGGCGTCCTTCTTGACGTGGTTGAGGGCGAGCTTGTCGAGGCCTTTGCCTTCGCCGTAGCGTCCGTAGAGCCGGGTTCCGAGTGCCGTGACCGCAGCGGTCATGGCGACGAGCGACTCCATTCGTTGCGGCATGAAGGAAAAGCGCGTACTGGGCTCGCGATGCCGCTCTTCGTGCACTTCGACGTCTTCGAGCCAGAGGTGGAAGCGGCCCAAGATCGGACTCGTGTCGAAGGCCCACTGTGCGACGAGATTGTTCTTCAGTCGTTGTTCTTCGCTGATTGTCATGAGGTAAGCGTAAAACTATATCAGCTCGGAATGGCTCTCGACCAATACGCAGTTGACGGCTACCGTCGGTCCTCCTAATCTTCCGAGCGCAGGAACCGACCATGAAAAGAGCACCGACTCCGTCATTCGAGGTCGCCGAGCCGTCCTTCTGGGAGCGCGTTTCGGACGCCGAGAGCGGGCAGAGCTACTGGATCGCACGCGCTCTCATCCTGCGGCTCCTGGGGGTTGTCTATTTCGTCGGCTTTTGGACCGTCGTGCGCGACGGCCTGCCCCTCATCGGTAGCGATGGGCTCACGCCGGCGATCGACTATCTGGATAGCGTCGAGCAAGCGGTGGGCGGCCGAGGTGCGGGTTTCCTCCGTCTGCCGAGCATCTTCTGGCTCCAGATCTCGGACGCCTTCCTGATGCGCGTCGCGTGGCTCGGTGCTGCAGCCGCGCTCGTCGTGGCTCTCGGTTATGCCAACGCCGTACTGCTCGCCTGGTTGTGGTTTCTCTACATGTCGTTCGTTCACATCGGGCAGACGTGGTTCGCGTTCGGATGGGAGATCCAACTCCTGGAGACGGGGTTTCTCGCGATCTTTCTTTGCCCGCTGCTCGACGGACGGGTCTTTCCCCGCCGCCCGCCTCCGGTGGCGATCCTTTGGCTGTACCGCTGGCTCATTTTCCGCATCATGCTGGGTGCGGGCTTGATCAAATGGCGCGGAGACCCGTGCTGGCGCGACTTGACCTGCCTCGCCTTTCACTACGAGACCCAACCGGTTCCGAATCCCTTGAGCGCCTACTTACATTTTCTGCCCCTTCCGGTCCACAAGGTCGGTGTCTTGTTCAACCATCTGTGTGAGCTCGTGGCGCCGTTTCTCGTTTTTGGCCCGCGACGTGCCCGCCATGTGGCCGGCCTGTTGTTCATCACGTTTCAAGCCGTCTTGATCGCGAGCGGCAACCTTGCATTCTTGAACTGGCTGACGATCATCCCGGCGCTTGCGTGTTTCGATGACGCGTTCTTCGCGCGCTTCGTTCCGGCGTCCTTTATGGAAGAGCGGAAGAATATCGGGGCTCACCGCGGGGCGCAGATCGCGTCAGCCGTCCTCGCTCTCGTGGTCGCTCTTCTGAGCATCGGGCCCATCGGGAACCTGATGTCCTCTCGCCAGGCGATGAACACTTCTTTCGATCGTTTGCACCTCGTCAACTCTTACGGCGCTTTCGGAAGCGTTTCGAAGGTTCGTTATGAGCTGGTATTCGAAGGCTCGACGGACGGAGACACTTGGACTCCGTATGAGTTCAAGTGCAAGCCTACGGATGTGCGTCGCCGACCCTGCGTGATCACTCCTTACCACTACCGACTGGACTGGCTATTGTGGTTCGCGGCCATGGGGCGGGTCGAGCAGTATCCGTGGGCGGGTCACCTCGTGTGGAAGCTTCTTCAAAACGACGAAACGGCGCTCGCTCTGTTGGAATCGAACCCGTTTCCCGAGTCACCGCCTCGGTTCATTCGGGTCGAGCGTTATCGCTACGAGCTCGCGCCGGTCGAGGGCGATGCCTGGTGGCGACGCGAGCGGGTCTCGGACTGGCTTCCAAGCTCGTCGCTAGAGGACGGCGAGCTGCGTGAGTTTCTCGCGACTCATGGATTCAAGCTGTCGTGAACGACGTCGAAGTGTCGGACGGTGTCATCGAACCGCGCCAAGTGCGTTCTCGCCTCTTCGGGGACGACGGCTCGCTCCGCGTCTTCGCCGGCGAACTTCCGTATGGCGTCCATCGACTCCCAGAGAGTCAGGACGGTGAACTCGTCACCACGCCGCAAGACATAGGCGCCGCGATGGCCGTCGACCGTCGCGATCTCGGGAAGGACGGCACCTTCGAGATGGCTCAAATATTTGTCAGCGTGATCCTTCCGTGCGGTTCCAGACCAGGTTCTTGCAATCATGAGACCTCCGGCGCGATCCTCTCGTGAGAATCAGGTGGAGTACAAGAAAAGAATCAGGAGTTTGAGATGAAGCTAGCGATGTTTCTTCTACTGGCCGGCGCTAACGCGCCCCAAGATATCGAACGTGTCAACCCTGACGGCATGACGCAGCCGAGCGCGTACTCGCACGTCGTCAAGTCCGGACGCTTGATGTTCCTCGCGGGACAGGTGTCGCTCGACGGCGACGGAAACGTCGTCGGGGAAGGGGACATGACGGCGCAGGTACGTCAGGTGCTAGAGAACATGAAAAGCATCCTCGCATCGCAAGGGGCCGATTTCTCGCATGTTGTCAAGACGAACATATTCACGACCGATATCGAGCGGTTCCGCGAAGCGTCGTCGGTACGGGCGGAGTACTTCGGGGCGCACCCGCCGGCGAGCACGCTCGTGCAGATCGAGCGGTTGGCGCGGCCCGTGTTCCTGGTCGAGATCGAAGCGATTGCGATCGCCCCGGAATAGCCAAAGCCCTCAGACGTCGAAGCCGTCCACGTCGACGCCTCTCATCCGCGCCCGGATTTCGGATTTCGAGTACAGCCGACCCTTGCCGATGCCGGGGCAGAAGCGTTTCTCGTAGCGCCACGTGTAGGAAGACTCAACCGGAGAGAAGCCGTCGAGTGGGAAGAAGGGGTAGACCCGGCACTGCACGGGCCGAGCTTCGTAAACGCCGCAACGGTTGCCGTCGAGAAACGGGCAGTTCCCTCGAGCAGGGACGAGCTCGATCTCCCCGGCTTCGGAGTGCGTGAACTTCTTCACGAAGGCCCGCGGCGACATCGCTAGATGCCCGGCCAGGCGCTCGATATCGAACGCTTCCAGGAAGACACTCCCTTCGCGTGAGTCCGAAGTGCAACACTGGCCGCAATCCGGCTGGCACTCGAAGCGAACGCCTCTCTTTATCCACTCCATGCCGGCTCGGTTCACCCTCCGCTCTCGACACTATAACGTTGCCTCGCCGGTCAGTGGCGCCCGTAGCGTGAAGGACCGCGGACACTCGTGGTATCTTCCGCCGACTCGTCTGCCGCTTCGTGAAACAAGGCGGCGCTAGCCGAAACGGGAGGTTGTCGATGAGAGCAAGTGTAGTGGTTGCCGTGTTGTTGAGTGCTGGTCTGTCCCAGGCCGCGGAGAAGAGGGCCGTCAACTTGCCCGGAGCGCGGCCGGGGGCTCCCTATAGCTCGGCCGTTTGGAACGGCGACTTCCTACATCTTTCCGGCACGCTCGGCTCGATCCCGGGCGAGGGCTATCCGGAGGACATCACGGCGCAGACTCGCCAGACGTTCGAGAACTTGGGGCGTATTCTCGAAGCTGCGGGCTCTGACTTTTCCCGAGTCGTAAGTGTCAGCGTCTACCTCACCGATGACCGGCACTACCAGGCGATGAACGAGGTCTTCAAGGAAACGTTCCCGCGAAATGCTCCGACGCGGGCCACGGTTCGAACCGACCTCGCCGCGGCGTCCGGCTTTATCGAGATCTCAATGGTGGCCGTGAAGGAAGGCGTCGAGATACGGCGGATCGAGCCGCCGGGTTGGCAGCCCTCCGGCGCGGGCTATGCGTACGGGATCCTCGCGGGCGACACGCTCTTCATCGCCGGGCTGGTCTCGAACGACCCGGCTGCGGGCGGGATCGTGAACGGTGACATCGCCCTACAGACGAAAAGGAGCCTGGACAACTTGGGCGCCGTGCTCGAGGCGGCGGAGATGAGCTACGGTGACATCACGTCGAACCGCATCTACCTGAGGGATGGCCGGGACTTTTCCGGAATGAACGAGGTCTACCAAACCTATTTCGAGGAGCCGCGGCCGTCCCGCGCGACCGTCCGCGCGGGAATCATGCATCCCGACTTGCGCATCGAAGTGCACTCCGTGGCCGTGAAAGACGCCGCCCGTAAAGTGGGTGGCGAAGCGCGACCGGGCGCCATGATCTCTCCTTCCATCGTGGCGGGCGGCCGCCAGTTTCTTGCCGGGATGACGGGCCGTGGCCCGGACGGCTACGCACCCGGTGACGTTGCGGCGCAGACACGCCAGGCGCTCGAGCGCTTGCGCGCGACGCTCGAAGCCGCTGGACTCGGCTTCGAAGACGTCGTGGAGACAACGGTCTTCCTGACCGACGTGCGCCATTTCTCGATCATGAATGATATCTATCGCGAGCATGTCCCCGAGCCGCGGCCGGCGAGAACGACGGTCGGCACGGCGCTCATGTCGCCGGATGCGCTCGTCGAGATCATGATGATCGCCACGACCAAGTAGCGCTTCGTGCTCTTCAAGACCCGTTTCCACGACGGGATCCGCTCGGGTGCGATCACGGAGACGGTTCGAGCGTGGAAACGGGCACAGGCCGTTGTCGGTAACGATTACAAGTTCGGGGCCGCCGGCCGGATTCGGGTGGATTCCCTCGAGGTGGTGAAGGTGTCCGAGCTCAGCCTTGACGACGCGACCCGCTCCGGCTTCGATAGCGTCGAGGAGCTCGTCGGAATGCTCCGCAGCCAGACGGAGCGCTCTCTCACGCGACGCTCGAACGTCTATCGATTACGTTTCCACTATCGAGGAGAGCGTGCCGATTCGACTCCGGAGCTCAGCGGCGATGAGATTCGAGCCCGTCTCACGCGCATGGGCGCTTGGAGCTTTGAGCTGCTACGCGAGGTGTCGCGGCATCCCGGCGTGTCGAGTGCGGTGCTCGCGCATAATCTGGGGCGCGACCGGCCGAAGCTCAAGGCCGATATGCGCAAGCTCAAACGGCTCGGACTCACACGTAGTCTCGAGGTGGGATACGAGCTCACCGATGTGGCGAGGGAGTTGATCTCGTAGCTACCGCTTTTGACTTCCGGGCCACGGCGGTCCTTGGTCACTCTCGGTGATGGGCCCATTGCCTTTGTGCACGAACTTCTGGAGCCGTTTTCCCTCGTAGGTCTCCGTCGTGTAGATGTTGCCCTGAGAGTCGGTCGCTATGCTGTGGACGCCGAAGAATTGCCCGGGTTGTCGTCCGCCGTCACCGAAGCCGGTGAGCAATGTGAGGGTCTTTCGCTCGAGCAAGTAGACCTTCTGGTTCTTGCCGTCAGCGACGTAGATGAAGGTCTGCTCGGCGTCTCTCGAGAACGCGAGATCCCACACGGCGCCGCTGCCGAGGCTTTGCTTTGCGAGGATGACCTCGTCGACGAATGTTCCATCCGCGCGGAACACCTGGACGCGGTTGTTGGCGCGGTCACAGACATAGACGAGGCCGTCGTTCGAAGGCTCCGCACAGTGGACCGGATTGCGGAACTGCTGCGCGGGCGGAGCGTCGGGATCGTACAGGCCGATATCCTTGTCGTCCGGCTCGTTGCCATAGGCGCCCCAATAGCGTTTGAGCTCCCCGGTCGAGGCATCGATGACGGCGACGCGCTTGTTGAAGTAGCCGTCAGAGACGAACGCTTCCGTCCCGCCCCGATCGAAGGAGATCTTCGCGACGCGGCCGAAGCTCTTGCTGTCATGACTGTCTCGTACCCACTCGGGGTCGTCCTCGCTCGAGCCCGGAGCGCGTCTCGCTCCGGCGACGCCGAACTGTTTCAAGAACTTGCCGTCGCGGGTGAACTTCAATATGTGGGCGTCGCTCGCGCCGTTCCCGCCAATCCAGATGTTGTCTTTGGGATCGATGGTGATGCCGTGGTTCGACTCCGGCCACTCATACTCACTCGACGGCCCACCCCAATGACCCACGAGGTTCCCGTCCGGGTCGAACTCCAGAACCGGGGGCGCGGGCGAGCAACATTCAGGGGCCGTCTTTCGGCTGCCCGCTGCGTCAGCCTCGGTGCTGGGGTTCAACGATTGCTGCCGATGGATGATGAAGACGTGGTCGCGGGAATCGACGCTCACGCCTACGGCTGAACCGATGACCCAGTGGTTCGGCAATGGCTTTGGCCAGAAGGGGTCCACCTCGAACATGGGGGCCTCGTCGACTGCGGCAAGAGAGGTGCTATCGACGAGTCCGGAGCCGACCGCGAGACCCACGAGGATTCCGAGAAACACCAATCCGACTAGAACCTGACGTTTTCCGATCGTTCGCTTCATCACCGCCACCTCGTCGATGAGTCTATCCGATCTCCCTGTAGGCGGGGTAGGCGGAGCGCATCATCGGAGGTACACTCATTCGCCCGCGAGGGTGCGATGATGAAAAACGGTGGGATCGGACGCCGCTTGGCGGACGCATGGGGCCAGCTGGCCGGTGACTGGAAGCCGCTCGTCGAGAAGCCGATGCCGGCGGCTGACGTCGACCTTCTGCTTCGATCCGCCGCGATCCCGTCTTGGGGCTTCTTCTTCATGCTCATAATCGCGAGCGCGATCGCGACGTTCGGACTGCTGCAGAACAGTGCCCCGGCGATTATCGGCGCGATGATCATCGCGCCGCTGATGGCGCCGATTATCGGACTCGCCTATGGCATCGTCATCGTCGAGCCGAAACAGGTAGCGAACGCGCTGTTCACGGTTGTCACCGGTGCGCTCGCCGTCGTCGTCTTCGCCTATTTGAGCACGAGCCTCATTGGCCTTCGAGTTGCCGGGTCGGAGATCTTGAGTCGCACGACGCCGACGCTCTTGGATCTGGGCGTCGCCATGGCTGCGGGAGCGGCCGGCGCATTCGCCTATACCCGCAAGAGCATCATGAACTCGATCGCGGGGGTGGCGATTGCGGTCGCGCTCGTGCCTCCGCTCGCGGTCACCGGGGTCGGGATTGCCTTGGGCTCCCGAGCGTCGGCGGACGTCGGCCTGTCGTTGACCGAGGTCGGCCTCTACTCGGGCGGAAGTGACATCGCGACGGGCGCCTTCGTGCTGTTCTTGACGAACTTGTCCGGCATCGTCGTCGTCGCGGGCATCGTCCTCGTCTCCCAGCGTTACGGCCGATTCCGCACCGCGATTCTAGGCCTCGGATGCGTGACCGCGCTGTCTGTCTCTCTGGCAGAGCCTCTAGGAACGTCCCTTCATCGCTTGCGGGTGAAGAGCCGGACCATGCGGCTGATGGCGACGCTGCCTGCGCTTCGGCCGGACCTCTTCGATACGAACGGCCGCATGGACGGGCTGCACGTGAACTACGTCGACGGGCTTCTTCACGTCAAGGTCGATGGTGTCGCAGCTAGAGAGCGAGTCCCGGACATGCAGGAAAGGATCGACTCGTTTCGCGATTATCTGGCCGAGTCGCTTGGAGAGCCCGTCGTGCTCGAGCTCGAGATTATTCCGGTGGATACGATTTACTTGCGATCGACCCCGACCGGAGCGCCTCAGTCCGAGCGCGAATAGTCCAGGTAAGGACGGAAGCGGCGGTGGAACCACCCGAACCAGTGATCCGGGTGCTCCCGCACCCAAGTACCGATGATCTCGTTATGGTGATCCTGAATCTGGCGGATACGATCGTCGTCGTCTCCGGAGGGCTCGAACGTTACGAGCTCCGGGACGATGTCGTAGACTCCGTCCTCCGCGAGTAGGGCGTACACGCTCAGAGCGGGCACGCCCAGCCGGTCCTGAAGACCCGCGAAGGCTCGCACGGTTTGCGCGGGCTTTCCCAAGAAGGGTGCCTCGGCTCCGTCGGGACCGGGGTTTTGGTCGACGAGCGCTGCGAGCGCCCCCTTCTTTCTCAACACCGACAAGGCGCGCTTGGCGGCGTTCTTCTGATAGACGGTCTCGATTCCACAAGCGCGTCGTTTGTGATCGAGCCAACGCTCGACGTAGGGGTTGTGTTGTGGCTTCACGATCACGTGAAGGTCGATGAGCGGCCCGAAGACCGGCGCGAGCAGCTCGAAATTCCCGAAATGGCCCACGAGAATGATCGCGCCCTGCTCGCGGACGACGTCGATCAAGTGCTCATTCTGGAGGCGATAGGGCGGCACGCCGGGGCCGGAGCGAAGGATGTCCATGACGTAGCGGCCCATATTGCGGTAAAGGGCTCTAATCCACTCTCGGTTCTGTGCCTCGTCACCGAGGCTCACATGGGCGAAGTTCGCGGCGACGATTCTTCGCCCGATCCCAAGGGCTCCGGCGAGCCTTCCCATCCCGGCGCCGATCGCGAGCGCCGCTGAACGGGGGAGGACGCGCGCCAGCGCTTCGAACACGCGAAGGGCCACGTATTCGATCCTCCACTTGATTCGACGCGCGTGCGTGATGCTCAACTCCGTCTACTGGTCGAGGGGAGTGGAGAATAGATAGTCATTGACGATGTTCTCGAGTGCTTCTTGGCGTCCACTGATACGTTCCGGCTCGCCATCCGAAAGAGCGACCGCGTCCAGCTCTTCGAGTGACGTATCGCGTGAAAGGATCCTCTTTCCCAAGCTCGTCTCTCGGTAGCCGCGGTAGCGCTCTTCGAGCCGCTTCGAGAGCACGCGATCGTCTCGTATGCGCGCCGCTACCAACAACGCGCGCGCGAAGGTGTCCATCCCACCGATGTGAGCGTGGAACAGATCTTCGGTGTCGAACGAGCCCCGGCGAAGCTTTGCATCGAAATTCATGCCGCCATTTCCGAGGCCACCCTGCTCGAGAATGACGAGCATGGCCGAAGTCGCGCTCGCTAGATCCGTTGGGAACTGGTCGGTGTCCCAGCCCAAATTGAGGTCGCCCCGGTTGACGTCGAGGCTTCCCAGGCAGCCCGAGATAGACGCGGTCATGAGGTCGTGCTCCCACGTATGGGCCGCCAAGGTCGCGTGATTGGATTCAATGTTGAGCTTGAATCGGTCGATCAGATCGAACTCGCGCAAAAAGCCAATCGTCGTCGCGGCGTCGTAGTCGTACTGGTGCGTCGTCGGCTCCATAGGCTTGGGCTCGATGAGGAGCGTCCCCTCGAAGCCGATCTCTTGCGCGTAATCCGCTGCGAGGTGTAAGAACGCGGCCATTTGCTCACGCTCCTGCTTCAAGTCGGTGTTCAGCAGAGTGCTGTAGCCTTCGCGCCCGCCCCAGAACACGTAGTTCGAGCCACCGAGTGCCAGCGTGGCATCGAGCGCGTGGCGGACCTGGGACGCGGCGTGGGCAAAGACGAGAGGGTCCGGATTCGTCGCGGCACCATGGGTATAACGCGGATGGCTGAACAAATTTGCCGTCCCCCACAGAAGAGCGACGCCGGTCTCCTCCTGGAGCGCCTTCGCTTTGCCTACCATCGTCTCTAGGTTGCGATGGGTGATCGAAAGGGTCTCCCCCTCGGGGGCGATGTCGCGATCGTGGAAGCAGTAGTAAGGAACTCCCAATTTCCGGAAGAGCTCGAACGCTGCATCGAGCGTTGATACTGCGGCCGCCATCGGGTCCGACTCCGTGCCCCATGGACGGGTGAAGCTGGCCCCGCCGAACGTGTCGGCGCCGGTTCCTCGTAGCGTATGCCAGTAGCAAACGGCGAACTTGAGGTGCTCCGCCATCGTCTTGCCGAACACCTCGCGTCCGGCATCGTAATATCGGAACGCTAGTGGGTTGTTAGAGCTCGCTCCCTCGAACGGTATCTTTTCGGGAACCTCGGGAAAGTAAGTCATGGTCTCGTCCTCTTCGGTCCGGCTTTGGCTAGTGCCGTGTCGCGGTCATGACGCGGCTCGGGCTGAGCAGAAAGGGTGGCAAGTAGGCGGGGATGTTGGAGAAGGGGAGGACATCCGGGCCCAAGCGAATGCCGAGCGTCTCCTGCATGAACGTACGCCGGCGCTCGATACGATCCCACGCTTCGGGGTAGCGAGCTCGGAACGCATCTCGAAGCGCGCGGTCGGCGACGGCGATACCGTCCTCGATGTTCGTCGTGAAGTACTCCGTACCCGTCGCCGGTATGACATCGACTTGGAGGGCCATGCCGGATCGAATCGCCACCGGCGAGCTCTCGTAGATCGGGGAGTTGACCCATTCGTCCAAGTGAATCTGGTGCCCGGGGTTGAGTGACACGCCGAAGAAAGGATCTCCGATATGGTGCTGGACGACGTCCCAGAGCTCGCCGCCCGTCACGCCGACCCCGATCGTCTCGTACCATGCAGTGATCGCCCGAAAGTAAGGGGCGACGAGCTTGTCGACGTAGTCTTTGATGCCGTCCGGGAGCTCTTGTTCATTTGCGGTGACGAAACCGGCGCGACAGTTGAGCGCGCCCCAAACACCGTACGCCGTCGTGAAGCGGTCGCCGCGCTCGATCACACGCGAGCTCGGGCTCGGAAGACCCATCGTCGCTCGTGGGCCGGATGAGAGCATGAGATGGCAAGACAGGGGCATCCCGTTGAGCTTCATGAGCTGCACCGCCTCGTACTCCGTCATGCCGGCTCGAAGGCCGAAGAGCACGCGCCGGACCGCACTCGAGGTCTGGCACGAGGCGTACTCGAACATCGCGAGCTGATCGAGCTCGTTGTCGACTCGGAGGCCGTCTTGCTCGTTCATGAAAATATCGGCGGCATTGATGACGCGCGCCGGATCACCGGTCAGCTCTCGCAGGGTGTCCGCGATGTAGCTCGGTATCTCGAGACATTGCTCGGGGATACCCTGCTCGTCTCTCGAGAAATATTTCCATCCGACGACGCCGACACGGACGCCGCGGTCGATGCCTTCATTCATCAACAGAGCGGCGAGCTTCGTGCTCTCTGAACGTGACTGCCCCGGCAAGCTGAAGCTCTGGAACAAGACGCGTCGAAGCTCGAGCGGGCTTATGCCGACATAGCCCCAGCCCTCGTTGCCTACGAGGAGTGCCGGTACCTCTCCCCGAGCGATGATGAGCAGGGCTTCTTCGAACCGGGGCTCGAAACCCGTCAAGTACGCGATGTTGGCGCTGTGCTCGCGATCGGCGTAGACGACGAGGCAATCGAGGCCGTTGGCCTCCGCTCGCTCGAGAGCGCGCGCGAGCCGTTGCTCGTAAATCGCGGCGCCTAGAACGGGCTCGACCGTGGCCTCACCGAAATCCGGGAGCTCGACCGTCCGGAGCATGACGGCCCTTCGCTACCCTATCAAGCCGATGACGGCTCCCGCGGGGTCTTGGATCACGCAGAAACGGCTCTTTCCCATTTCGCGTGGGCCGTGGACAACTTCTCCGCCGAGAGCGACCGCGCGACGGATGCTCTCATCGATGTCTTCCACGGCGACGTACATGAGCCACTGGGCCGGCATGTTGTCGTTGGCCCCTCGCGCATGACAGATCCCCGCCGCCGGCTCGGTGCCTCCGGCCGGGATCATGTTGTAGTCGTTGTAGTCGCCCATGTTGCAGTCTTCGTGTCGCCACCCGGCGACCTGCGAATAAAAATCGCGAAGCTCATCCGCGTTGTCGACGGTGATATCGCGCCAAATTATTGTTCCCGGCGTTGTCGGCTCTTCACTCATGGGTTCTCGCTCCTAAGCTTCGAGTCGGAAGACGCGTTTCGCGTTTCCCTCGTAAATCATTTCCCGGTCCGCGGCGCTCAGGATGGAGAGTCCGTCGATGACCGGCTTGATGTCGTCCAGCCAGGCGCCGGTCTCACGATTTTTCGACGATCCGATCCCTGGCTTTTCCGTCCCGAACATGCAGCGCTCGGGGCCTACGATCTTGAACAAGAGCTCGAGCGACTCGGCGCTGTACAGGCACGTATCGAAGTAGAGCTGTTTGAGGCAATCGTCGAAGTGCGGAAGCTTTCGCCGGATCCACATCGATCGGTAACGCCCGACCTGGTAGGGGATGGCGCCGCCGCCATGAGAAATGATGAGCTTGAGCTTCGGGAAGTCCTCGAAGACCTTCGAGCTCAGCAGTGACACGATGGCGATGCTTTCCTCGTTGATGAAGTGAAGCGAATAGGGCTCGCGCCCGGATCGGCAACCGGCCGAGTGAACCAGAGCCGGGACGTCGAGCGCGACGAGCTTCTCGTAGAGGGGGTACCAATACTCGTCGCCGAGGCCGGGAGGCTCGGGACCCGCGCCTTCGGTGGGGTCCGGATTGATGAGGCAGCCGACGAATCCGAACTCCTTCACCGTGCGGTCCAGCTCCGCTACGGCAGCGTCGAGCGATGCGCCCGGCGTCTGCGGAAGCCCGCAGACCCCCTTGAACGTGTCCGGATAGAGAGCACATTCTCGCGCGATGATGTTGTTCGTCTCTTCGATGAACCAGCGTACGAGCTTGTCCGTCTCGCTATGCATCATCGTGTATGGGCGCGGCGAGATGAGCTGCATGTCGGTCCCGACCTCTCGCAGCTGTTGTAGGTGGGAGCCGCCGCCGAAGACGGGAGCCTCGAGGGTTTGCTTCAGGAGATCGTCGGAGACGTTGACTTTGCCCCGGCCGTGCGCGCCCCGATGCGATAGGAGTCCGGCTTTGTACGCATAGAGCTCTTGGGGCGCGGTGACGTGCGCGTGGATATCGATCACCATGTTGTCTTGCTCCTCCTCACGGACGGGGAGCATAACTTGGAGCCGTTGCAAAACGCCAGTTTCGGTTTGTAGAATGCCAGCCTTTCAGGGGCGTTCGTATGAAGAAACTCGATATCTTCAATCACGTTTTTCCGACCGAATATTTCGAGCTCATGTCCGAGGTGGCGGGGACGCACAAGGATATGGGGAAGCGCGTTCGCGGCGTCCCCATGCTCTACGACCTCGATGAGCGTTTCCGGGTCATGGACATGTTCGAGGACTACCAGCAGATCCTCAGTTTGGCGTCGCCGCCCATCGAGGTTCTCGGTCCCCCAGACCTCGCGAAGAGACTGGCGAGAGCCGCGAATGACGGTATGGCGAACCTCGTGCGTCGGTTTCCGGATCGCTTTCCCGGTTTCATTGCCTCACTTCCGATGAATGCACCGGACGCAATCCTCGCGGAGGCCCAACGCGCGGTAACCGAGTTGGGTGCGTGCGGCGTTCAGGTCTACTCGAATGCGGCGGGAAAGCCTCTAGACGCCCCGGAGATCCTGCCGCTCTTCGACGTGATGGCAGAGCTCGATCGCCCGATCTGGATTCATCCCGCTCGGCCGGCGAGCCACCCGGACTACGTGACCGAGGACAAATCGAAGTACGAGATTTGGTGGACGTTCGGCTGGCCTTATGAAACGAGCGCCTGCATGGCACGCATCGTCTTCGCCGGTCTGTTCGACAAGCATCCGGATCTCAAGATCATCACGCATCACATGGGCGGAATGATCCCGTACTTCGAGGGTCGAGTGGGACCCGGATGGGATCAGCTCGGTAGCCGTACTTCGGACGAGGACTTGACCGGCCTCCTCGAGCGCCTCGACAAACGCCCCTATGACTACTTCAAGATGTTCTACGCCGACACGGCGACGTTCGGCGCTCGAGCGGCCACCGAATGCGGTCTGAGCTTCTTTGGCGCCGACCACGTGTTGTTCGCGTCGGATTCACCGTTCGATCCCGAGAAGGGCCCGATGTATATCCGGGAGACGATCCAAATTCTCGATAGCCTCGAGATCTCGGAGACGGATCGCGCAGCCATCTATCGCGGCAACGCGCTTACGTTGTTGAAGCTCGACGCCTGAGCTCCGGCGTCGCGTGCTAGCGCGCGGCCGGTTCGTAGAGGTCGGTCGTGGGATAGAACGCGTACCAGCCGAACCAGTACGCATTGTGCGCCGGTAGGCGGTCGAGACCTCGGCCGCTCTTCGAGACGAGATAGTCCTCGTGGACCTCCCACCGCTCGCCGCTCTCGTCGTCGACGAGCGAGCCGTCCTCGGCGAGCGTGAAACGCAAGCCGCGGCTCTCATAGGCCCGGGCTGCACCGGATCGAGGATTGGTGACGATCACGATCTCCTTACCCCGGATGGCGTCATGGGTGAGCCCTTCCTGCTTCAAGCCCTCGATGGGATAGGCCTTTGGGCGGCCGTTCACGATAATCGCGAAGACGATATCCTTGGCTTCGAGGGCGTCATCGTCGAGCCACACTGGGAACATCGTGTCCGGGGACGCGAAGTATTCTTCATAAGGGCTCTTGGAGTAGTCACGCTCGAATCCGGTATTGGTCACGTCGACGATGAGGGTGTCCGGATGTTTGGCTCGCCACTCACCCCAGGTGGTCACGACGAGCGGCAGCATGTCCAGCTTGATCCCGGACTCCGCTAGACGGCCCGCGACCGGCTCACCCGTCAGGTTGTTCCACAAGCTGTTCGTAGGGCGGTCGTACATGAGCTTGTTGGAGCGATACAAGAGACCAGAGGAGCCGAAAGTGAAGGGCTTCTTACCTGCGCGCGACGGGTGGTCCCCCCGATAGAGAATACCCGAGCCGCACAACGTGCAGTACGACAGCGAGACCGGCACGCCGCCTACGACGTCGTTGCTCATTTCGTGCGGGTCGAGAATCAGGTGCGGATAGGCCTTGGCTTGGCCGTTGATGAAGACACCGAAGACTCTTTCCTCATCCGGCAAGTAGTCCGCCTCGTCCGCGGGGATGAAGCCCGGCTCGTCCAACGCCGCGATTCCGTCTTTGGGTACGCCGCCCCACTCGATCTCTTCCGGACGAATGCGGAACTTGAAGCGCGGGTTCAGATAGCCTCGGAACGCGGCATCGTAGTTGACGAAGATCGAACGCTTGAACGCGAGATAGCCCGTTTTGGGCTCGACATCCTCGTGACGTCCCACCCACTCGCCCCAGAAGCGGCGGGGGCTCTCGCCCGGGGTTTCACCGGTGAGCTCTTCGAGGAGCTCCGATATCTCGTTGGCCCGGCGGCCGTTGCGCCCAACGTAGTAGAGGTACATGACGTCGTTCAGGCCGGCCACCAAGGAGAGATCCGAAGCCTCTTCTATGGCCTCGATGGCTTCTTTGCGCGTGCCGTCGTGGTCCGATAGCAGTTTTTCTACGTCTCCCCAGCCGACCTCTTGGGTGGGCGTGGCGAGAATGAGAAACATCACAGCAAAATTCAACATCGACCTCGTTTCAGCCACGATACCGCAACCGTGGCGCCTCTGCTAGGATTCCGGATTCTGCGGAGGACACCATGAAACGGATCTCGAAACTCGTCGCTCTATGTTCCCTGGCCGCGTTTACAGCGTGCGCGCCGGACGCGGGAAACGATGCCTCTACCGGTGGCGCCGCGGCGACCCCGCGTTTCGATGAGGCCCGTCTGATGGCCCACATCGAAGCGCTGTCGGACGACGCCTTTGGGGGCCGTGCGCCAGGCTCGCCCGGTGAAGCCAAAACGGTGGCCTATCTCACCGAGGCGTTCCGCGCGGCCGGCCTGACACCGGGGAACCCGGACGGGACCTTCGTCCAGGATGTGCCTCTCGTCGGGATGACGACCACTGCGTCGACGCTCTCCGTCCGGAGCGGCGAGAGTGCTTCGGACCTCGTCGAAGGAGAGAGCTATGTCGCCTGGACGAAGCGAGTCGTCGACGACGTATCGGTGGCTGCCGACGTGGTTTTCGTCGGCTACGGCGTCGTCGCGCCGGAATATGACTGGGACGACTACAAGGACGTCGACGTTTCGGGCAAGGTCTTGTTGATGCTCGTCAACGACCCTCCGGTCCCGGGCAGCTTTGGAGACGAAGCGATGACCTATTACGGGCGCTGGACGTATAAGTACGAGATCGCTGCCGCGAAAGGGGCCGCCGCTGCCTTCATCGTCCACGACACCGGCCCCGCGGGATACGGCTGGGATGTCGTTACCGGCAGCTGGACCGGCGAGCAGTTCGACTTGGAATCGGCCGACAAGAACATGGGCCGGATCGGCGTCGAAGGCTGGCTCTCGAACGAGGCGTCGCGCACGCTGTTCGAGGGCGCGGGCCTCGACTTCGAAGAGCAACTTAGATCGGCGGCCGATCCTTCGTTTCGCCCGGTCGCACTGAATGTGGGGCTCGCCGCCACGCTTCGAAACCAGCGTCGCGCCGTGTCGTCGAAGAATGTCGTCGGACGACTCGAGGGAGCTGAAGCAGCCGAGGAGACGGTGATGTACATGGCCCACTGGGATCATCTCGGGACGCAGGAGGGTGAGGGGGACACCATTTTCAACGGTGCCTACGACAACGCCACGGGTGTCGGTGGCATGGTCGAGCTGGCACGGGCCTTCGGCGCCCTCGAGGAAGTGCCGCGGCGTAGCGTGTTGTTCGTCGCGGTCACCGCCGAGGAGCAAGGCTTGCTCGGGTCTCGATTCTATGCGGAGAACCCGCTCTACCCGACGAGGACGACCGTTGCTGCCATCAATATGGACGGTTTGAACGTTTGGGGGAAGACGACCGACGTCACCGTCGTTGGTCTCGGGCAGTCCGGGCTCGACGACTTGGCTCGGACGATCGCATCCGAGCAGGCGCGGATCTTGAGGCCGGATCCGGAGCCGGAGAAAGGCTACTACTACCGTTCGGATCACTTCGAGCTCGCGAAGGTGGGGGTCCCGTCCTTCTACGCGGATGTCGGCGTGAGCTTCGAGGGAAAGCCCGATGGATGGGGTGAGGAGCAGCGCCAGACGTACGTCTCCGAGGATTATCACAAGCCCTCCGACGAGGTGAAGGATTGGTACGAGCTGTCGGGGATGGTGCAGGATCTCGAGCTCTTCTACCAGATGGGTCTCCGCCTCGCGACTGGAGAGGATTGGCCGGAATGGTCCGCCGCGAGCGAGTTCCGTACCGCGCGTGAAGACGATCGTCGCTAGCGCGTTTTTCGGAGGACGAGGATCTTGTCCAGGCGGTCGTCCTGAATGGACGACGGTGATTCGATGTCGTAGTCGAAATTGTGGCAGCCGACCACTTGAAAACGCGGCTCGCGCTCGACGAGCGCGAGAAGCTGCCTGGGACCGTACGTCCTCGACGTCCAGCTCGACTCGAAGCGCCTCGTCTCGCCGTCTTGGATCACCGTCATCCGTGCTCGCATCGTTGCGGTTCGCGCGCGGCGGTCGGCGGGAAACGTCGTGTGGTGACAGAGTACGCGTGTGGCACCTCGCTCGACGGCGAAGCGTTCGAACGTTCTCGCTCGATCGTTGTAGTCGGTGAGCAAGAGCCCGAGGACATAGATCCCGCCGGGCTTGAGGGCGGTCGCGACGCGAGCCAGATGTTCTTCGGCTCCGGCGGCCTCGGCGACGTGTCGGAACGAGCTCACGAGGCAGTGAGCCAGGTCGAAGCGTTTCCGCCCGGTCGTGAAGCTCGTAAGCTCCTTCTGCTCGAGCTCGGCTTCCACGCCGTGAGCCTCGAGGCTCTTGCGCGCGTAGGCGAGCATGGACGGGTTGAGATCGAACCCTGAGACGCGAAACCCTCGACTGGCGAGTCGACGGACGAGGCGCCCGGACCCGCATGCGGGCTCCAGAACGTCCCGGCCGGACGACATCTGGTACCGCAGATGGGCCGCCTCCAAAAAGTCGGCTTCGAGGTCGCTATCGACGTCGTAGACGATGTCGTAGTAGTGCGGCTCGTCATACCATTCCTGGCGGTCGAAGTAGGCCATCGGCGCGATCTTCCTCGATTCGAGAACATTTCGAAAGCCCTGAGTGAACCTTTTTCGGTTACCCGACGTCTAATTGTTATATTTTGTCAATAATATGTCCGTGAAATCGAAACGCGAATCACTCGGCGAGCTCGAACAGCTCTTGATGTTGGCGGTCGCCCGCCTCGGTGAAGATGCCTATGGCGCACCGATCCAAAGAGAGCTCGAGGACTCGGCGGAGCGTCGTCTCACGATTAGCACCATCTATGTCACGCTCGTGCGCCTCGAGAAGAAGGGCCTGCTGATCTCGACCCGCAGCGCGCCCACTCCCGTAAAAGGCGGTAAGGCGAAGCGTCGATTCCGACTGACGGCATCCGGCGTGCTCGCGCTAAAACGAGCCCACGCCGTGCTCGAGCGCATGTGGGACGGTGTGACCACGCTTCCGGAGTTCAAATGAAGCCGCCAAGGTTGGCATCGTGGCTCGTTCGTTGCTTCGCCCCGAGGGCGATTGCGGAGGACGTACTCGCTGATTTGGAAGAGGGGCTCGACGGGCGCCAACGAGAGCATGGCGCGTTGCGAGCGGGTCTCTGGTACTGGCGCCAGCTTTTCTCTCTCGACTGGCTGCGGTTACATCAGGAACTGGAACGGGACGCATCCGCGCACGAGGTGCGGCGCAGAAGTGGTTGGGAGGAGCTCATGATGTCTATTTGGCAGGATATCCGCTACGCGGTCCGCTCACTCGCGAGCAACCCCGGTTTCACGACGGTCGTCGTGCTGACGCTGGCACTGGGGATCGGGGCGAACGTCGCGCTCGTGAGCGTCGTACGTTCGGTGGTCTTGACTCCTTTGCCCTACGGTGCGCCGGAGCGCGTCGTGAGTATCTGGAGCCAGTGGTCGGGTTTTCCGAAAACGTGGGTCTCCGTTCCGGAATACCGTGTTTATCGCGAGAGCTTCGAGAGCTTCGAGGCGGTCGGTTTGTACCGAACCACGAGCACGAACCTCACCGGGGACTCGGAGCCGGAGCGTGTCGGTCTTGGAGTCATCACGCCGAATGTCTTCGACGTGCTCGGGGTCTCCGTCTCGCGGGGCCGAGGGTTCACGGTCGAGGAATCGCGTCCGGCTCTCAGTGACGTGGTCGTTGTCTCCGATCCATTGTGGCGACGACGCTACGGCGGCGATCCGGAGCTGATCGGGCGGCGCATCGAGGTGGACGGCGTCCCGCGTACCGTTATCGGGATTCTTCCCGCCGCGTTCCGGCTGCCGAACGATTTCACGAGCGAGCTGCCTCTCGACATCTACCTGCCTCTGAACGTTCCTGACGGGATCGGAGACATCCCGACCAACGGCGGGAACCACGGGAGCTTTGGCGTTGCGCGGCTCGCGCCCGGCATCACCGCGGCCCAAGCACAGTCCGAGGCGCTCGCATGGAATCGACAAGCCGTCACCGATGGATTCTTCACCGAGGAGCGTCGTTTCCGAACGCTCGTCATACCGGTGGATGACGACGTCATCGGCCAAGCCCGCACGGCGCTGTTCATCCTCCTCGTCGCGGTCGGCTTCGTGCTCCTCATCGCTTGCGTGAACGTCGCCAATCTCGTGCTCTCGCGTGGTCGAAGCCGAAGCCGCGAGCTGGCGCTCCGCACCGCTCTCGGGGCTGGCTTCGGGCGGGTGTTCCGCCAGCTGATGACCGAAAGCCTCGTGCTCGCGAGCTTCGGTGGGGTCGTGGCCGTCGTGTTCGCGGAAGGTGCGCTTCGCCTCCTCATCGCGCTCGAGCCGGGTACGGTTCCCAGGCTCGGCGATGCCGGACTCGATGCGACGATGTTGGGCTTCACTGCGCTCGCGACGTTTTTCACCGCATTGCTCTTCGGTGCGCTGCCGGCATTCGCCGCCGCGAGATCGCGATTGAGCGGCGCGCTCGCGGTGCGTTCTTCGGGAGGTGCCTCGCGAGGCCAGGGGCTCGGAGGAGCGATGGTCGCGTTTCAGCTGGCGGTCGCCGTCGTGCTCGTCATGGCAGCGGGGCTCATGATCCGGACCTTCTCGGAGCTCGTCGCGATCGATCCCGGTTTTCGTAGCGAGAACGTCCTGACGCTCCGGCTGCAGACGCCCGCGAAAGACTATCCCGAGAACGCCGACGTGATCGCCTTCTACCGACGGTTGCTCGAAGAGATCCGCGAGGTACCGGGCGTGGAGTCGGCCGGCGCGATCCGTAACCTTCCGCTCGCTGCGCAGATCGGAGATTGGGGTACCCGCATCGAGGGCTACGAGCCCGAGGACAACGAAAGCACGGCGGCGGATTGGCAGGTCGCGACCGACGGCTATTTCGAAGCGATGGGACTAAGCCTCGTCGAGGGGCGCCTGTTCTCGAGCGCGGATCGCGTCGACAGCGAGCCCGCGGTGATCGTCAACGAGGCGTTCGCGAAGCGTTACTGGCCGAACGAGAGCGCGGTCGGGCAGCGGATCATGATGCGAGGTGCGGATGAACCTCCGTGGAATCGGATCGTGGGCGTGGTCGGCAATGTGCGCCATAATGGAATCACCGCGGAGATCAAGGGGAAGTGGTACCGGCCGCATGCGCAGTTTCATCACTCCTCGGGGTTCACGCCCGCCGGGATGACATTGACCATTCGTGCGAGCGTGCCGCCGGAGTCACTTGCGGCACCGGTCCGCAACATTGTCCACGGACTCGACCCGAATCTCCCTCTCGCGGAAGTACGAAGCCTCGATGACGTCCTCTCCGGCTCGATGGCCCAGTCGCGCTTCATGATGGCGCTGTTGGTCTTGTTCTCTTCTCTCGCTCTCGTGCTCGCTGCCGTCGGGGTTTACGGCGTGATTGCCTACGGCGTCAGTCAACGCACGATCGAGTTCGGAGTTCGGCTCGCGATGGGCTCGACACCCTCTCGTGTCTTGCGGATGGTCGTGGGACAAGGTCTCGTGATGAGCGGGTTCGGCATCGTTGTGGGGGCCGCGGTCTCCGTGGGGCTCACGCGCTACATGGAGTCCGTACTCTACGGCGTCGAGCCACGCGATCCGGTGACGTTCGTGCTCGTGCCCCTCGTTCTCCTCGCTGCCGGGCTGCTCGGTTGTGCCGTGCCTGCGTGGCGCGCGTCTCGTATCGATCCGGTGAGCGCGCTCCGCGGCGACTGAGCCTACGCGTTTACGAACTTCTCCACGTGCGCTCGGTCCATCGGCGTCGTCAGTAGCGACACGACGACGAGAGTCACCACGTGGGCGCCGACGCCCCAGATCCCGGGGTGGATGTCGTACCACTGGAGGGACGGAACTAGATTCCAAACGATGACCACGGCGCAGCCGGTCAGAAGCCCCGAGATCACGCCCGCGGGGGTAGAGCGATTCCAGTAGAACATGGCGACGAGCGTCGGGAAGATCTGTGCGATGAAGCCGTAGGAGAGCAACAGGAGGTAGACGAGCGAGTAGCTCGAGAACACCGCGAAGTAGTAGGCCACGGCTCCTATGGCGATCACGCCCAACCGAATGAGCCGGGTCTCCTGGGCACCGTTCAGCCCGCGTCGAAAGACTCCGTAGAAATCCTTCACCATGACGGAGGCGGCAGCATGCACGATCGCGTCGCCTGACGACATGGAAGCGGCCAGCGCGCCTGCACAAAAGAGTCCGACGGCCAAGGGGGGAAGCCCCATGGAGGTGACGATCGTCGGGAGGATGGTATCGACCGGCGTCACCCCGGGAAACGTCGTCACCGCCGCGAATCCGATGAACATGATCGGCACGAGAAAAATCTGAAACGTCGGGTAGAACACGATCATGCGTTTCAGCGTCCGCGTGTCACGAGCCGTGTAGATCTTCATGAAGTAGTGCGGCCACATGCTGAATCCGAGCACGCTTATCAACACGGAGCTCGAATAGCCGCCCCAGCTCCAGGGGTTTCCGGATCCGTCGAGCCCCGGTGCTCTGAGCATGTCGGGTGCGATTTCGGCGAGCTCCTCGAACATCGGACCGACCCCGCCGTGGAGCTTGTAGGGAAGATACAAGCCGAGCACCCAGGCGAGGCTCAACATCAGGATGCCCTGGAAAGTGTTCGTCCACGCGACGCCCATCACGCCGCTCTTGAAGACGTAGAGCAAGACGACGCCGTAGGCGATAGCGGCACCGCCCCAAACCGGAATCCGCCCTTCGGTCACGACCGAGAAAACGTAGCCGGCCCCCTGCATCTGCAAGATGAGATACGGCACGAAGGCGACGAGGCTGATGATCGCTAGGATCGCCGAGATCGTCCGGCTGTCGTAGCGATCGGAGAATAGCTGCGCCTGAGTGACGTAGCCGTATTGGCGTCCGAGTCGCGCGATGCGCGGGCCGACGAAGTACCAGGGCAAAAGCCCCACCGTCCCGTAGGCGATGATGTAGAACGAGGCCGCGCCCCTCGAATAGGCCCATCCGGGGCCACCGAGAAAGGCGAAGGCACTGTAGATGGACGCCCCGAGGATGAAGTAGAGCACGACGAAGCCGAGATTGCGGTCGCCGGCGACATAGCCTTCCGTGCTCGAGGAGGCTTTTCGCCCCGAGAACAAGCCGACGGCGAGGGAGACGAGCAGATAGCCGATCGTTACCGAGAAAACGATGAGCCAGCTCGGCATCGCGCGCGCGATCGACTCAGCCGAGCCGGTCGTTCCGATCTTCCCAGACGAATAGGGCGAGCATGACGCTGAACACGGCGCCTATCAGGATCACGAGATAGAAGAGCGAGAACGGGATGCCGAGAACGAACGGCTCGATCGTTCCGAAGATCGAGTAGAGCGGCCAAATCAGCGCGGCGAGAGCGGCTACGGAGAAAAGCATCGCCCAGCGTGCGGGGCGAGAGTCTTCGGGGCGGGAGTTTCGCGCGGGCACGATGCCGCCGATTCTACTTCGGAACGACCTCGATCTCGAAGAGCTTGGGCCACAGCTTTCCGGTGACGAAAAGACGGCCGGCATCGGGGTCATAGGCGATCCCGTTCAGTACGTCTTCGCTGCCGCTTCTCTCGCTTGCCGGTAGAAGGCCTTTGAGGTCGATCCAAGACAGAACGGCACCGGTCTCGGGGGAGATTCTCGCGATGCGATCGCTCATCCAGACGTTCGCATAGATGACGCCGTCGATATATTCGAGCTCGTTCAAGTCGTCGACCCGCTTTCCCTCATCACGCACGGTGAGCCGATGGGTCTCGACGAATGTTTCGGGATTCCAGAAGTAGAGATTGGGCGTGCCGTCACTGACGATGAGGTTCTCGCCGTCGTGGGTGATCCCCCAACCCTCCGTTCCATACCGGAACTCCCGTATGAGGCTCAACGAGGCGCGGTCGTAGACGAAGCCGATCCCGGAGGTCCACGTCAGTTGATAGACGCGATCGTCTATTACGGTGAGCCCCTCGGCGAAATAAAACGGCAAGAGCGTCTTCTTGTCTTCGACCGTTCCCGTCGTGAGGTCGACTCGTCTCACGCTCGACTGACCGCGAAGGCCGGTGCTCTCGTAAAGACGCCCGTCTCGATAGACGAGGCCTTGAGTGAACGCTTGTGGGTCATGCGGGTAACTCTTGACGACGCGGTAGGAATAGACGGGTGTGGGCTTCTCGGCACTGAAGCCGATGGGCGCCATCGCCAAGAGAGTAACGATCATCGTCGTTCGCGTCATGACCTCGAATGTCACTCCATCATACGGCAAAGTTGGCGTTGGCGGCGGGCTTTGGCACAATGGCCGCCATGAGCCTCGATACTCTCTTCGCCGAACATATCGCCGAGCGTCAATCTCGCCTCGGCGCCGTCCTCACCGCCGCCGGATATGACACTCTCGTCGTCTCCAGCGGCCAGCCTCACGTCTATTTCGCGGATGACGAAGAAGCGAACTTTCGCTCGGTGGATCACTTCTCCCACTGGTGTCCTCTCCAAGGGCCCCACCACGTGATCGTATTGCGCGCGGGCGACAAGCCCCGGCTCATCCGATACGCTCCGGAAGACTACTGGTACGAAGCCGTTCCGCTCGGAGATCCGTTCTGGCTCCAGGCGTTCGACGTCACCGAAGTCGGTACCGTCGATGCGGTGTGGGAGAGCGTCACGCCGTCGCTCAGCGGGGCGAAAGCCGCCTATGTGGGCAACGAAGTCGACCGCGCGGCGCATGCAGAGCTGCCGACCAATCCGGGCGCGCTCGTGACGCGGCTCGATTGGGACCGCGCCTACAAGTCCGACTACGAGCTTCAGTGTCTCGACGAGGCGAGCGCGCTCGCCGGTCGCGGACACGAGGCGGCGAAGCAAGCGTTCGATGCCGGGGCATCGGAGCTCGAGATCCACTATGCGTTCGTACAGGGAATGGACGTCACCGAACATGACCTGCCGTATCAGACGATCATCGCGCTGAATGAGAAAGCCGCCGTCCTTCACTACCATCACAAGCGCGCGGTTCGGTCGGGTGACGTGCTTCTCATCGATGCCGGTGCCGCGAGCCGCGGCTATGCGTCGGACATTACGCGGACCCATGTGAGCCCGGGCTGCGACTCTCGATTCGTCGCACTTCGCGATGGGATGGATCGCGCGCAAAGAGAAATCTGCGACGCCGTGAAGCCGGGACGGCCTTATGGCGAGCTACACCACGAAGCCCATGTGAAGCTCGCGGAGCTCTTGGCGGAGAGCGATATCCTGCGCGCGTCGGCGGAGGAGTCCGCGTCGACGGGCTTGAGCCGCCCCTTCTTTCCGCACGGCCTCGGACATCACCTCGGACTCCAGGTGCACGACGTCGGGGGGCACCTCGCCGATGCCGACGGCACGCCCGCACCTCCACCGGAGGCCCATCCTTTCCTCAGGAACACGCGAACGATCGAGGCACGGCACGTGTTCACGATCGAGCCCGGTCTTTACTTCATCTCCATGCTGCTAAAGGAGTTCCGGGAGGGGCCGCAGTCTTCGAAGTTCAACTGGCCGCTCATCGACGAGCTCGCGCCGCTCGGAGGCATTCGCATCGAGGACAACGTCGTCGTGACGGCAGATGGACACCGAAATCTGACCCGACCACACGTGGCCTAGGCTCGGCAAGGACGTGTCCACCGATCGGATCGATACGCTCAACACCGAGGCATGGGAAGTGGGCTTGCGCGAGCCGGCGCGCTCGCGAGAGCTTGCGGCCGAGGCGCTCGGGCTGTCCCGTCGGGAGGGCTATCCGCGGGGAGAAGCCCTCGCGACCCGGACCCTGGGCTATTGCCACCTCATTTCTTCCGAGCTCGAGCCCGCTCTCCAGAAGACATCCGAGGCGCTCGAAAAGCTCAGGGCCGTCGGCGATCTGGGCGGTCAAGCAACCGCGCTCAACACACTCGGGATCCTCTACGCCAGCCTCGGCGACTTCGAGAGATCACTCGTCTATGCCCTCGAATGTCTCGACCTGAATCGAGAGGTGGGTGACCGGCGTGGGGAGGCGTGGGCCTATACGGAAATAGGCAACGTTCACCTGGCGGTCGCGGAATTCTCGCAAGCTCGGGAGAACTTCGAAAGCGCGCTCGAGATTTTCGAGGCTCTGAGCTACAAACCGGGGTGCAGCCGCGTCTGGAATTTGCTCGGGAGCATCCACTCGTCGACCGGCGCGCCCGAAAAAGCACTCGCGTGCCACGAAAAGAGCCTCGAGATCTCGGAAGGGGACGGCCTCGATCTCGCGACGGCAGGGAACGCTCGGATCCTCGGCAGGATCCACCAATCCCGAGGAGACGTCGGCCGAGCTCGAACCTATCTGGAACGCGCCATCGCGGTCTCGGAGGGCGCGCCTCTCGTGGAGCTCAGAGCGGATGTACGCGTGAGCCTCGCCCACCTGGAGATTGAAGAAGGCCGCTTCGATGAGGCGCACCGGCTTTTGAACGACGCCCTGGAACTGGTTCGAACCGTCAGCCTCGTACAGACGGAGGGCCAGATCCACGAAGCGCTGTCGAGCCTCTATGAGCAAAAGGGCGAGCTCAGCCTCGCCCTCAGCCATCACAAAGAATTTCACCGTCTCCGGGGCGCGATGTTCGACGAGGAAGGCCGCACGCGCTTGAAGAACCTCCAGATTCGGCTTGGTGTGGAGCAGGCTGAGAAGCAAGCGGAGATCGAGCGACTCCGATTCGTCGAGCTCGCGGGCATGCAAACCGAGCTCGTGCAGTCGGAGAAAATGGCGCTACTGGGTAGGCTGGTCGCGGGGCTCTCGCACGAGATGAACACCCCGATTGGCGTCGTCAACTCCAACGCGTCGCTCGCCGCGCGGGCGGTCGCGATCATGCGCGCCGAGGGTGTCGGCGAGGAGACGAACGAGCGCGTCCGGCGCGCGATGGGTTCGCTGATCTCGGCCCATGAAGCGAGTGCTGCGGCGGGTGCTCGATTGGAGGAGCTGCTCCATAGCCTCAAAGGCTACGCGCGTCTCGATGAAGCGGAGCTCCAGCGGGCCGATATGTCTCGATGTGTAAAGGACGCGCTGTCGCTGTTCGAGACCCAACTGCCGGAGAGGATCCGCCTCGAGAGCGAGCTCGAATCGATTCCCGAGATCACGTGTCGGCCCGGCCAGCTCAATCAAGTCTTCATGACGATTCTCGTGAATGCCCGCGACGCGATTGACGCGGACGGGGAGATCCACGTTTCCTGTGGGCACGCCTCCGGCGAAGCGACGATCGTGATCAAAGATAATGGCCGCGGCATCGCGGACGATAAGATCTCAAAGCTCTTCGATATCGATTTCAGCCGGAAGGATTCACAAGTGAGGTTGCGGATGGGGCTCTCGCACGCCAAGTCGATCGTAGAGAAGCACCGCGGCAAGATCGAGGTGTCGAGCCAGGCCGGCCGTGGAACGTGTTTCACCATTCGCGTGCCGCTCCACGAGCCCGTCGTGCCCTATTTCGGGGGCGGGCGCTTGAAGCAGGGCTGATCGACGGCGCTATACTGGATCCGAGGGACAGGGGGGGTGATGCCCGACGGAATATCTGCCGCATTTCCATTCGAGTCCAGAACAGTGGAAGTGGCGCATTCCCGCCTGAGCTTCGTCGAGCAAGGCAACGGGGACCCGGTTCTTTTTCTTCATGGCAACCCCACCTCGTCCTATTTGTGGCGGAACATCATCCCGCGCGTCAGCGGCGACGCCCGCTGCATCGCAGTCGATCTCATCGGGATGGGTGACTCGGACAAACCCGATCTCGAATATCGCTTCTTCGAGCACGCCAACTACGTCGAAGGCTTCATCGAGAAGATGGGCCTGAGAAACGTGACCCTCGTCTTGCATGACTGGGGCTCTGCGCTCGGCTTTCACTACGCCGCGCTCCACCCGGAGAACGTCAAGGCCATCGTTTTTCTCGAAGCGATCGTTCGACCTTTCGCGAGCTGGGACGTTTTTCCGTCCGAGTTCACGGAGATCTTCAAAGCGTTCCGTACCGAAGGTGTCGGCTGGGACCTCATCGTGAAACAGAACATGTTCATCGAAAAGATCCTGCCGAGCGGCGTCCTGCGCACGCTCGGTGAAGACGAGATGAACGCCTACCGGGCGCCGTTCACCGATCCCGGGACTCGCAAACCTCTTTGGCGTTGGCCGAACGAGATCCCGATCGAAGGCGAGCCCTCGGACGTCCACGAAGCGGTTGAGCGATACAGTCAGAAGCTCGTCGAGTGGGACGTCCCGAAGCTGCTCTTCTACGCCGAGCCCGGCGCGATCCTGACCAAGCCCCTCGTTGAGTGGTGCGAGGTCAACCTCAAGAACTTGACGAGCATTTTTCTAGGGAAGGGAAGCCACTACCTCCAGGAGGATTATCCCGACGCCATCGGCGACGGGATCGCCGAGTGGTACCGCGGCCTCACCTAGACCGGCGCCGGCGGAACGGGTCGCGGCCGCCTTTCTTCATCGATCGCGACGAAGGTGAAAATCGCTTCGGTGACCTTGACCTTCTCCGCATTGCTACGTCTTATAGCCCAGGCCTCGACTTGGATCGTCATCGACGTCGTCCCAATGCGGCTGATGTCGGTATAGACGCACAGAATGTCTCCGACATAGACGGGCAGCTTGAAGACCATCGCGTCGATCGCCACGGTTGCGGCGCGACCGAGGGAGCGCTGGGTCGCGGTCATACCGGCGGCGATATCCATCTGTGAGATGACCCATCCGCCGAAGATGTCGCCGTTCGGGTTCGCGTCTTTCGGCATCGCGAGCGTTCGCAGTGAGAGCTCGCCGTGAGGCGTTTCGTCGCTCATTGGGTCCCCGGCGATAACGTGTCGTTGCGGGAGGGCTCGGCGAAGATCCCGTCCCCATCTTGGCGAACGTCGACCCCCGCTCCGTCCAGAGGAAAGCGTCTCGTATCCATGGCTAGCCCAACTCGTCGAGGGTCAAACGGAAGCTCGGTATGAACGTTTCGAGAAAATAGCCCACTTCGGGGAGCTCGCTCGCGGAGACGGTTCGTTTGAGTGTTTGCTCCGCCTGAGAGAACTCTCGGTTGCCGGCTGCCGTCTCCTCGAGGCATTTCATGTACGCGCAAAGCTTATCCGCAGCCTTGACGAGGGGCACGAGGTCCTTATCGTCCGGAAGCAGCACATCCGCGTAATCGGAGGCGAGCTCTGCCGGGACCATTTGCAACAGTCGCTCACAGGCTTTGGACTCGATGTCGTGGTAGGCCTCGCGGATGCCGGGATTGAAATACTTGACCGGTGACGGCAAATCGCCCGTCAACACCTCGCTCGCGTCGTGGTAGAGCGCGAGCACGGCGACCCGATTGGCATCGAGACTGCCGCCGAACTTGCGATTGCGGATGATCGCGAGCGCGTGCGCGATCTGCGCCACGCGCAAGCTGTGCTCCTGCACGTTTTCGGGGTGGGCGTTTCTCATCAAGCCCCAGCGCTTGATGAATTTCATCCGCGAGAGGTAAGCGAAGAAATGGCTCATGGCGCGTCTAGGTATGCCTTCAAGCGCGTGAGCTGACCGGCGAGGACCGCGTCTACGGGCTCGGCGAGCATTGCCATTCCGTCCGCGCGATAGCCGGAGACGACGTAGGTCAGTGTTACCTGGGTGACGGCTCCGGAGGCTTCCAGATGGAATGTCATGGCGCCGTTGACCGCCATCTCCTGAAGTGGCCCGAGTCCGCCGGAAAGGCGTAGCGTCTTGCCGGGATCGACGAACAGCACGTGCATGTGCTCCACGCTCCCGCCGTCCGGCAGCTGTTCGCACAAGCAACCACCGGCGGTCGCTTCGAGGGACATGTTCTTCGAGTCGCCCGAGTATGTGTGATCCGGGTTCCACCAATTCCCTATGCCCTCGGTGAGAGCCCCGTACGCGTCGTCGATGTCTCGCTCGATTCTCACGACGTTTCGTGACGTGAAACCGGTTGCCGCCGCGTGGTCGACCTCCATGGCCGCGAGCAGAATCAGCAGGGTGAGCATGTCCGGATTCTACTCGTTTTGTTTCGCTCGTGACGAGGTCGTGTCTCGCCAACGCGATGAGCTACGCCCTTACCGATCTCACCGAACACGGCGTCGACCTCCACGATGTTCCACACGCGACGTTCGAGCGGTTGCGTCACGAGATAGATCGTCGCCTAGTACCCGTCGAAATCCTGCCCCGGTTTGATGTTCGGATAGGCGACCATACTCCGTGCCTTCTCGCCGATGATCTGCCCCATCGGACCGTAGACCCACGAGTGAGAGAACAGGTTGAACTTCATCAAGTTGTTCGCTTCCCCGGGGTCGTTCTTGACGTCATAGACCGGAGGGAATTGATACTCGTGCAAGGGTGCCCAAAGGCTCTCATAGGTTTTCAGGTGGATCTTGAACGTCCGCCACTTGACGGAGACGAGGTCTTCTCCGATATAGCACAGGACGTGCTCGCGATTGGAGCTTTCCTGCCTGCCCAGGATGAAGTCGGCCTGGTTGAGCCCGTCGATCGGACGGTCGTCCGGAATCCGTTCCCCTTCGCCAATCAGGTTCGCTAAGGTCGGCATCCAATCGAGGCTCGCGAAAATGGCGTCTGATACCCGTCCTGCGTCGATATGGCCCGGCCAGCGGATCATGCCGACCGTGCGCAAGCCACCCTCGTAGCCGGTGAAACCGCCTCGCCATGGCCCGGTCGACCCACCACCGATGCCGTCGGTGACCGCGCCATTGTCACCGGAAAGAATGACGATGGTGTCGTCCGAGACACCTGCTTCATCGAGAGCGTCGAGGACTCTACCCACGTTCGCGTCCACCTCCATGATGATGTCGCCATAAATACCGACGCGTGAGGCGTTGTCGAAGTCTGGATGGTGGCCGAGAGGAGGGTGGATCTGCGTCAACGCGGTGTAGAGAAAGAACGGGACACCCTCGTCCGCGCGTTCGGCGATGAACGACTCGGACCTCTCGACGATCTCTCGATCGAGCGTCTTGCGAGACTCGAGATTGAGCTCTCGGACCTTCTCCGAGGGTTGTCCGCGGACGCCTTGCCAGATATACGGCTGCGGGAATACTTCGGGGTCGAACTGAGGCGTCGACGAGTAGCCTGCTTCATCCGTGGTGTTCTTGATACCGAACCACACATCGAAGCCCTGGTTGGTGGGCAACCGTCCCTCGACGTCTCCCAGGTGCCACTTGCCGAAAGCGGCGGTGCCGTAGCCGGCGTCCGAGAGCAGCTCCGGCAACGTGTACTCCCAGGGAGCCATGCCGTAGGGCTGTCCGTAGGTCACCCGATGCGTTCCGGAGCGGATCGGGAGACGACCGGTCATGATCGCGGAGCGGGTCGGTACACATTGACTCT
>Ga0315338_1001062_pt1 | contig 40766 bp, 35 predicted proteins | sample ASW8metaG_FD_204518 | JGI IMG/M metagenome (GOLD analysis project Ga0315338, IMG submission 204518) | Ammonia-oxidizing marine archaeal communities from Monterey Bay, California, United States - ASW #8 | ecosystem: Environmental > Aquatic > Marine > Coastal | place: USA: California | collected... | reverse complement strand
CGGAGAAGTCGCCAGGGCGTCAGCCCGTCGATGCGCGAAAGCAGGTATCCCTCGACCGCGGTCAGCTTCAGCTGCGTCGCGTCGCAATCGGACGACAGGGCATAGATGCGCCCCATCGCTTCTCGATCCTGCTCGTCGGCCTGCATGCACCTCTCCGTGGACGGCCCGCCTTCGAAGCGAGCCCCCACCGGTCAGCAAGAGCCCCGCCTACGAGACGAGTCCCCACCGGAATCTCATCGGCGCGCAAGCGGCGAAGTCTGAGGGATCTTGGTCGACGAATGCGGACCTGGAGCCGGAATTGCCTCTTGGAGAACACTTGCGCCCCGCGGGACCCGCCGCGCGAGATTCAGGCCCCTGCTCTCGGCGCGATGTGCACCGAAATCCCGGCGGCGTCTGTGCGAGCGGCCCCTGTATGAGCGGCGTCTATGTGAGGAGGTGTTCGAGGATCGCGTTCTGGGCGTGGAGGCGATTCTCGGCCTGGTCGAAGACGAGACTGCGGGGGCCGTCGAGGACCTCTGCCGTGACTTCCTCGCCCCGGTGGGCCGGCAGGCAATGCAACACGTAGGCATCAGCGCTGTGCGACAGGAGCTCCGCGTTCACCTGATACGGGCGGAACAGCTCGCGCCGCTGCGCGGCCTCGTCCTCCTGCCCCATGCTCGTCCAGGTGTCGGTGTAGACGAAGTTCGCGCCCTCGACCGCAGCGCGCGGATCCTCGCCGACGACGATGTCCGCGCCGCTGGCCTCCGCCAGACTTCGAGCCTGCTTGAGCGCCCGGGCTGCCGGCGGATGGCTCGCCGGCGTCGCCAGCCGCAGCCGGAGTCCCAGCACGCCCGCCAACAAGATCAGCGAATTCGCCACGTTGTTCCCGTCGCCCACGTAGGCGAGCGTCGCATCGGTCGGCTTCATGACACCCGCGATCGTGACGAGATCCGCCATCGCCTGACACGGATGCAGAAAATCCGTCAGCCCATTGATCACCGGAATCGTCGCGTCGCGCGCGAGCTGCTCGACGAGCTCGTGGCTGAAGGTCCGCGCCATCAGGCAGTCGACCCAGCGCGAGAGCCCCCTTGCGACGTCCGTTGGGCTCTCTCGCGTGCCGATGCCGACCTGCTCCGGTCGCAGCAGGATCGCGTGACCGCCGAGCTGCGCGATGCCCGCCTCGAACGTGACATGCGTGCGCAGGGACGGCTTCTCGAAATACATCGCGAGGGTCCGACCCTCGAGCGTACGGGGGCGCTTTCCACTTCGATGATGCTGTCGCAGCGTCAGCGCGCGATCGGCCATCGACCAGAGGTCGTCCGCCGTCCAATCCGCGACTGTCACGAAATCCTTGGGCATATCATCTCCACCCCGCGGCATCGCCGTCGGAGTTCTCTAGTGGCCCCGGGCCCGAGTCAGGGAACGAGTAAGGTACCGATGCCCGCATCGTCGCTGAAGATCTCGAGCAGCACCGCGTGGACCACGCGTCCATCGACGATATGCGTACAGGCGACCTGCCCCGAGAGCGCCTGGATGCAGCACTCCATCTTCGGAATCATGCCGCCCTTGATCGTCCCGTCGGCGATCAACCGGCGACACTGTTCGACCGAGAGTTCGCTGATCAGTTCGTTCTTCCCATCGAGCACGCCTTCGACATCCGTCAGCAGCATCAGCTTCTCGGCGCGAAGTTCCGCGGCGACGGCGCCCGCCGCCTCGTCCGCATTGACGTTATGGCTGAGGCCCTTGTCGTCGACACCGATCGGCGCGATCACCGGAATGAAACCGCCGTCGAGCGCCGACCGAACCACACCCGGATCGACGGCGACGACCTCTCCTACGCGCCCCAGATCCTGGCCGTCGATCATCTTCTTCCGCACACGAAGCATCCCGCCGTCGCTGCCGGTGTAACCGACCGCGCGGCCACCGGCCTGCTGCATCAGCTCGACGATCTGGCGATTGATCTTGCCACCGAGGACCATCTCGACGACTTCCATCGTCTCGTCGTCCGTGACCCGGCGACCCTCGACGAAGCGGGACGTGCGCCCAAGCCGCTCGAGGGTCTCGGCGATCTGGGGACCGCCCCCATGCACGATCACGGGCCGGACGCCGATCTGCTTCAGCATCACCACGTCCGCGGCAAACGAAGCCTGCAGCGAGGCGTCCGTCATCGCATGACCGCCATACTTGATGACGATCGTCTTCCCGTAGAGCCGCTGCATATAGGGCAGCGCCTCCATCAGGACCTTGGCTTTCTCGACCAGTCTCTCCATCGGAATCCGTTTCAGGAGCGCGCCTGACGACGAGCGTCGGCCACCTCTTCGATGCTCTGAAGCAGACTACGGTACAGAAGGACGTTGCGAACGGCTGCCGAGAATGCCGAAGCCAGAATTTCGGCGGTTCGCGGCGAGGCCGGCCGGCCCTCCTCGAGGAACACGCGAAGCACGCCGACGACCTTGCCGCGCATCTTGATCGGTACGCAGAGATACGGCCGGGCAAGCCCGTCGGACGGCGTGTCGACCTCGGCGTCGAAGCGGTCGTCGTCCGAAGCCGCCTCGACCGCGACCAGCTGACCCGTCTGGATCACGCCCCCGACGAGACCCCGATCGACGGGCAGCGTCTCTCGATCGCCGACGACGCCCCCGTCCGCTTCGGCTTCGCGGACGAGCTCCGCGCGGTCGGGGGTCAGCATGAAGAGCCCGATCGGCGCGGCGGCGAGGCGCTGGGCGACCCCCGCCATCGCGAGCCTCAACATGCGCTCCGGCTCGACTTCGTCGGCCACGGCCTCGCAGACGACGCGCGCGAGCTCGGCGTCGTCATCCGGCGCGATCGCGTCGATCGCATCGAACCCCTCGACCTGCATCGCACTCGACCTCTGCAAGAGCGCGTCGACCTCGGGATCCGCTGCGAGGAACTCCGAGACCTGCATCCCGAGCAGGCGCAGGACGCTGCTCTCTTCGGCCGAGAGCGCCTCGGCCTCCTCGCTCTCCGTCAGACAGATCACGCCGACGGGCACACCGAGACAAACGAGCGGCACGATCGCGAAGGCCGCGTCGCGGTATTCCCCGGCGGCGCGCCCCGCGAAACGCGAATCGCGATCGACATCGGGCACACAAAGGACGTTGCCCTCGCGGAAACAGGCTCCGGCCGCCCCCTCTCCGACCTTGCGCGGGGCGAGGGTCTCGAGGTCGACGTCGGTTCCCCGAACCGCGACGACGGAAAGCCATTCGGATTCGACGTCGGCGAGCATCAGCGAAACGCGCGAAGCCTGCAGGACGACGCTCGCGGAATCGACGATGCCCTGGCGCAGAACCGATACGCGCTCCTCGGGCGACGCGAGTCGGACCAGCTGGGAAAGACGATCCATGCCTTCGACGAGTCGATCGATGCGTCCGCTCAGTCGCTGGCGTCCGGCATTCGCCTCGTACCCCTGGAGCGCGCGGGTCACCGCGAGGGTGAGCTCTTCATCGTGCAGCGGCTTCGCGAGATAGTCGCAGGCGCCCAGGCGCAGCGCCTCGAGCACGATCTCCTGATCGGTCGACGCGGACAGCATGATCACCGACAGCTCGGGCCGCATCTCGCGGATCGACGCCAGCACCTGGATCCCGTCCATGTCCGGCAGTCTCACATCGAGCACGACTACGCCAATGGTCGGATCCGCGACCGCGACGAGCGCGGACTCCCCGTCTTCGGCCCTCTCGGTCTGAAAATCCGCCGCGTCGAGGATCTCACCGATCGCCTCCCGAAAGAAGACCTCGTCGTCCACGATCAATACACGACTGCGCGTTTCGGCCATGTTCGTCCCACCCCGCATCGGTGTCAGAGAATGAAGTGCGAAAGATCCTGGTCGTCCACGAGATCACCCAGGCGCTTGCGCACCAACGCTTCGTCGACGACGACCGAGTGTTCATTCAGATCGGGCGCGTCGAAGGAGAGATCCTCGAGGAGCCTCTCCATCACCGTGTGGAGTCGCCGCGCTCCGATGTTCGCCGTGCGTTCGTTCACGGTCGCTGCCACGTCCGCGATCGCCTCGATCCCCGAGTGCTCGAAGTCGAGCGTAACGCCCTCGGTCGCGAGCAGCGCCGTGTACTGCCGCACCAGCGAGTTCGTTGGCTCGGTCAGGATCCGCACGAGATCGTCACGCCCGAGGGTCGAGAGTTCGACGCGGATCGGAAAGCGGCCCTGCAGTTCGGGAATCAGGTCCGACGGTTTCGCGACGTGGAACGCGCCAGCGGCGACGAAGAGGATATGGTCGGTCGAGACCGGTCCGTGTTTCGTCTGGACGGTCGAACCTTCGACGATGGGCAGTAGGTCGCGCTGCACGCCTTCTCGAGACACATCGGGCCCCTGCCCTGCCCGCGAACCGACCGCGACCTTGTCGATCTCGTCGATGAAGACGATGCCCGACTGCTCGACCCGTCGGACGGCCTGCTCTCGGATCTTCTCCGAATCGACCAGCGCCATCGCCTCCTCGTTGATCAGCGCCTCGCGCGCGTCCGCGATCTTCACGCGCCGACGCCGCGTCTGCTTCGGCATGAAGCCCGCCAGCATGTCCTTGAACTGGACACCCATCTCCTCGACCCCGCCCGGCGTCATGATCGACATCGACGGCCCGCCGGACTCGTCGCTGAGTTCGAGCTCGATCTCGCGCTCCTCGAGCTCCCCGAGTCGAAGTAGCTTGCGCAGCTTTTCGCGTGTCTCGTTCCGCTCGGGCGTTTCGTTCGGGAGCGCATCCGGAGAGGCCGACAGAGGCATCGGCAGGAGCGCGTCGAGGATCCGCTCTTCCGCGCCCTCTTCTGCCTTCGAACGCACGGAGCGCTGCTCCTCTTCGGAGACGAGCTGGATCGCCAGTTCGGTCAGGTCGCGCACGATCGACTCGACGTCGCGGCCCACATAGCCGACCTCCGTGAACTTCGAGGCCTCGACCTTGATGAATGGCGCCTGCGCCAGCTTCGCCAGGCGGCGCGCGATCTCCGTCTTGCCGACGCCGGTCGCCCCGATCATGATGATGTTCTTCGGCGCGATCTCGTCACGCAGCTCCTCGGGGACCTGCTGCCTTCGCCAGCGATTGCGAAGCGCGACGGCGACCGCACGCTTGGCTTCCTTCTGACCGATCACATAGCGATCCAGCTCCGAAACGATCTCGCGCGGTGTAAAGGTGTCGTTCCGGGTCATGGCAGCGAATCCATCGAAATCCTGTCGTTCGTGTAGATACAGATTTCTGCCGCGACACGCAGGGCGGCCTCCGCAACCTCGGACGCACTGAGGGACGTATGCTGGATCAATGCGCGTGCGGCGGCCAACGCGTAGGCGCCCCCCGATCCAATCGCCGCGACGCCGTCGTCGGGCTCGATCACGTCGCCGTTGCCGGAGACCATGAGCAGCGTCTCCGTGTCACCCAGGAGGATCATCGCCTCGAGCTTTCGCAACACGCGATCCGTGCGCCAATCCCGCGCGAGCTCGACGGCGGCGCGGCGCACATTGCCGGGATGCGATTCGAATTTTCCCTCCAGTCTCTCCATCAAAGTCAGCGCGTCCGCCACGCCTCCAGCGAAACCGACCAGCGCCCGGCCTTTCGCGACCCGTCGAACCTTCTCCGCGCCCTGCTTCATGACGGTGTCGCCCTGCGTGACCTGCCCATCCGCCGCCAGCGCGACGCGGCCGTCACGCAACACGGCGACCACCGTCGTCGAGCGGATCCGCTCATCGTGCGAGGCGCGTGGATCTGCGACCCCGCCCTCTCGAAATCCAAGACTCATCGGTTGCCTTCCGTCTTCATTTGGATCCTCTGGCCTTCGCTTCTCGTTCGGGCGTAGCCTTCGTCGTTCCACGCTCGCGACTCCGGGGCGCACCGCGAGTAGCGCCCGCGCCCGCTCGAGGATGCGCCTGATCATAGGCGTCGCGCAGGTGTTCGATCGACACGGCCGTGTACTTCTGCGTCGTCGACAGGCTGGCATGCCCGAGCAGCTCCTGGATCTCGCGCAGATCGGCGCCCATGTCGAGGAGATGCGTCGCATAGCTATGCCGCAGTCGATGGGGATGCACGTGTTGATCGAGATTCGCGCGCACGGCGCGCTCACCGAGGATGCGCCGCGCCTCGCGCGCAGCCAGCCGCCGCGGCGTTCCTTCCCGCCTCGCGCGCAGCGAGACGAAGAGCGGCTCGCTCATCACGCCGGGATGTCTCCGAACCTCGAGCCAGGCCGCGAGCGAGAGCCTCGCCTGTTCGGGAATCGGAACGATCCTCTCCTTCCCGCCCTTGCCCATCACGCGAATCTCGCGCGCCCGCAGTTCCAGGTCGCGGACGTCGAGCGCGACGAGTTCACCGATCCGGATCCCTGTGCCATAGAGGAGTTCGACGAGCGCGCGATCTCGCAGCGTCATCCATTCGGAGCGACGCGCCCGATCGCCTCCTTCGGGCGCCGACTGCCGGCGCACGCGGCGATCCTGCGTGATCAGCTGCTCGCAGTCGTCGACCGAGAGCGGGCGCGGCAGCCGCTTCTCGAGCTTTGGCATCGGCAGACCCGCGGTCGGATCCTCCTTGACGACGCCCTCGCGGATCAGCCAGCGAAAGAAGGCGCGGACGGACGCGAGCTTGCGCCCGCGCGTCGCCGGGCTTCGACGCCGATGCAGGCTGGCGAGCCAGGCTCGGATATGACCGGCATCGATCTTCGAGGGCGGTACGTCGGCGCCGGTATGCACCGTGAGTTGTCGGACGTCGGATTCGTAGGCGCGGCGCGTATGAGGCGAGAGCCCGCGCTCGACCCCGAGATGCCGACCGAATCCTTCGATGGCCTGGGTCCAGTTCATTCGGCCTCCCCATGCGGGGGGCGCACACGGTCACGATAAGCGCCGAGCGCGTCGAGCGCGCGGGCGGCGAGGATCTCGTTCTTCTCGCGCTTCGGCAGTTTTCGTCGTCGACCGGGACGCGTCGCACGGCGCAGATCCGTCGAGCCGGGATCGCCTTCGGGCTGCTCCCTCAATCCGGCCAGAGCCCCCTTCACGACCGCGGGATCGAGCGGCGGGAAGAGTCCGTAGTTCACATTCATCGGCTGGAAGTGCTTGGCGTCGGCGTTCTGCAGGTGTCGCAGCAATGCGCCGTGCGCGGTCTCGGCGGGCGGACCTTCGTATTCAAGGCCAAGCGCCTTGTGGGCGACACCGACCCCAGCGAGATAGCCGAGGGCTGCGGATTCGACGTATCCCTCGACGCCCGCCATCTGACCGGCCAGATGCACGCCGGTCCGGCTCTTCAGCTGAAGCCCCTGGTCCAACTGGACCGGCGCGTTCACGTACGTGTTGCGATGGATCGATCCGAATCGGGCGAAGACGGCGCCTCCCAGACCGGGCAGCGCGCGAAAGATACGCTTCTGCTCTCCGACCCGAAGCTTGGTCTGGCAGCCGACGAGATTCCAGAGCGTCCCCGTCTTGTCCTCCTGGCGCAGTTGGACGACAGCATGGGGACGTCGACCGGTGCGGGGATCGATCAGACCGACCGGCTTCATCGGTCCGAACGCGAGCGTGTCTCGCCCCCGCCGCGCCATCTCCTCGATGGGCAGGCACCCCTCGAAGTAGAGTGCAGCTTCGAACTCATGGAGCGGCACGGTCTCCGCGCCGAGCAGCGCGTCGACGAACTCGCCGTACTCGTCGCGCGATAGCGGCACGTTCAGATAGTCACCGACGCCGTCGTCATAGCGCGAAGCGCGGAATACGATCGATTCATCGATCGAGTCCGCGTAGAGGGTCGGGGAGATCGCGTCGTAGAAATAGAGGTACTCGTCGCCGAGCGTCTTGGCGAGATCCTGCGCGAGATCGGGATCCGTCAGGGGCCCGGTCGCCAGGATCACGAGTTCGGCGTCCGGGATACGCGGTACGCGTTCGTGTCGAATCTCGATATTCGGATGGGATTCGATGGCCGTGGTGATGCCCTTCGCAAAATCGTTGCGGTCAACCGCCAGCGCCTTTCCAGCCGGCACCGCGGTCTCATCGGCCACTCGGAGAACGAGTGAACCGAGCTGGCGCATCTCTTCCTTGAGCAGCCCGACGGCATTTCCGAGCGTATCGGCGCGCAGGGAATTACTGCAGACGAGTTCGGCGAAGTCGTTCGAAGCGTGCGCTGGCGAGCGTCGTTCGGGCTTCATCTCGTAGAGCACGACGCGCACCCCACGTTCGGCGAGCTGCCAGGCCGCTTCGCTGCCGGCCAGACCGGCACCGACCACGACGACCTCGACCGCTCCCTCGACCGCGTTCGCCATCGGATTCCTCTTCGTCACGGCGCCCCTTCGTCCCACCCGAGTCCGCTCGACCGTTACCTGGCGAGCATGCCCTCGTTCATCTCCGCATGTCCACGCCCGACGAAGGCCAATGAAATCCAGCTGAGCGGATTCCAGCCTCTTGGACGGCAGCGACGGGGGGAGTCGGCCCTGCGGACACGCGACGTTGGGAGAGTAGCCCACCCCACTTCTCGACGCGGCCTCGACAGCTCAAACCCAGGTCGCATGGATCCGACCGTCGCGTTCCTCGACGATGCGACCGGCCAATGTCAGTTCGAGGAGTGCCCTGGCGAGTTCGCCCGGCTGGAGATCGACATGCACCAGCAGATCGTCCCGACTCGCGGCCCCGGCTTCGAGTGCGGCGAGGATCCGCGCTTCGGAAGTCATCGCCGGAAGCTGGCCGGGCTTCGTATCCTCGGAGGACCCATCCGCTCGCGTTCCAACAGGAAGCGCGCAGCCGAGGTCTTCGACGACGTCGGCCGCCGACCGGATCGCGCGCGCGCCATCGCGCAGGAGCTGATTCGTGCCCTCCGCGAAGGGTCCATCGATCGATCCCGGCACGACGAAGACCTCACGCCCCTGAGCGAGGGCATGACGCACGGTGATCAGCGACCCGCTTCGGCGCCGCGCTTCGACCACGATCACAGCGCGACAGAGGCCGCTGATGATCCGGTTGCGCAGAGGGAAATGAGCCCGCCGTGGCGGTACGGCGAGGGGCATCTCGGAGACGACGGCGCCCTGTTCGAGCATGCGCGTTGCGAGCGACCTGTGCTCGGGCGGATAGATCGAGTCCAGACCGCAGGCCAGGACCCCGACGGTCGCAGCCATGCCTTCGAGCGCACCCTCGTGCGCCGCAGCGTCTATGCCCCGTGCGAGACCCGAGACGACGCTGAACCCGACCGAAGCCAGCTCGCGCGCGAGACGCCTCGCGGTCGACCGAGCCGCCTGGGTCGCTGCGCGGGCACCGACGATGGCGATGGAAGGTCGCGACAAGGCGGCGACACGACCGCGCACCAGCAGCACCGGCGGCGCATCCTCGATCTCCGCCAGCGCCGCGGGATAGTCCGGATGAGTGAGCGGAAGCACGCGGATGCGAAGCCGATCCATCACGGCGATCTCTCGATCGGAGATCGCACCGGGGAGCGACGAAGACGGCGGGCGACTCACCGCGTCGAGAATCGCCCTCGGCGACAGGCCGGCGCGCAGCGGCTCGCCGACGAGCTCCGGAGTCCATGCCATCGCACGCTGCAGCGTGAGCCAGTCCCTCGCCGCCGTCGGCGCGAGCCCATGAGCGTCTTCGTCGGCCTTCGCTCCGCGCGTATCCTCCCCTGGCGCGCTCGACTCGTTCGAAGACGACCCGTGCGAAAGGGACACGTGTTGCGACGACGTGCGTTGTGACGACGCGAGTTCCGACGACGCGAGATCGTCCGCCTTGCCAGGCATGACGTGATGCATCCTCGGGGACCGGCTGCGGGGTACCGGGATTCAACCCGACGAGTCGACCGCATGCTCGCTGCGACGTGGGGTTCACGCGAGGATCGTGAACCGTGCGACCCAAAAAGAAGCGGGCCCGCGCGATGATCGCGCGAGCCCGCAGTCCAGCCTCTACCTCGGATGCGGATCCTGGTTAGCGCTGGGCCATTTGCGCCGCTCGCGGTCGCACGTCGTCACCCACCATGAGTTCACGTGAGGAGGTCAACACGAAGGCGACCGCGCTCTCGGCGGTGACCGTCACGACGACGAGTCGTGCCACCGAATGATCGGGCGTACGAACGTCGACACGTCGAACGCGATCGTTCACGATCGTGCCGGCGTCGAAGACCTCGAGCTCGCTGCCGACCTCGACGCCATGGAATTCGCCTCGATTCAGATAGACGTAGCCGCCATCGGCCATCTCCGTCCGCTGTGACGGCATGAAGACGATCTTTCCTTCGATCGCGTCGGGCGTCTGCCGCGTCGTCACCTGTCGGGGCACGATCTCTCGCGACATGACTCGATGGCCTCGCTCCACCATCTCGAAGCTCTCGCGAATCTCCGCGATCGCGGTGTCGCCCGTCAGTTCCCTGACCTCGAGCCAGCCGAGAACCTCGATGTGATGTCCGAGGATACGATTGGATTCGACGTCGCGGACCACTTCAATCGTGTCGAAGATCGTGAACCGATCGCCGACCTCGACGTCGCCCTCGCCCATCCCGAGGATGACGAGATCACCCGCGGCGAGCCACGTACGCTCGACCGAGCTGTCGACGATGCTCGAAGCACCGGCCACATCGTCCTCACTCACGAAGCCCATCGCGTCCCGGCGGCTGACGGTCACGAGTCGGCCCGCTTCGACCGCGGCTGCCTCCTGGCCCTCTACGGCTACGGGGAACGCCTCGAGCGTCGACGGATCCTCGGCTTCGGCCTCGAGAGCCGCGAGCGGCTGGACCTCTTCCATGCCCATCGTGTCGTCGAGTCCTTCGGTGCCGTCCATTTCGCTGCCGTCCATCATGAACGCGTCGCCCATGTCGCCCGAAGCCATTTCTTCTTCGGTGGGCACCGGCGCGAGGAACGACTCGGCTTCAGCCTCGGTCACCACGCGCATCTCGTTGGCGGTGATCCAGATCCGATCGCCGGGAACGATGAGATGGGGATTGTCGATGTCGTCATTGTCGATCCAGACCGAGGGCCAGACCCAAGCCGTGCCCAGGTAGGCAGCGGCCAGATCCCAGAGCGTGTCGCCCTTCGAGACCGTATGCAGTCTCCCGCGACGGCCCTGATCGTCGATCCCCTGCGGCCCGAGTACGACGCCGTCGGACGTCTCGAAGCTCGGCGCCGAAGTGAGTTCGATCCCCGACCCGGCAGATGCATCGGCAGCCACTTCGGCCGGAGCCTCCATCACAGGGCTGGCATCGTTTGCCGAGCCCGAGGGAAGCGCGGCATCGGCCTGCGCTTCCGGCATGGACTCATCCGCGGCTAAGGCCGGGTCGCCGAGCTGTTCCCAGGCGAGTTCGTCCGCAGCCTCAGTAGCGGCGATTCCGACCTCGTCGGGCGTTCCCGTCGAATCCGCGGTCTCGACCGGTCCCGATTCCATCGAAGCGGGATCTGCCGGCGCCTCCGCAGGCTCGGCAAAGCCGGGGGTCGCAACGACGAGGAACGTCAATGCGCCGAACAGGAGATGAAAGCGTCTCATGTATTCCTCCATAGACCGTGTCGGCATGCTCATCCGATGCCGACGAGTGGAGGACCGGCGACCGGTTCCGGACGCACGCTCCCCTCCGGCGAACCTATCGGCCCATGCACGGGAACTCTTGAATACGGGGATCACCGACACGCGGGTGGTCCCTCGGGGAAATCGAGGGAGACCCGGGCGGTCGATCGGGGGGAGCTGTGGCGGAGACGCGGGCTCGCTAGGAAGCGGCTTCGAGACGCTCGATCCGGGCGCGCGCATCGCGCAGCCAGTCCGGCTCGTCGAGCGAGGCGCCCTTCTCCTTGGCGAGCTGCGCCATCTGCTGGAACTCCTCGACGGCCTTGCGACTCTCGTCGAGCGCCTTCGTCGATTCCTTGTTCAGCTCGTAGGCCTCGGCGAGATGGTTTCGAACGATGCCCTGGACTTCGTGTGCATCGGCCGGGAAGCGTTCGACCGCTTCCTCGAGATAGCCGATCGCGGCGGACGGGACGCCTCGCTTGACGAGTACCCAGCCAAGCGTGTCGGCGGCACTCGCATCGTCCGGCAGCTGCTCCTTCGCCTGCTGTGCCAGCTCGAGCGCTCGGTCGAGATCGCCCCCCGATTCGGTCAACAGATAGGCGAGGTTGTTCTTCGCCATCGCGAGATCGCCGTTGAGTGAGATTGCCTTCTCGTAGGCGGCGATCGAGTCGGGTCGGCGGTCGTTCTGCTCGTAGATCATCGCCAGTCGAAACTGCAGGTCCGAGGACTCGGGCACCGCCAGCGCGGCCTTCTCCATGATCGCGATCATCGCGGACGTGTTGCCAGCTCGCGCTTCGAGATCGGCCAGGGAGAGCTGGGCGCTGACGTTTCGCGCCTCGAGTTCGATCGCCTTCTCGAAGGCGGCTCGGGCGGCAGGCTGATCGCCTTGCATCAGCTTGAGTTCACCATCGACCTCGAGGATCTCGGACTCGTCCGGACTCTCCGCGACGGCGCGTGCGATCCGTTCGGCCGAAGCGTCGAGATTGCCGTTGCTCCGATCGATGGCGAGCAGCGTGCGCAGGACCTGGGGATTGCCCGGCGCGAGCTCGTCGGCCTTCTCCAGGTTGGCCGTGCCTTCTTCCATGCGCCCGAAGGCGAGGTCGAGTCGGCCCAGAGCAAAGAGCGCGGCCGCGTCGCGATCCGCCTCGGGAATCTTCTGCACCTCTGCATAGGCTTCTTCACCACGACCGACGCGGATCAGGCTTTGGCCGACGATGATGCGAACCTCGTTGTCAGCGGGGTTCTGCGATAGATAGGCGCGGCCCTGCTCGATCGCGAATTCGTGCTCGCCGAGCTGAGAGTGCAGCTTCGCGAGCAGTTTTCGCGCACCAGCGAGCTGCGGATCGAGCTCGACCGCGCGCGCGACCTCGACTCGCGCGCGACTCAGCTCGTTCGCGGCCGCCAGCACCGAGCCGAACACGTAACGCGCCTGCGCCCAGTCGGGGCGGGCATGCAAGACCGTTTGGAGCGATTCGCGTGCGGCTTCCACGTCTCCGTCGGCGATCTCGATCTTGGCACGGACGAAATGGGCCTCGGGATGATCGACTTCCTCGTCGAGGATCTCATCCACGATCGCCCGGCCGGCCTGGATGGACTCCGCGTCCTCGCTTCGATAGCCGATGTCGACGAGGAGCTCGGCTTCGCGAAGCTGTGCAGCCCGATTCTCGGGTTCGATCGTAACCGCCGCGCGAGCCGCCGCGAGGGCGCCTTCGAAGTCGCCTTGCTGTCCGAGGTACGAGGAGAGGACGAGCTGCGCGTTGAGATCGTCGGGCGACTCGTCGGTCGCGCGGCGCATGAGTGCGGCCTCCTCGTCCGGCATTCCCTTGCGCCGGTAGAGTCGGGCCATCTGATAGATCAGCTCGGTCTTGGTGTCGCTCGTGTCGACACCTTCCTCGAGCACTTCGATCGCCTTGTCGAATCGGTCGCGGTCGTAGTGGAACGCAGAGAGCAGCAGGTAGGCGGACTGCACGGCGTCTTCACGAAGGACATTCGTCATCAGCGAAGTGTTGCCACCCTCCTGGTCGAGATCGCGCTTCGGCGCCACGCGCGGCGCTTCGCGGGCCAATTCGACCGCGCGTTCGAGCGTCGCCAGGGTCTCGGTATCGCGATCCCGTCCCTGCTGACGCACGAGCATTCGAGAGAGCGTCGACACGGCGAAGTAGCTTTCCTCGACTTCGATCAGATCGCGGAGACCCTTCTCGGCCTCGTCCAATCGCCCGCGTCGTTCCAGGAAACCGCTCAGCAGAAACCGATAGGTCGGCGCCTCGGGCGAGCTGTCGACCGCCGCGCGAAAGTCGGATTCAGCCGCTTCGAGATTCTCGCGAACCTCACGCGCCTGTCCTCGCAGAACGAACGCCGCCGAGTTGGTGGGGTCGATCGCCAGAACGGCTTCGGCCTGCTCGGACGAAAGGTCGTAGTCACCGATCGCTGCGGAGACAGTGCCGTAGCGCAGGCGTCCGTCGATGTTCTGGGGATCGAGTCGAACGGTCTCCGACATCTCCCAGTACGCCTCGCGCGGCTTCTCCACTTCGAGATAGGCCAGCGAGAGCGCTTCGTGCGCCTCAGCGTTTTCCGGATCGATCTGCAGGACGTTCTTGAACTCGATGATCGCCTCTTCGGGCTGATCATTCTCGACGTATTCCCGACCCCGGTCGAGGAAGCCCGTCAGGCGATCCCCTTCACTCTTGCAGCCAGCGATCGCGAGCAGAACGACCATCATCAGGCCGAGCGAAAGGGCAGCGGGAAGAGAGCAACGCGGGGCGCCGGAGGACATCGAGGTGGATCCTTTGAAGATCTCCCTTGGCCATGGCCGCACCGACCGTTGAATGGCCCCAGGGGACGAGATTGGGCCGAGAGAGTGCGACATCCGATGCAGCCTCGCCACCGGCAGGATGCGAGCAAGCACCAGCTACGCGCTCGTGGACGCCGCTTTCGGCAGTTTCGCTGAGACGGAGCGGAGCGCTGCGGTACGCCGCCCTAACGCTCGCAGGGGATCACGTAGCGCTTGCCTTCCTGCGCCAGCCAGCCGGATTCCTTCAGCTGTTTGATCGATCGGGTCACTGTCTCGCGAGAGGTCCCGACCATGTCCGCGATTTGCTGATGCGTGAGCGCCGGCGTCAGCATGCGTGCCGTATCGGCCTCGTCGGGCCGCGCGATTCTCTCGAACAAGTTGCGCGTGCGCTCCTCGACGCCCTGGAACGACAGCGATCTCGCCTGCTCGTTCGTTTCGCGCAGTCGATTCGCGAGTTCCTCGATGACGGCCAGCGACAAATCGGGGCTCTGGCGCAGCAGGTCTATGAAGTCGCGTCGGGAGAGCGCGAGCAGGACCGACTCCTCGAGGGTCTTCACGCTCGCCGAGCGCGTTTCGTCACCGAGCAGCGCCATGTCTCCGAAGAATGCGCCCGCCTCGAGAAAATTCATGATCTTCTCGCGTCCGTCCTCCGAAGCCTTCGTCACCTTCGCCCGGCCCTCGCGAATCACGTACATGTAGTCGCCGGGCAAGCCCTCCTCGACCACCGTCGCGTTCTTCGGGAATCGGCGCTCGATCAGATGCGTGGCGAGCTCCTCGAGATCACTCTCGGAAACCCTCCGGAAGAGCGGAATCGCGCGGAGCGAATCGAGCACGTCCTTCCTGATGCTGCTTGTCGTATTCATCGAAGAACCTCGGGCTGACGACCCGAATCGGGCCGCATATTCCAATCGCGTACTGGGAACTCGGGGCGCAATCGAATGCGCCACCCCCCTCCGCAATCGTACGTCTCAACCCCGCACTGACTTAGTGACCAATGTCACAGAAAAATGCGTTGTCTGAGAGAAAAAGCCAGCGCGTCGGCCCTGCGGCCGCTCAGAGCCAGCTCAGCGTCCCACGCCCCAGTACTCGAACCCCGCCGCGACCATCCGCGCCCGGTCGTAGACATTTCGCAGATCGATCATTCGAGGGGCGGCCATCGCCTCCAGCGATCTCTGGAGGTCGATCATCCGAAACTCGTTCCATTCGGTCACGATCACCATCGCGTCGGCATCCTGGAGGGCTTCGTAGACGTCCTTGCAGAGCACCATCTCCGGAATCAGTCGCCCCGCTTCGGCCATGGCCGCCGGGTCGTAGGCGCGAATCGAAGCGCCACGTTCGAGCAGTCCCTGCACGATCGTCAGAGACGGCGCGTCCCGCATGTCGTCCGTCTCCGGCTTGAAGGAGAGGCCGAGTACCGCGACGGTCTTGCCCTTCGCTTCGCCGTCGAGTGCCGACTCGATCTTGTCGACCATGCGCGCCAGCTGGCGCTGGTTGACTCGAATCGAGGCCTCGACGATCGCGAACTCGTGTCCGAGTTCGCGTGCGAAGTGGGCCGCGGACCGCGTGTCCTTCGGAAAACAAGAACCGCCGAACCCGGGGCCGGCATGCAGGAACTTCTTGCCGATCCGCTGATCGAGACCCATCGCTCGCGCGATCGCCTGGACGTCACCGCCGACTTCCTCACACAGAATCGACATCTCGTTGATGAAGGAGATCTTGGTCGCAAGGAATGCATTCGCCGCATATTTTGCGAGTTCGGCGCTATGGATGTCCGTCTCGACGAAAGGGGTCTCGTTCAGGTAGAGCGGGCGATAGAGATCCTTCATGATCGCGATCGCGTGGTCGTCTCCCTCATCCGTGCCGATCACGACGCGATCGGGTCGCATGAAGTCGCCGATCGCGGCGCCCTCGCGAAGGAACTCCGGATTCGATGCAACACTGAAGGTCGTCGCATCACCGCGGCGATCGAGTTCTTCCTGGATCCAGCCGCGGACCTTGTCCGACGTCCCGACGGGTGCGGTGCTCTTCGTGACGACGACCTTATAGCTGTCGATGCATCGCCCGATCTCGCGGGCGACGGCTTCGATATAGCCGAGGTCGGTTCCGCCATCCGGACCTGCGGGCGTGCCGACGGCGATGAAGATGACGAGCGCCTGTCCGATCGCGTCCGCGCTGTCGGTCGTGAACGCGAGACGACCCCCGCGAACGTTCCTCGACACGATCTCGTCGAGACCGGGCTCGTAGATCGGAATCTCTCCGCGTTCGAGTGCCTCGATCTTGTCCACATCCTGATCGACACAGATGACCTGGACGCCGAACTCTGAGAAACAGGCTCCAGTGACGAGCCCGACGTAGCCGGTGCCTATGACGCTGACGTTCATGATTGCCCCCGGCTCAGCGCGAGCCGGCGCCGTCGCGACGACGACCACTCAGCTTTTCTTGTGCCTCGAGATCGGACTCGACCATGATCTCCACGAGTTCCTTGAACGAGGTCTTCGCGGCCCAGCCGAGTTCCTCTCGCGCCTTCGCGGGATCCGCGAGCAGCGTGTCCACCTCCGCCGGGCGCACGAGGTTCGGGTCGGTCCGAACGAAATCCTTCGGGTCGAGACCGACGAACTCGAATGCGGCCTCGAAGCAGTCCTTGACGGAGTTCTGCTTGCCCGTGCCGATAACGTAGTCGGTCGGCGAATCCTGTTGAAGCATCAGCCACATCGCCTCGACGTATTCCTTGGCATAACCCCAGTCGCGCATCGCATCCGTATTGCCAAGCTTCAGCTCGTCCTGCAGGCCGAGTTTGATCTTCGCGACGGTCTCCGTGATCTTGCGCGTCACGAACTCTCGGCCTCGCCTGGGTGATTCGTGATTGAAGAGAATCCCCGAGACCGCGAAGAGGTCGTAGCTCTCGCGATAGTTGACCGTGATCCAATGGCCATAGAGCTTTGCGACGGCGTAGGGACTGCGCGGGTAGAAGTCGGTTCCTTCGTTCTGCGGAGTGTCCTGCACGCGACCGTACATCTCCGAGCTCGACGCCTGGTAGAACCGAATGCTCGGATCGACGACGCGAATCGCTTCGAGCATGCGCGTGACGCCTAGAGCCGTGAACTCACCCGTGAGTGAAGGCTGGACCCAGGACGTCGGCACGAAGGACTGCGCGGCGAGGTTGTAGATCTCGCTCGGCTCGCTCTCGCGAACCGTGTTGACCAGAGAGACCTGGTCGAGGAGATCGGCTTGATGCAGCTCGATTCGACCGGTGAGATGCTCGATCCGCTCGAAGGTCTCCGTGCTCGAACGGCGCACGATGCCATGCACCTCGTAGCCCTTCTCGAGAAGGAGCTCCGCGAGGTAGGAGCCGTCCTGACCTGTTATTCCGCTGATCAGTGCTCGTTTCATGTTCCGAACTCGTCTCCGTCTGCCGTTTTGTTCAATGGTGCCGTCCCTTCTCCCGATTCGGACGCGATGTCCGAGGCTCTGTCCTGCGGCGTACCGTCTTGGACATCGAGAGAAAAGGCGTCCAGGTTCCTGAGAAGTCTGATCGTGACTGCGACCACCGCGGCGAGATAAGCGAACGCCAGCCAGCCGTCGAGCTGCGAAAAGGAGATCGCGATCATACAGAAACATCCGGTGAGGAAGTAGAGCATCAACACCGCGCTTCGATGCGAACCTTCCCTATGCAACAACCGGTGATGCATGTGCAAACTATCGGCATCGAACACGCTGCGCCGGTTCCGCAAGCGACGCAGAATCGAGAGAGCGGTATCGAGAATGGGAATCGCGAGCGCCAGGATCGGTACGAGAAAGGCCAGGAACGCCGCTTTTCGATAGCCCTCGAGCGCGAGGAGTGAGAGGCCGAAGCCGATCAGGAGCGAGCCCGTGTCACCGAGGAAGATCCGGGCCGGCGGGAAGTTGAAGGGCAGGTAGCCGATCAGAGCGCCGAATAGCGCGAGCCCAATCACGACTCCCGTCCATTGACCGGCTTGCCAGCAGATGATCGTCAGCGTGAGGGCGATGATCGCGCCGATACCCGACGAGAGTCCGTCGAGTCCGTCGATCAGGTTCATCGCGTTCGTGACTCCCACGATCCAGACCAGCGAAACCGGCCACAGGATCCACATGGGAACCTCGTAGGTCGTCGACGTGATCGGGTCGCTGAAGAAGTCGACCTTGAAACCCGCTTGAATCGCGATTGCGGCCGCGATGATCTGGAAGAAGAGTTTGGGCGGCGCCTTCATCGCGAAGCGATCGTCCCATGCACCGACGAGGACGAGAATCGAAGCGCCGGCGGCGAAGGCCGCGATCTGCACGAGCGAATCCCCCGTGACCCCCAGAAGATACGCGGCGAGGAGCCCGACGAAGCAGCCGACCAGAACCGATAGTCCGCCGAGCAGCGGCATCGCCTCGCGATGGCTCACCTTGCGCTCGTTCGGACGATCGACGGCCCCGATCGAGATCGCGAATCGCTGGACGAACGGCGTCAGCAACGCCGCCGTACTCGCGGCGGCGACGACGATCGCGAGGGCTTGGGGTTCATCCAACAATGAGGGTCTCCGGGCGCAGAGTCCCGTCTCGGGAAAAGGATCGACGGGCAGACAGGTCGTAGGCTCAGTAGTACCCGTACTGCTCGCGAGTCGCCTCGGATCCATTCAGTACGAGTCCAACCACGCGCCGACGATCGAGGATGTCGAGTGCGGCCTGCACGTCCTGCTGCGGCGTCACGCCCGCCCGGACGACCATCACCAGGCCATCGCAAATCTCGGAGACGCTCTTTGCATCCGGCAAGCCGAGACACGCGGGCGTATCGAGGATCACGCGGTCGTAGCGCGCCGACACGTCGACGAGCAATTTCCTCATCTCGGGCGAAGCGAGCAGTTCGGAGGGGTTCGGCGGAATCGTTCGGACGGGAAGCACATCGAGGTTGATCCCATCGAGTTTCTGGATGGCCTCGTCGACTGTGGCCTGATTCAGGAGGACTTCCGCGAGCCCGACCTGCGGCTGCAGTCCGAGCGTCCAATGCACCTTCGGCCTCCGCAGATCGCAATCGATCAGGAGCACACTTCGGCCGACGCTCATCGCCGTCACCGTCGCGAGATTCACGGAGCAGGTCGACTTGCCCTCACCCGAGTTGGCGCTCGTAACCGCAAGGGTCTTCAGCGGACGCTGGGATTCGATGGAGTCGATGCGACCACGCAGACTCCGATACTGCTCGGCGACGTAGGAATCGGGCTGAAGCAGCGCGATCCGGCGCTTGTTGGCATCCCCCGCACTCTCGACCGGCTCGGCCTTCCGACTTCGCAACAGACGTGCGATCAGACCGGGCGGCTTGCCGGAGACCGGCGGCGCGGTCGGCCCCTCGAAGGAAACGGCAGCCGGCAGCGGTGCGTCTACGCCCGACGCCTTCCGACGTCGTTCCTGCTCCGCGCGCTGCAGCGCTTCGTAATGCTTGGGCATCTTTCCTCTCCCTCAGAACTCTAGCTCTGGCTCCCTAGCGGCGGAACCTGAACATCCTTCGCCTCGAGCGTTTCTTCGGGGAGCGACCGCCCCCCGTTCCGGATTCGTTTCCCTCGAACTCGTCCTTCGCGAGGAGTCCGAGGTCATGGGCGACTTCGCGAATCACGTCGGGCCCGAGGCTCGTCTCCTGTCGCGCGTAGCCCAGCAGCAGCGCCCCATCACAGATGTTGTTGATGAGACGCGGCGTTCCCTCGGTGATCGCGTAGAGCTCTTTGATCGCCTTCTTCTTGAAGATGCCGCGACCCGTGTATCCCGCCTTGCCGAGGCGATCCTGGACATACTCGGCGACTTCGCCCTGATCGAAGGGCCGCAGATGATGTCGCAGCGCGATCCGCTGCCGCAGCTGGCGAAGCTCCGGCTGATCGATCAGTACTTGGAGCTCCGGTTGGCCGACGAGCATGATCTGGATCAGCTTCGAAGTCGGCGTCTCCAGATTCGAGAGCAGCCGGATCTCCTCGAGCATCTCCGTCGAGAGATTCTGTGCTTCGTCGACGATCAGCAAGACGCGTTCGTTCGCGGCCAGCTTTTCGATCAGATAGTGGTTCAGCGCGAGCAGGTACTCCGCCTTCGAGTCACAAGCCTCCCCGACACCGAGTTCATCGAAGAGCATGCGGAAAAAGCCGAGCGGGTCGAGCCGCGGATTGAAGATGAAGGCCGAGTTCGTCGTGGAGTCGAGCTGACCGAGGAGCGCATGCAGCAGCGTCGTCTTGCCCGTGCCGACTTCGCCCGTAAGCATCACGAAGCCCTTGCCGGAGTTCACCGCGTAGACGAGCGTCGCCAGCCCTTCCCTATGCGCTTCCCCCAGATAGAGGAACGAAGGGTCGGGTGACATTTCGAAGGGCGCGCGTATCAGCCCGTAGTACTCGTTGTACATCCCCACTCTTCTCCGCTAACCGAGACCGGTCTCGTGGCCAGGGTGAGTATCGACACGAGCGGCCGACGCAGACGTGGTGGCCTTGCCGGATTCCTTTTCGCTCGCGCCGTCGGATCCGCCATTCACGAGGTAATACGTCAGACCGCCACCCGCGAGAACGAAGAGAACGACCGCGACTGCCGCCAACGTTTCTCGTAGGATTCTCTGTGAGCGGGCCACGCGATCGGACTCGAGCATGATTCGGGGCACCGAGACGAGAACGGGGATTCCGAGTGCGCCCTGCAGCTCGTTCGTCGTATGCAGCGACGAATCCGTGAACTCCGCGAGCAATCCGATTCCGAAGCCCAGCGCGAGCCCGAAGAAGGCTCCGAGGCTGAGCAACAGGATCCGGTTCGGAGAACTCGGCTCGCGCGCCATCTCGGCGGATTCGAGGATCAGGAACTTCTCGCCGAGCTGGCGACGCTCGAGATCCGCCTGCACGCTCGCCTGCTGCAGACGCCCGCTGAAGTCCTGGTAGCTGGTATAGAGCTGGTCGTAGTTGCGCTGGAGCGCGTCGAGCAGCTCGGCGACCGCCGGAGTGGCGGCGAGCCTCGCCTCGAACTCGGTGATGCTCGCGCGAAGTCGCTCGATGTCCTCGCCGGCCGCCGATGCACGCAGCTCGGCCCGGCCCTGCTCCGACCGCGCATTCTGCTCGCCAAAGGTCTTCGGCATGCTGTCGTCGGCGTCGTCCGAAGCGATTTGCTCCTCGAGGAGCGCGATCTCCGACTCGACCCGCACGACATCCGGATGCTTCGACGTGTAGCCGCGCGCGAGCAGTCCACCGCGTTCGATCTCGAGGAAGCGGAGACGATGGGTGGGACTCGTCTGGTCTCCCGGCGTGCTCATCGTCGAAGCCGTCAGGACCTGATTCTTCCAGTAGCTGGCGTCGCTCTGCGCCGCGTCGTAGACGCGCTGCGCGGCCCGCAGATCACCCATCGCATACTGGAGCAATCGTTGGTTCGCATCGAGTTCCTCGGGAAGACGACCCGCGTTCTGCTTCTTCGTGTCCGCGATCGACTTCTCGACGGCTCCGAGGTCGACTGTCAGCCTGGAGATCTCGTCTCGCATGAAGTCGAGGCTCTTTGCCGTGATCTCGGTTCGCTGATCGATGTTCGCGTTGATGAAATCGTTCGCGACCTTCTGGGCGACGTCTCGCGCGACTCGGGCGTTCTCGTGACTGAACACGATGCGGAAGGTGTTGAAGCTGACGTCGTCGCGTCGCTGGATACCGCCCATCTCGCTGACGACCGGTTCGACGTCGATGAAGGAGCGCATCAGCTCGACGACCTCGAAGCGCTCGAGCTCCTCGCTCTCGTCCTCGTAGAGCTTCATGTCGGTGATGATCTGCGAGAGGCGCGCGCGACTGAGGATGTTGGCCGTCATCAGGCTGAGGCGATCGTTGAGATCCGTCTCGCGAACACCGGACGCGACGAGGTTCTCGTCGATGGACTGGGGTTCGACCAGGATCATCGCGGACGACGTGTAATGGTTCGGCAGCGCCATCGAGATCCAGAACGTCGCGAGGATCACGACTCCCGCCGCGATCGCAATCAACTTTCCGCGACGGCGTGCAATACCGAAGAGATCGATGATCTGACTGTCTTGTTCCAAGTTCATAGCGCTCACTAGCCTCTAGAAAACCACAGGGTCGAAGGTGTATCTGAGAGAAACATACCCGGTATGGATGGTTCCGATCGAGCCTTGAGACGTGAAGGAGGTCTCGTTCTGGTCCTGATGGAGGAACGAGTACTGGCCGCTGATCGAGAGCTGCCGGGTCAGCCGTCGCGTCAGCGTGAAGTAGCCCAGATACTGGGTCGTCTCCTCCCGACGCCCCGCGGTCTCGGCGATCTCCTTGCGATGCACCCAGGCCGCGGAGATTCGCACACTCCATCGCCGATCGAATCGATGATTCCCGTCCAGCCTGATGTCATCGAGAATCGATGCGGATGACGACCCACCACCGGCGGACTCCGACCGTGTGTACGCCGCACTGACCTTCGACTTCTGCCAGCGCTTCTCGACTCGCGCCAGTGCGAAGTAGGAAGTCGACTGATCATCGCTGTCGAACATCGTGAAGGGGACCGAAAACTTCTGCTTCGTATCGATGAACGAAGGCCCTGCCTGGACGACGGCGTTGATCGTAGGCGTCACCGAATGTTGGATGAAAGCCGAGATGTTGACGATGTTCGTCTCTTCGTCCGGACGCGAGGCGGCGCTGGAATCGGAGTCCCGCCTTCGGTAGCTGCTGGCCAGTCCCAGCACCGTGATGGGCTTCCACGCATACTGCGTGCGCAGTTCAACGGAATACCCGCGGCTATCGATGCTGTCGCTGCGGCTGTAGTCGTAGTCATCGAAAGTCGCAGCGAGCTGCGTGGACCAGCGCGCGGTCAGCGCACGGTCGTAGCTCAATCGCACGTTCGCGACCTGATAGCGCTCGCGATCCGACTCTTCGATGACCGGCGTCGCGCCCCCACCCGTCACGTCGACCTCGCGAATGAGACGGACGTTGCGGTAGTTCGCATTGAAGTCGATCGTGTCGACCGGCGTCGGCCGCCAGGACAGGATGCCCTGCCCCCGATGGTCGAAGCCGTCGATCCCGGAGCTCTTGAAGTAGGTCGAATACGTCGGCGTGTAGTTGAAGTCGTAGTTCAACTTCTGGTTTCGTGTGCGCAGGGAAACGGTCGGGGAGAGTTCCCAGAAGCCGTCCGACTTCTTCCCGCCGGTCGTACGGAAGACGTTATTGTCTCCGCCGATACGCGTATCGACCGAGAGACCCAGCTCTCGCGCTTGTGTCGATGCCGCGGCAAGCATCAATCCGATCCCCAACAACGCGCAGAATTGCGCACGAAACATTCCTTGCCTCTGCTATTCGGGCACGACAACCGTGTCGCCCGGCTGAAGCAAGAGGTTCGACTCCGGCGCCTTGCCCGAGCTGTAGGCGCCGTAATTGAAGACGTACTCGACGGTCTCGGGCCCGTTCCGGCGGATGACCTTGATCGCGTCCTTGTTCGCCCAGACGTTGAATCCACCCATCGAGGCGATCGCCTCGAGAACGCGCATCTGGCGCACGAGCGGAATCTGGCCCGAGCGCGCAACGCCCCCGACGACGGTCACCGTGTGGCTGTTGATCTGCTGCACGATCACGGTCACGTCGGGAGCCGTGACGAACTCCGCGAGTGCCTCGGTCAGGACCTCCTTGAGTTCTTCCGGCGTGAGACCCTCGGCCTGCACGTCGTCGACGAGCGGTACCGAGATCTTGCCGTCCCGGCGCACGGGCACCTCGACGCTGAGTTCGGGATTCCGCCATACGACGATTCGCAGCACGTCGGGAATTCCGATCACGTAGTCGACCCGCTCGCCGGGCGCGGGCTCCGGCGGAAGCGGAGCTCCCTTCGGTGCACAACCCGCGGCCAAAAGCACCGCCAGCAGCAACAGGGTCCGACTCGTCCAATTTCGAATACCGTTCATTTTCTCTCTCCAGCAAGCGGGCCGCGGCATTACCGCCCCTCGCTCAAACCGTTTTCCTTCATCTTGTAGAGCAGCGCCTTGTAACTGATCTGCAGACGCTCAGCGGCTTCCTTGCGATTCCAGCGCGTCAGATTCAACACCCGCTCTATGACCTTCTTCTCCGCGATCTGTGAAGCGCGCTTCGAGATCGCCTTGAGATCCAGTTCCCCGCCCTCGGCGAAATCGACGCCCAGTGTGGCGAGGTCGAGCTCGTCCTTCTCCGTATCGGCTACGGCGGGCGCCTTGCTCTGACCGAGCTCCTGCAGAACGGTCTGCTCGCTGCCCAGAACCACCATGCGCTTGATCATGTTCTCGAGCTCTCGAACGTTGCCCGGCCAGTGGTACTCCATGAGCACCTTCATCATCTCGGGCGTGAGCTTCTCGAGCTTCTTGTTGTACTGCTCGTTGTACATGCGGAGGAAATGCTCGACGAGGAGTGGGACGGCATCGATGCGATCACGCAGCGGCGGAATCTGGATCGTGACGACGTTCAGGCGGTAATAGAGATCCTCTCTGAACTCACCCTTTCGCACGGCCTCTTCGAGGTTTCGATTCGTCGCAGCGATGATCCGCGCGTCGACGCGCACATCGCTCTCACCGCCGAGGCGCGAGAACTCTCCGTCCTGCAAGACCTGGAGGAGCTTGGCCTGGAGGCCGGGCGCCATCTCGCTGATCTCGTCGAGGAAGATCGTGCCCTGATTCGCATACTCGAACTTGCCGAGCTTGCGCTTCTGCGCCCCGGTGAAGGCGCCCTTCTCGAAGCCGAAGAGTTCGCTCTCCAGCAGCTCGGACGGCAGCGCCGCGCAGTTCACCTTGACGAAGGGCCGACTGCGACGATTGCCGAGCTGGAAGAGTGCTCTCGCCACCACCTCCTTGCCCGTGCCGCTCTCGCCACGAACCAGGACGGTGATGTCGGTATCGGCGACCTGCTCGATGATCTCGCGGACCTCGCGCATCTTGGGGTTGTCGCCGCCCATCAGCAGGCCGTCGACCTCGCTGCGCACGCGACCGCGAAGGCTCTTGACCTCTTCTTCGAGCGCGCGGTTCTCGAGGGCCTTCTTGAAGGCGAGTTCGAGTTCCTCGACCTCGAAGGGCTTGCGCAGGAAATCGCTCGCTCCGAGTCGCATGGCCTCGACGATCGTTCTCGCCTGGCCGTGTCCGGAGAGCATGATCACGGGCACTTCGGGGACGCGCTGCTTGATCTGGCGTAGCGTTTCGAGCCCGTCCATCCCGGGCAGGACCGCGTCGAGCGTGATGAGGTCCGGGGCGGTCTTCTCGAGACCAGCCAGAGCGGTCTCGCCATCCGCGGCCGTATAGACGCCGTAGCCTTGGCGGGTCGCCAGCGTCTCCAGGTAGTCTCGAATCCCGGGATCGTCGTCGATCACGAGAACCGTCAATCGCTCGCTCATCGAATCAGTTGAACTCCGGAGTCCGATCCAAAACGGATGCTTTTCGCCACACATCTACGCTGGCTAGGTGCCAAACGCCGTTCGAATTACCGAGGATCCGATCTGTTCGCGAGAGGAAACCACATCATACCCACAGCTGGACGACTTTTTGCTCACAATGAGGAAAAAGATTCCAGATATGGATACTTGCGATCCAAATAGGAAACCTTCTTCCCTCATCGGTCGACCAGCGGCCAGCTTGTGGAGGAAATCCCAGGCGAATCGCGCTGGGAGTGTTCGATTCGCTTGATCCGGTTGGTTTTCGACTCGATCGGGATCGGTCGGGGACCGACGAACGGCACGACGCTCCTCGGCGTCTCTCATGCTAAAGAAGGATCTCCGAGATCCCGAAACTCCCCCGAGGAGCCCTCTTTAGTCCCCGAGTCGTTCGATCCCCCGGAAGCCGCAGGACGAGAGTCGTTCTCGCCCTGCCCGGTCCCGGAAGAATGTCGCCCAGGAAGCCCGCATGCCCTCCCCGATGCGCCGACCGAATCCGAACGAGCCGATCCGAGTGCTCGCCGTTGCCGGCGCTCGCCCCAACTTCATGAAGATCGCGCCGCTGATGCATGCGTTCGCGAAGCGTCCCGATCGTTTCGAGCCGATCCTCGTGCATACGGGACAGCACTACGACAAGGCGATGTCGGATTCCTTCTTCCGTGATCTCGGCATTCCCGAACCGGACGTCAACCTGGGCGTCGGCTCGGGATCTCACGGCCAACAGACAGGCGAAGTCCTGATGAAGATCGAGCAGCTCCTGCTCGAGCGGGAACCGCACGTCGTGCTGGTCGTCGGGGACGTCAACTCGACTGTCGCCGCGACTCTGGCGGCGGTCAAGCTGCATATCCCGGTCGCCCACGTCGAAGCCGGCCTGCGCTCCTGGGACCGCGAAATGCCGGAAGAGATCAACCGCGTCCTCACCGACGCGGTCTCCCACTGGCTGTTCACGACCGAAGCCGAGGCCGAGGCGAACCTGCTTCGAGAGGGCATTTCCGCGGAGAAGATCCACTTCGTCGGCAACGTCATGATCGACACGCTACTCACGCATCGCGAGCGAGCGCTCGAGCTCGACACGGTCGAACGCCTCGGGCTGACCCGCGGCGAATACGCTGTGCTCACACTTCACCGCCCGAGCAACGTCGACGCCCCCGACCAGCTTCGCCGACTCTTCGAGGTCCTCGAGGGGCTGAACGAGAAGCTGCCCATCGTCTTTCCCGTCCACCCGAGAACGGCCAAGGCCATCGAGCATCATCTGGGAGATCGCAAGCTCCGGCTGCGCATGACCGAGCCTCTGGGCTATCTCGACTTCCTCCGGCTCATGATGGATGCTCGAATGGTGCTGACGGACTCGGGCGGGATCCAGGAGGAGACGACCGCGCTCGGCGTGCCTTGTCTTACACTCCGAGACAGCACGGAACGTCCCGTCACGGTCACCGAGGGAACGAACACCATCGTTGGAACCAACCCCGAAGACATCGCAGAGAGCATCGAGAAGCTGCGTTCCTCGCCGGTTCCGGAAGGCCGTCGACCCGAGCTATGGGACGGACATGCGGCCGAACGCATCGTCGACATCCTCGCCCGGGATCTGGGGAGTGCCTAGATGACCGAAGCCGCCAGCCCGGGCACGAATGCCTCTGATCCGGGTAGTCCCGATGCCGATCGCCGAATGGTCGTCTACGCCACGATCGGTCTGATCTTCCTGCTCTTCGCGGTCTACTACCCGGTGCTGCGCAACATGATGCATCACTGGCGTCTCGTCGAGGACTACCAGCACGGCTTCCTCGTCGTACCGCTCGCGATCTTCTTCGCGTACGAACGACGCTGGGATCTCGAGGACGCAAGGATCGAGGGGAGCTGGCTCGGACTCATCCCGATGTCGATCGGCCTGCTCTCCCTGACGATCGGCCGCCTCGGCACCGAACTGATGACGATGCGCAGCGGATTCGTCTTCATGTTGATCGGCCTCGTGCTCCTTCTGCTCGGCCGCGAGATCTTCAAGATCCTCGCGTTCCCGCTCTTCTTCCTGTTCCTGATGGTGCCTCTGCCGCAATCGCTGGTGAACACGATCGCCTTCCCGCTCCAGCTGATCGCGGCCCAGTTTGCTGTCTGGAGCCTGCAAGAGCTGAACATCCCCGCCCTCGTCGAAGGCAACATCATCCATCTCGCCCACACCGAGCTCTTCGTCCATGAGGCCTGCAGCGGACTTCGCAGCCTGATGGCCCTCGTGACGCTCGGCGTCGTCTTCGCCTATTTCTTCAAGCGCGGTTCGATCTGGATCAAGCTCTTCCTCGTCGCCTCGACGATTCCGATCGCCGTCGTCGTGAATGCATTTCGCGTCGCACTCACAGGCTTCCTCGCCCATCATGTCGGAGAGCACGCGGCGAGCGGTGCGATCCACGACTTCCAGGGCATCCTCACCTTCGCGCTCGCCTTCTTCATGCTGCTCGGGGAAGGTCGCCTGATCGACCTCGGCATGAAGGCGCTCGGACGAGGCGAGGACGATTCGCAGCCCGAGACGGCCATCGAAGCCGAGCCCCCGGCCTCTGTCGACGCATGACGAAGAAGATCATCGCCGCAGTCGTCTTCATCGCGCTCAACGCCTACGTGTACTGGTACATGGGAAGCTCGGAAGTCACGCCTCCGCGCACGGAGTTCGCCACCTTTCCCGACCGCCTCGGCGACTGGCGCTGCTATCAGCGGGAGACCCTCGACGAGCCGATCGTGAAGAACCTCCAGGTCACGGACTACCTGTCCTGCACCTTCGTGAATTCCGAACGCACGCAAGGGGCCCATCTCTACATCGGCTATCACGAGCGCCAGACCCGCGACCGCGAGTCGGGCAAGGCCGCGGTGATCCACCCCCCCGAACACTGCCTTCCCGGCAGCGGTTGGGACGTGATCGACGCGACGATCGTGCCCATCGAAGCGGGCGGCGGCGGCGAGGCAAAGCGATTCGTCATTGCCAAGGGCAACCAGCGGTCGCTCGTCTATTTCTGGTACCACTCCCGTGGCCATGTCATCGCGCGGAATCATCAGAAGATCCTCTGGATGTTCCTCGACCGCGCGCGCTACGGCCGGACGGATGGCTCGCTCGTAAGATTCACCGTCCCGATCCAATACGGCGACGTCGACACCGCCGAGGCCACCTTCCGCGACTTCGCGACCTCCGTGATGCCGCTCCTTCCCGAATACGTGCCGGACTAGTCCGGCCGCCCGATACGCGAAGTGAACGAAGTCGAACCCAGACCCACCATGAAGATCCTCTTCATCACGCATTATTTTCCGCCTGAAGTGAACGCGCCAGCGAATCGCACCCATGAACACTGTCGACGCTGGGTACAGGACGGCGCCGAGGTCACCGTCATCACTGGCGTCCCGAATCATCCACGTGGGCAGCTCTTCGATGGCTACGAGAATCGCTGGATCCAGGAAGAAAGCGTCGACGGAATTCGCGTCATCCGAACGTGGATGTACCTCGCTCCCAACTCAGGATTCCTGAAGCGGATCGCCAACTACATCCTGTTCGCCTGCGCCGCGATCCTCGCCTCTTTCCGCGCGGGCCGACCGGATGTCGTCGTCGCGACCAGTCCGCAGTTCTTCGTCGGCGTCGCCGGTGCGATCGTCTCGAAGCTGAAGCGCCGCCCCTTCATCCTCGAGATCCGCGATCTGTGGCCGAAGTCGATCGTCGAACTCGGCCAGCTCGGCGAGGGCCCGATCTTGTCCACCCTCGAAGCGATCGAACGCTGGCTGTATCGCAGCGCCGATGGCATCGTCGTCAACACCCGAACATTCATCGACCACATCGTCTCTCGAGGCGTGCCGCGGGATCACATCGAACTCATCTACAACGGGATCGACCCGGAGCAATTCCGCCCCAGACCGAAGAACCTCGAGCTCCTCGCACGGCACGACCTTGCCGACAAATTCACAGTCGCCTACGTCGGGACGCTCGGACTCGCACACGGCCTCTCGATGCTCGTCGATGTCGCCGAACGACTTCGCTCCCGTCCCGAGCTGCGATTCGTGCTCATCGGCGACGGCGCAGACCGCGAGAAGTTGGAAGCCGACATCGCGGCTCGCGGACTCGACAACATCGAATTGCTCGGGCTACAGCCGCGCGAATCGATGCCGGATTGGATCGCGTCGATCGACGTGCTCCTCGTGATGCTTCGCGACCTGCCCGTGTTCGAGACGGTGATCCCCTCGAAGATCTTCGAGTTCCTCGCGGAAGAACGCCCGGTCGTCCTCGCCGCGAAGGGTGAGATCCGCAGGATGATGGAGGAAGCACGCGGAGCGCTCGTGATCGATCCCGAAGCGCCGGACCAACTCGTCTCCGTCATCGAAGACGTGATGCGCGATCCATCCGAAGCGCAACGCTGTGCCTCGGAAGGTCGAAAGTGGGTCGAGCAGGGCTTCATCCGCGATGACCTGGCGCGGCGAATGGCGGCCTTCCTGGAGAAGATCCGAGCCGAATCCGCACGACGCTAGGCGAGTTCGCTCTCGACCTCGGCGATTCGCGCCGGGCGCCTATCCCCGGAACTCGACCTCGCAGTCGCGAATCTTCTGGAGCAGCGTCTTGTAGCTGATTCCGAGACGACTGGCCGCCTGCTTTCGATTCCAACCGGTCAGCTTGAGCATGTGCTCGATCGCCTCGCGCTCGATCTCCATTGCGAAACGTCGACCGACCTCGCGCAGCGGAAGCTCGCCGGCGGACTCTTCCATCTCGACGAGGATCGCGTCGAGTTCGGCTCGACGTTCGGAACGGCTGGTCTTCGGTCGACGCAGGTCACTGAGGACGGAATCTTCGTTCTCGAGGACGACTACGCGCTTGATCATGTTCTCCAGCTCGCGCACGTTGCCCGGGAACGCGTACTCGTTCATCGCCTCGATCAGGTTCTGCGAGAGACCCCGATAGGAACGTTCGTAGGCGGCTACGTACCGGTTGAGAAACGTCTCGACGAGAAGCGGGACCTCTTCACGTCGTTCGCGGAGCGGGGGAATGTCGATCGCCACCACGTTCAGCCGGAAGAAGAGGTCCTCTCGGAAATCGCCGCTTGCCACCATGTCGAGCAGGGATCGGTTCGTTGCGCAGACGACGCGTACGTCGACGCGAACCTCGCGGTTGCCGCCGAGCCGCGTGAATTCGGAGTCCTGCAGAACCTGCAGGAGCTTCGCCTGCAGCGACGGGCACATCTCCCCGATCTCGTCGAGAAAGATCGTCCCGCCGTTCGCCTGTTCGAACTTTCCCTGCTTGCGTCCGTGCGCGCCCGTGAAGGCGCCCTTCTCGTATCCGAAGAGTTCGCTCTCGAGGAGGTCCGTCGGCAGCGCGGCACAATTGACCTTGACGAAGGGACCCTTCGAACGGCTCGAGACCGCATGGACTTCCCGAGCTACGACCTCCTTGCCGACGCCACTCTCGCCCTGGATCAGGACGGTCACGTCGGTCTCGCCAATCTGTTCGATCACGGCTCGAATCTCGCGCATCGCCGTGCTGACCCATACGGTCTGCCGCGGATTCGGTGCATCACCACGCCCGTCCGTATGGACTCCCCTGGCGGAGCTGTGCAGCCCCAGGCGATCGAGCGCGGAGTCGAGCTCCGTCTCTTCGAAAGGCTTGGTGAGATAGTCGGCCGCTCCGAGCTGCATCGCTTCGACGATCGTCGTCGCTTTTCCGACGACGGACACCATCAGCACGGGCAGCTCGGGCCAGGTCTTTCGAATCTCCGCCAGTGTCGAGATCCCGTCCTTGCCGGGCATCAATACGTCGAGTAGCACCAGGTTCGGATCGGCACCGCTCTCGAGCAGGGTCAGCGCGCGCCCCCCGTCGTCACAGGTATCCACGTCGAAACCGCGCGTCTCGAAGAGGCTCGCGAGATACGCGCGCATACCCTCGGCATCATCGACGATGAGTACGCGGGGCGGACGGGGCTGGTCCTCGACGGACGTCCCCTTGGCTGACGGTCTGCGCAGCCCAGGTTCGGACGGAGCCACCGATCAATCCTCTCGCTTGTCGCAGGATGACAGTCGCGCCGCTCCGGGGACGGGCAGCGCGAAGACGAATCTCGCTCCACCAAGATCACCCGATTCCACTCGAATCGTGCCGCCATGCGATGCGATGACGCGACGGCAGATCGCCAGTCCGATACCGAGCCCCTCGCAGTCGTCATGACCTTCGCCACGCACGTAGGGCTCGAAGAGATGCTCGCGATCCTCGAAGGGGATGCCCGGCCCGTCGTCCTCGATGGCGACCTCGACACAACCCGTCGACTCGATTCGCGCGGTGTTCGTCGACACCCGGATGACGCCGCGTTCTCGACCGTATCGAATCGCGTTGCTCATCAGGTTGGTGATGACCTGCTCGATGCGCCGCTCGTCGAAGGGCAAGCGGAAGGTGCGTGCGCTGAGATCCAACTCGGTGCGAGTGCCCCGTTCGTCGAGGACCGGCGCGAGAGATTCGAGTCGACCCCGAATCAGGTCGTGGAGATTGGCTTCCGCGATTTCGACGGAGAGAGGGGTGCCCGACTCGGGCTGGGCCTCGAGGAGGTCGACGACGAATTCGTCCAGGCGCCGGCAGGCCCTGAGGCATTGATCGATGTAATGCGTCTGCTCCTTGTTGAGCGAGCCGTGGGCCTCGTTCTGGAGCAGTCTGCCGAAACCGGAGATCACGGTGATCGGCGTTCGTAGTTCGTGACTCACCAGATGGACGAGCTCGGTGCGCTGGCGCGCCTGCGTGGCGAGCTTCGCTTCGAGGTCGGATACCCGCGCGCGGGCCTCGTCGAGTTCCTTGCGGAGCCGATCGGCCCGGTCATGTGCGTCGCGGGGCATCCCGTCTTCGCTTTTCTGCGCAGATTCCACGTGAAGAGCCATCCCTGCCTCGTTCTCCAGCGGCGCGAGCCGGGGCCTTTCCCGACGCGCAGCGTGGTATCGTCATTCGCGCCCGCCGATCATCGAGGGACTCCCCAGTTCATCGGCGTTGCAAGACGCCCTCTTGATGGGATTCCCAACCATCGAAGAGGGCAGGCATTGACCTTTGACCGGCAGAGAACCGGAAGGTAATCAGCAAGGAGAGCGTAGGAGTCGTGTCTCGCCGGCCTAACAAATCGAAGAGCGAGAAGGCAAGGGAGACGGAACCGGGCGCGAGGGTTCGAGCGCGCGCAGAATCCCTCTCGGCAGAGATCCGCCGCCACGACGCGCTCTACTTCCAGGACGACGCGCCGGAGCTCTCGGACGCTGACTACGACGCCCTGCGACGCGAGCTGATCGACCTCGAATCCAGCTTCCCGAGCCTGATTCATCCGGACTCGCCGACCCAGAAGGTCGGCATGGCGCCCGCCGTCGGGTTCAAGACGGCGGAGCATCGCACGCCGATGCTCTCCCTCGACAACGCGATGAACGAGGACGAGATGCGCGCCTTCGCCCAGCGCACGGCGAAGGGTCTCGACGATCTCGAGCCGGGCGATCTCGAGTTCGTCGCCGAGCCCAAGCTCGACGGGTCGGCCATCGAGCTCGTCTACGAGAAGGGCCGCTTCGTCCAGGGACTCACACGCGGTGACGGTCGAAGCGGGGAGGACGTGACGACCAATCTTGCGCAGGTGCCTTCGATTCCGGCCGAGCTCGACGTCCGCGATGCCCCCGAGATCGCCTCGGTGCGCGGTGAGGTGATCCTGCCGCTCGCCGCCTTCGAGTCCCTCAACGAGTCCCGCGTGACCCGGGATCTCCGCCCCTTCGAGAATCCCCGCAATGCGGCGGCCGGCAGCCTGCGTCAGATCCACGACATCGACCTCGAACGCCTGCAGAGCCTCGAGTTCCGCGCCTACGGCATGGCGGAAGGCCGCCCCGAGGACTGCACGAAACAGTCGACACTCCTCGAACGGCTACGCGACTGGGGATTCATCGTCAGCGACGAGGTCGAGACCTGTCGAGGGATCGACGCTGCGATCGCAACCCACGAGCGCCTGCTCGAGGCGCGCGGCGAACTCCCTTTCGAGATCGACGGCACCGTCTTCAAGATCGATTCCCTCGCCCAACAGAGGGAACTCGGCGAGCTCGCGCGCGCGCCACGCTGGGCGATCGCTTTCAAGTTCCCGCCCGAACAGGCGGTGACCGTCCTCGAGGGCATCGAGATCCAGGTCGGCCGAACCGGTGCGCTCACGCCCGTCGCCCGACTTCGCCCCGTTCGCGTCGGAGGCGTCACCGTCTCGAATGCATCGCTGCACAATCAGGACGAGATCGAGCGCAAGGACATCCGCGTCGGCGATCGGATCGTGATCCAGCGAGCGGGCGACGTGATCCCCCAGGTCGTGCGCGTCCGACTCGATAAACGCCGAGAAGCACTGGCCGAGGGCTTCTCGCTCGATCGTCAACCGGAACCGCGGGAATGCCCGATCTGCGCGGCGCCCGCCGTGCGTCTCGAAGGCGAAGCCGCGAGCCGCTGCACCAACCTCGACTGTCCGGCGCAACTGAAGAACAACCTCCGCCACCTCGCGAGCCGCGGCGCCCTCGACGTCGACGGCCTCGGCGAGAAGCTCGTCGATCAACTGGTCGAGGCCGAACTCGTCTCGCGGCTCTCGGACGTCTTCGCACTCGAAGTCGAGGGATTGCAAGGGCTCGAACGCATGGGAGAGAAGTCGGCCGCGAACCTGATTGCCGCGATCGAGCGCGCACGATCGACGACGCTCGCGCGCCTGCTGATCGCGCTCGGTATTCGGCACGTCGGCGCGACCGTCGCGGAACTGCTGGCAGACCGATTCGGGACTCTGGACGGTCTGCTCGACGCAGAAGAGAGCGAGATCGCCGCGATCGAGGGCGTCGGTCCGATCATCGCCGAGAGCGTGAGTCTGTTCCTCGGGGAGGCAGCGAATCGGGAGGAGATCGAACGCTTCGTCGAGCTCGGGCTGTCGATCGAAGCGCCCTCGCCCAGCGACGCCGACGCATCGGGCGACGTTCGCCAGACGCTGGAGGGATTGGTCTTCGTGCTCACGGGTACGCTCAGCCGACCCCGAGGCGAATGGAAATCGCGCATCGAAGCCGCGGGCGGAAAGGTCACTGGATCGGTCTCGCGCAAGACAAGCTACGTCGTGGCCGGCGCCGATCCCGGCAGCAAGGCGACGAAGGCGGCACAGCTCGGCGTGGAGATCCTCGACGAAGCGGGAATCGAAGCACTCCTCGCGAAGTCTTGAGGGTCGGGACGCGGCCGAAGCGGTTCGGACGTCAGCCGACGCGACGAAAGCGGATCGTCGCCTCGTCGCATCCGCTCGAGTGGCCGACGATCACGGCGCGTTCGATCTCGACGCCGAAGGTCGGATAGTAGGCGCCGCGTTCGACGCTCCATTCGAAGGCCTCGGGCAAATCGATCTCGACCCGGAGCGCCGCGCCGTCGGGGGTCGTTCGCGTCGCGATCGCCCGCAGCGGCTGTAGTTCGACCTGCCACGCCGGGTCGATGTGAAGACGACTGCAGACGTTTCGACATCGGCCTTCGACGCGATCGACGACGGAAACGCCCGACGCCTCGACGGAATAGAAACGACGATGCAGGGGCGCACCGCGCGCCCAGCCGCGACACATCGCCTCCGCGGCGCCGCTGGCATCCCAGGCCGAAAGGCCCACTTCGGGACGCCCTCCGACGCGATGGGCCGCCCAGATCTCGGCCTGTTCGCGACCGTCGAACTCGAGGGTCGAATGGCTGGCTGTCCTTCGCGCAAGCTGGCGACGCTCGCCAGGCAGGTACTCGAAGAGACCCGTATCCGTAACCAGCCGCTCACTGCCCACGCAGAGTTCGAAGGAGAGCGCATCGCAATGCGCATGCCCGGGCTGGTGTCGCGGCGCGGGTCCAGCGACCGAGGCGATCAGATCGAACTCATCCGCGCGCAGACGGAAGTAGCCGGTCTGGGGCAGCGCCCCGGAAACAGGCTCGCGTGGAGCGGTCATGCCGAGTCGGGTGGCGTAGCCACGCAGTTGCGCGGGGTCCGCCGCGATGTCGAGGGCCGAATCCGCGAACAGCGCGATCCGCCCGTCGGGATGCGTGTAGAGGTCGAGCGCTTCGAGCATGCGCGTCGCAGCCGACTGCAAACCCTCGACGAGGCCGTCGGGCGCACGTTCCGGCGCGGCCTGGGCGAGGTTCGCGAGATCGAGCAGATTCTCGAGCAAGAGCGAGTGGTACATGGGGCTGCGTTCTTCGTGTCCCCCGTCCGGCCGAATCTGGCGGTCGATCTCTTCGAGCAGCGCGTCGGCGTGACCTCGCCAACTAGCGCTCGAGCTGCCATCCATGAGCAGGCCGCCGAAGACCACCGCGATCAGATTCGAAAGGAGATGGTTCGCCTGGAGTCGAACCTCGAGCCCCGCCGCCAGGGTTTCGATCTGATCCGCCAGAGAGCGCAGCATCGCCTCGCGCACGGTCGCGTCCGTTTCGAGGGCGCCCGGCGTCGTCAAGAGCTTCCCCCAGCAGATCGACCTGAGTGAGATCGGATGCGGGTCCCAGCCGACCCCGCTCTCGTGCCTTCCGATCCAGTCGAGGATCAGCGCCGCACGCGCGCTCGGCGTCCAGTCGGCGAGACGCGCGTACTCATGCTGATGGAGGTGATAGGCGACGAGCGCGCCGTACCGTGCAACCGCCCAATCGACTCCGCCCGTCGAGTCCGTTCCTTCGCCCAGCGTGCCGAGATCGATCTCGGTCGCGAGCAGCTCGACGCGCCCCTTGCCACGCGACTTCACATGCGCCGGCGGCGGAAGGAAGGCTGTGTGGGGTTCGAGAAGAGCGAGGGTCGGAGGCGCGCCGCTCGCAGGGCGCGGTTTCGGCAGGCCGACGAGCACGTGATGGAGCTGCGCACGGGCCTGGTCGGCCTGAAGATGCCGGAGCGTGCGAAGGACGGTGGGGGCGCGGCTGGCCAGGCCCGCTACGCGGCGCACAAAACTCATTCCGATCGGTCCTCGCTCTGCTCGCTCGCCGGCGCTTCACCCGCGGCTTGCTCCTTGAGCGAGAGAGCCCGGGCATAGACGTCGCCCCGCGCATGCCCGCTTCGGGCGGCGATTTCACGGGCCAGATCTCGGACCGATCCCCCCGAAACGAGCTCGGCGCAGATCGCTTCATCGAGTCGGGCCTCGCTCCAGGACGACGCGGCCAGCTCCTGATCCGCGGACGTGCCCTCGATGACGAGGGTGCATTCGCCCCGCGGCGGCGCCTCCTGGTAGCGAAGCGCCAAAACCGAGGCGGAGTCGCGAATGACCTCTTCGTGTCGTTTAGTCAGCTCGCGCGCGAGGCATGCGCGCGGATCATCCAGGATCTCGGCGATCTCGCGCAGGGTCGTCGCGACGCGGCGCGGGGATTCGAAGAGCACGAGGGTCTCGCGTCGGCCGCGCTGGCCTTCGAGGAGTTTGCGCCGCGCCCCGGCCTTGCGTGGCAGGAAGCCGAGGAAGAGCACGCGTTCGGTGTCGAGGCCGGCGACGGAAAGGGCTGCCACGAGCGCCGAGGGACCGGGCACTGCCTCGACCCGATGTCCAGCCTCGGCGACCGCTGCGACGAGACGGGCGCCCGGATCGGAGACGAGGGGAGAGCCGGCATCCGAGACCAGCGCGACCTGGCCCTCGTCCTCGAGCGCCTCGATCACGCGCTCGATGCGCGCCATCTCGTTGTGCGCATGGAGCGATATGGCTTTCTGTGGGATCTCGAAATGATCGAGCAGGATCCGAGTGCGGCGGGTGTCCTCGGCCAGGACCTGATCGACTTCCCGCAGAACCCGAAGAGCACGCAGGGTCACGTCCTCGAGGTTACCGATCGGTGTCGCCACGATGTGGAGCGTTCCCATCCCTACCCTGATCGACACACAAGAGGCGCCGCATGTCGAAAGACCGTCGATGGCTCGGACGCGAAGGCGAAACCCGGGCGGCCCACTTTCTCGAATCCCGAGGGTATCGCATCGTCGCACGCAACGTCCGAGCCGACCGCGTCGAGATCGATCTGATCGCATGCCAGGGATCGCTGCTCGCCTTCGTCGAGGTCAAGACTCGACGAGGGAGTCGACGAGACGATCGACTGGAGAGTAGACGGGCGGGTCGGTCGTACGATCGAGGCGCTGGGCGAGGGACTGGGCGACAGGCTGGGCGGGAACACGATCGGGGAACGACTCTCCCGCACGCGTCGCACGGGTTCGCGGCCGAAGCCGTCGACGCCCGCAAACAGGCGCGGCTACGGCACGGTGCGCACGCGTGGCTCGCCGCCAACCCCGCGCTGGCCCGCCGTACGCGCGCGCGACGCTTCGACGTCGTGACGTGCGTGCTCGAGGAACCGAGATCTGGATCCGAAGGTGGGCCTGCGCGTCGAACTGGGATTCACGACGCTCGAAACGAAACCACCGCGCCGGAAGCGGCGCGGTGGTCGATCGAACATTGGCAGGCCGCTTTCTAGCGGCCCTGTCGTTCTGGGAGGCGAGTTCGAGCTATTCGCTCTTCTCGCTCGATTCCGGTTCGGCACTCTCATCAGCGGGGGCATCGGCGGCGGCATCGGCTTCTGAGCTCTCCGCTTCCTCGTTGGCTTTCGCTGCCTCGGCCGCAGCCTGGGCTTCGGCTTCCTTGGCCTTCTTTGCCGCGCGCTTGGCAGCATCCTGATCGAGCTCGGTCTTGCGCTTCGCCTTTTCCTCGGCACGCGCCTTCTTTCGCGCCTTGCCCTTCAGGCCCTTGTCGCCCGTCGCTTCTTCGGACGCCTCGGCCTCGACGGTCTCGTCGACCGCGGGCGCCGCCTCTTCGAGGTCGCTCGCGTTGGAGACGGCCTCTGCCTCCTCTTCGGAGATCAGCCCCGAGAGGTCGCGCACCTTGCTATGCAGGCGGGCCTTCTTGCCCGAGAGATCACGCAGGTAGTAGAGCCGCGCTCGCCGCACGTAGCCGCGCGACTTGATGTCGACCTTCGTGACGAGCGGCGACTGCACGGGGAACACCCTCTCCACGCCGACACCACTCGAGATCTTGCGGACCGTGAAGGTCTCTCCAACGCCTCCGCCCCGACGGCGAATCACCAGGCCCTGAAAGACCTGGATCCGTTCTTTGTCGCCCTCGCGAACCTTCACGTGCACGGCAACCGTGTCACCGACCTTGAAAGGAGGCAGGTCACGTCGAAGCGTCTCGTTCTCGACGAAGTCCAGGGTGCGCATCGCTCTTCCTCTATCTAGTCCCGTTCACGTGAATCCGAGGACCGGCTCGCACCCGCTCTCTCGAGCAGGTCGGGTCGCCTCTCACGCGTTCTGGCTTGGGCGTTTTTTCGGCGCCAATCTTCGATCGCGGCATGATCGCCCGATCGAAGGATTTCTGGCACCGAGAGGCCTCGGTAAATCGGCGGCCGAGTATAGTGCGGACCTTCGAGAAGGGCTCCCCCCTGGAACGATTCTCTTTCGATCGATTCCGGATTGCCCAGGACCCCGGGCAGCAGCCGGACGATCCCTTCGATCAGCACCATCGCGGGGACCTCTCCCCCGGACAGGACGTAGTCTCCGATCGAAACCTCTTCGTCGACGGCGAGGTCGAGGATCCGCTGGTCGAACCCTTCGTATCGCCCACAGACCAACACGAGGTCGGGACCTTCGGCCAGGCGCGAGAGCCCGGCCTGATCGAGCGGGAGCCCCTGTGGAGTGAGACACACGACGCGCGCCTGGCGATCGGGCCCCTTGGGCCCCGCCAGCTCCTCGATCGCGGGAATCAGCGGCTCCGGCGTCATCAGCATGCCTGGGCCGCCGCCGTAAGGACTGTCGTCGACCGATCGATGCCGATCCTGCGCCCAGGTCCGCAGATCGTGCACCTCGATCGCGGCCGCGCCCTGCTCCCTCGCCAGACCGACGAAGGCCGTCTCGAGGAAGGGGCCGAACAGGTCGGGAAAGATGGTCAGGACGTCGATCTTCTGCATCCGCTTCGCCTCAGACCGGCTCGAGGAGACCGGGTAGATCCGCCACGATGATGAGCCGCGCTGTCAGGTCGACCTGTTTCATGAGCTCCGCCGCGGTCGGAATCAGCCGCCGGACACCCTCTTCGTCCTCGACGACGAGCACATCGTGAGCGCCTGTCTCCCAGATCTCGCGCACGGTTCCCGCGGCCTCGCCCGTCTCGGATTCGACGCGACATCCGATCAGCTCGAACCGGTAGAACTCGCCCTCCGGAAGCTCCGGCAGGAGTGCTGGCGAGGCCATGATGAGCTGCCCGACCAGAGCACCGATCTCCTCACGCCCGCCGACACCCTCGAATCGGAGTCGAACCTCGCCCTTCCGCCCCGAACCGCAGCCCTTGACTCGCAGCCGACGAGCCTCGGGATCGGACGGGCTCGCACCCAGCCAAAGAGCTTCGGCATCGAGGAGCGGATCCGCGTCGTCCCCGGCGATGCGCACACGGACCTCGCCGTGCAGGCCATGGGCGCCTACGATCTCACCGAGCACGATCTTCTGTTGGAGTTGGGTCACGGTCATGGCCTATCGCCGGCCATGTCATGTCGGCCCCGTCATGCGCTTCTATCCGCGCCGACGGAGCGTGACGCATGGATTCAGTCGACGATGTCGAGGCGAGTCCCCTCGCCGTCCGCCGTCGCGTTCAGGATCGCTCGAAGGGCCTTCGCCACCCGACCCTGGCGACCGATCACGCGACCGCGATCGTCGTCGGCGGTCTCGAGCTCGATCAGCTCGCCATCGTCTTCGATGATGACATTCACTTCCTCGGGCTGGCTCACAATCGCCTTCGCCAGAAAGTCCACCAGTTCAGCAGAGTCGTCGCCGCGTTCAGCCATTGCTCGTCGTCGCTCCCGTTGATGCAGACGCGCCGGCGCGTCGGATTCCGTTGACCAGACTTCGGACCGTACCCGAGAGCTGTGCGCCCTTGCCGACCCATCCGTCGATACCTTCGAGGTCCAGCTTCACGGCCGGCGGCTCGATGCGCGGATCGTATGTGCCGAGGAATTCGAGGGGACGACCGTCGCGCTGCTTGCGCTCGTCGATCGCCATCACGCGATAGAAGGGACGCTTCTTGGATCCCATGCGCATCATTCGAATCTTGACCATGTTGCTCGCGACCTCTTGCTCTTCTTGCTCTTCGCTGGTTCGTTTCGTTCGACCGCTCGACCGACGCGCATATGCATCGGGCCTGACGGAAATTCTGGGCGGATGGTGGCGATCGTTCGGCCCGCTCTCTCGACTGGGACCCGGACCGCCTC